>Ga0335081_10009825_pt1 | contig 15425 bp, 12 predicted proteins | sample Lox_Sample_35_FD_206713 | JGI IMG/M metagenome (GOLD analysis project Ga0335081, IMG submission 206713) | Soil microbial communities from Loxahatchee National Wildlife Refuge, Florida, United States - Lox_Sample_3.5 | ecosystem: Environmental > Terrestrial > Soil > Wetlands | place: USA...
GGTGATACTGTTTACGGTGCCGGCGCCGCTGCCTTGGTTCGCGATCAACACCGTGGCGGCCGTGGTTTGGCCTACCAGGGTGGCTGGAAAAATCGCGCTGCTTCCGTTTGCCAAAGGCACCACGTTGCCGTTTGATTGCAAGGCATAGCTCACCACCAGGCTGGGCGCGGTTCCCGTCAAGTTGAGTTGGATCAAACTCGGCACTCCGCTCGGAATTCCGGTGGCGCTGATTTGCTCTTCGACAAATGGAATGTTGAGTTGGGCCAACGCACTGGCCGAAGAGGTTGGCTTGAACTGAAGTGTCACCGTAAAGGAATCACCCGGCAACATGGTCAGAGGAACGGAAGCCAGGCTGGTGACTGTGAAATTGACCGAACCCAGGACCTCCGGTTGGGATGTGATGATGGCCTGAGTCGAGCCAACATAAAGAACCGTCATGGTGGCCGTAGATACCTGCCCAACGGCGCTCGGTGCCATGGTGAGAGTCGACCCATTCGGAATCAAAAAGACATTCGTTCCTTGCGTGACGCGCAATTGGAAACTGCTGCTTTGCGCCCAGGCCGAACCTGGTATTAGTCCCAGCGCAAACAATGCCAGTATCAGCGGCGGACGAGATGTCATGAAGGCGCGGATTCCTTGCGGCAGTGTCATGAGATTCTGAGAAGTCACGGCGTGCCAAACGTCGGCGTGCCCGGGGTTAGTGTGATCGAGCTGGACGAAGACGAGCTCCCCCCCGCGGGTGGCCAAGACGATTCCAATCACCAGGCCCGCTCCTCCCACCGCCACCGCCACTTTCCACCAGGCGATCCGGCGCTTGCCCGCTTTCTCCGCCACACTCTCAATAGCATTGGTCTGGGTAATCGTCGTGTGCCCGGTCCGGTTTCTCAGTGCCGCCGTAACTTTGATGACGAACTTGCCGGTTTGCGGATTTGGCATGAACGCAGCCCCCGCCTGGCCCTGCAGGTTTGACCGTCTTCACCACCAGTCCCCCTGGAAACGTTCCGCCGGGGCCGGTGGCTGGCAGCTCGAAGGTCACATCGGCGCCTTCGAGGACTTGATCGTTCTCATCGTGGACTTCCACCACCGGCATCGTGGCCGCCCCGCTCGTGACGTTATTGACCGCGTTTTGGCCTTGCAACACCAGAATCTTCAGGCTCTCCAATGTTGCGGCCGGAGGGGTTGGCGCCGGAGTTGCCTGGGTTTCCGTCGCAGCCGGCTGCTGAGCGGCCGGTGGTGGGGCCTGCTGACCATAGATTTCGGCCGGTATGCCGATCCAAACAGCCAGAAATCCAGCCAAGAACATCCGTGCTCGCAAGAGTATTTGATGAGGGAACCTGAAGTCGCTATGAAATGGCAATGTTGGGTGGGCTCCTCGGAAGACGTGGTTTTCCGACAACCTCTCCGAGTAGAACATGCCGGTTACTCAGACCGCAAGACGATCGTCGACGGTATGGGTGCATCTTTCTTAGGTGATGGCGGCCTTGGTCGCGTTGTATTCCACAAGGTAATCCAGACTTTCGGTATGGCGACCAAACGGTAACGAACCTACTTCCCTTACCCGAACCGGTCGTTCTAGTGGTTTGAACCGAGGCGCGCGGTCCGTAGTCTTGGCTCTTCCCTTCCCTGCCGATCTATCAAGGTTATGGGAATAGGTTTTGGACCTGTCATTCCATCCCTGGATGACCGCGGGCGGGCATTCCCGCCAGCGCTGAAGCCACGCGTGAAAGCCACCATCGCGGGACTCCCGCACGCCTGATCGAGATGGGTGCTGACATCTACGAATATGGTGGGTAGTGATAGAATAAACGACCATGTTGGGGCCTCGAAAACGGGTGGTGTATTTCCGTGTCTCCGAAGACGAGTTCCAGCAATTCCAGCGAATGTGCGAATCGGTTGGGGCGCGCAGTATCTCCGATCTGACGCGATCCGCCATTCACCGCATGATTCAGCCACTAGGCGATCCTTCAACCCAAGCGGCAAACGGGTCAACCCAAAAACTGATGGTTCTAGAAACCGCTGTCGGTAACCTTGACCGTAAAGTGCAACAACTTACTGATTTCATGAGATCGCGCGATCTTAACGAAACGCGAGGAGAGCGGTTGCCAGATCGCCTAGACTCACTCGACATGAAGGTGTCCAACACATGAAAACGACACTTGGCCCACTCATACTCTGGGTTGGTTTCGCGCTGCCCATGGGAGCCCAACAGAGTCCGCCCTCTCCGGCCGGACAGCAGCCTGCACCGATCGGTAGCCCACAACCTGCACCTATTGGTGCGGCCGTTCCTGCGCAGGAAGGGACGCCAACCCTTGGGCAACAGCCGGAACCCACTGGCCTGGAGAATATCCGACCCACCTACGTGCTCGGGCCCGGCGACCAGATCTCCATCAACGCGTTTGAGGTGGAAGAAATTAGTGATAAGCCGTTTCGAATCGATAGCCAAGGCGATATCAACCTGCCCTTGTTGGGGAAAGTCCATGCGGGTGGCCTGACCATCGAGCAGTTCGAGGCGGATCTGATGAATCGCCTAAAGACCATCGTTCGCCAACCACAGGTGGTAGTTCGGGTGGTTCAATATCGAAGCGACTTCGTCTTTTTTGAAGGAATGTTCAAAGTAACCGGGATCGTGCCCTTGGAGGGCCGTAGAAACCTGATCGAGATGCTGAGCTCGATTGGTGGCACTCTGCCGAATGCCAGTCACTGCATCAAGGTGACCAGACGCATGGAATTTGGCAAGATCCCTTTGCCCAATGCCGTCGAAGATCCGGAAAAGAGGGTCAGCACGGTGGAAATCAGCATGGGCAGCCTGCGCGACAACGTCGACCCGGCGGACGATATCGTCTTGCAACCGTTCGATGTCATTTCGGTGGAACGCGCGGAATTGGTATATGTGAACGGCGAGGTGGCGCGCGTGCGCGGCGTCGAATTAGGAGAGCGCGAATCCATCTCCGCAGCGCTTTTGATTACGATGGTCGGAGGATTAACCAAAGATGCAGACGCCACCAAGGCACGTGTGCTCCGCCCTATCCTGAACACCGCCAAACGATCCGAGATCCCACTCAACTTAAAGAAGATCCAGTTAGGACAGGAGAATGACTTTCCTCTGCTGCCGAACGACATTCTCGTTGTACCGCGTAACGGCACACGTTCTGCAATGCGCACGGTGCTTCCCATCGTACTGCCGACGGCCGCGAGTCTGATCATCGCGGTATTGGTCTTTCGTTAGATCGTTAGATCGCCTGTTCCACCCTTGATCAATCGAATCGCGAAGGAGTGAGCTCGGGGTAAGAAATGGGCGCGTTATCTCTGGACACCAGAAGTTCCCGGACAGGAACGGCTTGTGGCTTCTGCCATTGTGCATCCGGTCGGCCCACCAGTTCAGAAGAAGAAGATGTTGCGGCGAATGCCTTTGTGTAAATTCTTTGATTTACTCGCGAGTTCCTCCTTTTCTTGGGTTCCGATTTCGTGTACGCCGTCTTTATCACAAACCACTACATCCAATCCTCGGATGCGGTTGTCGACTTCGCCCGCTGTAAGGATCACGTGCGCGGCGAGGAATTTGAGCGCGTGTACTCGCGAATCCGGTTTGAAGTAATACGTTCCTAGGAAGGTCGCCGGGTTGGTACAAGCTCCGCCGAAGACAATCCCAGAATGCTGGTATGCATATGGAATTGCGGTTACTTGTTCACCATCGCCGGTTGGGACGTCCTCGACCTCGAGGCGCCAGAGAGACGGCTGGGGAACCTGCGATCCGCCCACAGCCACGATGAGTTGGCGCCGTCGAGAGCGATCCCTCGGTCTCCTAGAAGAGGCATTCGCGATGGCACGCCGTAAACTTTCATCCATACCGTCGAAGGGGAAAGCCGTACCGCCTGCATCGAGCAGCACTTCCATTTCGTAACCGATGTCCGTCGCGAGCCGATCTCCTGCACAGGCATATGCGATGTAGTGCTGCTTGAGTATCCTAATCTTGGTGATCAGAGTAAGAGCTTCCACGCCATCGGTCGACTGCCCGTTCCAGCACTCCGAGTCTGTAGCGTTCCCCGAGTTTCTGTCTGACGCTAGCACAACCCCATCGGCACCAACCATGCCCACCAGCAGCGTCATACGGATCATTTTATCCGTAGCGAGAGGTGGGAGAAACAGCACTTGCTTCCGAAACCGCCCCAGTTCCCCCATGTCCGCGAATATTCGCGTAACCAGGAAGATGCAGGTTGGCAGTTCGACTGGCAGAAGAACCTTCGCGTTCAGCAGTGCGCTTGATCCCCAAGAACCACACCGAGACCTTCCGGCAAGGCGGATGGACAGCCGGTCGACACATACTCAATAGCGATGCGGAATCATCCGACAGTCACCAGCCGGCGGCAGGGCCGCTTGCTGCAGATCGGCATTACGAATTAGCGAGAATCGCCTTCCACCCGATACACTCAAAAAAAGATTCACATGAATCCGAGAAGAATTCTGGTCACTGGCGGGGCTGGATACATCGGCTCTCACACGGTTCGCCTTCTGCTCCAGCAGGGGCACGAGGTCACGGTCTTAGACAACCTCTCCAAAGGGTACCGGCACAACGTTCCAGAGGAACGGCTGCACGTGTTAGACTTGGCTGATACGGCGGCGCTCGCCGGCCTGATGCACCAGAAGCAATGCGAGGCCGTGATCCATTTTGCGGCCTTCATCGCGGTGGGTGAATCCATGCGCGAGCCCGAGCGCTACTTCAACAACAACGTGGGCGGCTCGCTCTCTCTGCTGACGGCTATGGTTCGGGCTGGAGTGAAGCGTATCGTGTTTTCGTCCACGGCCGCGGTCTACGGCAACCCACCCGGATCGCCCATTCTGGAGAGCTCTCCCATTCACGCGGTGAATCCGTACGGCGAGTCGAAAGTCATGGTCGAGACAATGCTCGGCTGGTTTGACGCCATCCACAACGTGCGGAGCGTGGCGCTGCGATACTTCAACGCATCCGGTGCTGATCCGGGTGGCCTGCTGGGCGAGGAGCATGAGCCCGAGACTCACCTGATTCCTTTGTTGTTGAGGGCGGCGATAACCGGTCAGCCGGTGACGGTGTTTGGGAACGACTACGATACCCCGGATGGAACCTGTATCCGGGATTACATTCACGTCCACGACCTCGCACAGGCCCACATTCTGGCGCTGGAGCACCTGATGAATGGAGGAGCCTCCGACCAATTGAATGTGGGCACAGGAGCGGGCCATTCGGTGATGGAAGTCATTCGGACGGTAGAGCAGGTCACGGGAAAGCAGGTTCCGTACGGTATCGGAGCACGGCGGGTAGGCGACCCGCCACGGCTAGTGGCTTGCGCGGATCGTCTGCGCAATCGATTGGGGTGGAGGCCCTCGTATCCCGAACTCTCCGAAATCGTGGCACATGCATGGAAGTTTGCCAGCCGAAGCCCGGAGCACGAAGTCGGAAAATACGCTTAGTAGATCTGGCTCTTTCGCAGATTGTGGTTTGCATCCCTATGCCGAGGAACGATTACGATGTTGGTAGCACGTCAAGATGTCCGGTTTTATTAGCAAGTGATCTGTCCGGTTTGTGTAATAAAGTAAATCAACGGGGTCCGGGGCGGAGCCCCGTCCAAGAGCCCATTTCCTTGCCGGCCCAGAACGCTGGTTAGCGTTCTGCTTTGGGCCGGTGCTTCGCCCGAGCCACAGCGTAGCGGAGGCGGTGGTGCCCCCGGTTTGCCCCCGGAGGGGGAAACGGAAAAGGGGGCGAACCTGATACCTTGCTGCCGCAGGCTGAATCTCACGCCGCTTGCCCCACCGGAAGCCGAGGCGTCCCGCGTCGCCGAGGCGCTTGGGCGGGCATTTGATCGGCTGCGTATTCCGCGATCAGGTGGGGGCCGTAGCGGATGGAAATTCCACCGTTCAGATGCTCATGTACCACCACCGCTGCTCCCGCCAGCGTGTCGCGCCAGCGCGTCTTTTCGATCTGGAACACACGGTTATCCAGTTGAATCGTGTTGTCCTGGTTGACTACGCGCTCCTGTTGCACGCTGAAGATGACTTCCAAATCCCGGCGGTTCGAGCGCACAAAGGCGGTCCCTTTCTGTGCTGCTGTCAACGCTGAATCGCCGGTTGAATTCCGCCACATACTCCTCGCGCAAGAACTCGTTGGCTTTTTCCAGTTGCGTGATCCCGCGCACGCGAAGCTCCTGCGGCAGCCGCCCCTGCCAGGTCCCGAAACTTCTCTCCGATCGCCCCCGCGCCTGCGGCGAATAGGCCGGAATCATCTTGATCCCCAGTTCCTGCAACGCCCGCCCCACTTGCGTTAAACGTGTCTTGTCCTCTTTCCCGTGGGCCTTGGGCGTCACAAAAGAGTGCCCCGCACGGTCGCTATAAAGCGAGCAGAACACGCCGCGCGCTTTCACCACCGCGCACGACGCCTTCAGGATGCTGCGCGTCGATTCCGCTTCCTCCAGTTGGGCATAATAGATCTCGCTGGTAGCGTCGTCCAGAATCACGATCAGCTCGTATTTCCGCCCGTCTCCGAACCAGGCGTGCTCACTGGCGTCGATGTGCAACATCATGCCCGGCATCACCCGCCGCGGCCGCCGTTTCCAGTGCGTGCCGCGCTTCTTGCGCCGCTCCTCTAGTCCCGCTTCCTGCAGTGCGGTCTTCACCCATGTGTAGCTCTGGGTGATTCCGTGCTCTTCCTTCAACTTTTCGTGAAAATGTTGCACGTTGAAGTCGAAGTACTTCTCGCGGTACAACTGCAACACCCGCTCCAGCACCTCCACCGCGATCCGCTCGGGCTGGGACTCCGCTTGCGGTAGTCCGGCAGCCCGCTGTAGCCGTGCTCCTGATACCGCTCTCTCCATCGCCGCATCGTCCGGTCCGTCACTCCGATGATCTCGGCCGCCTCCCACCACTTCAGCTTCCCCGCCATCGCCTTCAAATTCACTTCCTGAATCTTCATCGTCCGCTCCACCTCCGCGGCTGGAATCTGCTTCTCGGTCTCTTGCACACCTTCCAGCTTTTCCCACCCGCATCCTCAAGCGGACATTTCACTTGCTAATTGAACCGGACAAATCACATGCTACCGACATGTGGAACGATTACGATCCGCACACTTCCACAAGCTTTGCTATACTCTCCGAGGGACATGCGGTCTTGACCCCGGTTGGATTTGTGGAGCGAATCGCTGATCTGGTTCTTCTGCAGTTCGCACAGCCAGAAGGCCAACTGTTGCCCATCGCCATGCTCTTACTCGATGTGCACGAGAATCGACTGTACGTTCGCGCGCGTTCGGGACTGCATGGGATAATACCAGCAGAGGATGACGAGGTGGTCACGCTATTCCTCGCGCAGCTTGCGACCGATGCTCAAATCACCAAGGGCAGTACACTCCTCCAGGATCTGGAAGACCGCCTGTCCAATACGATCCGGATTAGCGAACGCACCCGCGTCCAGTTTACGGATATCGACCAGACTCTGGACGATCTCAGTCAGCAGTTGCTTCCGCCTGCCTAATCCACGATTAAACGAAGTAGCCAGCGTGTGGTCTGGGGGCGACGGACTTCGGCTTCGGTTGGCGACTGCCCATGGTTCCCAGCTCTGGTCCGTTTTTTGTCCGCCACTTTGCGGGTAGGATGCACAGCGAAGCAGGACGCAATTGCTTACGTGAACAGGGTCGCTGCTTGTCTTTCGTTCTGGGTTTCGCCATTGACGGTTGCTGGCGGCGGATTACATCACCCGAAGAGCCCGATGCGCCGACAGGTGATGTGGATAGATCCGACTCGCTGGGATTCCGCTGGAGCTGAGCTATTGCTCGGTGCTACATACTGGCCATGATCCAGCTGTACAGGTCGCCGTGGTCGTCGCGCTCCAGTTCACTTGGGGCCAAATCGTTTGTGCCCACGCTGCCGCCTGATTGATCACGATCTGGCTCACGCCCAGATTGCGCAGCTGCGGTATCGAATACCAGAGGGCATCGATAAACCTGCCGCTCGATGCCGCGGTGAGGCCTCGAATGGGTACTTCCGCCGCCGTGGCCCAACCGCCCTTGTAGAATTGCTGGGGGGTGAATCCGGTCACGACCGCCAGCCAGCTCTTCACGAAGCCCTCCGCCAGTGCAGCCCGGGTAGCCAGCGATTCCCCAACCCAAGTCCAATTCGGCGGCTCTACCAACGGTACGAAGTTGGTGATCGGCCATTGCCAACCAGCTCCGCCAAGATCTGGGCCAATGCCGTTGTTCTCGATTTGCAGTCCGCGAATCAGCCATTCGTAGTGCAACGCCGACGCCGGGTGCACCATCGATGCCATCGCGCTGATCATGCCGTACACATATCCGAAATCGATGGGATAGGTGTTATTGTCTTGTTTGTTGGAGTCGTTCAGAATCAGCTGCAGGTGATACCACGTGAATGCCACATAGTCGTGGGTACTCTGCAGCCCGTTCTTCAAATTCGTCGGAGGGATTTTGTCGATATTGGGTGAGCTGTTGAAAGGAAAGTTGCCGGCCCAGGCGCGCGGGCTTCCTTGCGGGCCATAGAACGCTTGCGCCAGCCCTTCCAGTTGAAATTCGTTGTTGAGTTCCCAACTCTTTACCATTCCCCACAGCGGAACCGAGTACGCTACTGCCGTGTTGTACGGCGTCCAAAAGCTGGCGGATTCTCGTGCCGCCGCGAAGGACATCCAGAATTCCTGCCGATAGCCATCAAAGGCGCTGAAGAGTTGTTGCACCACGCCTGAGGAATAGGTCGTGGCGTCTCCCACTTTCAGAGTGGCCCGCAGAGTCTGGTAGGTCGTATTGTACATGCTGTTGGTAAAGGCCGCTCCAAATGCGTCCATGGGGTGCACCGACGGCAGCCATTCATTCCAGTCCATCAATTGAAAGGGTACCCGGATCTCGCGTTGGTTAACGGTGCCTTGCGCCGAAAAAACCGAGTCCTGAATGCCGCCTGGAAACAGGTCGTTGAGCTGATCCTGATAGTTGTTCACTACCGCGTCCAGCCCGGCGCCGGCGGCCCAATTCGACACCGGCTGCGAGTCCAGTCCCGGACCCGGCTGATACGGTGGATTCCACGGACGCCCCGGATTGTTCACCGGCAGCGTACGGATGTAGCTGGCGATCTGTTGACCTTGCTGTGCGGTCAAGCCGTGAAATACGGAGCGTGCGATGATCGCATTGTTGGAATAGTTGAAATACTTCAGGTCCCGGCCATCCTGCGTGTGACAACTCCCGCACGTCGCCAGAATCGAAGCCGGACCGGTTGACTGTGGAACCGTCAGGGACGCTCCGCGCCACAGCGCTTGTCCGGCGGCGATATTCGTCGCGTCGGAGAAGGGCGGCTGCCACGTGCTGGGATCGTCTTGCACGAACGCTGTCGAGGGTACCAAGGATTTGCCATTGGGATCCAGGAAGTTGAAGGACAACACGCGGAAGCCGCTGGTTCGGCCATCGGTGGCGTTGAAACGGAAATTGATGGTGTTGTTGCCGGCGACGATGGTCCCCGCAGGCACCGGCACCGTCAAGTCCAACGTGTTGAACCCTCCGCCGATGCCGCCAAAGGCCTTTGCATTGCCCAATAGGGTAACCGTGGCCGAGTTCAGCGGTACCCAGGTGGAACCGTTCACCTGCACGCTGGCCTCGGTTTCATACTTCACACCGTGCACACGCATCTGCATGGTGTTGCTGCCGGAGGGAACGGTGGGCACATTTACCACGGCCGCCACCGTGGTTCCATTCGCGCCCATGACTTCGACCGGCAGCGTGATCGGGCGCGGAGGGGCCGGCGGATTCAATAGAATGCTGACTTGACCGGACTTGGTGGTATCCACCGTGGACGTGGCCATCACGACTACCTGCTGTGGGGCGGTGATGGTGGCCGGCGCGGTATATAAACCGGCGGTCGAAATGGTGCCAAGGCTGGGGTTCAGGCTCCAAGTCACGGTGGTCGTGCCGGTACCGGTAACGGTGGGAGTGAATTGCTGCGTTTGCGATGCCGAGAGGCTGGCGCTGGCCGGGCTGATCGAAACCGCGATCGTAGGCTGTAGCGTGATCTGAGCGGCGGCGGATTTGGTCGCATCGGCGGTGCTGGTGGCAGTGACGGTGACGGTCTGTGAAGAAGTAACGAAGGCCGGCGCAGTATACAGACCGTTGCTCAGAGTACCTACAGCTGGATTCAGGGTCCAGGTCACAGCGGTGTTGCTAGCACCGCTCACCGAGACGCTGAACTGCTGCGCCTGAGCGGCACTGAGGGTAGCGGTTCCCGGTGCTACGGACACGATGACGGTAGGTTGGAGAGTGATTACCGCGGCGGCGGACTTGGTGGGATCTGCGACGCTCGCGGCAACCACGCTCACCGTCTGTGTAGAGGTGATGGCAGCTGGCGCGGTGTAAATACCAGATCCACCGACGGTACCCACCGCTGGATTCAGCGACCAGGTAACCCCCGTATTGGACGTATTCAGAATACCCGATGTGAATTGTTGACTCTGTCCGCCATAAAGCATAGCGCTGGTGGGAGCCACGGTTACAGAAATGGGGGGCTGAAGCGTGATGGTCGCGCTGGCCGAACTATCTGGATCGGCCACGCTGGTTGCCGTCACTGTTACGGTCTGTGGCGAACTGATGGAAGCGGGGGCCGTGTACAGACCTCCGGTTGAAACACTCCCCAGTGCTGGACTAATGCTCCAAACGACTGTCGAGTCTGTTGCGCCCGTCAAGTTAGTGGTGAACTGTTGGCTCGCCAATGGCTGTGCCACCAACTGAGCCGGTGAGATCGTTAGTGACACCGTAGGACGCAAGAGTATCGACAGGCTCACGGACTGACTGGGGTCCTGAACACTCGTCGCTGAGATCTGAACCGTTTGAACGCTAGTAATCGTCGCGGGTGCCGTATAAAGACCGACGCTCGAGATAGTGCCGACCAGAGGATTCACAGACCACATTACCGCCGTATTGTTGGCGCTGGTAAGGTTCGCGCCCATCCGCAGCGTCTGAGATGCCCTGAGCACGGGACTGACAGATACCATCACCGACGCTTCCACGGCGCCTGGAGACAACAGCAGAGCCATCCAGATCGCCAGACTTCGGAGTTTCATTTGAAGGAACACCAGACGCATTCCGTACCCCCAGCCGATAGTGGGACAAAATGGACAACAAATCTGCAATTTCTTTTTGAGAGATTTTTCAGTGAAATCGTTTTGCGGGAGGCAGCCTCTTCTAACGAGCCACCGCGAACTCTCGGCGTTGCGCGCTTTCACTAGGTGCCCTGCTCATCGTGCCCCGACGGAGGGCCCGAGGTTCGACTCCCGCATCTTGCCCGCGCACGATTGGCTCAGTGACCCAATGTCAGGACCGCCCCCGCCCGCCGCGGCGGTTCGCCATCGCTTGATCTGCTACATAGCAGCCAGGGGCGAGGGACCGCCTCGCCTCTCTGCTGCTAGATCGATTTCACAGCAGCATCAACCGCCGAAAATACCGAATGAGAAAAGGTGAATGTCGACAATGATAATTGGGCCTGTTCCCACAATTCTTTCCCCTAACCAATAGACTTGAACAAACTCTGCGCTTCTCAATTATTATGAAAACGCCGTCCCAGACGGGACGGACCAAGCGCAATCTGTGGTGTCCGGGAACGGGCTTGAGCCGGATGCAGTTGAAGACCGGTCACGAGGCGGAGGTCGGCGGCAGAGCCGGGAGGTAAACCTGGCTCATCGTCGACAGCGCTGGTCTGCACAGCGGAGGCTTCCTCGACGCCGAACCCGGATCCGATGACAGCGGTCCAGCGCAAGAACCAGAAACCATTGCGACAACCGCTACGCGAGCTCATCTTGGAAATGAGGCGGCAGCGCGCCGGAGGTCTCGGCCGGAAGAACCCCCAGCGCTGTCATGCGGACGGCACGCGAAAAGCGCCGGCGCTAAGCACCGGTCCCCCCTTCGTCTCCGCCGCTATTCCTTACCTGCGACTATCCGCGCAGATTCCGCCCCCCGGTCTGGCGCATTCGTCCCATAAGAACCTCCCTTGCCATGATTCTCGGCTTCTATCGATTTTAGAGCTATTTAATCTATAATTCAATAATAAATTATCAGCAATTTCATTTGACGTGCGACCGATTGCTCGCGCATGAGAATTCCGCAGAAAAACCCAAGAACACCAGCGACTGCCGATTTTCGCTGCGACGTACCGGGACACGGACGCGTGGGCGTACGGGCTGTTAGCATGATCTCAGGAGGCGACCACCATGCCGCAGATTTCAGCCGATTACGCTTCATCGCTCGACCTGCTCGTGCGTCTGCTGAACAAAATGGTCGTCGAACAAAAAGCCATCGAAAGGCTTCTCAAAAGCCGCGGCGTGACGGACGAAGAATGGAAGCAGGAGCGCGATCAGGCGGAGAACTCCATCGGAGTTGCGACGTTCGCCTCGGCCAACACGCAAACTTTAGAGCAAACGCTGATGCACTTGTTGAAACTCAAATAAGCTTGACGGTGGGTTTGCCTTCGGTGGTCGTAAACGGAAACAGGAAGGTCAGCAGCGTATCGAGGACGGGTAAGTGAGGACCGGTTGTCGCGCAGCCATTCCGGCACTGGCTCGCTGTTGGCATAAAAATCGACCCGTGACGTCGCGGCATTGGTGCCTTCGGCGAGCAGACCGCGCGGCTTTCAGTCCTTGGCGCGCCGGCCGTTTCTTGGATTGATCGGCTCGTCGTAATTCTCGCAGGCCGCCTGCATAGAGAGGCGGCCGGCCCCGGATGTTGCCGTAACCACTGGGCCTGTTGGCAGCTCTCGCGAACTCCGTTTTGCCGGGAATCTGCTCAGCTGACGCGTCCACCCAGACGGCTTCTTACCAACGCCGGGCTGATGTGCACCGCCAACCTCCGGGAACCGGATTGCGGCTTTGCTCGATGCGCTTCGGTCGCAATTGACGGGAGAATCTCAGAGCCCGTCGTGCCGCGGTTCTTGGAGCCGCCCGGACTGTGATGCGGCGTTCTTGCTAAGTTGCCAATGATAGGGTCCCTGTAAGTATCTTCCAGTTGCGACAGACACCCGCTGCAAATCGTCGAGGGCGCCGCACTGACCAGATTAATCCGTTTGGCTAACCGAACCTGTTTACATTGCACGGCTAGGCCATCTGAGTAATTGACGGGGCTACGACTCGATGTTAGTTTTTTCGAGGAGGCTTTTGACATGTCAAGACTCGTGACACTGTTTCTGGCGGCTCTCGCACTTACGAGTGTCGCCTCGGCTCAAGTCATTTCCACTGCACCGGACCAATACCAGGTCCACTATTTCTCGAATGCCACTCTAGGGGATACCATCAATATCACCAACACGGGAGCGAGTGGTGGAATCGAACCGACGGGGAATCTCTGTGCCAACGTATACGCATTCGATCCATCCCAGGAGATCATCTCCTGCTGTTCGTGCCTCATCACGCCGAATGGATTGGCATCGCTTTCGACTCTCGGCGATGTGCTGTTCAACACTTTGACAGGGTCGATCCCGAGTTCGATCTCGGTAGCGATCATTGGATCACAACAGGCAACTTGTAATCCATCCACAGTGACACCAGGAGTCTTGGCGAGTGGCTTGCGTGCCTGGGGAACTACCTTGCACGTCCTGCCCACCGTAACTCCTACCGCTTACACGATGACGGAGACGGAGTTTTCGGGGTCGGATCTTAGTCTTACCGAGCTCATCCGCCTGACGTCCACCTGCGGTTTCATTCAAGCCGACGCCAGCGGGTACGGGCTTTGTAATTCTTGCCCGGAGAGCGGCGCCGCGGGCGCAGCTAAGAAGAAGTAAGCAGCGTGCTCCTCGAGTAACGACAACCGTTACAGGGGACTCTTTCTAAACCGAGGGGCTACGCCCGTGGTCCCCTCTTTTCGCTCCGCTGTCTCTCCCCGCAGGCGGCCTGGCCGGGTGAGAGCGTCGATCTGAGGCTGGCGCGAGATTAACCAGCCAGCCTAGTTCTAGCGATCATTTACGGGTCGAAGAAGGTACTCGACCAGACGCCAGGCGATCACTTTACGCATCTCCTCCAATGCCGTGCGGCGGCTCACTCGCCGCACGGCATCCATCTTGCTGTGAAATCCTGGTTGATCCGGCTGATTCCTTCAGAAACAAACAAGCACAGTTGCTTGATCTGGCAGTTATGGAGGATTGCTGATTCCGTTTCGAATCCGCTTCGAGGAGGGCCGTAGAAGGAACCAATCTAGTGTTCTGAGCGAGAAATACGTTGAATAAATCAGAAGAGCGGCGCATACTTGGGTATGCGCACAGGTCGTCCCAAGAAGCCTCTAGAAATCGTGGATGCCGATCGGGAAAAGCTGAACTTGATCGCGCGCCGGCCGAAGTCGGCGCAGGCCATGGCAATGCGAGCCCGGATCGTACTCAGTTGTGAGCAGGGGATGAGCAATTCCGAGGTCGCGCATAAGTTGCACATCACGGGCGCCACAGTCGGTAAGTGGCGAGAGCGGTTTCGAGAGTCCGGACTCGATGGATTGCTGGATGAACCGCGGGTCGGCGCGCCGCGCAAGATCACCGATCAGCAAGTTGAAGACGTCATCACGAAGACCCTGGAGTCATTGCCAGCCAACAGTACGCACTGGAGCACACGGCTGATGGCCCAAGAGGCAGGCCTGACGCAGAATGCCATCGTGCGGATCTGGCGCGCCTTCGGATTGCAGCCGCATCGGGTAGAGAACTTCAAGTTCTCCAAAGATCCTCAATTCGTTGAGAAGGTGCGCGATATTGTGGGGCTGTATCTGAATCCACCGGATCGCGCCATCGTGCTGTGTGTGGACGAGAAGAGTCAGGTACAGGCGCTGAATCGGACGCAGCCAATCCTACCGCTGGCACCGGGTGTGCCGGTCCGGCAGTCGCACGACTACGAGCGCCATGGCGTCACGTCGCTGTTTGCGGCCATGGACGTGGCGTCCGGAGTGACCATCAGCAATTGCTATCGGCGGCACCGACATCAGGAGTGTTTGCGCTTTCTGAATGAGATCGAGGACAATCTCCCCGCTGGAGTGGACGTGCATTTGGTGATGGACAACTACGGCACGCACAAAGTCGCGAAAGTCCGAAACTGGTTGGCACGACACCCGCGATATCACGTTCACTTCACCCCGACCAGCGGCAGTTGGTTGAATCTGGTCGAGCGCCTATTTGGCGAGGTCACGGAACGGTGCGTGCGTCGTGGCAGCCACACTGCCGTCAGGGCGCTCGAAAGAGCCATGCTCGACTATTTAGACAAGCGGAACGAGAACCCGAAGCCATTCGTCTGGACTGCTGACGCGGATCTGATCCTCGGCAGAGTCCAGCGACTTTCTAAACGTATTTCTCGCTCAGGACACTAGGTCTCTGACCGCCTGAAAATATTCTAAAAACCATTTTTATACAGAATTGTTTTGGCGCATACTCGGGGTATGGGTCGTCCTCCGTTGAACATCG
>Ga0335081_10009826_pt1 | contig 15425 bp, 11 predicted proteins | sample Lox_Sample_35_FD_206713 | JGI IMG/M metagenome (GOLD analysis project Ga0335081, IMG submission 206713) | Soil microbial communities from Loxahatchee National Wildlife Refuge, Florida, United States - Lox_Sample_3.5 | ecosystem: Environmental > Terrestrial > Soil > Wetlands | place: USA...
GATTCTTCGCGACCGTTCGGCGGTGCGAGGATCACTGGTCAGCCCTGGACCCAACCGGGGCGCCGAGTTGTTGTCGGCGGGATCGCGGTAGCGGGTCGCGAGCCGGCTGCGAACTCGCGTCCCGTGCTCGCCCGACAAGATCTCAAACGTCCCGCCCGCAAGGTAGACACGCTCCCTCATGCCTGCCAGTCCGAAGCCTTTGGTCGCTGCCGCGGTGTCGAAGCCGACGCCGTTGTCTCGCACGTCGATCGCGACCTTCTGCTCGCCGACGTTCACCGCCACGCGAGCCCTGCTCGCGCGCGAGTGCTTGACGACATTGGTCAGAGCCTCTTGGACCAATCGGTAGATCGTGGTTTCCAGCTCAGGGTCCAGCGCCGGCGCGCCGGCGTCGCGATCAGGCAGCTCCAGCTCGGCCTCGATCTCCAGCCCTCCGTTGCGACGCCGGGCGAGCAGTGCGTCGAGTGCCGGTCGCAGGCCGAGCTCGTCCAGCGCGGCGGGGCGCAGGTCGGCGATGATCGTCCGCAGGCTCTCGATCCCCTGCTCGATCGCTGCGACCGCGTCCCGCATCACACTCTCGTAGCGACGGGGATCGGCGCGCCGCAGCGTCCCGGATAGCAGCACCCGCAGGCCGCCGAATACCTGCAGCGTGTCGTCGTGCAGCTCCCGCGACCAGCGCGAGCGCTCGGCGTCGGCAGCGGCCATCGAGCTGCGCAGGCGGTCAGCTTCGACGCTGCGGGCCAGCGCCACCGCGTTCGCCGCCGTCGCTCCGAAGGTCAGCAGCAGTTGCTCGTCGGCCTGTGTGAACGCCGCTCCGCCCTCCCCGCGATCGAACGCCGCCAACACGCCCACGCCGGTGCCGCGCAGGACCATCGGCACGAGCAGCCCCGTGTGCGCGTCCCCGACGCCCAGCTCAGACGGCGTGATCCGCAGGCGGGATGAGACGTCGGCGATTCGCTCGGGACGGCCGCGCTCGAGCACCTGGCCCGAGGTGGACTGCGTCAGCGGCAGCCGGTGCCCGCGCACGTCCTGTGCGTAGCCGGCGCTTGCCGCAACCACGAGGTCTGGACCCTCACGGAGCATGATCAGCACGGCCCGCGCGTCGACCAGCGCGCGCCCCCGCTTCACGACCAGCTCCAGCACGTCGTCCAGCCGCGCAACACTGCTGATCGCCATCGCGATGTCGCGCGTCGCCTCCAGCCCCCGCACCGCTTGCTCGAGCTGCTTGCGCCGTCTTTCGCTGTGCTCGTACAGGCGCGCGTTCTCGATTGCGACGGCCGCCCAGTCGGACAGGACTACCACCGCCTCCTCGTCCTCGCTGGTGAACTGGCTCCCACCCTCCTTGTCGGTTAGGTAGAGGTTGCCCCAGGGCTGTCCGTGAATCATCACCGGAACACCGAGGAACGTCCTCATCCGCGGATGGCCTCCGGGAAAGCCATAGCTGTGGGGATGGTCCGAGACTTTGTCCAGTCGCAGCGGCCGGGGATCCGAGATCAGCAGGCCGAGCACGCCCCGCCCTTCTGGCGGGGCTCCGATTGAGCGTCTCGTGTCCGCGTCGATCCCGCTGCTGAGGAACTTGGCGAGCTTCGTGCGCGCATCGTCCAGAACTCCGAGCGCCGCGTAGCGCGCGCCGGTGATCTCCATCGCCGCGTCGAGGACCCGTTTCAGGACCGCATCGGTGTCGAGATCTGACACCAGGGCGCGGCCAACGTCGAGCAGTTGCCGGCTCGGGACGTGATTGCCTGCGCTCGCCACGGTCACTTGCTTCCCACGCCCATCTTTCATCGCACGGGACGCTATCGTGCCGTCACCTTACACAAGCGGTCGGCGCAGGGAAGCTCGAGCGCAGCGACCGCGCGGACCGCGGCGATCGGCCGGCGCGGTTGCCTGGGGTCAGGCCGCGCGCACGCCGACGAGCTCGGGCCGTAGCGCGAGGCGCTTGAGCGCCAGCGCTTCCAGCCGCCGCACACGATATGTGTCGAGCTGCAGCGCCCGGGCGATCGCAGCGTAGCTCTGCGGTTCAGCGTCACCTTCGAGCCCGTAGCGGCGGCAGATGACCGAGCGCTCGGGCTCGGCGATCACGGAAACCGCCCGACGTACCTGCTCACGCTCGTAGGTGGCCTGGAGCTGCTCGCCGATATCCGGCGTATCAGCGGACAGCATCGCGCCGAGCGTTGTCTCGTCACTGTCGCCGACGGGTCGGTCGAGGCTCGCCACCACGCGTGCGGTACGCATCATCTCGATCACCCGCGCTCGGTCGAGTCCCGTCGCGTCGGCAATCTCGCTCGGCGTCGGGTCGCGGTCGAGCTCGTCGCTGAGACGGCGCTCGGCGGCGGCGATTTTGCGCTGCAGCTGCTCGACCGCGGGGGGCAGCCTGATCGCCCGTCCCTTGTTTGCCAAGCCACGCTGGATCGCCTGTCGGATCCACGGCGTCGCATATGTCGAGAACTTGAACCCCCTGCGCCAATCGAACTTCTCGGCTGCCCGGATCAGCCCGATCGTGCCCTCCTGGACGAGGTCCAGCAGCGCCATGTCGGTGTTCACCTGATAATGCTTGGCGACCGAGATGACGAGCTTCAGATTGTGCGTGATCAGCTTGTCCTTGGCATCGAGGTCGCCTTGCTCGATGCGCTTTGCTAGCTCGATCTCCTCAGGGCCGGTGAGCACTCGGAAGCGGCTCACGCCGGCGAAGAACTGGGTTATCGCGTCGACGGAGTCGAGCAGGTCGGCTTCCTCGAGGGGTTCAGGACTCATTGCCGCACTGTAGATTTCGATGGTGGGGCTGCCAAGCGAAGATCGCCGCGATCTGGACTGCGGCTGACTACGGACTGAGCTGGGATGCATGGCTCGTCTGATCCAGACGATCGGCCGCTGAGGCTCAGACTGAAACGCGTCGTCAGCCAGGGCCTTAGGCCAATATCGTCCAGACGATGACCGGCAAGCAGTTCGTTGTCGTGACGGGCAAAGGGGGGGTCGGAAAGTCGACCGTGGCCGCTGCGCTGGCCATCACGGCGGTCCGTCGCGGGCAGCGAACGATCGTCGCCGAGGTCGCCGCGCGCGATGATGCCGCGCGCGCGCTCGGTGGGCGCGCCGGCGCTCCGCTGCAGGAGACCGAGCCCTACCCGGGCCTGCGCCACGTCACGATCGACCGCCGCACGGCGCTCGAGCAGTACCTTCGCGACGAGGTCCCCGGCCCGCTGCCGGCCCTGCTGCTGGCGCGCAGCCGGGCCTTCGAGGTGTTCGTGGCGACGACGCCGGGGATGAGCGACCTGTTGACGATCGGCGCTGTGTGGGAGCTGCTCCAGCGCCCGCGCCATCGCCGCGGCGCGAGTCCCTACGACCTCGTCGTGCTCGATGCGCCTGCGAGTGCCAACCTCGTCGGGCTGCTCGCCGCGCCGCGCGCATTCCGCTCGATTGCGCGCGTCGGCCCGGTCGCGCGCCAGAGCGCGGCGATCGAGCGTACGCTCGCCGACGGCGACGCGACAGAGGTGGTCGCGGTCGCCACGCCCGAGCAGATGCCTGTGACCGAGACGCTTATGCTGCGCGGCGAGCTGACGAGGCAACTGGGCATCGAGCTGGGTGCGGTCGTGGTCAACCGGGTAGTCCGCTCACCATTCACGGCCGAGGACCTCGCTGCGATCGCCGCGCTGGAGGACGACACGGCCGCCCGCTCGGCGCGCTGGCTGCACGGACGTGCGCAGGCGCATCACGAGCAGCTCTCGCGGCTGCGAAAGGGGCTGCGGGGGAGGTCGGTGCTGACGTTGCCGCTCCTGTTCGAGCGGCGAATCGGGCGTCGCGAGCTCGAGCACCTCGCAGACCTGCTGGAGCGCCGCGAGCCGTGAGCGCGCTCGCGGGACGGCTGGCGGACAAGCGCATCGTGATCTGCGCCGGCGCCGGCGGGGTTGGCAAGACTACGGTTTCGGCGGCGGTCGCCCTCGGCCTGGCCTCGCGAGGGCGACGAGTCGCGCTCGTCACGATCGACCCCGCCCGCCGCCTCGCCGAGGCGCTCGGCCTCGATCGGCTCGACAACGAGCCGCGCCGCATCGACGGCGCGGTGCCGGCAGGCGGCGGCCTGGAGCTTTCAGGCGAGCTGTCGGCGATGATGCTGGACGTCAAGCGCACGTTCGACGAGCTGATCACGTTGCTCGCGCCCGATGTCGCGACGCGCGAGGCGATCTTCGCCAATCCGATCTACGAGCAGCTCTCGACGCTCGTCGCAGGGTCGCAGGAATACAGCGCGATCGCCAAGCTGTTCGAGCTGGCGCAAACGGGCAGCTACGACGTGATCGTGCTCGACACGCCTCCCTCTCGCAACGCGATCGACTTCCTGCGGGCGCCCGACCGCCTGACCGGGTTTCTCGAAAGCCACGTCCTGGCCGTGTTCCTGACGCCGACCGGGCATATGTTCCGTGCGGCCGAGATCGTATTCGCGGCCGTTCGCCGGATCACAGGGGTGGGACTGTTGGACGACCTGACCACGTTCTTCCGGCTCCTGAGCGGCTTGCTCGACGGCTTGGGCCGGCGGGCCGGGAATGTTCAGCGGCTGCTCGTCGATGAGCAAACCGTGTTTCTGGTCGTGACGTCGTCCGAGCACGCGCCGCTGGACGAGGCGATCTTCCTCGCCCGCGAGCTGCAGCGCAACGGCATGCACCGCGCCGGCGTGATCGTCAATCGCGTGCATCCGCTCGACGAGGGACCGTGCGACGTCGCGACGACCGCACGTCGGCTGGCATCGACGCTCGGCGCGCGGCTTTCCAATGCGGTTGCCGTCGTGCACGAGGATGTGCAGCAGCTCGCCCGCCGCGACGACGCCGCGCTCGCCCGGCTGCGCGCCACGCTGGGCGACCCAGCGCCGGTGTCGCTGTTCGATCGCGAGCGCGATCTGCACGACATCGCGCAGGTGGCGCAGCTCGCCGCCGAAGTGCTGCGCTAGGTGCGCGGACCTCCGAGCGGCCGTCCGGGGGAAGCCGTCCGAGCCGTCGTCTGCGCACCCCTCCGGGCAGCCACGAGACGTCGTCCATAAGCCCTCCGAGCCGCCCCTCATGCGATCGGAAGGGTACGAGCGCGGATCCGCGTGAACTGCGCTCAAGAAAGCGTTGCACTGTCCGAGATAGGGGGCAAGATGACAGTCCAGATCCCCACATCGATGAGAGAGCTGCACAGCCGGGTCAGCGAGGGGGTCCACATCCGGCTGCTGTGGTGCGAGGGCGACGGCCGCCTCGCAGTCGCGGTCACCGACACGAGGAGCTGCGAGGCGTTCTCAATCGAGCTGCGCGACGGCGAGGACGCGCTCGACGTCTTCCATCATCCGTTTGCGTATGCCGCGTGGCACGGGATCGAGACGTCCGCGCGGCCGCCGATCGACGAACCCACCGAACCGCTGGCGGCCTGAGCCGGGAGCAACCGCCGCCGGCCGACGGTGCTTTTCAACATTCCCGCTCGCGGGTTACCATACGGCCCGGGTTCGAGGAGCCGGATGGACAAGATCAGGTACACGGGACCAGTGAGCATGGATCGCACCGCGCAGTCGTGCCTGGACCAGCAGCGCCTGCGCCGCTTGATCGAGGCGGGCAGGTCGCTGGTCGCAGAGCGCGAGCTTGAAGCCGTGTTCGAACGCCTGCTCGACGTTGCGCGCGAGCTTACCCAAGCCAGATATGCCGCGATCGGCATCCTGGACGAGGTGCGAGAGAATCTCGCGGACTTCATCACCGCCGGGATCGAACCGGAAGTGCGCCGCCGGATCGGCGATCTGCCGCGCGGGCGCGGCGTGCTCGGATTGCTGATCTCAAATCCCGAGCCGCTACGGATGGCGAACGTCGGCGACCATGTCCGCTCGTATGGCTTTCCGCCAGGCCATCCGGAGATGACGAGCTTCCTGGGCGTGCCGATCCTGATCCGCGGCGAGGCGTGGGGCAACCTCTACTTGACCGACAAGCAGGGCGGCGAGTTCGAGGAGGCAGACGAGGAGTCGGCGGTGGTGCTCGCGGCGTGGGCCGCGATCGCGGTCGAGAACGCGCGTCTGTACCGGGAGACCGACCAGCGTCGCGCCGAGCTGGAGCGCTCGGTCCGTGCGCTCGAAGCGACCTTCGAGATCGCCCGCGCGGTTGGCGGGGAGACGCAGCTCGAGCGTGTGCTGGAGTTGATCGTAAAGCGGTCGCGAGCCCTCGTCGAGGCCTCGGGCGTGGCGATCCTGCTGGTCGACGGCGACGACTTCGTGGTCGCAGCGACTGCCGGCGAGATTCCTCGCCGGATCATCGGCTCGCGCGTCCCACGTGGTGGGTCGGTCGCCGGCCGGGTGATGGCGGCGGGACGGCCGGAGCGCGTCAACGATGTCACCAGCTCGCTGAGATTCGCGCTCGGCGATCTGGGCGTGCAGGCGCGGGCGGGCGTGTTCGTGCCGCTGCAGTTCCGAGGCGTCAGCCTCGGCGTGATCGAGGCATTCGACCGGGTCGGCGGTCCGGAGTTCTCCGTCGAGGACGAGCGCATGCTGATCGGGGCGGCCGCGAGCGCCGCGACGGCGGTCGCGACCGCGCAGTCGGTCGAGCGCGATCGCCTCCGGCGAACCCTCAAGGCCGCCGAGGAGGAGCGCCGTCGATGGGCGCGCGAGCTTCACGACGAGACGCTGCAGGGGCTGGGGGGCCTGCGGGTCCTGCTTTCCTCCGCGCGGAGAGCGAAGGACTCGACCGCGCTGCAGCGCGCGGTCGAGGCTGCCGTCGACCAGCTCGCGCAGGAGATCTCCAACCTGCGGGCACTGATCACGGAGTTGCGACCGGCGGCGCTCGATGAGCTGGGCCTCGGGCCCGCGCTCGAGGCGCTGCTCGACCGGTCACGTACGATGACCGGCGTCGAGATCAGCTCAGAGATCGACCTGCGCTACGAATCCGGCAGCCGAGCCCCGCGTCTGGACTCAGAGCTCGAGACCGCCGTGTACCGGATCGTCCAGGAGTCGCTGACCAACGCCGTCCGCCACGGCGAGGCGCAGCACGTCGCGGTGTCCGTGCGCGAGCGTGAGCGCGATCTCGAGCTGTCGATCCGCGATGACGGCAGAGGATTCGACCCCGATCTGCCGGTGAGTGGCTTCGGGCTGACCGGAATGCGAGAGCGTGTCTCGCTGATCGGCGGACAGCTCGACATCGATAGCTCCGGCGCGGGCACGGCGGTAAGCGTCACGCTGCCGACGACGACCGCGGTCGCCAAGACGGCGTGAGCGACGTCTCCCTCGCGAGCGATGTGCGCGTTTGAGCTCGAGCGAAAGTTCCTGGTCACGAGGATTCCGGAGAACCTCGACCTCGGCGCGGGCAGCGAGATCAGCCAGGGCTACCTGGTGATCGCACCAGATGGCTCGGAGGTGCGGCTTCGCCGACGCGGGGACCGCACGCTGCTGACGGTCAAGAAGGGCAGTGGTCTGGTCCGGCGCGAGGAGGAGCTCGGGATCGCGCAAGCAGACTTCGACCGGCTGTGGCCGATGACGGAGGGCAGCCGGATCGAGAAGCGCCGGCACGAAATCCCGCTCGACCGGGGGCTGGTGCTCGAGCTCGACGTTTATCAAGGAGCGCTTGCGGGCCTGCGGGTCGCGGAGGTCGAGTTTCCGACCAGCGACGCCTCGCAACTCTTCGTAGCGCCCGATTGGCTGGGCCCGGAAGTGACCGACGATGACGCGTACAAGAACCGGCGGCTGGCAACGGAGGGGCTGCCGGCAGGCTACGCTTCAAATTCTTGAACGGGCCCTAAAGCTCGTCCGAGTCAGTGATTCAACTTGGCTTGATCGGTTCCAGATCGGGCCAACGCCCGGCCGCGGGATCGGGCCATGGTCCCGCCGTGGGGATCCAGGCCGCGATCGTGTGACGGTCAACCGTGAGCATCCCGGCCGTCAGCTCGAGCCGGGCGTTGATCGGCGCCAGCGCATCAGCTGCGAGCGAGAGCTCCTTGCCGGAAGGATCCTGGGTTGCGACGATCGTCAGCTCCGCGCCGGGGGGATCGAGTGCGACGCGAAGATCCGCATCCGCTGTCAAGACGCCGATGATGTCGTTGGTCAATCGGTAGACGGTCGTCTCGAGCCCGGAGGGAAGCCGTCCCCCGATGCCGCTCGTCACCAGGCGGATCTGGCGTCCCGAGCGAGCGCCTGCGCGGTCTGCCAGGCTGCGCAGCGCGGGCTCGAGCCCAAGCTCGTCGAGCGACGGCGGCCGCAGTCCGACGGCGAGATCCCGCAACGCCCGCGAGGTGTCGGCAAGCGTGCAGCGAAGCGTCTCGACGTGGGCGCGGCTTGGCCGGGATCCGAGGTCGTGCTCGACTGCCCGCAGACCAAGCTGGATCGCGACGAGCGCCTGTGCGCTCTGATCATGCAGCTCGCGGGCCAGGTCGCTGCGTTCGCGCTCCTGCGCAGCGAGCAAGAGCCCGACCCGCTCGCCTTGCTGCGCGAGCCGGCCGTGGGCGTCGGAAAGCTCCGCGTGCAGCGCGGCCTGTCCGCGCTGGAGGACCAGCAGGCGCTGGTTCTCGGCGGCGATCGCGGCCTGCACCGCCAGCAGCTCGAGCGACAGCCGCTCCTCCGGCGTCACGAGGCGATTGCGGGGCACGCCGACCTCCAGCACGCCGAGCTGGGACTGACCGCTGGTCAGGACCAGCCGTAAGCGTTCGCGGTCGAGCCTGCCCCGCTGCGCTGGGCGGATGCCGTCGATCGCAACGCGGACGCCGCGTGCCGGCACGAGTTCGAGCGCGCGATCGGCGACCAGCCCCGGCAGCGCGTCGGGGTCGCTCAGCGCCGCGAGCGCGAGCCCCGACTCGAGCAACTGCAGCTGGCGGCTGCGCCCCGAGCGCATCCGATCCGCGAAGCGGCCAGTGATCGCGCCGACAGCCAGCAGCGTCAGCGCGCGCGTGCTCAACCCCACCGCGTTCACGTGCACGTGACGCGTTTCGATCGAGAAGCCGGTCAATACGATGCATCCGAGCGCGATCGCCACGCCGGCGCGAGCGCCGAATTCGAGCGCAACGAGCGCGATCGGGACGACGTACAGGAAAGCGAGTCCGTCCGCCGGGTTCGCCCACACCAGGCTGGTCGCGGCGATCGTCGTCGTCGTCGCAGCGGTCGTCGCGAGCACCACTGCTCGTCGTTCGATCCAGGCCCGGACCGGAAAGCCTTGACGGTTGCCGCTGGCCATGCGCCCGCGCCGATCGTAAGGATGATGGCGCCTCGTCACATCCGCAGCGGTGGCTGCCAGGAGGTCGGTAGTTGACAGCATTTTCAACCCGTAGTTCGCACGGATCAGGTCCGCGTAGCAGTCCTGATGAGCGCCATCGCGGCCTCGATTACCGTCCGAAACGTGACGCTCTGTTTTCGAAACGAGAATCGAGTCTCACCCCGGGTCGTTGAGGGCGTCCGGAGTCCCGAGCTGTTGAGACCTGCGAGGAGGCGAGGATGGAGTTGCACTTGATCGGGGATGACAGCGAGATGCTCGACCGAGGTTCTGGTCGCGCGGATATCGGCCCCGAACCGGCGCACGCCTCCGTTTCGCAGGCGCCGATCACGATCGTGATCGCCGACGATCACCAGGTCGTGCGCGCCGGGCTGCGGCTGCTGCTCGAGGCCGAGGACGGCTTCGCTGTGGTGGCGGAAGCGGGTGACGTCGAAAGCACCGAGCGCCGAGTGGCGGCCTACCGCCCGCGGGTACTGATCCTCGATCTCAACATGCCGGGTGGTTCGAGCCTGCCGGCGATTCCCAGCTTGCGCAAGACCGCCCCCACGACGCAGATCGTCGTGCTGACGATGCAGAACGATCCGGCGTTCGCGCGTGAGGCGCTTCGAGCAGGGGCGATCGGTTATGTGCTCAAGGAGGCAGCAGACACCGAGCTGGTACAGGCAGTACGCCTGGCCGCTAACGGCCGCACCTACCTCAACCCGGAGCTGGGCGCGCGGCTTGCGGCCGAGCCGCCGACCCCGAGCGGCCCGCCCGACGACCTCAGCGCGCGGGAGCTCGAGGTGCTCAAGCTGATCGCCCTCGGGCACACCAACGGCGAGATCGCGTCGGCGCTGTACCTCAGCGTGCGCACGGTCGAATCGCATCGCGCCCACATCCAGCAGAAGACCCGGCGCACGACCCGCGCCGATCTGGTCGCCTACGCGCGCGAGCACAACCTGCTGTAAGGGGTCTGGATGCGGCGAGCCGGCAGCACCAGACGCGCCCCGCCACTCGTCAAATCCGAGCACTGATTGTTGCGCGGGCCCTAATTCTTGAACGGGCCCTAACCTAACCGTCGACTCCATCAGCGCGCCCGACCGGCGCAATCTCGTTGCGTCGCCCTGGAAGGGATGCCGACTGCGGCACCGGCATCGTCAGCGACGAGCCCGCTGCGGAGGCGATCCGAGCGCCTCGTCGCGTCCATCGCACGAGCGCTGTCGGGTAGCGAAGCAGCGCCCGCCAGGTCTCGCCCCCGACCACGCCGTCGGCCGAGAGTCCGTGCCGGCGCTGAAAGCCCTTCACGGCGGCGACGGTCTCGGGCCCGAAGGCACCGTCGACAGGGATCCTGTAGCCGGCGCTGATCAGATGCTCCTGCGCCCACACGACGAGGTCGCCGCGGGCGCGGCGGCGGATTGCCGCGACGAGAATGGACCTGAGAGCGCCAAGCGATCCTACGGGCCGGGAGACCGAGCGCCATCCGGTGCGCGTTGCGCCAGCCCACGCCCAATCCCACCAGCTGACCCCCGCGGCACCATAGAGCCGCGAGAGCGCTCGGAAGCGGACGATCTGGCTGATCGTCGGCTTGCCGTACAGTTGTCCGATCGGTGCGATTGGTCGCCCGTAGGGGACGTTGAACGCATACGTGTGGGCGAACACCTGACCAACGCTCGTGCCGATGTCGATCCAGTACATCTGCGGCGCGTTGTACTGGGCGCCGCCCGGGCCGAGGAAGACCGAGTAGGGGAAGCCCGGGTGATAATCGACGTATGGCAGTCCGGCGAATGCGACTGGATAGGTGGCGCCGACCAGCCTGCGCAGCGATCTGAAATAGGTCTGTGCCTGGATGTAGCGGCCCTGGTACTCGCCCTCGGCGTCGACGACCAGGCAATTGGCCCCGTCGCGGACCGCTGCGGCGCCGATCGATGCCTCCGCAACGGGGTGCCTGCCGTACACGTACTGCCAGGCGCACACCCTCAGACCGCCGGCGCGCAGGCGCGAGACGAGTCGGGTGTTGAACTGCGACCAGAAGGTCGTTCCATCTCCGCTCTTGATGATCACCGTGCTGATGCCGTACCGCCGAGCGGAGGCGACGATCGACCCTGGACGGCCGTGGTTGGAAGCGCTCAGATACCAGATCCACATCCCACGGCCGGCGAGCGGATCGCTGGCAACGGCGCCGGCCGGGCTTGCGAGCGCGCAGATCGCGAGCACGATCGATGCGACCAGCACCGACCGGCATGAGCTGCATCGCCCGCGAGCCCGCGCACCTTGGGCTGGGCGGTCGTCCGACATGCGAGAACGCACCGTAGACCACAACCCGGCGGATGCGTGCAAGTTGCGGTGCGCCGTCCGTGTGGGGTCAGCCCTTACAGGCCCTCGGCTTGGATCCCTGATCCCTGAGGGCGGCCTGGACGAGCCGACAGTCTCGGGTGAGACCGACGGTCTCGACTGAGAGTCGGATCGCGCGGGCGGTGCTCGCGGGCGGGTCCGGCCGGACCGGGCGGTCTTCGGGCTCCAGCTACTTGATGAACAGGATCTCCGCGTACTTCGGAAGCGGCCAGAGGTCGTCGGCGACGACCTTCTCGAGCCGGTCCGCGCAGGCGCGAGTCGCGTCCATCGCAGGAATCACCTCGTCGCGCATGTACACGGCGTGCGCGAGCAAGTCGTCGTGCGGCTGGTTCTCGCTCAGGTTCGCCGACTCGAGCGCTCGGATCGCGTCGCTGAACTCGGCGACCAGCTCCGAGGTCTCAGAGGCGAGCTCGCCGAGCTGGGCCTCCAGCAGCGTCGCCAGGTGGCGCGCCGCTGCGGGCAACAGCATCGTGCTCGCGATCGACGCGGCCGTCTCGGCCTCGATGTTGAGCTTCGTCACGTACTGCTCGAGGAACACCTCGTAACGAGACTCGAGCTCGCGGGGCGAGAGCACGCCGTAGCTGGAGAACAGCGGCTCGGTCTGGTCGTCAACGAGATACGGGAGAGCGTCGGGCGTCGCCCGGAGGTTCAGCAGTCCACGGCGCTGGGCCTCCTCGTGCCACTGCGCCGAGTAGTTGTCGCCCTCGAAGACGATCTGCTTGTTGGCGGCGTAGCTGCGCTGGAGGATCGGGCGCAGCGCGGATTCGAGGTCCCTGCCCTTCTCGAGCTCGTCCTCGAGCTCCTCGGCCAGGTAGTCGATCGCCTCCGCGACGATCGTGTTCAGGACCGTGTTCGGGAGCGACAGCGACATGCTCGAGCCGAGAGCCCGGAACTCGAACTTGTTGCCGGTGAACGCGAACGGACTCGTGCGGTTGCGATCGCCGCCATGCAGAGGGAGAGGCGGCAGCACCGGTGTGCCGAGGCCGAGGAACGACCCCGGCGTCGAGTCGCCCGCCTCGCCGCGCTCGATCGCGCCGAACACCTTCACCAGCTCGGCGCCCAGGAATATCGAGATGATCGCTGGCGGCGCCTCGTTGGCGCCGAGGCGATGATCCTGGCCGGCCGAGGCGATCGACGCGCGCAGCAGCCCCTGGTACTTGTTGACGGCCTGGATCACGGCCGCGCAGAAGAAGAGGAATTCGAGGTTGTCGTGAGGCGTGTCGCCGGGTTCGAGCAGATTCTTGCCCGTATCCGTTCCCATCGACCAGTTGTTGTGCTTGCCCGAGCCATTGACGCCCGCGAACGGCTTCTCGTGCAGCAGGCAGACGAGCCCGTAGCGTCGGGCGACGTTCTGCATTACCTGCATCGTCAGTTGCTGATGGTCAGAGCCGACGTTCGAGTTCTCGAAGATCGGGGCGATCTCGTACTGGTTTGGCGCGACCTCGTTGTGCCGCGTCTTGATCGGGATGCCCAGCTTGGCCAGCTCACGCTCGGTGTCGAGCATGTAGGCGAGGATCCGCTCCGGGATCGAGCCGAAATAGTGGTCGTCCAGCTCGTGCCCTTTCGGCGGCTTGGCGCCGAACAGCGTTCGTCCGGTCGTGATCAGGTCGGGGCGCTCGAAATAGTATTGCTCGTCGATCAGGAAGTATTCCTGCTCGGGTCCGACGGTCGTGAACACGCGCTGCGCGCTCTCGTCGCCGAACAGCCTCAGCGCGCGAATCGCAGATTTCGACAGCGCGTCCATGGAGCGCAGCAAGGGGATCTTGTGATCCAGTGCCTCGCCTGTCCAGGACGCGAACGCGGTCGGGATACAGAGCACCGCGCCGTTGGGGTTCTCGAGAATGAACGCCGGGCTCGTGGGGTCCCATGCGGTGTAGCCGCGTGCCTCGAAGGTAGCGCGGATCCCACCGGTGGGGAAGCTCGACGCGTCCGGCTCGCCCTGAATCAACTCCTTGCCGGAGAACTGCGCCAGCGCAGTGCCCTCGCCGGTCGGCGCGTAGAAGCTGTCGTGCTTCTCGGCCGTCGAGCCGGTCAGCGGTTGGAACCAGTGCGTGTAGTGGGTGGCGCCATTCTCGAGCGCCCACTCCTTCATCGCCAGCGCGACCGCGTCTGCGAGCGAGGTGTCGAGCACGTCGCCGCGTCCGAGCGTCTGGTGCAGCTTGCGGAACACCTCCCGAGGCAGCCGCTGGCGCTGAACAGTGGGGCTGAAGACGTTGGAGCCAAAGATCTGGTTGTCGGCGACGGTGAGGTCCGGGGCGCCGAGGGCGGCGCCGTTCGGGGCCCACTGCGCGGCAAGCACGTTCTGTTGGCGGATGCGAGGCATTCGTATTCGTAGTCCTTTGGAAGGCGCACCCGGGGCGGCTCGGGGCGCGTACGTAACCGGGTCTCGAGGTCTCCGAGACGAGTCTCTTCAGAGTACGGCAGTCGTCTGTACGGGTCACTGTCCGGATGGCCAAACAAGCGCGAGCGTGGTGCGCCGCACGGCGGATCACCCGCCTCGATCGAAAGGATGGAATACTCGGCCTCCGTGCCGTTCAATTCCAGGCTCGCCCCGACGCTCTACGTCGCGGCTGCGGACCGCTACGAGCAGGTCCCTTATCGGGGCTGCGGACGCAGCGGCCTCAAGTTACCGCTGATCTCGCTCGGCCTGTGGCAGAACTTCGGCGACGACCGTCCGCTGGCGACGAGCCGGGCGATTCTGCGCCGGGCATTCGACCTCGGGATCACCCACTTCGATCTCGCCAACAATTACGGCCCTCCGTACGGCAGCGCCGAGATCAACTTCGGCCGGATCGTAGCCGAGGACTTCGCTGCGCACCGTGACGAGCTGGTGATCTCGACCAAGGCCGGCTACGACATGTGGCCTGGACCGTACGGCGAGTGGGGATCGCGCAAGTACCTGCTCGCAAGCCTCGACCAGAGCCTGCGCCGGATGGGGCTCGAGCACGTCGACATCTTCTACTCGCACCGCTTCGACCCTGAGACGCCCCTCGAAGAGACGATCGGAGCGCTCCACACCGCGGTCAACCAGGGCAAGGCCCGCTATGTCGGGATCTCCTCCTACAGCCCGTCGCGTACCGAGGAGGCGGTTCGCATCCTCAGCGAGCTGGGGACGCCGCTGCTGATCCATCAGCCCTCCTACTCGTTGCTCAACCGCTGGATCGAGGATGAGCTGCTGGACGTGCTCGAGGCCGAGGGCGTCGGCTGCATCGTGTTCTCGCCCCTGGGCCAGGGGCTGCTGACCGACAAGTACCTGGACGGCGTGCCCGCCGACTCGCGTGTCCAACGGGGCAACTACTTCTCGTCCGAGCTGCTCACGAGCGAGAACCTCGCGCGCGTGCGGGCCCTGAACGAGATCGCGGCTCGCCGCGGCCAGAGCCTCGCACAGCTGGCGATCGCGTGGGTGCTGCGAGACTCCCGCGTCACCTCAGCAGTGCTCGGGGCGAGCAGCGTCGCGCAGCTCGAGGAGAACGTGAAGGCGCTCGCGCGCCTCGAGTTCGACGCCGTCGAGCTCCGGGAGATCGACCGCTGGGCGGTCGATGGTGGTTTGAACCTGTGGGCCGCGTCGAGCGATCTCTGACCGCTGCGGGTCGTCGGCGATCCGCTGGCACGGACCCGTCCGTGGTGCGGGACACCACCGGCGCCGCGTGCGACGGCGCGCCGGTGGTGGCCCGGTACGCCCCCCGGCTACCTGCTGACGAGCTCCAGGTCGCCCCGGGGTGGGGGCTCATGTCCGGGCGCCCGGCGCTCGAGATCAAGTGCGGCGCATGATTTCAGCCCCTCCGCAAGCAGCCTTCGCTGGCGCTCGGTGAGGTCGCCGAGGGCCTTCGTCTCGCTGATCCGGTGGGGCTGGAGGAACTTCCTGCATCGGGTGCTTCCCCAGCGCTTCTGGCTCGTCAGCACGTC
>Ga0335081_10009827_pt1 | contig 15423 bp, 10 predicted proteins | sample Lox_Sample_35_FD_206713 | JGI IMG/M metagenome (GOLD analysis project Ga0335081, IMG submission 206713) | Soil microbial communities from Loxahatchee National Wildlife Refuge, Florida, United States - Lox_Sample_3.5 | ecosystem: Environmental > Terrestrial > Soil > Wetlands | place: USA...
TTTTTTCAATAAGAAGTGGTTCCCGATGATGGGGGATAGTAATAACACGCTATTTGTCGACGAACGCGATCCTACGCAAGCTGTCTATTATGATTGGAACTACTTTCGCGAGCTGGTGAAGTCATTGGGATACCGCATTGCCCAGGTCCAATGGACAGAAGTGCCGGGCTTTCACAACATCGTAGTTCTCGCCAGGAATCGGAAGTTTTCCGACCTCGGTGACTCCATTCCTCCCGCGAGCGTTTTTGGGTTTGCCGAGAATCCCGCGCAGCCACTTCAGCCTGACCGGCGATCTCTATGGCAGCGTCTATTTCGGAGCTGACGGACCCAGGGCTGCTTGCCCACTGGGCTACGTATCTTTTTGGGAACATGCGAAGCAAAAACCAACCGAAAGTATTGCGCCCGCTATTACGGAGGTGTATGTTCGACTCCCACTAAGGTTTGCATCCAGGGATCCGCTGCCGAGACAGCTTCCTAACGGCAAGGTTGGCCCCTGCGATCACCAGCCCATTGTCCGGTTGTGGAGGGATCGAATGCGAACGTCCCGTTACATCCTCTTCTTGATGTTGGCAATTCTGTTGGGCACGGTGAGCAGTGCCTACTCCCAAACTCCGTTGCAATTCGTTCCCATCGCGCCTTGCCGGGTCGTCGACACGCGCAACGCCGACGGGCATTTCGGCGGCCCTCCAATTCCAGGCGGTAGCTTCCGCGATTTTCTTCTTCCCAACAATCCAGACTGCGGCATTCCCTCCACTGCCGCGGCGTACTCGCTGAACGTGACGGTTGTACCGCAAGGGCCACTCGGATTCCTGACCGTGTGGCCAACCGGACAGACGCAACCGGTGGTCTCCACCATGAATTCGCTCGACGGGCGCGTTAAGGCGAATGCCGCCATCGTGCCGGCGGGCGGCAGCGGCGGCGTCAGCGTCTTCGCCAGCAACACTACGAATGTCGTGCTCGACATCGACGGATACTTTGTCCCGGCCAACGATGCGGCGCTGGCGTTCTATCCGGTCACGCCCTGCCGTCTGGCCGACACCCGCACCGGAAGCCCGCTTCAGGGCGGCGTGCCCCAGAACTTCACGATTCAGGGCGACACGTGCAACATTCCCGCAACAGCTGCTGCGTACTCGCTGAATTTCACCGTGATTCCGCAGGGCCCGCTGGGATACCTCACGGTGTGGCCTGAGGGACAGACCCAGCCGGTGGTTTCCACATTGAATGCTCCAACCGGAACCACCACCGCCAACGCCGCGGTCGTGGTTGCCGGCACCAACGGCGACATCTCGGCGTTCGCCTCCAACACCACCGATCTGGTGATCGACATCAACGGCTACTTCGCTCCTCCGGGCGCGTCGGGGCAGCTGTCGCTGTACACCCTGCCGCCCTGTCGCGTGCTCGACACGCGTCCCAACGGACAGTTCAGCGGGCCGATAACAGTGCCTATCCAGGGCGGCACATGCAATGTTCCCTCAGGCGGAGCGTACGTGTTGAACGCTACGGTTGTGCCGCAGGGCGCCCTCGGCTATCTGACCTTGTGGCCGGACGGCGCGCAACAGCCGACCGTCTCCACCTTGAACGCGCTCGATGGCGCGATCACCTCCAACATGGCCATCGTTCCCTCCACCAACGGCTCGATTGATGCGTTTGCCTCCAACCCGACGCAGCTTGTACTCGACATCTTCAGCTACATGGCGCCGCTGCCCGGTCTGATGATCACCACCACCTCGCTGCCCAACGGGCAAGTCGGTCAGAACTATCCGCAGACGCAGTTGACGGCGGCCGGAGGTCTCGCGCCCTACACCTGGGCCGTCACCACCGGCAATCTGCCGCCAGGATTGTCGCTGAGCACCGACGGCGTGATCAGCGGCATGCCAACCATGTCGGGTGCATTCCAATTTACGGTGCAGGTGACCGACAGCGAGATGAACACGGCGACAGCTCCTTTGAGCATCACGGTTCAGCCGGCGGCATTGATGATCACCACCACCAGCTTGCCCAACGGTCAGGTGACGGTGTCGTACAGCGCCACCCTGGGTGCGACCGGCGGAGTGCCGCCGTACACCTGGAGCATCATCTCTGGCAGCCTGCCGCCCGGACTGAACCTGACGCCCGGCAGCGGCCTGATCTCGGGCACGCCAACCACGTCGGGCACCTTCCAATTCACGGTGCAGGTAACGGACAGCAATTCGAATATGGCGACGGCGCCGTTGAGCATCACCATTCAGCCGGCGCCATTGATGATCACCACGACCACCTTGCCCAACGGGCAGGTGAGCGTGCCTTACAACGCGACGCTGGGCGCGACCGGCGGAACGCCACCGTACACGTGGAGTATCGTCTCTGGAAACTTGCCCCCAGGACTGGGCCTGACGCCGAGCAGCGGCTTGATTTCCGGCACGCCGACCACGCCCGGCGTTTCCAGCTTCACCGTGCAGGTGGAAGACTCGCAGCAGCAAACTGCCCAGCAGCCGCTGCAGATTGTCGTCGACGCGGCGACTACCAATGGCTCGCTGAACGGACACTACGCGTTCTCCTTCAACGGATACAACAACGGCAATCCGGTATTCATGGCCGGCAGCTTCACCGCCGATGGCAATGGCAACATCACCGCCGGCGTGCTTGACCTGAACACCGGAAGCGGCAGTCCAACAGGCGGCTCCACGATCAGCCCCGCTCCGCTCAGCGTCTACCACATCACGGCGGACGGTCTGGGCACGATGACCTTCGATGTGGCAGGCCTCGGAACCATGAACTTCCACGTCACCGTCTCCAATGGAGGCAACGGGCAGCTCATCCAGGACAATGCGGATCCGAACACGCGCGGCTCCGGCGTCTTCTTCGTGCAAACGCCCGCGGATTTCGCCGTTCCGCCGGCCGACGGCTACGGGATCGGCACGCTCGGAGCGGATGCAAACCTGAACCGCTACGCTAAGGCCGGTGTATTTACGGTCGGCAGCGGCGGCGCGGTGAGCAACGGTTCGGAAGACATCAATGACAATGGCACGCTGAGCGATCGCACCTTCAGCGGAACATTCTCACCGCCGGATATTCGCAGCGGGCGCGGCCAGGTCTCACTGTCGTTCCCCAACGGCGTGACCAACAACTACGCCTACTACGTGATCTTCAAGGGCCAGTTCATCCTGATCGGTACCGATCCGCTTTCCGCCAACGATCCGCTGACCCTGGGCTCCATCCTGGTGCAGTCGCCCGGCGGATTCACCAACGCCTCGCTGCAAGGCGTGAGCGTGCTGGAGATCAACGGCCTGGTGCCGAACGGCGGAAGCCCGCAAGCCGATACGGTGCTGGAATTCTTCAACTCCGACAGCAACGGCAGCGCGACCACGAGTCTCGACGAAAACAAAGGTGGCACGGTGACGCAGCAACAAACCGCTTCCGGAAGCTACAGCGTCGCCTCCAACGGCAAGGTGACGCTCACCGGCTTTAGTGGCAACCCACCGATCATTCTGTACCTCACGAATGCCGACCAGGCGTTCGTGCTGGGACAGGACAGCGAGGTCTTTTCCGGAAACCTGGAGATGCAGAGCACGCCTCCGCCGTTCAGCAACCTGTCGATCTTCGGCACCTATCTGGGCGGAACCATCAATCCAGTGGAGTCGCCGATTGTCGACACGGTGAATTACCTCCTGGCCGATGGCAACGGGAACATCAACGGCATTCAGGATTTCAGCGGGCCGGACGGTACCGGCACGCAGAACCTGGCCGCCATGTATCAGGTCGATTCCACCGGCAGGTCGGTATGGACCGGAGTTCCGGCGGGAATCGCTTACGTCGTGTCGGCGAAGAAGATCGTTCTGCTTCCCAGCGGCACTAGCAATCCCGCTCTTAGCGTCTTCTCTTCGGGATTGACGAACTAGAAGAGTCTTGGTGGCCGCGCTTCCCGCGCGGCCTTTTATTTTCGCAGCACAAATCCGCATGTATCCTTATCAGGCGGAATTTCCGTCCCCAGAGAGAACACCATGCGTCTGCTGCTGAACTGGCTGTTGAGTGCGATCAGTTTGCTGATCGTCTCTCACCTGATGCCGGGATTTCATGTGCGCGGCTTCATGGCCGCGCTGATCGCCGCGCTCGTCATCGGCCTGGTGAATGCCACGCTCGGGCTCTTCCTCAAGATCATCACCTTGCCCCTCACCTTTCTCACGCTCGGCATCTTCTGGTGGGTGATCAACGCGCTCATGCTGATGTTTGCCTCAGCGATCCTGGCGCCGAACTTCGTGGTCACCGGGTTCTGGCCCGCCTTCTGGGGAGCGATTGTACTGTCACTGATCAACATGATCCTGAAAGCCGTGGCCCGAGATGTGGAGGGGCGCCGCTAGAACACCGCACGAGTGTCAGCTCGGCTGTCCCGCTGCGCGGCTGGTTTGATTGCGGGCATTCACGCCGCTGTTCAGGCGGAAATCTGGCCGCGAATAAACCCGGCAGTTCAGCGGCTGTACTGGTTTTCTTTCTTGTCGGCGTGGCGCTCCAGACCGAGCTGAATCAGCCGGTCGATCAGCTCGGAATACGAAATGCCCGTTGCCGCCCACAGCTTGGGATACATGCTGATGGAGGTGAAGCCGGGAAGCGTGTTGATCTCGTTCACGTACATCTTGCCGCTGCGCGGTTCCATCAGGAAGTCCACGCGCGCCAGCCCGGCGCAATCCACCGCTTGAAAGGCAGCTATTGCGAGACGCTGCACCTCCTTCTGCTTGCTCTTGCCAATCTTGGCGGGAATGATCAGCTCCGAACCCTCCTCCAGATACTTCGCGTTGTAATCGTAGAACTCCTTGATGGGAACAACCTCGCCGGGCAGCGACGCAATGGGAGTGTCATTGCCCAGCACCGAGCACTCAATCTCGCGCGCCTTGCCTTTCTTGCCGCCGACGCCCTGCTCGATAACCAGCTTGCGATCGAAGCGCGACGCCTCGTCCATGGCCGCTGGCAATTCGCCGGAGTCATGGACCTTGCTGATGCCCACCGACGAGCCCAGGTTCGCGGGCTTAACGAACACGGGATACTTCAGCGCCGATTCGATCTGCTGGCGAACCTTCGTTGGCTGCTCCCGCCAGGCGCTGCGCAGCACCGTGACCTGCTTCACGATGGGCAGGCCGGCATCGCGGAAGAGCCGCTTCATCACGTCCTTGTCCATACCCGCGGCGGAGCCGAGCACGCCCGCGCCGACATACGCGATGTCCGCCAGCTCCAGTAGGCCTTGAATCGTTCCATCTTCGCCGAAGCTGCCGTGCAGCACGGGAAAGATGATGTCGACATCAACGGGATGGACCGCGGCCCGGAGCTGATGCGCATCGGTCTCGAACGGCACTAGGGAAGAATGATTCTCGCCGGGCATGGGCGGCACCACCACGCCCTCACCGCGCGCCAGCACGGCAGCGGCCGAAGTGGCATCGGGATCGCCGGCGCGCAGATGCCGTGCCTCGGGAGCGTCGGGCAGCTTACCCGTCAGCAGGCGCTCGGCGTGCGCGGCGGTCACCCAGCGGCCTTCTTTGGTAATGCCGATGGGGACGACCTCGTACTTGCTCTTGTCGATGGCGTTCAGCACCGAGGCCGCCGACAGCAGGGAAACTTCATGCTCACCGCTACGTCCGCCAAACAGGACACCCACGCGAAGTTTCTTCATGCTTCGATCTTAACGCTGGAGAATGCGGTAAGCAGTGACCACTCCGACACCCGCCAGGCGAGCGAGGGAAATCGGTTTTCGTCAGACAGGGCTCGGGAGGCTGCGGAGAACGTCCTCAGTACGCCCTTCTGAAGGGGCACGCCTTTAGGCGCGCCGCTGCAAGTTCTTTATGTTTGTCATCCCGAGAGCAGTGAGGCCGGTTGCGCAGCGGCTGGCTTCACGGAGTCGAGCGGCGTGCTGTTTGTCCGCGCTTGCGCCTCCCCGCTGAGAGGCCAGAAACCTCCCACAGGACTGCTTCGCTGGTTAATTTTTCGTAAATCGTGCCCGCTCTCGATTGACCGGCTTGGGCGCCTGCTCTACCATCCCACACCTATGAGCAACCCCAACCTGGACGAATTGCAACAGGCGTACAAGCAGGCGGTGGAGCAGTGGGTCGCCGCCATTCGCGCCGAGGAGGCGCTGGCCACCCCCGACCATTCCGAGACCGCCATGGAACGCTGGGACGGCGCCGATTTTGCCGTGCAGGACTCGCAGAAGCAGGCCCGGGAAGCGCGCGACGCTTACAAAGAAGGCCTCCGTCATCTGCACTTCGGCCTGTGACCTCAGCTGCCTTTGCGCTCCCACATTGTAGGAATATCCCTGCTGCCACTCCCGCGGCTGTAAGCTGGCCGTGGTCAATCCGCTTTCCGCCTTAGAGCGGGCGCCAAGCGCAACCCATGCGATGCCGATTCGGGCCTGAGGCGAATCGCGATTGTTAAATTGAAACCGACGGCGCGATTTGCGCGATTTCTCTCTTGACGGACTCAACGAAATCCCTGAATATCGGAAAGCGCCCGGAACTCCAGTTTACTTCTCCCGGTAGTTCGGTGGTACGCGCCTCTTCTCCGAGACTGCACCCGGCGGAGTCCGATCGTCCGCCGTGAAGCAATCACAATTCAATCTGGCCCCCGAAAGGTTGTGGAATGCGACCCAGATTGACCCTCTTGTTCTTATGCGATCGCTCCGAGCACCACGCTCTATTTCTGTCCGCGCTGGTGGCGGCGGAATTCGAGCCCGTGCTGGCACATCGCACCGAGCAGGCCAAGCGCTATCTCTCGAGCCATGCGGTAGACGCCATTGTCATCTATCATCCCGGGCTCGACGACATTGCGCCGGTGACCGGCACGCTGAAACGCACAGCGCCATCCACTCCCATCCTGCGTCTGAACCACCGCGGAGAAGGACCCCAGCCCGGAATCGACGCCACGTTCTTCGCCGATCTGCAGGATGAAGTTCTCACGCGCGCAGTGGCGCTTTTCCTGCGTCAGTCGCTGGCTGGGGCCAGCCCGCAGCGAGTGGCCGAACCCGCGCGCAAGGCCGGCTTTCTGGCGGCCAATCCGCAGCCGGCGATGTGAGGAGTCACCCGATCTACTCTGTGCGCAGCGCTTCCATCGGCTCGATGGAGGCTGCGCGCCGAGCCGGGATGTACGCTGCCACCAGTCCGGCGGTTCCGATTGCAAGGCACACCAGCGCAAGCACTAGCGGATTGCGCGCTCCGGTTCCATATAACATGCTGCGAAGAATGGAACTGGTCAGCAGAATGGCGAGCATTCCAAGGCCGAGACCGATGACGAGCAGTCTGGCTGCTTCCCGCAACACCATGCTCAGCACGGTGACGCGTTGCGCGCCCAAAGCCATGCGCACGCCGATCTCGCGGGTACGCCGCGAGACCGCATACATCATGACGCCGTACAGGCCGACCACGGTGAGCAAGAGAGCCAGCCCGGCGAAGGCGCCGAGCAGCGCCATGGCAAAGCGCGGTTGGGCCAACTCCACAAAGATCAACTCCTGCATGGTGTGGACGTCGGTCACCGGGATCTCCTTGTCCATCGACGAGACGATTGCCCGGAGGCTGGGTTCGAGGCTGGGCGGACCAACCGAGGAGCGCACCACGGTCGCCGGGCAGCACCAGTTGGGCTGCTGGTCGACTGGAACGTACATCGCCGGGCGCATCTCCCGCTCCGTGGCAGACATCTTGATATCGCCAACCACTCCCACCACTTCACGCCACGGGGGCTTACCCGGTTTGCCGATGCCGGCGCCGGGTCGCAGCTTCTTGCCGAGAACGGCTTCGCCAGGGAAGAACTTGTCGGCAAAGGCGCGGTTCACGATCATCACCATCGGCGCCTGCATATCGTCGCGATCGTTGAAATCGCGTCCCTCAAGCAAGGGAATCCGCATGGTGCTGAAGTATTGCGGCGTCACGGGAGTGAAGAAGGCGCTCGCCTCCTGACCTTCCGGCACCGGATGCTCTGGATTTTCGACGCTGAGATGGGCGTCATCCTCGGTCATCGGCAGCAGCAGCACCCCGGCGGCGGATTCCACGCCCGGCAACTCCCGCACCTTCTGAAAGTACTGGCGATAGAACTGGGAGCGGTTGGGCTGGTAGCGGGAATCGCGCGTCTCGAAGTTGAGCGTGAGCAGGTTGTGCGCATCGAAGCCAAGCTTGTCATGCCGCAGATTCAGGAAGCTGGTGATAAGCAAACCCGCCGCCGCGGTTAGCATCATGCCCAGCGCCACTTGTCCCACAATGAGGGATGAACGCAGGCAGTCCCGCCCAGAGGTCTCGCTTCGCGTGCCCTCCTTCAAGTTGGAGAGCAGGTCAGCGCGGGAAGCGGTCAACGCTGGAATGATGCCGAAAATGACTCCCGAAGCGCAAGCCACGGCCATTGCAAACAGCAGCACCCGCACATCCACCCCGGCATCGGCGGCGCGCGGAACGCTAGTGCCAATGAGCGACAACATAACGGGCGTCGACAGGTACGCGAGCCCGCATCCGGCCAGCCCGCCGAAGCTGCTGAGCACCAGACTCTCGACCAGCAACTGGCGCACGATGCGCGTCCGTCCCGCTCCCAGCGCGCAGCGCATGGCGATCTCCCGCTGGCGCTCGCGCATGCGCGCCAGCAACAGGTTCGCGATGTTGCCGCAGGCGATCAGCAACACCAGGGCGACCGCGCCCAGCACGATCAGCAGTGGCGTGCGCGTATCGCCAATCAGGGCCGCCAGGGCGCTTTCGGCCCGCGCGCCATTGTGCTTGGTATTGCTGCCGGGATACTGCTTTGCCAGGTTCGTGGCAATGGCATTCAGGTCCTCAGTCGCCTGTTGCACGGTGACGCCAGGTTTGAGCCTGCCAATAGCGCTCAGAAAATGTGAGCCGCGGTTGGTGAGCGTAGGATGGACATCGGTCTGGTCAACCGCGGCTGATAATGTTGTCCAGATTCCAACTTCCGGCGTCGTTATGGGGAAGTGGAAGCTTGCGGGCATGACGCCGATGATGGTGAAGAGCTTTCCGCTCAGGTTGATACTGCGTCCAAGCACCGAGGGGTCGCCACCAAACTGCGATTGCCACAGTGCGTGACTGAGCAGGACAACGCGCGGCCCGGCCGCTTCCTCGGTTTGAGTGAAGCCGCGGCCGAGTTCGGGATTCACGCCTAGAGCGGGCAGCAGGTCCCACGAGGCGATGACCGCCTCCACATGCAGCGGCTCCCGCCGTCCTAGCAGGGTGTACGAGTCGGTGTCATAAGAAACCAGGTGCTCCAGGGTGCGGTTCTGTGCGCGCCAATCGAAGAAGTCGGGATACGAGATTGCCGTTACATGCGCATTATGGGTGTCGATCGACATCGCCTGCACAAGGCCCTCGGGGTGATCGTATGGCAAGGGCCGCAGCATTACGGCATCAATCACACTGAACACGGCGGTATTGGCGCCGATGGCCAGAGCCAGCGTGATGATGACCACAGCCGCGAGTCCCGGCGACTTGAAGATCTGCCGAATAGCAAAGCGAAGGTCGTCGTTCACGCCGCGCATCTGTGATTCCAAGTGCAATCTTTCCACCAGAGGCGGAGGTCACAAGTTGTTCATTATGGGCCTCTTGCCCGACAAGAACCATGCGGCTTGCCAGTCCTGCCTGTTCGCTAGCGAACGCCGTTGTTCAGGGGTGAACATTACACGTTAGCACCAGACATCCTGCCCTCGCTCTACGGCAGCAGCCTTCAAGAACTCGCCTGCGGGCGCCGATCCAGTTTGTATGGGGCAGTTCCTCGTTAGCAGCGCTGACGTGAGGTTGCCGGATTCCACGCCGCCTGAAGTCGTCTTCCTGTCCAGCGCGGTCTTTAGAGCCGATTTGCTTCTTTGTCTCGGAGGCGACGTGTCGTGACTAGCCTCAGCACTCCCGGATTCCTGCGCCACAGCTTTACCACCAGGGTGACGATGGGCGGGCTGGTAGCCGGTTGGCTGGCGCTGCTTACCCTGGCTTCCACGTTTCTCGTCTACGATACGGTGCGCTCGCGCGACGAGTTTCGCCAGCGGCTTTCCTCCTGGGCCGAAGCGGTCAGCCGTAATTCCGCGGCAGCGTTGCACGAGCACGATCGCAATGACGGGAAAGTGGCCATCATGGCGCTGCACGCCGAGCCCTCGATGGTGACCGGCTGCCTCTATGACCGCTCGGGAAATATGTTCGCCAGTTATCGCCGCTCGGAAGGCGATTTATCGTGCCCGGCGATGCCCCCGCGAATGTCGCAGACCACCGCCGATTATGCGGTCGAGACACGTACCGTCTACTTCGGCGACAGCGCGGTTGGAACGCTCTATCTGGTTTCCGACACCGGGACCCTCCGCCAGCGGAGAAGGAATTTACTGGTGCTGGACGCGATTCTGCTGGTGGTGTCGCTCGCCATTGGTTGGCTATCCGGATCGCTGCTGCAGCGCAAGATATCGCAACCGCTCTCGGACCTGACGCGCGCCATGCAGAACGTAACCGCCGGCCACAATTTCCATACCCGCGTCGCCATCTCCGGCAGCGACGAGATCGCGCAGCTGGGCACGGGCTTTAACACCATGCTGGCGGAAATCGAGCGCCGCAACCAGGAGCTGCAGGAGAGTAAGCAGCGGCTGGAACAGGAAGTCGCGCGCAGCCAGGAAGTCAACCGTGAGCTGGCGAAGGCCAAGGAAGAGGCCGAAATCGCCAATCGCACCAAGAGCGAGTTCCTGGCCAACATGAGTCACGAAATCCGCACGCCGATGAATGGCGTAATCGGCATGACCGAGCTGGCGCTGGAAACCAACCTCACCCCCGAGCAGCGCGAGTATCTGTCGACCGTGAAGCTGTCCGCCGATTCGCTGCTGTCGATCATCAACGACATTCTGGACTTCTCCAAGATCGAAGTCGGCCGGCTGGAGCTGGACTCGTTTGAGTTCAACCTTCACGATGTGGTGGGCGCCACGCTGAAAGGCATTGCACTGCGGGCACATCAGAAAGGGGTGGAGCTGGTGTATGACATCCGGCCGGCGGTACCGGAGGTGCTGCTGGGCGACGCCCACCGGCTGCGGCAGATCCTGCTGAACCTGGTCGCCAACGCCATCAAGTTCACCGATAACGGCGAGGTGGTGGTGATCTTCGATGCCGCCCCCGAGTGCGGTCCGAACATGATTCACATGCTGGTGCGCGACAGCGGCATCGGCATCCCGCGCGACAAGCAGAAGATCATCTTCGAAGCCTTCTCGCAGGCGGATTCTTCCCATAGCCGCCGCTACGGCGGCACCGGTCTGGGACTGGCCATCACCTCCCGGCTGGTGCGCTTGATGGGCGGCAAAATCTGGGTGGAGAGCGAGCCCGGACAAGGCAGCGAATTTCACGTCGTCTTGCCGCTTCTCGCCGGGGCGGTTAATAGTCTGGAGATCCCCAATTGCCTCAAGGGCGTTACCACGCTGATTGTGGACGACAACCTCACCCAGCGGAAGATCCTGACCGCCATGCTGAGCCGTTGGGGCATGAAGCCGGACTCGGTGGAGAGTGCCATGCGCGGGCTGTCCGCCCTGGAGGCCGCCGAGACTTGCGGCTCGCCCTACCGCCTGGTGCTGATCGACGGCAACATGCCGGAGATGGATGGCTTTCAGCTGGCGGAGTGCATCAAACACAATCCACGGCTGGCCGGCGCCACCATTCTGATGCTCAGCTCCGGACTACGGCCGGGCGATATCACCCGCTGCCGCGAGCTGGGCGTCTCCGCCTATGTCATCAAGCCGATCCGCCGTTCGGAGTTGCTCAGTGTGATCGTCCGCGTTTTGCAGGACAAGGCCGCCTTCGCTGCGCCGGTGCAGGAGCCGACGCTGTGGGACAGCGAGCGCCACAGCCGCCTGCGCATCCTGGCCGCCGAGGACAATCGCGTCAACCAGAGATTGCTGCTGCGCCTGTTGCAGAAGGAAGGACACACGGTGACCATGGTGGAGGATGGCGAAGCCGCCCTGGCCATCACCGAAGAAGAAGCATTCGACGTCATCCTGATGGACGTTCAGATGCCGGTGATGGACGGGCTGGAGGCGACACGCCTGATCCGCAATCGCGAGCGCAGCACAGGCAAGCATGTCCCGATCATCGCCCTCACCGCTCACGCCATGAAAGGCGATCGCAGCCGCTGCCTCGACGCCGGCATGGATGCCTACGTGGCCAAGCCGGTGCAGAAACAGGAGTTGTTGCACATCGTGTATCAGTACGCCTCGCAGAACGTGGGAACTGCCGCCAGCGACGCAGCCCTAGCGGCGCCGGAGCAAGGCGTCTTCGATATCGGCAAGGGTCTGCAACACAGTGGCGGCGACGAAGAGGTATTGAAGGAATTTTGCGGACTTTTCCTGCAGGATGCGGACAACCTGCCGCTGTACATGAGTAATGCCATGGAGCAGCGCGACACCAGCGCCGTGGGCGACGCCGCGCACAAGCTGAAGACCTCGGCGGGAACCATCGGCGGGCTGCGTGCCTACCACGCCGCAGCCGCGTTGGAGGAGCAGGCGCGCTCCGGAAGCAGCGAAACCATCGCCGCGGCCTTGGCGTTATTGCAACGCGAGCTCGCCAGCTTGCGCGCCGCCGTCAAGAAGTTCCTCTCCCGGTCGGCCAGGCCCGTGGCCGAAAATGCTGTCGCCGCAGCCCTGCACAGCCCTGCCATCACCGCTCCTAACTGATTGATAACACGGGAGCTGCTCTATTTGACGGTAGATTCATCATCCCTCCCAGCCGCCCCGGAATCTAATCTCGTACCAACGAGAGTGTCAGTTTCTTGAGGGCTGCGTGTACCGATGCGCCAGCAAGGCGATCAACCTGAATCCGAGATCATGGTGGAGAAGATACAACCGAAGAAGCGCTACATCTTTGCCAGCGACTTTGACCAGACCCTGAGCTTTAACGACTCGGGCTATGTGCTCAGCGAGCTGCTGGGAATTCCCATGAGCGAATATGAGCGCAAAGTCACCGGGATGACGCAACTCAACCTGGTGCAGCAGGGGGGCGAGCTCGCCTATCTGCTGCTGCACGATCCCGAGTTCCGCTCGCGGGCGCGCCGCGAACATCTGTTCGAAGCTGGCAAGCGCGTGCGCCTGAAGCCGAACATCGACGCGTTGTACAGCTTTCTGTCGGAGGAAGTCGAAGGCTACCACTTCGACTTCTACGTGATTTCGGCCGGCCCGGTGGAGGTAATCCGCTCCGCGCTGGAAGGCATCATTCCGCCCGAGCACATCTACGGCACCGAGTTCGAGTACAACGCCGAGGGCGAGATCGAGCGCATCAAGCAGGTGACCGCAGGTTACGGTAAGGTTGCCGTCATCGATCAGCTACTGGAGAAGCTGCGCACCGGCCCCGACCGCATCGTCTACGTGGGAGACGGCAGCTCCGACATCCACGTGATGCTGCACGTGAACCGGCGCGACGGCTTCACCATTGCGGTGTCGGAGAACAAGTACCTGGCGCCGATCGCCAAGCGTTCGGTGATCAGTGACAGCGCGCTGGCCATTCTGGTTCCGATTCTTGAAGAAGTCGTGGGCTGGGATTCGGTAAAGATTCGCTGCCTGTTCGAAGACAAAGGCCTGCTCATCCAGCAGTGGGACAAGGTGCAGACGGACATGCTGACCATTGTGCCCGCGGCGTCCTCGGAACAGACGCAGCTGGTCTAGAGACCGCGCTCCCAACTTTGCCCCATCACTAAAGAGCCCGTAGGGATGCGGTCGCCCTGCGGGCTACGGACTTGCCGAAAACTACTTGCGCGGATTATGTTCGCCCCTCGAACTTGCGTCAGTGAGTCCTGTCACCCCGCGACGTGCTAAGCCGGCACCTTATCCCTAAAAGGAACTACTGGCGCCGGCCTGCCCGGATCACCGTGCCTGGTGCTGTCCCGAAAGCGCCTGCGCCACTTCGCGGTCGCGCACGTTCTCATAGCCCACACTGGCAAAATAGGCGGCGCGATCGAAGAACCGTTCCAGCGAATACAGCAAATCGATTTCGCCGACCAGCTCGGAAGGTTCAAGCACGCCTTCCTGGCGCAGGAAGGCCCACAGGTTCTCTTTAGTGGCATGCAGCGCGTAGAGCATCTGGCTGAAGGGCACGCCCTGATGGGCGCGGCGCGCTCCCAGGCCCATGTAGCGCTCTTCGATCTCCGACTCCGTCTTGGTGATCAGCCAGTCGGTGACATTGCGATAGATTTCGAAGGCGCGGTGTTTGAGCTCCGCTGCCGGCACAAGGGTCAACAAGTCGTTGCATGCCCCGCGCTCCTTCAGCTTGCGCATCAAGTCTTCCGAAAGACGATCGGCATGCTCCTCGATTAACCGGATCAACCTGAGAGCGAACATATTTGCCTCCTTGCTGCCAACCTAGCGGAAAAGGTGGGAAGCTGGCGGAAAATCAAAGCCTCCGCTGCGTAATCAGGACCGGACACGGGGCCTCGGCAACGATCCGGTATGCCTCATGCACAAAGTGGAAGCCCCACGGCTCTTCGCGATGAACGCTGAGCACTACCAGATCAAAGGCGCGCTCGCGCGCCACGCGCACGATCTCCTTGGCGGGATCGCCGCCGAACTCCACCCAGAATTCGGGCGTGTGCTCCAGCTCATGCTTGTAGGAGATCAGCTCGCGAAGGCGCGACTGGAAATACGGACGCGCAACCTCATCCTGGTTGTCGGGAAACGACGTAGCGATGGGCGACGCAACATGCAGCAGGGCGAGCTCCGCATCGTGCTCGTTCGCCAGCAACGCCGCACAGGTGGTCGCCACCACCTCGTCCGATTGCAGATCGGTGGCCAGCAGGATGCGGTGCGGCTCCCAGGTGGCCTGCACGATCTTTGCCGACGGTCCGATGGCCAGCACCGGACAATGCACATGGCGGAAGAAATGTTCCGCGGCGGCGCCGGTGGCCATCCTTTTGAAGCCCTTTGCTCCGTGCGTTCCCACGATGACCAGGTCGATGGCGTCGAACGACAGAATGCGCTCCACCACCGCCAGCGCAGTGCCCGTTAGCACCCATTGCGAGCAGGGAATGTCGGGACAAGCGGCGCTGGCGACCCGCAACTTTTCGGTGGCCGTCGCCACCTGGACGTCGCTGGCCGTCCGCGATTCCTTGGTCAGGGGCGGGACGGCATGCACCAGGTGCATCTTCGACCCATAGTGGCGGGCAATGGCAAACGCATGCTGCACCGCCAGCTCGGAGGTCGGCGAAAAATCCGTGAGTACCAGGATCTTCTTCAGCGCGAGTTTCGGTCGAACGGCAAGTACGGTCATGCTGCACCTCCAGATCAATCAGCCAGCAGCGCGAGCCGTCTCCCACCATACAGCCGCCAGTCGCTTGCAGAATCGCGTTGAGAGGCACATCCGCTGGCGCTCACCGTTCCGGTACGCGGCCCCGAACCGCCCTGGAGTTCCAGGGAACAAAAATTAGGAAGCGGAGTACGAATGTGAAAAAGTACAGCGCGTCTCGATGCGATCGGCATGG
>Ga0335081_10009829_pt1 | contig 15423 bp, 16 predicted proteins | sample Lox_Sample_35_FD_206713 | JGI IMG/M metagenome (GOLD analysis project Ga0335081, IMG submission 206713) | Soil microbial communities from Loxahatchee National Wildlife Refuge, Florida, United States - Lox_Sample_3.5 | ecosystem: Environmental > Terrestrial > Soil > Wetlands | place: USA...
ACCGGCGATCGCGTAGGCGACGACGAGCGGCGGGGAGGCGAGATAGTTCGCCCGCACGTCGGCGTTGACGCGGCCCTCGAAGTTGCGGTTGCCGGAGAGCACCGCGGCCGCCACCAGGTCGTTCTTGTTGATCGCCTCGGAGATCTCCTCCGGCAGCGGGCCGGAATTGCCGATGCAGGTGGTGCAGCCGAAGCCGACCAGGTTGAAGCCGAGCGCATCGAGCGACTTCTGCAGCCCCGACTTCTCGTAGTACTCGGCGACCACCTGCGAGCCGGGCGCGAGCGAGGTCTTCACCCACGGCTTGACCTTGAGGCCCTTCTCGACCGCCTTCTTGGCGACCAGGCCGGCCGCGATCATCACGCTCGGGTTCGACGTGTTGGTGCAGGACGTGATCGCGGCGATCACCACGTCGCCGTGACCGAGCGTATGGGTGCGGCCCTCGACCGGCACGCGCTTGTCCATCTCGCCGGCCTTGCCGAATTCCTTGTCCATCGACTGGGCGAAGCCGTTCTTCACCTCCTTGAGCGCGACGCGGTCCTGCGGCCGCTTCGGCCCGGCGAGCGACGGCTCGATCGAGCCGAGCTCGAGCTTGAGCACGTCGGTGAACACCGGATCGGGCGTGCTCTTGGTGCGATACATGCCCTGCGCCTTGGCGTAGGCGGCGACGAGCGCGATGCGCGCCTCGGCGCGCCCGGTCTCGCGCAGATATTTCAGGGTATCGTCGTCGATCGGGAAGTAGCCGCAGGTCGCGCCGTATTCGGGCGACATGTTGCCGAGCGTCGCGCGGTCGGCGATCGAGAGGCTCGCAAGGCCGGGGCCGAAATATTCGACGAACTTGCCGACCACGCCGCGCTTGCGCAGCATCTGCGTGACCGTCAGCACGAGGTCGGTCGCCGTCATGCCTTCCTTGAGCTTGCCGGAGAGCTTCACGCCGATCACCTCGGGCAGCACCATCGAGTAGGGCTGGCCGAGCATCGCGGCCTCCGCCTCGATGCCGCCGACGCCCCAGCCGAGCACCGAGAGGCCGTTGACCATGGTGGTGTGCGAATCGGTGCCGACCACCGTGTCCGGATAGGCGATCTCGGCGGTCACCTCCTTGCCGTCGAGCTTGACCTTGTCCTTCCCGGTCCACACCGTCTGCGACAGGTACTCGAGGTTGACCTGATGGCAGATGCCGGTGCCGGGCGGCACCACGCGGAAATTCTCGAAGCTGCGCTGCGCCCACTTGAGGAAGCGGTAGCGCTCCTGGTTCTGCTTGTACTCGTCCTCGACGTTCTTCTTGAACGAGTCGGCGTGGCCGAAATAGTTGACCGCCACCGAGTGGTCGATGACGAGATCGACCGGCACCAGCGGGTTGATCTTCTTGGCGTCGCCGTCGAGATGCTCCATGGCGTCGCGCATGGCGGCGAGATCGACCACCGCGGGCACGCCGGTGAAGTCCTGCATCAGCACGCGCGCCGGGCGGAACGCGACCTCGCGCTCGGAGGTCTTGTTCTTGAGCCACTGCACGAAGCCGAGCAGATCGTCCTTGGTGACGGAGCGACCGTCTTCGTTGCGCAGCAGGTTCTCCAGCAGCACCTTCAACGAGAAGGGTAATCGTGAGATGCCCTTGAGGCCGTTCTTTTCAGCCGCCGGGAGGCTGTAATACGCATAGGTCTTCGAGCCGACCTTGAGTTGCCGGGCACATTTGAAGCTGTCGAGCGAGGTCATGACTTTGGGTTCCATGCCGGCGGGCGACGACACCGGGCTGCTTTTCGGTATAAGAATACCGATACTGAACTTTCTTCCCCCGCGCGTATGCTGCGCGTGTTCGCCAGGCCGCGTTAATACGCGCGCTTATAAGGACTTTTTCCGCTTCCTGCCACATGAACATGAGCCGAACCGCAGTTTTGAAGAGGACGAGGGCAGTGCCTGAAAAAGAGGCGGCCCGGGAGCCTGCAAGAAATACCGCTCGGGAGCGCGGCTGATGCGGCTCACGGGTCACGACCTCGGCTGCATCCGTGGCGGACGCGAGGTCTTCGCCGGGGTGAATTTCTCCGTTGCGGCGGGCGAGGCCTTGGCCGTGACCGGCCGCAATGGCGCGGGAAAAACCACCTTGTTGCGGCTGATTGCCGGGCTCCTCGAGCCGGCGCAAGGGCGGCTCGAGCTCAGCGGCGGGGCGGCCGACGCGAGCCTCGCCGAGCAGGCGCATTATCTCGGTCACCGCGATGCCCTCAAGCCCGCCCTGTCGGTGCGTGAGAACCTCGAATTCTGGTATGCGTTTCTGGGCGGTGGCGATGCGTCCATCGCATCGACCTTGGCGGCCCTGGACGCGGTCGGCCTCGGCGGCCTGATCGGCCTGCCCGCCGCCTACCTGTCGGCCGGCCAGCGCCGCCGCCTCGCCATCGCCCGCCTGGTCGCGGCGCCGCGGCCGATCTGGCTGCTCGACGAGCCGACCGCGGCCCTCGACGCAGCGAGCCAGGAGCGCCTCGCCGAGCTGATGCGGTCCCATCTCGCGGGCGGCGGCGTGATCGTCGCCGCGACCCACGGGCCGCTGGGGCTCGCGGGGGCGGGCGAGCTGCGCCTGGGGGCGGCATGACGGCCCTGCGCGCGATCCTGTTGCGCGACATGCGCATCGCGGTGCGCATCGGCGGCGGCGCGCTGATGGGCGTCCTGTTCTTTCTCGCCGTCGTGACGCTCATCCCGTTCGCGATCGGGCCGGACCTCGCGCTGCTCAAGCGCATCGGCCCGGCGATCCTGTGGCTCGGCGCGCTGCTCGCCTCGCTGCTCGCGCTCGACCGCCTGTTCGCGTCGGATCACGAGGACGGCTCGCTCGATCTCATCCTCATGGGGGCCATGCCGCTCGAGCTCACCGTCGCCGCCAAGGGCTTCGCCCATTGGATCACCACCGGCCTGCCGCTGGTCATCGCCGTTCCGGTGCTCGGGCTGCTGCTCGACCTCGATCCGGCCGCCATCGGGGTCGTCGCGCTCACGCTCTTGGTCGGCACGCCGGCGCTCACCTTCATCGGACTGATCGGGGCGGCGCTCGCGGTCGCGCTGCGCCGCGGCGGCTTGCTGCTTCCCGTCCTGGTGCTGCCGCTTACCGTGCCGGTGCTGATCTTCGGCGTGTCGGCCGCCGAAGCCGCGATCGTCGGGCCGGTTCCGTTCGGCACCCCGTTCACGATCCTGTGCGCCGTGACGCTCGCGAGCCTGGTGATCGGCCCGTTCGCGGCCGCCGCGACGCTGCGTCACGGCCTGGATTGACCTGATTTGACCTGGATTGACTTGGCGCAAGCGCAATCTGCGTAGTTTCGCGTATTGGCGCCGCATTCCGCCGCTATCTTGGGTCTGCTAAGAGACGCCCATGGCTCTGATCGATCTTGCCAACCCGACGCGCTTTCTCAATTTCGCCGAGCGCGCCATGCCCTGGCTCACGGCCGCGACCGTGTTCGCCTTCGCGATCGGGCTGGAGCAGGCCCTGTTCGTTGCGCCGGACGACTATCAGCAGGGCGCCACCGTCAAGATCATGTTCCTGCACGTGCCGTCGGCCTGGCTCGGCATGTTCGGCTGGGGTCTGATGAGCATTGCGGCCCTCGGCACGCTGGTGTGGCGCCATCCGCTCGCCGATGTCGCCGCCAAGGCGGCGGCGCCAATCGGCGCGGCCTTCACGTTTCTCTGCCTGTTCACCGGCTCGATGTGGGGCCGGCCGATGTGGGGCACCTATTGGGTGTGGGACGCGCGGCTCACCTCGGAGCTCGTCCTGCTGATCATGTATCTCGGCGTGATCGCGCTGTGGCGCAGCGTCGAGGACCCGGGCCGCGCCGGCCGCGCCGCGGCGGTGCTCACGCTGGTCGGCGCCATCGACTTGCCGATCATCAAGTTCTCGGTCGACTGGTGGAACACGTTGCACCAGCCGGCATCGGTCTTCCGCCTCGGCGGCTCGACCATCGACAAGAGCATCCTGGTGCCGCTGTTCGCCATGGCGATCGCCTTCACGCTGCTGTTCGTGACGCTACATGTCGCCGCCATGCGCAACGAGATCCTGCGCCGGCGCGTGCGCAGCATGCTGATGCTGCAGGCGCGCGCGCAAGAAGGTTGAGAAGAAGGCTGAGATGAATCTCGGACCGCATGCCGTCTTCATCGTCGCGTCCTACGCGGCCGCGATTGCCGTGGTGGCGGGATTGATCGCCTGGGTGTTCGTCGACTTCCGCGCCCAGCGCCGCGCGCTCGGCGATCTGGAGGCGCACGGCGTGACGCGCCGCTCGGCCGAGCTCAAGGAGCCCGCATGACCGTCCTGCCGCAAGATCAACCGCCGCGCCGCCTCCGCCTCACCGTGCTGGTGCCGCTGATCCTGTTCCTGGTGGTCGCCGCGCTGTTCATGTCCCGGCTGATCCTCGGACGCGACCCCTCGCTGCTCCCCTCGGTCCTGATCGGCCATCCGGCGCCGCAGACCGCGCTGCCGCCCGTGGCGGGTCTCGTGCGCAACGGCCAGCCGGTGCCCGGGCTGTCGCCCGCGGACTTCATCGGCACCGTGACGGTGCTCAACGTGTGGGCCTCCTGGTGCATCCCCTGCCACGACGAGGCGCCGCTCCTCATGCGGCTCGCCGACGACAAGCGCATCCGCCTGGTCGGCATGAACCAGAAGGACGAGGCCGACAATGCGCGCCGCTTCCTCGGCCGCTACGGCAACCCCTACGTCGCCGTCGGCGCCGACCAGAACGGGCGCGCCGCGATCGAATGGGGCGTCTACGGCGTGCCGGAGAATTTCATCATCGGCCGCGACGGCAAGATCGCCTACAAGCTGGTCGGCCCGCTCACGCCGGACAATCTCGACAGCGTCTTTCGCCCAGAGATCGAGAAGGCGCTCGCCGCCAGCACGACCGCCGCGAAGTAGATCGACGTCATGGCCGGCGAATGCCGGCATGACGGGGAAGGGCTTTACACTTCCTCGCGTTCCGCCTCGGCCTCGGGGTTGGGTTCCGGCGATGCATATCTCATGATCAGCGGGTATTGCAGCGCCGCGAACACGAAGGTCAGCGGCGTGAAGACGACAAGCTTCGACCACGCCCACGCGTTGGTCGTCAGCATGTGCCGCGCGATCTCGTTGCCGACCGCCAGGGCGAAGAAGAATACCGCCCAGCGCAGCGTGAGCTTGCGCCAGCCATCCTCGGTCAGGTGGAACATGGCGTCGAACACGATCGCGAGCAGCGGCTTGTTGAACAGATAGCCGCCCAAGAGCGTCGCGCCGAACAGCGCATAGATGATGGTCGGCTTGAGCTTGATGAAGGTCTCGTCGTGCAGGATGAGCGTCAGCGAGCCGAAGATCAGCACCACGATCGCGGTCACCACCGGCATGACCGCGATATGCCGGGTCAGCGCATAAGACACCGCAAGCGCGGTCAGGATCGCTATCATGAACGTCGCCGTCGCCGCGAAGATGCCGAAGCGCGAATTGACGAAGATGAAGATCGCCAGCGGCCCGAGATCGAGCGCGAGCTTGGCCAGCGGATTGAGCTTGGGCTTGTCCGTGGAGGTCATGCGCAGTCTTCTTACTCCGAGGAGCGGCGAGTGGCGAATAGCGAGCAGCGAATAGGGAGCCGCCCGCGAATTTTACCATTCGCTACTCGCCATTCGCTATTCGCCGATCCCCGCGATCGCTGCGGCAAAATCCTTGGCCGCGAACGGGCTCAGATCCTCGACGCCCTCGCCGACGCCGATGAAATGCACCGGAATCCGGTGCTTGGCGGCGATCGCCACGAGAATTCCGCCGCGTGCGGTTCCGTCGAGCTTGGTCATGACGAGGCCGGTCACGCCGGCGGTCCTGGCGAATTCCTCGACCTGCGACAGCGCGTTCTGCCCGACGGTGGCGTCGAGCACCAGCAGCACCGCGTGCGGCGCGTCCGGGTCGAGCTTCTTCATCACGCGCGTGATCTTTTCCAGCTCGCCCATCAGCGCGGCCTTGTTCTGCAGCCGCCCCGCCGTGTCGACGATCAGCACGTCGGCGGCCTGCGCGCGCGCCGCTACCAGCGCCTGGAACGCGAGCGCGGCCGAATCGGCCCCTTGCGTGCTGGCGATCACCGGGCTGCCGGTACGCTCGCCCCAGATCTTGAGCTGCTCGATCGCCGCGGCGCGGAACGTGTCGCCCGCCGCCAGCATGACCTTGCGGCCTTCGCCGCGCAGGCGCGCCGCGAGCTTGCCGATGGTCGTGGTCTTGCCCGAGCCGTTGACGCCGACCACCAGGATGACGAATGGCCGCACATTCGCGTCGATCGCGAGCGGCTGCGCGACCGGCGCCATGATCTTCTCGACCTCCGCCGCCAGGATCTGCTTCACCTCGTCCGCCGTCACGCTCTTGTCGTAGCGGCCTTCCGCCACCGCGGCCGCGATCTTGCCCGCCGTGGCGACGCCGAGGTCGGCGCGGATCAGCACCTCCTCGAGCTCCTCGATCGTGCCGGCGTCGAGCTTGCGCTTGGTGACGATGTCGGCGATCGCGCCGCCGATCGACGTGGAGGTGCGCTTGAGCCCGGACGCGAGCCGTTGCCACCAGCTCGGCATTACCGGGGACTTGGCGGATTGGTTGGCGCTGTCATTCATGCCGGCGGTTTGATAGCCGTTTCACCATGCGATCGAAAGAGAGCGGGCCGCCACCGGCTGCGGCGCAAGTTGCCGCCAAATCCCACGCCTCGCGCGGGGTCAGCCCGGACGACATGCTTGCCCGCGTGCTCTATCGCGACGGGCTGATGCTGATCATCGACAAGCCGGCCGGGCTCTCGGTCCATCGCGGCCCCAAGGGCGGGCCGAGCCTCGAAGACTATCTCGACGCCCTGCGCTACGGCCTGCCGCGCCGGCCCGAGCTCGCCCATCGGCTCGACAAGGATACCTCCGGCTGCCTGGTGCTCGGCCGCCATCGCAAGGCCCTGGCGCATCTCGGATTGCTGTTCAAGCACCGCAAGATCGGCAAGACCTACTGGGCGGTGGTGGAAGGCGGCCCGGTCGAGGACGAGGGCACGATCGACCTGCCGCTCGGCCGCCTCGACGACCGCATCGGCTGGTGGATGAAGCCCGACCCGCAGGGCGTGCCGGCGGTAACCAAGTGGAAGGTGATGGGCAGGTATTCTTTTCCCTCCCCCGCACTGCCTCTCGCTCCCTCCCCCGCTTGCGGGGGAGGGCGGGGAGGGGGAAGCCCCGGGCACGGAGCAAGCGGCTTCCCCCTCTCCGGCTCTCCCCCGCAAGCGGGGGAGAGGGAAGAAAGAGCGGCGCCCGCGCCACCCCTCACCTGGCTCGCCCTCGAACCCCTCACCGGCCGCACCCATCAGCTGCGCGTGCACTGCGCCGCGATGGGCTGGCCGATCGTCGGCGACGACATCTACGGCACGGCGCCGCGCTTTCGCGGCCCGGTGCTGCATCTGCACGCGCGCGAGATCGTGGTGCCGATCAGCAAGAACAAGCCGCCGGTGCGCGTCGTCGCGCCGGTGCCGGGCCATATGCGCGAGCGGCTCGCGCTGTGCGGCTGGAGCGAGGACCCGCCTAGGCCTGCGCCGGCCGATGCGCGCGCATGAAGGAGCGGATCTGGCGCACCGCCAGCGGAATGCGCTCCTTCGGCTCTTTCCACGGAAACATGCTCACTTCCGCGTTCGGCGCGAGCATCGCGGCCTCCATGGCGACCGCATAGGGATGTTGCGGAATGTCGTCCGGCAGGATCAGCACCGGCGTCTGGCAATGGCGCACGAAATCGCGCGTCACCGTGAAGACGAAATCCGCATTGGTGCGATACATGCGCGTCAGGAACTTGTCGATCAGATCCATGGTGATGTCGGGCCGGCGCTTGACGAGATCGGGTCCCCAGCCCTTCATGTTGCCGTCGTAGAACAGGTCGCGCGCCTCCGGACGCGATCCGCTCGGCTGCGCCAGCACGCCGGCGACGACGCGGCCGGGCGCCCGTTTCAGCAGGTTCCAGATGAACGGGCCGCCGATGCAGAAGCCGAGCACCACGAACTTGTCGATGCCGAGATGGTCCATCGCGCCGAGGTGGTCGTCCGTGTAGGCGTCCCACGGCCGGTCGACCTCGAGCGGGCCGCCCGACTCGCCGTCATTGGCATTGCGCAGGTCCGCCGCGATGCAGCGGTACTCGTTCGCGAGCTCGACCATCGGGTTGAACGGCGCGCTCTGCGTCAGGTTGGCGATCGTCGAGTTCAGTCCGCCGCCCGGAATGACCAGCAGCGGATAGCCGGAGCCGGCCTCCTCGTAGCGAATACGAACGGCGCCTTTTTCGTAGAACGGCATCGCGGCTCCTGCCTGCTAAATTAGTAGATCGTCGCCTTGAGCCGCTCCGGATAGGCGCGGTCGTGCTCGGCCCCGCCGATCTTGCCGCCGCTGATGCCGGCGAGAATCTTTCCCGAGGTCGGCAGGCTCGCGCGGTCGACCTTGCTCGCCAGATCCCACAATTTCGACCGCACGATCGCCTTGGGGCACTGGAAGTAGACGCGCTCGACCGTGACGACGATCACGCAGCGCGGCGTCTTGCCCTCCATCACGAAGCTCGCGCACAGCTGCGGATCGGTGCAGATCTGCGCCCGGCCGTTGACCCGGATGGTCTCGCCGCAGCCCGGAATGAGAAACAAGAGCGCGACGCGCGGGTCCGCGATCAGGTTGCGCAGGCTGTCGATGCGGTTGTTGCCGCGCCGGTCGGGGATCATCAGCGTCTTCTCGTCGTGCACGCGCACGAAGCCGGCCGGATCGCCGCGCGGCGAGCAGTCGAGCCCGTCTGGCCCCGAGGTCGCGAGCGCGAAGAACGGCGCCTTCTCGATGAAGGCGCGGTAGTCGGCGTTGACGTGGTCGATCTCCTTCACCCGCGCCGGCGGATGGACCTCGCCATACATCGATTCGAGCTGGTCCATCGTGGTGACGAGGTGGTCGGTGAAGGCCATGGCGGGGTTCTCCATCCTCTCCGTCATTGCGAGGCGTGCCTCAGCACGCCGAAGCAATCTCGCGCAGCAGAGTCATGCGCACGCGGTTCGAGATTGCTTCGACGCGCTACGCGCGCCTCGCAATGACGATTCGTTACGCCGCAATCAGTTGCCGCCCATCATGACCGATGATGGCCGCCTCGACAATCACGCCGGGCTCGATCGGCGCATTGAGGCGCACCGGCGTGAAATGCTCGGTGCGGCCGCTCTCGCCGCTTTCGGCGAGCACGCGCCGCCGCGTGCCGACCTGTGCCGCGAGATGCGCCGCGAGCGCCGCATCGCCCTTTTGCCGCAGGCGCCGCGCCCGTTCCTTGACGACGTCGCGCGCGACCTGCGGCATGCGCGCCGCCGGCGTGCCCGGCCGCGGCGAGAACGGAAAGACGTGCAGGAACGTGAGGCCGCAGGCATCCACCAGGTCGAGCGCGCGGCCGAACATCGCCTCGCTCTCGGTCGGGAAGCCCGCGATGATGTCGCCGCCGAAGACGACGTCCGGGCGCAGCGCCCGCACCTGGTCGCAGAACGCCACCGCGTCGGCGCGGCTGTGGCGGCGCTTCATGCGCTTGAGGATGAGGTCGTCGCCGTGCTGCAGCGACAGATGCAGGTGCGGCATCAGCCGCGCGTCGGCCGCGATTGCGTCGAGCAGGTCGCGGTCGGCCTCGACCGAGTCGATCGAGGACAGCCGCAGCCGCTCCAGCTCGGGAATGTGCTTCAAGATCTGCTTCACCAGCGTGCCGAGCCGCGGCGCGCCCGGCAGGTTGCCGCCATAGCTCGTGAGGTCGACGCCGGTGAGCACCACCTCGCGATAGCCGTTGTCGGCGAGCCGGCGGATCTGCGTCACCACCTCGCCCATCGGCACCGAGCGCGAGTTGCCGCGCCCGAACGGGATGATGCAGAAGGTGCAGCGGTGGTCGCAGCCGTTCTGCACCTGCACGAACGCGCGTGCGCGGCCGTCGAGCCCATCGATCAGGTGGGCGGCCGTCTCCTTGACTGCCATGATGTCGTTGACGGCGATCTTCTCCTCGTCGGCGACGCCGAACGCGGCGCCCGCCAGGTATTCGCGCGTCGCCGCCCAGGCGTCCGGCCGCATCTTCTCGTCATTGCCGATCACGCGGTCGACCTCGCGCATCTGCGCGAAGGTCGCCGGCTCGGTCTGCGCAGCGCAGCCGGTGACGAGGATGCGCGCCTGCGGCCGCTCGCGCTTGAGGCGGCGGATCGCCTGGCGCGCCTGGCGCACCGCCTCGGCCGTGACCGCGCAGGTATTGACCACGACCGCGTCGCCGAGCCCCGCATCCTCGGCATTGCGGCGGATCACCTCCGACTCGTAGGTGTTGAGCCGGCAGCCGAAGGTCAGGACCTCGACGCTCATGCGGCGCCCGCCCCAAAGACGCCGTCATGCCCGGCGAATGCCGGGCATCCACGTCTTTCTTGCATGCGGCAAAGACGTGGATGGCCGGCATTCGCCGGCCATGACGGGGCTGAGTGAATTGGCCACTTCATGCAGCGCCCGTCTTCTCGAACAGCGCGGGATCGAACTTTCCCTCGAACTCGTAGGCGACCGGGCCGGTCATCAGCACGTGGTCGTCGCGCTCGCGCCATTCGATCGCAAGATCCCCGCCCGGCAGCGTGACGGTGACGGTCCGTCCGGTCAGCCGCTTGCGCGCCGCGCACACCGCTGCCGCGCAGGCCGCCGAGCCGCAGGCCTTGGTGAGGCCGGCGCCGCGCTCCCAGGTGCGGATGACGAGATGCTCGCGCGACCTGACGGCCGCGAGCGTGATGTTGGCGCGGTCCGGAAAGATCGGATGGTTCTCGAGCAGCGGCCCGATCTTGGAAAGATCGTAAGCGGTGACGTCGTCGACCCAGAACACGGCGTGCGGATTTCCCATGCTCACGGCCGACGGCGAGTGCAGGATCGGGGCGTCGATCGGCCCGATCTGCAGCTCGATCGCGCGCGTGTCGCGAAACTCCTCGGCGAGCGGGATGTCGCGCCAGCCGAACTTCGGCGCCCCCATGTCGACCGTCGAGGTCAGCGGCGCCGCGCCCTTCCAGCAGTTGAGCAGGCCGGCCGTGGTCTCGAAGGTGAGCGCGGTCTTGCCGGTCTCCTTGAACAGGATATCGGCGATGCAGCGCGTGCCGTTGCCGCAGGCGCCCGACTCCGAGCCGTCATTGTTGAAGATGCGCACAAAGGCGTCGGTGCCGGCGGCGCGCGGCGGGTAGAGCGCCATCAGCTGATCGTAGGGCACGCCATTCGGCGCCGCCACGGCGCGCGCCTCGGCGGGGCTGATCGCGGCCGGGCGCGCGCGCATGTCGACTACCACGATCTCGTTGCCGAGACCGTTCATCTTGACGAACGGGTGGTTGGCAAGCGCGCTCATCTCGAGGTGGCTGGTGGCTCAAAACCGCGGTTTATGCGAAGTTTATACGATCCGTCGCTGTTCGGGGGCGAGGATCGCCTTATATCGTGCTAAATAGCGGCTCATCGAAGCCTCGTGAAGGGACGGGCGCTGCCGCCGCCGGGCAGGGCGCGCCGAACGGAGGATTTCATGACAGGCTTGATGCCAGGCTCGATGCCAGGCGTGGCCGCGCTCTTGCGCACGGTTCTGGCGCTCGCGTCGATCCTGCTCTTGAGCGTCGGCGGTGTCGAGCGGGCGGTGGCGCAGGCGCCGCAGGCGCCCCAGCCGCCGCAAGAGAACCAGGAGCAGAGCCCGCAACGGCCCGCGACGCTGCAGCCGGGCGATGCGTTCGGCGAGCAGGTGACGCTCACGGAGCAGAATATCGTCTACGCCGCCGGCTCCGGCCAATGGGACCACGCGTTCGAGACGATCGTGGACGCCTTCAAGTCGGTCGATGCCTACCTGCAGAAGCAGGGCATCAAGCCGGCCGGCCCGGCCATGACCATCTATACCTCGACCAACGATACGAGCTTCCAGTTCTGGGCCGCCGTGCCGGTCGCGGAAGCGCCGAAGGACAAGCCGACCGGCAACATCTCGGTCGGCAAGACCACCCCCGGCACCGCCTACAAGTTCATCCACCGCGGCTCCTACGACGAGATGGACACGACCTACGACGCGATCACCAATTTCCTCGACGAGAAGCAGCTCGACGCCAAGGGCCTGTTCATCGAGCAGTACGATACCGACCCGGTGACGACGCCGCCCGACAAGCTGGTGGTCGAGGTCTTCGTGCCGGTGAAGTAATAGCCAAGCGCGCTTCCTGCTCCCCTCCCCCCGCGAGCCCTCGGGTCTTGCCTTCGGCAAGCCCAAGGGTGAACTCCGCGAGTGGCGGGGAGGGGTCGGGGGTGGGGAGCGCCGCTTGCGCGGAGCAAGCGATTCGAGTGCTCGTTCGCGAGCACAGAGCAAGCGTAGTCCCCCCCGCCCGCCATCGCCTACGCGACGGCGGTCGACCCTCCCCGCCAACGGGCGGGAGGGTAGCGGCGGCACCTAGGACGGGTTACCCGCACGTTGACTTGCGGCGAGGCCTGCCCTAAGCCTCTGCCCGCTCAATAGAGCCCGTGACTGCCCGATCCGCCGACCGGTCCCGTGTGGCCGGAGGTCCCCGCCCGACAGCGCGATGCGCCCTCGGGCGCCATCGGTGCTTGGCGTAGTCGTCGTAGTCGCCGGATGGGTTGAGCGAAGCCCATCGACGGCCCCGGCGAATGGCGAGTGGCGAATGGTCTACTCGCTATTCGCTATTCGCCATTCGCCATTCGCAATGGTGGAAGCAAGGCGCACGCATGTTCGACGGCCTGTCCGACAAGCTTTCCGGCATCCTCGACCGGCTGACCCGACGCGGCGCCCTGTCGGCCGCCGACGTGGACACGGCCGCGCGCGAGGTGCGCCGTGCGCTGCTGGAAGCGGATGTGGCGCTCGACGTGGTGCGCGAGTTCGTCGACAAGCTGCGCGAGCGCGCGGTCGGCGTCGAGGTGATCAAGTCCGTGACGCCCGGCCAGATGGTCGTCAAGATCGTGCACGACCAGCTGATCGAGACGCTGGGCGCGACCGCCGATCCGATCGACCTCAATGCGCCCGCGCCGGTGCCGATCATGATGGTCGGCCTGCAAGGCTCGGGCAAGACCACCACCACCGCCAAGATCGCGCGCCGCCTCGCGGATCAAGCGAAGCGCAAGGTGCTGATGGCCTCGCTCGACACCTATCGGCCGGCGGCACAAGAGCAGCTGGCCGTGCTCGGCCAGCAGGTCGGTGTCGAGACGCTGCCGATCGTCGCCGGCCAGACCCCGGTGCAGATCGCGAGCCGCGCGCTGCAGGCCGCGCGCCTCGGCAGCTACGACGTGCTGCTGCTCGACACCGCCGGCCGCACCACCCTCGACGAAGCGATGATGACGGAAGCCGCCGACGTGAAGCGCGCCGCGCAGCCGCACGAGGTGCTGCTGGTCGCCGACAGCCTCACGGGCCAGGACGCCGTCAATCTCGCGCGCGCGTTCGATCAGCGCGTCGGCCTCACCGGCATCGTGCTCACAAGGGTCGACGGCGACGGCCGCGGCGGCGCCGCGCTGTCCATGCGCGCCGTCACCGGCAAGCCGATCAAGCTGATCGGCACCGGCGAGAAGCTCGACGCGCTGGAGGATTTCCACCCCGCCCGCATCGCCGACCGCATCCTCGGCATGGGCGACATCGTCTCGCTGGTCGAGAAGGCGGCGCAGACGATCGACATGGAGAAGGCCGCGCGCGCCGCCGAGCGCATGCGCAAGGGCGCCTTCGATCTCAACGACCTGCGCGAGCAGCTGCAGCAGATGCAGACGATGGGCGGGCTCGGCGGCCTGATGGGCATGCTGCCGGGCGTCGCCAAGATGAAGAACCAGATGGCCGCCGCCCATCTCGACGACAACCTGCTCAAGCATCAGGTCGCGATCATCCAGTCGATGACGGCGCAGGAGCGCCGCCATCCCGACGTGCTCAAGGCGAGCCGCAAGAAGCGCATCGCGGCGGGCTCCGGCACCAAGGTCGAGGAGATCAACAAGCTGCTCAAGATGCACCGGACCATGGCGGACCTGATGAAGGCCATGGGCGGTGGGGGCAAGCGCGGCCCGCTCGCCGGTCTCGCCAGCATGATGGGCTTCGGCGGTGGCGGCATGCCGAGCCCCGAGCAGATGGCGCAGCTCGCGCAGAAGATGCCCGGCGGCATGCCGGCCGGCGGCGCGCCCGGCGCGCCGAACCTGCCGCCCGCCATGCCGAACCTGCCGCCGAAATTTCCCGGCGCCCCCGGCGGGCTTCCCGGTTTGGGCGGCAAGCCGCCGCTGCCTGGCCTCGGCGGCTTTCCGGGATTGGGAAAGAAGAAATGAGAATTCGTAGCCCGGATGGAGCGAAGCGTAATCCGGGATCTCCTTCCCCGCATTCCGCTTCGCTCCATGCGGGCTACATCGATCGCTGAGAAAGGAACCAACCGAAATGTCAGTCGTCCTCCGCATGGCGCGTGCCGGCACCAAGAAGCGGCCCGTCTACCACATCGTCGCCGCCGACAGCCGCTTCCCGCGCGACGGCCGCTTCATCGAGCGGCTCGGCTTTTTCAATCCGCTGCTGCCCAAGGATCACAAGGACCGCCTCAAGCTCGACCTCGACAAGGTCAAGGCCTGGATGGCGAAGGGCGCGCAGCCGTCCGACCGCATCATGCGCTTCCTCGACGCGGCCGGCATCGCCAAGCGGGCGCCGCGCAACAATCCCGAGAAGGCGGTGCCGCGCAAGGAGCGCAAGGCGAAGGCCGAGGAGGCCGCCAAGGCCGCCGCCGCTCCCAAGGCTGCGGCACCGGCCGCAAGCTGACCTGATCCGTGGCGGCGCGCACGCAGGAGCAACGCATCTGCGTCGCCCGGCTCGGCGCCGCCCACGGCGTGCGCGGCGAGGTGAAGCTGTGGTCGTTCACGGCCGATCCGGCCGCGGTCGCGGGCTATGGGCCGTTCGAGACCGCCGACGGGCGCGTGATCGAGATCGAGGCGTTGCGGCCCGCCAAGGAATTCTTCGTCGCCCGCCTCAAGGGCATTGCCGACCGCGACGCGGCCGAGCGGCTGCGCAACGTCGAGCTGTTCGTGCCGCGCGCCCGCCTGCCGGCGCCGGCGGATGCCGACGAGTTCTACCACGCGGACTTGATCGGTCTCGCCGTCGTCGATGCGGCGGGGGTGCCGCTCGGCAGCGTCGTCGCCCTGCATAATTTCGGCGCCGGCGACCTCATCGAGGTGCGCCGCGCCGATGGCGGCGACACCGTGATGCTGCCATTCACGCAGGACGTGGTGCCGCAGATCGATATTGCAAATAATCGAGTTGTCGTTGCTGCCGATGCTTTCGGCGCCGCAGCGAATTCCGAGGCGCAGTAATGCGAAAAGGTCGCCACGGCGGCTACCCTCCCGCCCGTTGGCGGGGAGGGTCGAGCGATGCGGCGAAGCCGCTGAGCGAGGGGTGGGGGGGCTACGCTTGCTCCGAAACCGCGGTAGCCCTCGACAACACTTGCTCGGAGCAAGCGGCGGGGGGGGCGC
>Ga0335081_10009831_pt1 | contig 15422 bp, 14 predicted proteins | sample Lox_Sample_35_FD_206713 | JGI IMG/M metagenome (GOLD analysis project Ga0335081, IMG submission 206713) | Soil microbial communities from Loxahatchee National Wildlife Refuge, Florida, United States - Lox_Sample_3.5 | ecosystem: Environmental > Terrestrial > Soil > Wetlands | place: USA...
CCGAGGGGAGGCGGACGGACTCGACAACACCCACAACAACGACAAACCCAGCGGGCACAGGGGACATTTCTATCGAGTTCCAGAAGGGGACATATCTAAAGAGTTTTGACAGCGCACCTCGAGGCCGCGCTAGCTGAGCCGCATGGGCATCAGGACGTAGAGGAACGGCTCGTTAACCTTGAGGACACCGGGGCTTAACTCGTCGGTCAACTCCAAAAAGACCTCGTCCGCATCGAGGTTGCGCAGCGGATCCATCATGTACTGGGGATTGAAGGCAATTGTGATCTCCTTGCCCTTGTAATTGATGGAAAGGGTTTCTTTTGCCTCGCCGACCTCGGGTGTGGTGGCGGTGATGGTAAGGGTGTTCTTGGCAAAGTTGAGCTTCACCGATTGCGACTTCTCACTGGCCAAGATCGAAGCCCGGTGCAGCGCTGCCAGAAGCATTTCCCGCTCGAGCGTAATCCGCTCCTTCGTCTCCGTGGGAATCACCTGGCGGAAATTTGGGTATGTACCCTCGATCAGCTTCGAGGCCAGCGTTGTGTCCTCCAAATCGAACAGGATTTGATTCTCACCAATCGAGAGTTTTACCTCTCCTTTGTCGCTCAAGAGCCGTTCCAACTCCGCGACTGCTTTGGTGGGCACTATCAACTCGGCTTCACCGCCCTTGGGAACCTCAATCTCGTGTTCCGTAAGGGCCAAGCGTCGACCATCCGTTGCCACCGTTGTGAGTTTGTCCCCCTTGAGACCCATGAAAACGCCGTTTAACACGTAGCGCGTCTCGTCGCTGGAGACCGCGTAGGCGGTCTTCCGGAGCATTCCACGGAGCAAGGACTGCTCGAGCTTGAGTACCTTGGAACCCGTGACGCTTGGAAAACGCGGGAACTCTTCCTCTGGCAACCCCATAATCTTGTAAAACGACGTCCCACAGCGGATCGAAGCCGCATTACGCTCATCCACATCCACTTCAACGTCCGCGCATGCCACTTCCTTCAGGATAGAGAACAGTTTTCGAGCAGGCAGAGTCGTCGACCCCGCCTTCGAAACATCGGCACCGACTTTACAGCGCACGCCGACATCCAAGTCGGTTGTGGTAAGACTGAGACCTCCAGTGGCGGCTTGCACGAGTACATTCGACAGTATTGGCAATGTCGTGCGTGTACTCACAACGTTCTGGACACGCTGCAGGCCTTCAAGGATGACTTCCCTCGTAACTTTGAACTTAATAGCCATTACTTCACAGACTAGGAAGAAGAACCTATTAGAACAATATCGTTTCCGTTTGAGGTGTGAATATCGCAAACAACTTTTCTTGTCAAGGATACAGCAAGCAGTTACGAAAATTCATACTCTGTCTGGAATTCCTGTGTTTGAGGTTAATGGAAACTCCCATTGTGTGAGGGGACCGGTCATTCACACCTTTTCAGAACTGCCGCACATCTTGTCGGCAACTTATTGACACTGCAGTGATTGTTCGATGTAGGAAACCGTCTGACGCAGCCGTTGATCCCTGGCCACACGCGATTCGATGAGGCGGCAGGCGTGTAGGACTGTGCCGTGGTCGCGCCCGCCAAATGATTCGCCGATATCGGCAAGAGAGCGGCTGGTCAGCGTGCGGCTCAGGTACATCGCAACTTGCCTGGGAAAGGCGACGCTCTGCGGCCGACGGCGGCTGGTCATGTCCGCGAGGCGAATATCGAAGTGCTCGGCGACTTTCCGCTGGATCGCCTCGACCGTGATGGTGCGTTTTGCCTCCTCGTGCAACGCGTCGCGGAGCAGGGACTCCAAAACCTCACGGTTAATCTCTTTGCCAGTGAGAGATGCGTATGAGGCCACACGCACCAAGGCGCCTTCAAGACGGCGGATATTGGTGCGGATTTTTTCGGCAATGAATTCGATTACCTGCTCGGGAAGCTTTACGTCGATCAGCGAAGCCTTTTTCTTGAGAATGGCGATCCGGGTTTCCAATGCAGGCGGCTGGAGTTCGGTGACCAACCCCCACTCGAAGCGGGAGACGAGACGCGTTTCCAAATTGGCGATCTCGCCGGCGGGACGATCACTCGACAACATGATCTGTTTGTGGGCATCGAAGAGCGAGTTGAACGTATGAAAGAACTCCTCCTGCATGCGCTCCTTGCCGGCAAGGAATTGGACGTCATCAATGAGGAGAACGTCAACTTGGCGATATTTCTTGCGAAACTTGACCAGCGTGCTGTTTTGGATGGCTTGGATGAAGTCGTTGGTAAACTGCTCGCAGGTCAGGTAGCAAACCTTGCTGACCTTGCCCGAGGTCGAAACGGCGTGTCCAATGGCTTGCATCAGATGAGTTTTGCCCAGTCCCACCCCGCCGTACAGGAACAGAGGGTTGTAGGCTTTCGCAGGCGATTGGGCCACGGCTAGAGCCGCTGCGTGGGCGAAACTGCTGTTCGGGCCGACGACGAAGGACTCGAACGTGTAGCGCGGGTTCAGCTTCGCGTCCAGCGCAGGCTTGGTCGGTGGGCCTTTGGATATGCGAGCGGGCTTGTTCGGCTCGATCGGCTCCTTGCCCCCCTGCGCGACGGCAAAACGCACCTGCAGCGGGTGTTTGGCGACGTGATTGACCGCCTCGCGGATGACCGGCAGGAAATTGTCCTGCAGCCAGATCTGGTAGAATTCGTTCGCTACGCCAAGGACAAGCGTGCCGTCCTTGGTTTCAATGGGTTTGATGGGCGCAAACCACCGATTAAATAACTCGGGGTTAAGCATTCCCTGCAGGACCCTGCTTGCGTCTCTCCACAATTGGTCGTGGCCCGTCATCGTCGTTCCTCCGCCGATCCGACGTCCTGAGTTATTCACAGGGTGTTAACATCCCTGCCTGGTTCCACCCTGCCTGTTCCTATACGCCAGAGGCGGACTGAAGGAGAGAGTCTCACACGAATGCCGAGGGGACAAAAATCCTATACATCCCACACACGGCACTAACGCATCCCCCAACAACCGCAGAGATTACAGCACCAACTTCGGCATTTGCGCCGACATGCGGCTGCCCGTTCCCCTACAACATTCGTGACCAACTCGCGGGAGAGGTGAAGAAAAAATCCACACCGCTCGGACAACTGGTACAACAAATCAGCAAGACGTGGCTGCCCGTCCGAGCTATTAACAACTTATTCACGGCCCTCCCTTTACCCTCGCCTTTACCTTTGGCGCGCGCAGCATAGCGACAGCGATTTCGCTCTTCAAGAAAAAAGTGAACGCGACCAAAAGAAATTTTTCTTGTGACGTGGCGCAGAGAAAAAAAGCAAGGCTCGAAGTCCGTGACGACTTCGAGCCTTGTGGGATCGTTGCGCGTCTTACACGTCGTAATACATGTGGAATTCCCATGGATGTGGGCGCAGGCGGACCTGGTCCTGCTCCTTGCGCTTCATCTCCAGCCAGGTGTCGACGACATCCTGTGTGAAGACGTCGCCCTTCAACAGGAACTCGTGGTCTTCCTCCAAGAGGTCGCACGCCTCGGCCAAGCTGGCGGGGACTTGGGGTACTTTCTTCAATTCCTGCGGTGAAAGATCATACAGGTTCTTATCCATCGGCTCGCCGGGATCAATGCGATTCTCGATGCCGTCCAGACCCGCCATTAGTAAGGCCGAGAAAGCGACGTACGGATTCGCCGCGGGATCGGGTGGACGATACTCAATGCGTTTTGCCTTTGGGCTTGGCGAGTATGTCGGGAGCCGGATCGCGGCCGAACGGTTCCGGCTCGAGTAGGCCAGGTTTACCGGGGCTTCGAACCCGGGTGTTAACCGTTTGTAGCTGTTGACGGTGGGATTGCAGATGGCGCACAGCGCCTTGGCGTGCTTGAGAACGCCGCCAATGTAGTACAAAGCCAACTGGCTCAAGCCGGCGTATTCCTTACCCGCGAACAGGGGTTTGCCCTTCTTCCACAGGCTCTGATGGGTGTGCATCCCCGAGCCGTTGTCGCCGAAGAGCGGCTTGGGCATGAAGGTCGCGGTCTTATTGTGGCGCTTGGCGACGTTCTTGACGATGTACTTGTACAGCATCATGTTGTCGCCCATGTAAACGAGCGAGTTGAAGCGCAGGTCAATTTCTGCCTGGCCTGCGGTGCCGACTTCATGGTGCTCGCGTTCAACCTGCAGCCCGCATTCCTTCATGACCATGATCATTTCGTTGCGGATGTCCACCTGCGTGTCGGTGGGCGGCACCGGGAAGTAGCCTTCCTTGTGGCGAATCTTGTTGGCGAGGTTCGGGAACTCCTCCCGGCCACTATTCCAGATGCCTTCGTTCGAATCGATGTAATAGTAACCGCTGTGCGAGTTTTGGTCGTAGCGGACATCGTCGAAAATGAAGAATTCCGCCTCGGGTCCGAAGTACGCCGTATCAGCGATACCGGTTTGCTTCAAATAGGCCTCAGCCTTGCGGGCGATGTTGCGCGGGTCACGGCTGTAAGGCTCACGCGTGATCGTGTCGATCGCGTCGGCCACGATGCTCAACGTGGTGACCTGCGGAAAAGGATCGATGAAGGCGGTGACGGGATCGAGCATCAGCAGCATGTCGCTGGCCTCGATGGATTTCCAGCCGCGAATCGACGAGCCGTCGAACCCGACGCCTGTTTCAAAAGTTTCCTCTTCGAGCTCCGCCACGGGCAGGCAGAAGTGCTGCCAAGTGCCCAGAAAATCGCAAAACTTGATGTCGATCAACTGCACATTCTTGCTTTTACACAGCGCCAATACTTCTTTGGGTGTCATTTGTCCTCCCGACCAGACGGTGATGCGGGATCACCGTAGTGGCTGAATTTGATTAACCATTCGTGGTTGATACATCCGGAGAGGTTACACGGCCTGGTCGCCGTGCTCCTCGGTGCGGATACGCACGGCCTCGTCGATGGACAGAACGAAAATCTTGCCATCGCCGATCTTGCCCGTCTTGGCCGACTTGAGAATCGCGGTGACCGCGGCCTCCACGGAGCCATCGGGCAACACGATCTCCAGCTTCAGTTTGGGCAAAAAGTCCACGGTGTACTCACTGCCCCGGTAGATTTCGGTATGCCCTTTCTGGCGTCCGAAACCCTTGACCTCGGTGACCGTCAAACCTTCGACGCCCACACCGGCCAGCGCTTCCTTAACATCCTCGAGCTTGAATGGTTTGATGATCGCTTCAATCTTTTTCATCGGCTTCCTCCCGAGTGCGGCTGCGAATACTAGAGAACCGTGGTGGGGCTGTAAACAGAAAAAAGCGCCACAACAGGGTCCACACTCGCTGCGCTGGAAGTGTCGTATACTTGTGCGCGGTCGATCTAGCAGCCGATATGCCACGGCGTCACGCCCCATCGGCGACTCCACGCGTAAGGACCTGCGGAAGAAGCCATTAGCGTCAAGGCCCGCAACCGCAACTGCTCGAAGCGTGAGCACACCAGCTGCCGCGATTTGCTCACCTTGGCCAAAACGCGGAGCCCCACAGCTTGCGGTCTTGGTTTCTTGTTGATGGCGCTTTCCGTCGCGTGCTAACGTCGTTGCGTCATGGACGCACCGGGGCACGTGCCAGACTCCATCAATTGTCACGCCTGCGGCGCACTCCTTGACCTCGCGGGTCATGCAGGGTTTACCCACATCGAGTGTCGCTGCGGAGCGCTCTCCGTCGTGCCGCTGCAATTCGGGGATTTCCTGCTGCTGAGTCCCATCGGCAGCGGGGCTGTTGGGACGGTCTACAAGGCCATCGATTTGCTGCTGAACCGCTACCTCGCACTGAAGGTCCTGCCCAAGAAACTCTCGGCTGATCCCGAGGTCGTCAATAACTTCTCCCGTGAAGCCCGTGCCGCTGCCGTCAACCACCCCAACGTCGCGCTGGTGTACTCGTTCGGCGAGCACGACGGCCAGTACTACCTCGCCATGGAGTTGCTGGAACGAGGCAGCCTCGACGACCGCATCACCAAACTCGGGAAGTTGCCCGAGGCCGACGTCCTATCCATCGGCATACAGATCGCCTCTGCCCTCCGGGCGGCGGCACGACGCGGGCTGCTCCACCGCGACGTGAAGCCCGGAAACGTTCTCTTCAACGACGACGATGTTCCCAAAATCGTCGACTTTGGGCTGGCGCGCCACGGTCAGGGCGAAGGTGGCGAACAGCCCAAACCGGTCTGGGGTACGCCATACTACGTTGCCCCGGAAAAACTCCGCGACCTACCCGAGGATTTTCGCAGCGACATATACTCACTGGGGGCCACGCTGTTCCATGCACTGGCGGGCCGGCCGCCGTTCGACGCGGCCACCACGGGCGAAGTCGTCACCAAGCATGCCACACAGCCGGCATTTTCGCTGGGCACCTATGCCCCCGACGTGCACGAACGCACGACCCGTGTCATCAGCCGGATGCTCGCCAAAGATCCCGCCGAACGCCACCAATCCTACGACGAGCTCATTCAAGAGTTGACGGGAGCGCAGGCCCTACTCAAAGCGAAGCCACCGCGGAAGTGGTTCTAGCCCCGTGGGCGCTTGGGCGACAGGCCGCCCGGGCTTCCTATTCGATGATCGAGAGACTGCGAATGCGGGGGATCATCGCCTGCCACCGGCGACGAGAATTCGGTTGAAGACTTGTTTGACGCCCTTGACGGCTCGTGCCGCCGCTTCGGCGCGCCAAGCCGCCGCAAGATTCGGCGCCGTGCCGCGCAACGTGACCTTCCCCTCGTCGACTTCGACGATGATCCCCGCGGTCTCCGATGGGTCGTCGTTCAATCGGCGGCGGATTTCAAAGCCGACCTCTTCGTCGCTGACGGCATCAGCGGCTTCGATGCCTTCCCCCATGGCGCGCAAGGCGGGCTTGGGCTGGGCAGCCTCTGCTTTATTGGCGTTGGAGGAGACGCAGCCGGCGCAGCACCCGGCAACAATGACGAAGCATGCCCAAATAACGGGAACAGGATTCCGCATAACTCACCCTTTACAGACGACGACTTTACCACGGAGTCGGTCGGTCGGAGAAGTTTTTTCAGGGAATTCAGGATTGGTGCGCGGGACAGGACTTGAACCCCAACGTCTTGGCGCGAAGTTTTCGGCGCGTGATGCTGTCCACGGCGGTCTTCGCCAGTCTGAGGCCACTGTCGGCGGTCATCATCGACACGCTGGCGGGGCGCACAGGCGCGACCGTGGCGACTTGTGGGGCATTGCCAGCGTACCCCGCGGCGGGCGGTCGGATGCAGAGCCACAACGAAAAGAGGGGGCAGTGGATACCGCCTTTAACTTCGCCACAAGGGTGTCAGAATGCACTGTCCTTTCCCACTTAGTGAAAGTTTTCACTTGCAGACGGGAGGGGCGGCGACGTACAATACGCCCGCAGGCGCGTTCTTAATCCTAAACGCGGTCGGAGTAGCCGGCCCCCATGTCGTGGGCTGAATGGCTTGTAAGGCATACTCAGCAATGGTGCGGGCGAATAGGAAGGCGAGGATGACAGAAAGGGCGCTGCTTTCTAGCAGAGTCCAACGTGGTGATTCTAACCCTACCCAAAGCCACGAGCAAGCACTTGAAGAAGAGCACTGGAAATTTCTGCGGCGATTTTTCCCAATCACTGGAAAACGGATTTTGCGCGGCTGGCGGCGGATTCTGGCATGGAATCTTTTCTGCATTGTCCTGGTTTTCTACATCGCGGAAATTCTCCTGCGCACCGTCGGGCCATTTCGCGGCCTGCCTGTGAACGGCTACGTCGGCGGAAAACATTACACGTGGGGCCACGAGTACGCAACAAACCCCTTGGGATTCCGCGGGCCGGAAATCGCGGTGGCAAAACCGGCAAACGTTTTTCGCATCGTCGTGGTGGGCGATTCGCTGACGTGGGGCTCCGGCCTGGCGGAAAACGAACGCTACACCGAACGGCTCGAAGCGCGGCTGCGAAAAGAGACCGGACGTGCGGTCGAAGTGGTCAACCGTGGACGGGTGGGTATTCCCACAACGACGGAGCGCGACATCCTTTCGACGAACATGGATTTATGGAATCCGGACCTGGTGATTGTGGGGTTTTGCCTCAACGACCTGCAGCCGCGCGACCAGGATTATTGCCCGGAACGCGCGCGCTTCAGGAAACGCATGGCAATCCCGTTCAAGATTTGCCACGCAATCCGGCGCATCGGCTTGAGGTATGTGGGCGAAATCATCCGCGATGGAATCTTGGGCGCGGCCGAGCGCTTGCATTGGATTCCCTCGTGGCCGGACGCTCTCGACCGCGCGTACGCTGACGGGGCGCAAGAATGGAAGGATTTCAATTTGGCGCTCGCAGACATCGCGAAGATGTGCCGTGCGCGTGGCCTGCCCGCGCCCATCTTTGCCGTCCTGAATCAAGGCGCCTCTTTCAACAAGCCAACGGACTACGGCCATCCCGACGCCATGCTCAAAAGGTTCCTCTTTTGGTATCACAAGGCGGAAGGCGCGGCGCGTTCCGCGGGTTTCCGGACGGTAAATTTTGAAGATGAGCTTGCCTCGCAACTGACATCGGCGCCCATGGGCATCAATGCGCGCGACCTGCACCCGACCGCGGCCGTAAACAAAGTCTATGCGGAGAAGCTCGCCGGAATCGTCAGGGAAGTTCTGGAAGAGCAGTCAACATCAAGCAAAGGGGGGAGTGACCGGGTTGATCCTCGGGAGTCGCCGCTTGCTCCGCTCGAAGTAATCCGCTGCCATCAATAGCAATCCGTCGAACCGCCTCTCTGGCCCTCCCCAGGGAGGCGGGTTTGTTTAATCCGGCACAAGGTTGCTGGCGGCAATGGCCCGGCATCGTTACCAACCGTCTAGGCAACCGCCGCAGGGCACGCCTTGCCTCACCTTGAGCCGATAAAACCCCACCGCTGAAGCTGCGCGCCCCGCCTCTGCGCGATTGTCGGGCCGCACGAAGGGGCCTCGCTCGAACGCGAGGAGACGAAGGGCGCAACTCGCCCGTTGGACGCGGGCGTACACAGGCGCACTTGTTATGCGAATCCGTAATGCGTGACAGCCGCCGGACGCTGACAAATGCAGGGAATCACGACTTCATTGCGGATTCTGAAGATGGTGCGCGGGACAGGACTTGAACCTGCACGGCTTTCGCCATACGCCCCTCAAACGTACGTGTCTGCCAATTCCACCACCCGCGCGCCGCGTCTCGAACAGGCAACAAATTATATGGAAACCGCGCAACGAGCAAGCTAAGATTCGTTCGCCATGTCGGGCCATTCAAAGTGGGCGAAGGTCAAGCACTTCAAGGGTGCGGTCGACGCGAAGCGCGGCAAGCTCTTCTCCAAACTGGGCAAGGAAATGACCGTGGCCGCCAAACACGGCGGCGGTGACCCGGGGTTCAACCCGAGGTTGCGGACCATCCTGCTCAAGGCCAAGGCGGCCAACATGCCGGCCGACAACATCGAGCGCGCCATCAAGAAGGGGACCGGCGAATTGCCCGGTCAGACCTACGAGGAGGTCACGTACGAGGGCTATGCCGCGGGCGGCGTGGCGTTGTTGGTCGACGTACTCACCGACAGCAAGAATCGCACGGCGGCGGAAATCCGCACCATCTTCACCAAACACGGCGGCCACCTGGCCGGGGCCAACGCCGTGAAACACCTCTTCCACCGCAAAGGCCAGATCGCCATCGCTAGGGAACAAATTTCGGAAGACGACCTGACGACGCTTGTCCTCGAAGCCGGCGGGGAAGACATGGTGGTTCACCCCGACGGCTACGAAATCGTCACGGACCCGCACCAGTTCGAAGCGGTCCATAAGGCATTGGAAACGAAAGGCATCAAACCCCAGTCCGCTGAAGTGACGTTCCTGCCGCTCACACCGGTGCCGGTCGCCGACGAAAAGACGGCGCGCGCCGTCCTGTCCCTCGTCGACGCGCTCGAAGACAACGACGATGTCCAGAACGTCTACTCGAACTACGACATTCCCGACGAGATCATGGAAAAAGCCCAGGCAGCAGCCTAGCGACGAAAAATCCGAAACCCGAAATCCGAAGCACGAGGCGACTCAGAAATCCGGCGGTTGTTTTTTCGTGCTTTGAATCCGGTTCGGATTTCGATATTCGAATTTCGGATTTATGATCATTCTTGGCATCGACCCTAGCCTCCGCTCGACGGGCTTCGGGCTGATCGAAGCCAACGGCTCCCAACTCGCGCCGATTTGCCACGGTCGCATCCCGAATCCGCCGAAGTTGTTGCCTTCGCGTTGCCTCGTCCGCGTCGGCGACGCGATTGCCAACTTGATTCACGAGCACAAACCCGACGTGATGGCGGTCGAAGGACTGGTTTACGTCCAGAACACCAAGATCGCCCTGACGCTCGGCCAGGTCCGTGGCGTTGTCATCGCGGAGGCTGCGCGAAACGGCCTGGCGGTTTACGAGTACGCGCCCCGCAAGGTAAAACAAGCCGTCACCGGTCTGGGAGGGGCGGGCAAGACGCAGGTCGGTCACATGGTCAGGGCACTGCTCGGCTTGAAGGAAGTCCCCCATCCCGATGCTGCCGACGCCCTGGCGCTCGCCATCTGCCACTCGCAGTGTTGTCGTGGCGTGCCGATCAATCCGCCGAGACAAATTTAGTTCGTGTCATTCGTCTCCGATTCGTGTTAATTCGTGGCGTATGATCGCGTTCCTCCACGGCAAACTCGCGGAGGCCACGCCGACGCACGTCGTGGTGGATTGCGGCGGCGTCGGGTATTCGGTGTTCATTCCGTTGTCGAGCTACGACAAACTGCCGCCCAAGGGCGGTGACGTGAAACTGCTCACGCATCACCACGTCATCCCCCGCGAAGGCACGCAACAACTCTTCGGCTTCGCCACGGCCGAAGAACGCGACATGTTTCTCCTGCTGATCGGCGTCAGCGGCATCGGACCAAAACTCGCCGTCAATATTCTCAGCAGCGCGTCGATCTCGACCCTCCGCGGCGCCATCACCAGCGCGGACGCAAAAACCCTGTCCGCGTTACGCGGCATCGGCAAGAAGACCGCCGAGCGGCTTGTCGTGGAACTCAAAGACAAACTGGGCGCCGCCACGCCGTTCGAGACCAAGGGCCGCGCGGCCACGCCCGAGGAACAGAAACTCACCGATGCCGTCCTCGCCCTCGTCTCCTTGGGCTACAAGCAAATGGACGCGCACCAGGCCGTCTTGGCCGCCGCCGAGAAGGCCGGCCCAAAAGCTGGCGTTGAAGAATTGGTGCGGGTGGCGCTGCGGAGCGCGTAGGGCTTGTCGCGCGTTGTAGCCGCAGGCTTTAGCCTACGGTCACGTGCTTCACGCACCCTGAAGGGTGCGGCTACAAAGAATACTCAAACTGTAGGCGCAATTGAGAGTCTCACTCTCCCAGGATGGCGTTGTAGGTGTTCAGGTAGATGTTGAACGTTTTGAAGATCTGGAAAATCACGAAGACCGCCACCAACGCATAAGCGATGCGCGGCAACCAGGTAACGACCTGATCGAGACTGCGGCGCCAACGCTCCTCGTAGAACCGCGCCAGCCGATCCAGCATCTCGTCCAACCGGCCACTCTTCTCGCCCGTCGCCCAAAACTGGATGACGTGATCGGGAAACACGCCCGTCGACGCGAGCGCCTGGCTGACTTCCAGTTGGCTGCCGATTAGCGGCGCGGCGCGCTTGTAAGCGTCGGCGATCAACGGGCTGGGGATCGTGCGGCTGGCGGATTCGAGCGCCTCCACGACGCCGACGCCGGCGGCCAGCGTCAGCCGGATGGACGACACCCATTGGCTCAGCGCGTAATCGAATCGCAGCCGACCGAACACCGGCACGGCGAGCAGCAGCCGATCCAACGTCACGTTCAGTCTTGGCACAGTGAACGACCAGCGGACCAATCGCATGATGAGCCAGCCGAGTAGCACCAGCCCTCCGAGTGGACCGACCGTGTCCCGGAGGTAATCGAGGGTCGTGTACGGTTTCCCGCCCGCCGCGCCGAGAAACAACGCCGGGACGTGAATGATGAACACGGCTGCCGTCAACATCAGGGCCGGATACAGGGAGCCCGCGATGAGATTGCTGCGCGCGGCGGCCCGGGTCTCGTAGTACCGGCTCAACGACAACAGTCCGACGTCCAGTGTCCCGCTGCGCTCGGTCATGCCGATGGTGTGCACGTCCAGCGGCGCGAACCGTTTACCGCACCGCTCCATCGCTTCGGACAACGGGGTGCCCTGATCGACAACGGCGGACAATTCGGCGACGGAACGCCGCATCGACCGGGGCGCCGAACTCCGCGTCGAGGTCAGCGCGCTCTGAATGGGCAGGCCCGCCTGGATGAGCGTGCCCAACTGATAGTAAAACATCGCCAGATTCTTCGACGAGAATCGCATGCTGTTCGTACCGTATCACGCGGCAGCCTTTTCGTCTTGCCTCTTTCGGGCGCGTTTCGCATCTTGACGACATGGCGGAGCGGTTCGTCACCGAAACCATCCACGACAAGACGCTGGACGTGTCGTTGCGGCCGAGCGTGTTTGCCGATTTCGCCGGCCAGCGCAAGGTCAAGGAACGACTCGAGCTTGCCGTCGAAGCCGCGCGGCAACGCAAGGAATCGCTCGATCACATCCTGCTGAGCGGTCCGCCGGGCCTCGGCAAGACCACGCTGGCGTACATCCTCGCCAGGGCGATGGGCGTCAACGTCGTCGCCACCAGCGGGCCGGTCATCGAGAAGGCGGGCGATCTCGCCGGCCTGCTCACCAAGCTCGACGCGGGCGACGTGCTGTTCATCGACGAGATCCACCGGCTCCAAAAAACGGTGGAAGAATATCTGTACCCCGCGATGGAGGATTTCCGGCTCGACATCGTCATCGACCAGGGGCCGAACGCACGCAGTGTGCGGTTGAATCTGCCCCGGTTCACGTTGATTGGCGCGACGACGCGCAGCGGGTTGCTGACGTCGCCGTTGCGGTCGCGGTTCGGGCTGACCGAGCGGCTGGATTACTATACCGCCGAGGAACTGGCGACGATTGTGTCGCGGTCCGCCCGCATCCTGAACGTCGACGTCGAATCGGACGGCGCCGCGGAAATTGCCGGGCGTTCGCGCGGCACGCCCCGCATCGCCAACAATCTGTTGAAACGGGTCCGCGATTACGCCCAGGTCAAGGTCAAAGCGAAACGGATCACCGCCGACATCGCCGACAAGGCGCTGGCGATGCTGGAGATCGACGAGCACGGTCTCGACGAGATGGACAAGCGCATCCTGGAAACGCTCGTGCACAAATTCGGCGGGCGAGCGGTCGGCATCAGCTCGCTGGCCGTGGCCGTCGGTGAAGAACCCGACACGATCGAGGAGGTTTATGAGCCGTTTCTGATTATGGAGGGCTACTTGAAGCGTACCCCTCAAGGCCGGGTGCCGACGGAATTGACGTACAAGAAGCTGGGCGTGAAGGCGGAGAAAAAGCAGAACGAATTGTTTTGACGGGTTTTCGCCGGCGCTGTCATTCTGAGCGAAGCGAAGAATCTCGCGCACAACGAGAGACCCTTCACCACGCTCAGGGTGACAAACCATACGAACCATGCCGAAGCGCGCTGACATCCACAAAATCCTGATCATTGGCAGCGGGCCGATCGTCATCGGCCAGGCGTGCGAGTTCGATTATTCCGGCACCCAGGCCTGCAAAGCCTTGCGCGAGGAAGGGTACAAAGTCGTGCTGGTGAACTCCAATCCCGCCACGATCATGACCGATCCCGAGTTCGCTGACGCCACGTACATCGAGCCGATCACGCCAGAGGTGGTCGAGAAGATCGTCGAACGGGAGAAACCCGACGCCTTGTTGCCGACCCTCGGCGGCCAGACGGGCCTCAACACGGCGATGGAATTGTGGCGCCGCGGCGTGCTGCAGAAACACGGCATTGAGATGATCGGCGCCAAGGCGGCTGCCATCGAGAAGGGCGAGGACCGTCTCAAGTTCAAAGAGTGCATGCAAAAGATCGGGCTCGATGTTCCCCAGAGCGGCGTCGCACACAATCTCAACGAGGCCCGCGACGTGGAACAGAAGATCGGCCGGTTCCCGGTGATCATCCGGCCCGCATTCACGCTCGGTGGCACCGGCGGCGGCATCGCCTACAACCGCGAGGAATTCGATCCCCTTGCGCAACACGGCCTCGAAGCGTCGCCGGTCAAGGAGATTCTCATCGAGGAATCGTTGATCGGCTGGAAGGAATTCGAGACCGAAGTGATGCGCGACAAGAACGACAACTGCGTCATCGTCTGCTCGATCGAGAATTTCGATCCGATGGGCATCCACACCGGCGACTCCATCACCGTCGCGCCGATCCAGACGTTGACCGACAAGGAATGGCAGATGATGCGCGACGCCAGTTTCGCCTGCATCCGCGAGATCGGCGTCGAGACCGGCGGCTCGAACATCCAATTTGCCGTCAATCCCGAGAACGGTCGGATGTGCATCATCGAGATGAACCCGCGCGTCAGCCGGTCGAGCGCGCTGGCGTCGAAAGCCACGGGTTTTCCGATTGCCAAGATCGCCGCCAAACTCGCCATCGGATACACGCTCGACGAAATTCCCAACGACATCACCAAAAGCACGCCGGCCAGCTTCGAGCCGACGCTGGATTACGTCGTCGTCAAGATCCCCCGGTTCGCGTTCGAGAAATTCCCGCAGGCTGACGCGACGTTGACCACGCAGATGAAAAGCGTCGGCGAAGTCATGGCCATCGGGCGCACGTTCAAGGAAAGCCTGCAGAAAGCGCTGCGCGGCCTGGAAATCGGCGTGAGCGGCCTGTACGGCGGACGCTGGGGCGGCGGACGCGAGATTCGGCCCCGCGACGAAATCGAGCGCAAACTCATCACGCCGTGCGCCGAGCGCATTTTCTACATCCGTCACGCGCTTCGCGCCGGGTTCACGCTGGAAGAAATCCACCGCTTCACCCACATCGACCCCTGGTTCCTCCACAACATCAAAGAAATCGTCGACATGGAGGAGGAATTGGTAAAGGCCGGCAAGCTGGAGGCGCTGGTGTGACGATGGATTTGACATAATATCCTAAATGATATACCATGAAGCTGGCCCTGGGCTGCGTGCAGTTGGAGAACGGGCGATGCCCGTTCCTGGAATGTCTGGAAGTGTTGCCCAAGGCCGACCAGGCGAAAGCCTTGGCATGGGCAAGAAGATTGGCAGCCGACGAGAATCTGCGCAAGCCGCCGTACGCAAAACATCTGGGCGATGGGATCTTCGAACTGAGATTGTCCGTGCGCAGCGGCGAGCACCGGTCGTTCTTCTTTTATTGCCAGGGACGCCGGTTGGTTATGACGCACGGATACGTCAAGAAGACGGACAAGACGTCATCAGCAGAGATTGAGCGAGCCAAACGTCTGAGCCGGAACTATGCAGTAGGAGCTCATTTTAACCATTGAACGTCGGACGGTTTTCGACTGCATGGCAGTTGGGAATGGGGCTCAGAATCTTCTCCCACAATCGTTGCCACCAAGCGCGTTCACGCGG
>Ga0335081_10009832_pt1 | contig 15421 bp, 14 predicted proteins | sample Lox_Sample_35_FD_206713 | JGI IMG/M metagenome (GOLD analysis project Ga0335081, IMG submission 206713) | Soil microbial communities from Loxahatchee National Wildlife Refuge, Florida, United States - Lox_Sample_3.5 | ecosystem: Environmental > Terrestrial > Soil > Wetlands | place: USA...
CGCGACGCCAGAGACATGCCTGTGGCAGCGGGGACGGGCGTGCTCAGCGACCGTATCGGGTTTTTGCCCGCCCGCCTCGCTCATAGCCGGACCAATCCGATGCAGGTTGCCGTCCGCGAGATCGTGGTGATGACGGACACCGGCAAGACATTGCGCATCCTCAGCAACGATCTCGACGCCCCCGCGCAGGAAATCGCAGATCTTTACAAACTGCGTTGGCAGATCGAGCTGTTCTTCCGTCTGCTCAAGCAGACCCTCAAGATCACTCACTTTATTGGCCGGTCGGAGAACGCCCTGCGCATTCAGATCGCAGTCGCCCTGATCGCCTTCTTGCTCCTGCACATGCTGCAAAAGATGACGCAAACTAAGCATGCCTTTCTCGAGCTCGTTCGACTCGTCCGAGCCAATTTGATGCACAGAAAAGACATGACCCGGTTGCGTCAGGCGCAAACGGCCCCGCCACTCGACTCTCGACAACTTGCGCTCGACTGGAGCTATACATGAACCGGACAGCCGTGGCCTTGTGCCGGGCACCCACGTCTTTCGCCATCCGCGGCAAGCAAGACGTGGATGCCCGCGACATAGGCGAGCGAAGCGACGCCGTTCTTCGAACGGCTAAGCGCGGGCATGACGGATTGAGCCTCACTCGATCTTCGCCCCCGAGCGCTCCACCACGTCCTTCCACTTCGCCGAGTCCGCTGCGATCGTCTTGGCGAAATCCTCCGGCGTGCCGCCGGCGGGCTCGTCGCCGATCTGGGCGAAGCGCGCCTTGAAGGTCGGCGATGCGATCGCGCGGTTGATCGCCGCATTGAGCTTGTCGACGATCGGCCGCGGCACGCCGGCGGGCGCGATCACGCCGGTCCAGGTGCCGGCCTCGTAGCCCGGCACGCCGGACTCCGCGATGGTCGGCAGCTCGGGAAACGCCGCCGAGCGGTGATCGCTGCCGACCGCGAGCGCATGCACCGTACCGGCGTGGGCGAACGGCGCGATCGAGTTCAGGCTCTCGAACATCAGCTGCACGCGGCCGGCGATCAGATCGTTGATCGCGGCCGCCCCGCCCTTGTAGGGCACATGCACGATGTCGGTCCCGGTCATGGACTTGAACAGCTCGCCGCCCACATGGCCGGGCGAGCCGTTGCTCGACGAGGCGTTCGACAGCTTGCCCGGATTGGCCTTGGCATAGGCGATCAGCTCGGCGACCGACCTGACGGGCAGCGACGGCGTCACGGCGAGCAGCAGATGGCCGCGCACGACCAGCGCGATCGGCTGGAAGTCGCGCTCGATGTCGTAGGGGAGCTTCGCCACCATGTGGCGCGTGATGGCGAGGGCGCCGATCGGCCCCATGCCGATCGTGTAGCCGTCCGGCGCGGATTTCGCGACCAGGTCGAGGCCGAGCGTAAGCGCCGCGCCGGGCCGGTCGTCGACCAGGATCTGCGCGCCGCCGAGCTCGCGCGTGAGCTCCGCCGCGAGCAGGCGGGCGACCGTGTCGGTCGCGCTGCCGGCCGCCTGCGGCACGATGAAGCGGATCGGCCGGTCGGGATATTCGGCGCGTGCGCCTGTCGCCGTCCCAAGCGCGAGCAACAGCAAGGCTATTCGAAGAGCGCGCATTCGTTCCTCCCGGCTTTTGCCGCCGATGCTAGAGCATGTCGGCTGCGCAGCCCATGGGGGTCAGCGAAGCAGATCCGCCTCGACCAGGGCGCGCAGCTCCGCCGTCACGGTCGGCTTGACGCCGAACCAGAGCGAGAACCCGCGCACCGCCTGGTGCAGCAGCATGCCGAGCCCGTCGGCAGTCCTGAGCCGGCGCGCGCGGGCTGCCATGAGCAGCGGCGTCAGCAGCGGCACATAGACGAGATCGGCGACCACGGCATCCGCCGGCAGGCGGCCGACATCGATCGCGAGCGGCGGCTGGCCATTCATGCCGAGCGAGGTGGTGTTGACCAAGATCATCGCGGCGGGGAGGAGCGCCGGCACCTGGTCCCAGCTCATCGGCTCGACTGCACCGCCAAACCGCTGCTGCAGTGCCTGCGCCCGCTCGAAGGTGCGATTGGCCACATAGATGGGAGCAATGCCGCGCTCGCGCAGGCCGAACACCACGGCCCGCGCCGAGCCGCCGGCGCCGAGCACCAGCGCGCACTGCACGCTGCGGTCCCAGCCTGGCGCCGAAGCATCGAGGTTGCCGAGAAAGCCCTCGACGTCCGTATTGGTGGAGCGCAGCGTACCGCCGTCGCGGAAGAGCGTGTTGGCCGCACCGACCGCATTTGCACGCGCGTCCGGTTCGGACAGCGCCAGCGCCGCCTCCTTGTGCGGAATGGTGACGTTGGCGCCGACATAGCCGCGCTGGCCGAGGTTCGCCAGGAAGGCCGCAAATTCCTCCGGCGGCACCGCCTCCTTGCGATATTCGCCGGCGATGCCGTGCTGCTTGATCCAGTAATTGTGGATGATCGGCGAGCGCGAATGCCCGGCCGGCCAGCCGATGATGCACGCCGCACGGAAATCTTCAGCCACGTCTCCTCCCCCTACACCTCGTCCACGACCTCATTGCGCAGCGTGCCGATCTCCGGAACCGCGATCTCGACCACGTCGCCGGGCACCAGCCAGCGCGGCGGGTCGGTGCGCGGGCCCTTCTTGACCGGGGTGCCGGTGACGAGCACGTCGCCCGGTCGTATCGACATGAATGTCGTCACATAGGCGATGAGATCGGCGAAGCCGAAGATCATGCTCGCCGTGGTGTCGTCCTGCGTCACCTTGCCGTTGTGGCTTACGGTGAGATGGAGAGGCGCTGCGAGATCGAGGTCGGTCTCGATCCAGGGCCCGATGCTGCCGGAGGCGTCGAAGTTCTTGCCCTGGGTGACGTTGAACTTGCCGTGCCGCAGCCAGTCGCGCACCGTGCCCTCATTGCACAGCGTGACGCCCGCCACATGGTCGAGCGCGCGCTCGCGCGGCACGTGCCGCCCCTCACGGCCGATGACAAGCGCGATCTCGCCCTCGTAGTCGAGCTGCTCCGACACCTTCGGCCGCACCAGCGGCTTGCCGTGCGCCACCAGCGAGGTGGGCGCGCGGAAGAACATGCTGGGATATTTGGGGACGTCCCCGTCGCCGAAGTCCGCGTTGCGGTTCGCGTAGTTGATTCCGATGCAGAGGATTTTTTCCGGTGCGACCAGGGGCGGCAGCAGCTCGACGTCGGCGAGCGCGTAATCGGGACGCACGCCGAGCAGCTCCGCCCGCGCCTGGTTGAGGGCGTGGCCGCGCAGGAGATCGACCAGCGTCGGGTAGCGCGGCCCGAAGCGCAGGCGCAGGTCGACCACCCCGTCGCCGACCACGGCGCCGTAGCTCGCACGGCTGCGCACATTATAGCTTGCGAGCCGCATCGCGGCGCTCCCCCGAAAAGCCCGCGGGGTCGCGGGCCGTCAATCGACATTGCGGGCGGAACTGGTAAAATCCAGACCCGCACGGGTCAATATTTATTGCGTCCAAAGAGGCCTCCCGAACCCCAGAAAGGCTCCCATGCCGCACGTCATCTGCGAGTATTCCGCCAATGTCGAGCAGAAGATCAGGGTCGATGCCCTGCTGGCGGTCCTGCACGACGCGATGATGCGCACCGGGGTCGTCGAGCTCGGCGGCCTGCGCACGCGCGCCGAGCGCCGCGAGCACTACCGCATTGCCGACAACCACCCGGCCAACGGCTTCGTCAACGTCACGGTGCGGGTCGCCAAGGGGCGGACGGTCGAGACCCGCAGGCTGATCGCCGAGACGGTGTTCGCCGATGCCCACAAGCACCTCGAAGGCCTGTTTGCCACCAGCCCGTTCGTGCTTTCGGTCGAGGTGCAGGAGATCGATACCGACTTCCGAATCCACACGAGCAACATCCGAGACTGGATGAAGACGCGCGAAACGGCCGCATAAAATAGGGCTGCGCAGCTTCCGAAATCGGATGAAGACGCTTTTCATCGACTGCAACGCGCAACTGGCGCCGGTCTGGCAGCGCGTGATCCGCCCGGACGACCCGCCGATCGCGGTCAACACGGCGCCGTTCACGCGCGGCGAGCTGCCTCGCCTTCTCGCCGGCTGCGCCATCTGCATGAACGACCACAGCTACATGCCGACCGAGCTGGTCGCGCAGTGCGATGCGCTCGAGCACGTGGTCTTTCTCGGCACCGGCGCCGCAAGCTACATGAACATCGACGAGCTGCAGGGCCTCGGCGTCACGGTGCACACCATCAAGGGCTACGGCGACACCGCGGTGGCCGAGCACACGATCGCGCTGATGCTCGCCGCCGGCCGCGACGTCGCCCGCATGGACCGCGGCGTGCGCGCCGGTACCTGGACGCCGCGCGAAGGCATGCAGTTCCTCGCCAAGCGGCTCGGCATCGTCGGGCTGGGCGGGATCGGCCGCGAGGTGGCGCGGATCGGGCGCGGCATCGGCATGGAGGTCGTGGCGTGGAACCGGACGCCGCGACCGGACGCCGGGGCCACGCTGGTCGATCTCGACACGCTGCTCGCGACGTCGGACGTGATCTCGCTCAATCTCGTGCTCAATGACGAGACGCGCGGCATAATCGATGCTTCAAGGATCGGCCGGATCAAGCCGGGCGCCCTCCTGGTCAACACGGCGCGCGGCGCGCTGGTCGACGAGAGCGCATTGATCGCGGCGCTGCGCGAGGGCCGTATCCGCCATGCCGCCCTCGACGTGTTTCACGCCGAGCCGCTCAAGCCGGATCACCCGCTGGCGACCATGGACAACGTGACGCTGTCGGCACATGCGGCGTTCCGCACGCTCGAAGCCTCGATGACGCTGCTGCGGCGCGCGATCGACATCGTGCGGACGATCGTCGCGGCCTAAAGTGGATCGCTCAGTAGAGCCCGGGCGTGGCCCCGCCGTCGACCGCGGTCGCGGTGCCCTGGATGTGGCGGGCGCGCTCTGAGCAGAGAAACAGGGCGAGCGCCGCGACGTCCTCGGGCTCGGCCATGCGCCGCACGCCGCTCTTGGCGATCGTCTCGGCGCGGACCTCCTCGACGCTGCGGCCGGAGGCCTCGGCGCGCTGTCGCAGCAGCGTCTCGGTGCGCTCGGTCGCAGTCGCGCCTGGATGGATGGCATTGACATTGACGCCGTCGCGAATGCCGCGCCGCGACAGGCCCTTGGTGAAATTGGCCAGCGCCGAATTGACCGAGCCGCCGATCAGGAACTCGGGCTCGACGGTGCGCGCCGCGCCGCCGATGATGTTGACCACGTGGCCATGCGCGGCCGCGAGCAGCGGCCAGAGCAGCCGGGTGAGCCGCACGGCGCCGAAGAACTTGAGCGCAAAGCCGTCGAGCCAGGCGTCGTCCGGGAGATTGAGAAAGTCGCCGGCCCGCGTCGCCCCGGCGCAGTTGATCAGCACGTCGCAGTGCTTGTGGCGCCCATTGACCGCCGCGAAGACCTGCTCGCAGCCCGCGAGCGTGCGCAAGTCGGCGGCGACCGTCATCGGCGCGGCGCCGGCCGCGGCGACCGTCTTGGCGGCCTGCGCCAGGTTGGCCGCCGACGAGGCGGCGAGCACGCACTCCGCCCCCTCGCCCGCAAAGGCCGCCGCGATCGCCCGCCCGATGCCGCGGCTGCCGCCGGTGACGACCACGACCTTGCCGTGAAACTCCCCCGCCATTTTTCCTCCCCGTGCGCTTGCGCCGCGAGCCGCGCCATTGACGCCCCGCGGTTCTCGGCGAGAATAGACACCAACAACATGGTGGGGGAAGCGCCTTGAAACCGGCGCCGTTCGGCTACGCCAAGGCAAGATCGGTCGACGATGCCGTCGCGCTGCTCGCGCGCTATGCGGATGCGCACCTCATCGCCGGCGGGCAGAGCCTGGTCGCAACGCTCAACATGCGGCTCTCGGCGCCGCGGCTGCTGATCGACATCAACGCCCTCGACGAGCTCAAGCAGATCGCGTGCAACGGCGAGACGCTCACGCTCGGCGCGCTGGTGCGCCATGCCGAGGCCGAGCGCTCGGCCGAGGTCGCCCGCCATGCGCCGCTGATCGCGCAGGCGCTGCCGCATATCGCGCATCCGGCCATCCGCAACCGGGGCACCATCGGCGGCTCGATCGCCTATGCGGATCCGGCCGCGGAACTCCCCGCCTGCCTGCTCGCGCTCGGCGGCACAGTCGAGCTCGCCGGCCCGGCAGGCCGCCGGACCGTCAAGGCCGGCGATTTCTTCAAGGGCCTGTTCGAGACCGCCCTCGGCCCGAACGAGGTGCTGACCGCGGTCCGCGTGCCGGTCGCCCGCCCGGACAGCCGATACGGCTTTGCGGAGCTCGCCCGACGCCATGGCGACTATGCGCTGGTCGGGCTCGCGGCGGCGGCCACAGCCGAGGGCGCGGCGCTGCGCGACGTCCGCCTCGCCTTCTTCGGCGTCGGCGCGACGCCGGTGCGGGCGCAGACCGCCGAAGCCGCGCTGGAGCGCGGCGAGGACGCGGTCGCGGCGCTCGCGCGGGATCTCCAGCCGGCGGACGACGTGCAGGCCTCGGCCGCCGCCAAGCGGCACCTCGCCGGCGTGCTGCTGCGGCGCGTCGCGGCGCAGCTCACGGGGACGCGCGCGTGACCGAGCGATTCCACGACATCGCGCTGACCGTGAACGGCGAGCCGGTCCACGAACGCGTGGACGCCCGCCGCACGCTGGTCGACTTCCTGCGCGAGGACCTCGCCCTCACCGGCAGCCACGTGGGCTGCGAGCATGGCGTGTGCGGCGCCTGCACGGTGCTGCTCGATGGTGCGATCGTGCGTGGCTGCCTCACGCTCGCAGTGCAGTGCGACGGCGCGCGGGTCGAGACCATCGAGGGCGTCGCGGACTCGGGCGCCATCGCCGACCTGCGGGCGGCGTTCGAGGCCCGCAATGCGCTGCAGTGCGGCTTCTGCACCCCCGGCATGCTGCTGACCGCCCAGGCGCTGCTCGCGCACGGCGGCGTGCCGAGTCGCGAGGAGATCCGCGCGCATCTTTCCGGCAACTACTGTCGCTGCACCGGCTATCACGCGATCGTGGACGCGGTCGAAGCGGTCGCCCGCGGGCGAGCGGGGCGGAGAAAATGAAGATTGCCGACGACGTGCCCTCGTCGCTGTCCGCACTCGACCGGCCGAACTCCTATATCGGCCGCTCGGTGCCGCGGCCGAACCTGGCACGGCTCACCGAGGGGCGCGCCCAATACGTGAGCGACGTGACGCTGCCGCGCATGGCGCACGTCGCCTTCGTGCGCTCGCCCTATGCCCATGCGCGCATCAAGGCGATCGATACGGCGGCGGCGAAGAAGGCGCCGGGCGTGATCGCAGTCGTGACCGGCGCGGAGCTCGCACAGGTCATCACGCCGTGGGTCGGGGTGCTCACCCATCTCAAGGGAATCAAATCGGCGCCGCAGCACGCGATCGCGGTCGAGCGCGCCTGCTGGCAGGGCGAAGCGGTGTGTGCCGTCGCGGCAAGGACGCGGGCGGAGGCCGAGGACGCCTGCGAGGTGGTCGCGGTCGATTACGAGGAGCTCACGCCCGTCACCGATCCCGAGACGGCGCTCGATCCCGCAACGCCGGTTATCCATGCGTCGCTCGGCGACAACCTCACCTTCGAGCGCAAGCACGAGGCCGGCGAGGTCGACAAGGCGTTCGCCGAGGCCGACGCGGTCGTCGCCACCACTTTCCGGTTCGGCCGGCACACCGGCGTGACCAACGAGCCGCGGGCGATCGTCGCCGACTGGAACCCAGGCGAGGCGCGCCTCACCGTCTACCAGGGCACGCAGGCGCCGCACATGATGCAGAACCTGTTCGCCAAGCATCTCGGCCTGGAAGAGCACCAGGTGCGGGTGCTGACCAAGGACGTCGGCGGCTCGTTCGGCATCAAGGTGCACACCTATGCGGACGAGATGGCGACGGTCGCGCTGGCAAAACTGCTCAAGCGCCCGCTCAAGTTCGTCGCCGACCGGATCGAGAGCTTCGTCACCGACATTCATGCGCGCGACCACCGCATCCACGGCAAGATCGCCGTCAAGCGCGACGGCACCATCACGGCCTTCGAGATCGACGATCTCACCGGCATCGGCCCCTACTCGGTCTATCCCCGCACCTCCGGCATCGAGGCGAACCAGGTCGTCAACCTGGTGGGCGGCCCGTACAAATGTCCCAACTATCGGGCGCGGGCGCGGGTCGTGTTTCAGAACAAGAACGTGATGTGCCAGTACCGCGCGGTCGGCCATCCGATCGCGACCTCGGTCACCGAGAACCTGGTCGAGATGGCGGCGGCGGCGATCGGCGTGGATGCGGTCGAGATCCGGCGGCGCAATTTGTTTCCCGACGATGCCTATCCGTGCGCCTCGGCGGCCGGGCTGAAGTTCGAGAAGCTGTCGCATCACGCGTCGCTCGACAAGATCACGACGATGATGGACTACGCGGCACTGCGCGCCGAGCAGGCGCGATTGCGCACGCAGGGAATTTATTGCGGCATCGGCTTTGCGAGCTTCATCGAAGTGACCAATCCGTCGGCCGCCTTCTACGGGGTCGGCGGCGCGCGCATCTCCTCGCAGGACGGCGCGACCGTGCGGCTCGACGCCACCGGCGCAATCTTCGTCGCGAGCGGCGTGACCGAGCAGGGCCAGGGCGCCGAGGCGGTGATCGCGCAGTGCGTGGCGAGCGCGTTCGGGGTGCCGCTCGACAAGGTCCGCGTGATCACCGGCGACACCGACAACGTTCCCTATGGCGGCGGCACCTGGGCATCGCGCGCGGCCGGCATCGGCGGCGAGGCAGCCTGGCAGGCCGGCAAGGCACTGCGGCAGAACGTGCTCGCGGTGGCGGGCTCGATCCTGCAGGCCGACGCAAAGGCGCTCGACATCCGCAACGGCGCCGTGGTCGACGCCGACACCGGCCGCGAGCGGCTCGGCCTCGACGAGGTGGCGCGCATCGCCTATTTCCGCCCGGATACGCTGCCGCCCGGCTTTCAGGCCGAGCTGATGGCGACGCGGCACTATGTCCCGCGTGCCTGGCCATTCGCCTTCACCAACGGCATCCAGGCAAGCTGGCTCGAGGTCGACATCGACACCGGCTTCATCCGACTTCTCAAGCACTGGTGCGTGGAGGATTGCGGCACGGTCATCAACCCGCAACTCGTCGACGAGCAGGTGCGCGGCGGCGTCGTGCAGGGCATCGGCGCGGCCCTGTTCGAGCACTGCGTCTACGACGCGCGCGGCCAGCTGCTCAACGGCAACATGGCCGACTACCTGGTGCCGATGGCGGGCGAGATGCCCGACATCGAGGTCGGCCACGTGGTGTCACCCACTGCGGACTCGGAGCTCGGCGCCAAGGGCGCCGGCGAGGCCGGCACCGCAGGTGCACCCGGCTGCGTGGTCAATGCCGTGAACGATGCCCTGCGCCCGCTTGGCGCGAAGACGATCACGGAAATTCCCCTGACGCCGGACGTAGTGCTGAGCGCTCTTGGTCGTATTTGACCAAGGGAGAGCGCTGCCTCAACTTTCAGTTGGACGAAATCGCTTCGACTTATCAAAATCCCGCATTGTCATCCGGGCGCCCAAGCGGTAACTCGGCGGATAATCGAAAGAATACCAAGGAGATCGGGCGAATGGACATCAAGGTCGGCAGGGCCGCGATCGAGGAGGCTTCGAAGAAGCTCTCCAATTGGGGCCGGTGGGGGAAGGACGACCAGATCGGCACCCTCAATTATGTGACCCCGGAGGACATCGCCAACGCCGCAAAGCTGGTGCAGACCGGCAAGGTGTTTGCGCTCGGCATCCCGCTCGACCGCAAGGGGCCGCAGACCGGACTCTTCGGCGGCCGCTTCAACCCGATCCACCAGATGCTGGCAACCGGGACCGACGCGATCGCGGGGCGGCAGGACTGGAACAAGATCCGCTACGCCGACGACACGCTGAACCTGTGCGTCCAGGGCGCGACTCACTGGGATGCGCTCGGCCACATCTTCTACGAGGACAAGGCCTACAACGGCCACGACGCGAAGCTCATCGATTCGGGCGGCCTCGGCGTGCTCGGGATCGAGCATTCCAGGGACAAGATGGTCGGACGCGGGGTGCTGCTCGACATTGCACGCTTTCGCAGCGTCCCCTGGCTCAAGGACGGAGAAGGCATCTCCAACGACGAGCTCGACAAATGCGCTCGGGCGCAGAACGTCGAGATCCGACGCGGCGATTTCGTCATCATCCGCACCGGACAGATGGAGCGCTGCCTCGTCGAGGGAGCCTGGGGCGGCTATGCGGGCGGCGACGCGCCGGGCGTCAAGTTCGAGAACTGCTACTGGTGCCACGAGAACCAGATCGCGGCGATCTGCTCCGACACCTGGGGCGTCGAGGTGCGGCCGAACGAGACCACCGAGGCGAACCAGCCCTGGCACTGGGTCGTGATCCCGGCCATGGGCCTGTGCATGGGCGAGATCTTCTACCTCAAGGACCTGGCCGAGGACTGCGAGCAGGACGGCATCTACGAGTTCTTCTTCTGCGGTCCCCCGCTGATCATCACCGGCGGCACCGGCTCGCCGATCAATCCGCAGGCCGTCAAATAGAACGGTAACACAGGCATCGTCATGCCCGCGTAAGCGGGATCCAGTACTCCGTGACGTCGCAGACGAGCGAAAACCCCGGTGGCTACTGGATCGTCCGCTTTCGCGGACGATGACGCCGAGCGAAGGAGGACACCCATGGCCCGCCATCTCAAGCGCGGAATGGACGCGAGCGCCGTCAAGGCGGCCGATGCAAAGGTGCGCGAGACCGTCGAGACCATCCTGGCCGACGTCGAGGCGCGCGGCGATGCGGCGGTGCGCGACCTATCCAAGAAGTTCGACAACTGGGAGCCGAAGAGCTTTCGGCTGAGCGAGGCTGAAATCGACACGGCGATCGGCCAGGTCGCCAAGCGCGATCTCGAGGACATCAAGTTCGCCCAGGCGCAGGTGCGCCATTTCGCGCAGAAGCAGAAAGAGACGATGCGCGACCTCGAGGTCGAGACGCTGCCAGGCGTCATCCTCGGGCATCGCCACATCCCGGTCGCGAGCATCGGCTGCTACGTGCCGGGCGGGCGCTACCCGATGGTCGCCTCCGCGCACATGTCGATCGTCACCGCCAAGGTCGCCGGCGTGAAGCGCATCATCGCCTGCGCGCCGCCGTTCCGCGGCGGGCCGCATCCCGCGATCGTCGCCGCGATGCATTTCGGCGGCGCCGACGAGATCTTCGTGCTCGGCGGCGTGCAGGCGGTCGCCGCCATGGCGCTCGGCACCGAGAGCATTCCGGGAGTCGACATGATCGTCGGCCCCGGCAACGCCTATGTGGCGGAGGCGAAGCGCCAGCTGTTCGGCCGTGTCGGCATCGACCTGCTCGCCGGCCCGACCGAGACGCTGATCATCGCCGACGACAGCGTCGACGCCGAGATCTGCGCGACCGACCTGCTCGGCCAGGCCGAGCACGGACCGACCTCGCCCGCGGTGCTGATCACCAATTCGGAAAAACTCGCCCGCGCCACCATGGCCGAGGTCGACCGCCTGCTCGGGATTCTGCCGACTGCCGACGCCGCCAAGAAGGCGTGGGAAGATTTCGGCGAGGTGATCGTCTGCGAGGACTACGACGAGATGGTGAAGGAGGCCGACCGCGTCGCCTCCGAGCACGTCCAGGTGATGACCCGCGACCCCGATTTTTTCCTCAACTCCATGATGAACTACGGCTCGCTCTTTCTCGGCCCCCGCACCAACGTGGCCTACGGCGACAAAGTGATCGGCACCAATCACACGCTGCCGACCAAGAAAGCGGCGCGCTATACCGGCGGCCTGTGGGTGGGAAAATTCCTCAAGACCTGCACATTCCAGAAGGTGCTGACCGACGAGGCGAGCGCCATGGTCGGCGAGTACTGCTCGCGGCTATGCGTGCTGGAGGGCTTTCTGGGCCACGCCGAGCAGGCCAATGTGCGGGTGCGCCGCTACGGCCGGCGCAATGTCGGCTACGCCCAGGCGGCGGAGTAGTTCTTCTTCCCCGGTAGCCCGCATGGAGCGGAGCGGAATGCGGGGTCAGCGCTGCTCCCGGATTTCGCTTCGCTCCATCCGGGCTACGAGTCCCGAGCTGTGAATATCGAACTCACCAAAACTCCCTCCTTCCGCCTCGACGGGCGGCGCGCGCTCGTCACCGGCGGCGGGCGGGGCATCGGGCTCGCGGCGGCCTCGGCGCTCGCGGCGGCCGGCGCCGCGGTGACGCTCGCGGCGCGCACCACCGCCGAGGTCGAGGCGGCGGCGGCCGCGATCCGCGCGCGCGGCGACGAGGCGGCGGCGCTCACCCTCGACGTGACCGACGTCGCGGCGACGCGCGCCGCGATCGAGGCGGCGCCGCCATTCCACATCCTCGTCAACAATGCGGGCATGAACCGCCCCGCCTACCTGCCCGACGTCAAGGTCGAGGATTTCGACGCGATCTTCTCGCTCAATGTGCGCGCCGCGTTCTTCGCCGCCCAGGCGGTGGCGCTGCGCCTGATCGCCGCGAAGGAGCCGGGCTCGATCATCAACGTCTCTTCGCAGATGGGCCATGTCGGCGCCGCGCGCCGCACCGTCTATTGCGCCGCCAAGCACGCAATGGAGGGCTTTACCAAGGCGATGGCGATCGAGCTCGCGCCGCACAACATCCGCGTCAACAGCATCGGCCCGACCTTTTTGGAGACGCCGATGACGCGGCCGTTCTTCGAGAACAAGGCGTTTCGCGACGAGGTGCTGTCGAAGATCAAGCTCGGCCGGCTCGGACAGCTCGAGGAGCTGACCGGCGCGATCGTGTTTCTCGCCTCCGACGCCTCCTCGCTGATGACCGGCGCGGCGCTGGTCCTCGACGGCGGCTGGACCGCGGAGTAGGTCCGTTGGACGCGCAAGCGCAGCCCCGCTCGACGGTCCCGCTCACCCATGCGGAAACGCGGATCATCATCTGGGGCATGCTGCTGCCGGTGTTCATGTCGTCGCTCGACCAGACCATCCTGGCGAGCGCCCTGCCGACCATCGGCCGCGACCTCGGCGACGTGCACAGCCTGCCCTGGCTGGTCACCGCCTTCCTGATCGCCTCGACCGCGGTGACGCCGCTCTACGGCAAGATCAGCGACATCTACGGACGCCGCCTCACCGTGCTGATCGCGCTCTCGGTCTACATGGTCGGCTCGGTGGTCTGCGTCGCGGCGCCCGACATGCTCACGCTGATCTGCGGCCGCGTGCTGCACGGGCTCGGCGGCGGCGGCATGGCCTCGATGGGCATGGTGGTCCTGGGCGATCTCGCGGCGCCGCGCGACCGCGGCAAGTACTACGCCTATTTCTCCGCCACCTACACGACGGCGGGCGCCTGCGGCCCGGCCCTCGGCGGCTTCATCGCCGAGACGCTGCACTGGAAGATGATCTTCGCGCTCAACATGGCGATGGGGGTGATGGCGCTCGCGGTCACTACCAGGCTGCTGCGCCGGCTGCCGCGCCACGAGCGCTATCACCAGCTCGACGTGCTCGGCGCCGTTCTCATCATGGCGGCCAGCATCTCGTTCATGCTCGCGCTCAGCCTCGGCGGCGTGCGCTATCCGTGGGCGTCGCCGCAGATCCTCGCCCTTGCGGCCGCCGCAGCGGTGCTCGGCACCGGTTTCGTGGCGCGCCTCATGTCCGCGCCGGAGCCGTTGATCCCGCTTTCGATCCTGCGCGACCCGGTGCCGCGCTGCACGTTGATGATGAACAGCTTCGGCTGGGGCTCGATCGTCGGCCTCAACATCTTCCTGCCGATGTATCTGCAGAGCGTGATCGGTCTTTCGCCCACCAACGCGGGCCTGAGCCTGATGGTGCTGATGGTGACGGTGAACACCTCGGCGGGCGTCGCCGGCCAGTTCTACGGCCGCATGACGCATTACAAGCTCGTGCCGCTCGGCGGGCTGACGCTCGCGATCGCCGCGGTCGTCACGCTCGCAATCACCGCCGACCGGCTCAGCGCGCTGCAGTTCGAGGTGCTGCTCGGGCTCATCGGCATCGGCTTCGGTCCCGTCCCGCCGATCTGCTCGATCGCGTTGCAGAACGCCGTCCCGACCCATCAGTTCGGCATCTCGGTCGGCACGATGAACTTCTCGCGCACGCTCTACAGCACGATGCTGATCGCGGCCTTCGGCGCCATCGTGCTCACCGGCGTGCCCTCCGGCACGACGGCCGCGCTCGGCGCCGCCGCGGCGGACGGATTCCGCCGCGTGTTCTGGGTCGCGGCGGCGAGTCTCGCGATCTCGCTGCTCGGCGTCGTGCTGCTCGAGGAGCGCCCGCTCAAGACCCGCGAGCAGCCGGCCGACTAGGCGCTACGCGCTGATCGGGTAGACCGCCTTCTCGCCCGACAGCACGCGCGCCACGTCGCTCGCGCACTTGGTCTGCAGCTCCTCGAGCGCCTCGATCGAGTAGAACCCGGTGTGCGGCGTCAGGATCAGGTTGTCGCGGCCGAGCAGCGGGGAACCCTTGGGCAGCGGCTCGGTGGTCACCACGTCGAGCGCCGCCCCGCCGAGCTGGCCGGAGTCGAGCGCGGCGACGAGCGCCGCCTCGTCGACCAGCGGGCCACGCGCCGTGTTGATCAGGAGCGCGCCCTTTTTCGCCTTGGCGAAGGCGGCCGCATTCATCAGGCCGCGGGTCTGCGGGGTGAGCGGCGCGTGCACCGAGATGAAGTCCGAGCGGGCGAGCAGATCATCGAAGCTCACGCCCTCGACGCCCGCCGCCGCGAAGACGTCGGGCTTCACGTAGGGATCATGGGCGAGGACCTTGAGGCCGAACGACTTCGCCTTGGGGGCGAGGGCGCGCGGAATGTGGCCGAAGCCGACGAGGCCCAGCACCTGCCCGTCGAGCCGTCGCAGCGGCACGATCGGCGGCACCTCCCAGCGGCCGGATTGCACCAGCTTGTTGGAGAACGGCACCTTGCGGGCGAGCGCGAGCAGCAGCGCCATGGCGTGATCCGACACCTCGCGCAGGCAGTAGTCCGGCACGTAGTTGACCGCGATGCCGAGCTCCTTGGCGGCCGGCAGATCGATGTTGTCGACGCCGAGGCCGAAGCGGCCGATCGCCTTGCAGCGCTTGAGCTGGCGCAGGAGGTCGCCCGGCAGCTTCGCGTAGGTGACCAGAATGGCATCGGCGTCGCGCGCGACCGCCAGGATGTCGTCGGCGGACGGGCTCTTCGCCATGCGGTACTCGGGCGAAAGCCGCGCCAGCGCCGTCTTGGCCGGATCGAGCGAGGGGAACGGACTGTCGGTGATCGCTATCAGAAGCTGGGCCATGATGATCCCTCCACATGCGGATCACGGGCGTCGCGAACGCATGACTTCGCCGAGGACTCTACCAGCTTCTCGGCCGCATGCGCGAGCGCGCCCAGGTCACGCAAACTAGTCAAGCCGGAAGCACTTCCGGATTGACGATGTTCGGGGGTCTCTTGCCGTCGAG
>Ga0335081_10009835_pt1 | contig 15419 bp, 8 predicted proteins | sample Lox_Sample_35_FD_206713 | JGI IMG/M metagenome (GOLD analysis project Ga0335081, IMG submission 206713) | Soil microbial communities from Loxahatchee National Wildlife Refuge, Florida, United States - Lox_Sample_3.5 | ecosystem: Environmental > Terrestrial > Soil > Wetlands | place: USA: Florida...
GGCGAATTACCTCGACGGAACAGGATAGCGGAAGGCAGGGAACAGGGAGTAGGGAATAGGGATTAGGGATTAGGGATTAGGGAATAGGGAATAGGGATTAGGGACGAGGCATCGGAGCAGTTGAAGGATTTTCCGTCTTCGTTCGATGATTCTCCATATATAGAGACTCACTGATTTGCGCTCGATGCGAGAATCCGTGTTCCCTGTTCCCTGTTCCCTGTTCCCTAATCCCTGTTCCCTGCTCTTCGTTCTTGACAGACATAGTCTTCTATGCCTAGAGTTCTCTATATCCCGACGACCAGGGGACCAAGGACATCAAAAAATGGCCAAAAACGATCTTCAAGGAACACTCGATTTGCTGGTGCTCAAAACGCTGGCCCACGCCGGCACGCTGCACGGCTATGGCATCGTGCTGCACATCCAGCGCGCGTCCGACGAACTGCTGCGCGTGGAAGAAGGCTCGCTCTACCCGGCACTGCACCGCATGGAGCAGACCGGCTGGATCGCGTCGGAGTGGGCGCTGACCGACACCAACCGCAAGGCCAAGTACTACAAGCTCACCGCCCAGGGCCGCAAGCAGTTGCAGCAGGCCGAGGAGAGCTTCGACCAGCTCGTGAAGGGCGTACGGGCTGTACTTCGATACGCCTGAGAGAAGGAACGGAAATGCCGCTTCTGGTTCGCATCGCCAATCTCTTCCGCCGCCCGCGCCTCGATCGCGAGATCGAGGCCGAGATGCAGGCGCACATCGAGATGCGCGCGGCCGATAACCTGGCCGCCGGCATGTCGCGCGAAGAGGCGCGCCGCGACGCGCTGGTGCGCTTCGGCAATCGCGCGGCCACCCGGGAGCGAACCACGTCGCAGGACGCGGCGCTGGGGTTTGAGAGCGTGATTCGCGATGTGTGTTACGCATTCCGTCAGTTGCGCAACGCGCCCGGATTTGCCGCCACGGCCATCGTGATATTGGCTCTGGGCATCGGCGCCAGTACGGCCATTTTCAGCGCAGTGAATCCGATTCTTTTCGAGCCGCTGCCGTATTCGCACGCCAACCGCATCGTGACCATCTGGGATAGCTACAAGCTCGACCGGCTGGAGACGACGTTCGGCACCTACCGCGAGCTTGCGCAGCGGAGCCGGTCCTTTGAGTGGCTGGCGGCGTTCGAGCCCTGGCAGCCGGTGATGACCGGCGCGCAGAGGCCGGAGCGGCCCGACGGCCAGAGCGTGAGCGCGAGTTACTTTCATGTGCTCGGCGTTCAGCCGGCGCTGGGGCGGGATTTTCAGCCTGCGGAGGACGTCTTTCGCGGTCCCAGTGTCGTCATTCTCAGCGACGGACTGTGGCGCCGCCGATTCGCGGCCGACCCCGCGATTCTGGGAAAGCAGATCAAGCTGAATGACGACAACTATACGGTCATCGGCGTGATGCCGCGCGATTTCGAGAATGTGCTGTTGCCGACGGCGGAGATCTGGACGCCGCTGCAATACGATCTGTCCGCCCTCAACAACTTCAACAGCGGGGCGTGGGGACATCATCTGCGCATGGCCGGACGGCTGCGCGCCGGCGTCAGCCTGGAGGGAGCGCGCCGAGAGCTTGACCAGATCGCGCATCATCCCATTTTGCAGTTTACCCGCCCGGAGTGGGCGTCGATGGACAGCGGATTCATCGCGGCATCGCTCAAGGACGACACCGTGAGCGGCGTCAAGCCGGCTCTGCTTGCGGTGCTGGGTGCGGTCACGCTGGTGCTGTTGATCGCCTGCGTGAATGTGACCGGTCTGCTGCTGGCGCGCGGAGCGCAACGGCGCGCCGAGTTCGCGATGCGAGCCACGCTGGGCGCAGGCCATGCGCGGCTGGTGCGCCAACTTCTTACGGAAAGCGTGCTGCTGGCGTTGCTAGGGGGCACGGTCGGCCTCTGTGTGGCGCTGGCGGGCGTGAAGGTGCTGGTTGCCCTTAGTCCGCCGGGATTGCCGCGCGTCCATGACATCGCGCTCGATCTGCCGGTGTTGGTCTTCGCCTTCTTGATCACGAGCCTGGTTGGAGTCGGCGCCGGACTGATTCCGGCATGGCAAACGCCCAGGGTGAACCTGCAGGCAGGGCTGCTGCAGGGAGCCCGCACCACAGCCGGCAGCCGCCAGTGGACGCGCCGGGCGCTTGTGATTGCGGAAGTCGCCCTGGCGCTGACGTTGCTGATCGCCGCCGGACTTCTGTATCGCAGCATGCAGCGCCTGCTTTCCGTCGATGCCGGATTCAACCCGGACCACGTGCTCACCATGCAGGTGCAGACCGCGGGGCACAAATTCGACAACCTGTCCGCTGCGCAGCGCGCAGGCGATGCGGCGCGGCGCAGGTTCTTCGCGCAGGCTCTCGAAGAGGTGCGCGGGGTTCCCGGCGTGAGCGGGGCCGGATTCACGAGCCTGCTGCCGCTCAGCGACGACCCGTCGTGGATCGCCATTTATGGCGCGCATTTCGAGAACGACCCTGGCGATCGCAGGCATGTGGTCTTTCGCTATGCGGTGAGCCCGGGCTATTGCGAGGCGCTGGGCATTCCGCTGATCCGCGGTCGCTTCCTGAACGAACACGATGTAGAGAGCGCGCCCCACGTCGCCCTGATCAGCGAATCGCTGGCGCGGCGGCAGTTTCCGGGGCAGGATGCGATCGGGAAACGGGTCCATTTCGCCGGACCGGGTGTTCCGGATTTCACCATTGTCGGAATCGTCGGCGACATTCGCCAGACGTCGCTCGCCCTGGACGAGCCCGATGCGGCGTACCTTCCCGGCGACCAGACCTGGTTCGCCGACGATGCGCTTTCGCTGGTGGTGCGCGCGCACGGCGACGCGGCCGCGCTGGCGCCCGCGGTGCGCGATGCGATTTGGCGCGTGGACAAAGATCAGCCGATACTTCGCGTGGTGACGATGAGCAAGCTGCGCGATCTCCTGGTGGCGCAGCGGCGCTTCGTCCTGATCCTGTTTGAAGCCTTCGGCCTCGTCGCCCTGGTGCTGGCCGCTTCGGGAATCTACGGTTTGCTGGCCAGCAGCGTGGCCGAGCGTACCCGCGAGATCGGCGTGCGCACGGCGCTGGGCGCATCGCGCGCCGACATTCTCGCGCTGGTCGTCGGCCAGGGATTGAAGTTGACGCTCGTTGGTCTGCTGATCGGCCTGGGCGGAGCCATGCTGGCGAGCCGCGCCATCGCAACGCTTCTGTATGGCGTCTCGAGGCTGGATCCGGTCACCTATGCCGGGGTTGCATTTCTGTTGCTTTGTGTCTCCGCGATCGCCTGCCTTGCGCCGGCGCGGCGCGCGGCCAGCGTGGACCCAATGCAGGCGCTGCGCAACGAGTGAGTAAAGGAGAGTGGAGACTGAGAATGGCCCATTTCCGCCGCATCGTCAACCTGTTTCACCGCTCGCGAATCGATCGCGAGATCGACGCCGAATTGCGCACGCACATCGAGATGAGAATTGACGAGAACGTCGCCGCCGGTATGTCGCGCGAGGAAGCGCGGCGCGATGCGCTGGTGCGCTTCGGCAGCCCGACTTCGACGAAGGAGCGTGTGACGGCCGCCGATGCGGCGCTGAGCCTTGACACGCTGGTGAGGGACGTCCGCTACGCGTCGCGCCAGCTGCTGCGGTCGCCCGGGTTCGCAATCACCGCCGTCATCACGCTGGCCGTTGCCATTGGCGCCAATGCCATCGTCTTCAGCGTGCTCAACGCGCTGGTGCTGCGCCCGCTCAACTTGCCCGACGCGCATCGGCTTTTCACCATCCAGCAGGGCGGCGTGCCGTTCAATTCCTATCCCGATTATCGCGACCTGCGCGAGCGCAATCGCGCTTTTGACGGCGTTGCTGCCTACAACATCGAGAATGCCGGACTGCATGCCGGAGACGAGGCCGAACGCGTTTGGATCTACGAGGCCAGCGGCAACTACTTCGACGTATTAGGCGTAAAACCCTGCCTGGGCCGGTTCTTTCACGCGGGCGACGACCGCGGGCCCGACAGCAATCCGTACGTCGTGCTCAGCTTTGCCTATTGGCAGAACCGGTTTCAGGGTGATGCGGGCGTCGTGGGGCGCGAGATCGAGCTGAACCGGCACACATTCACGATTCTTGGAGTGGCTCCGCCGGGAATGCGCGGCACGGAGCTTTTCTATTCGCCGGACCTTTGGGTGCCTCTGGTCGATCAGAAGCAGATCGAGGGGACAAGCGCGCTCGAGGATCGCACTTCGCGGGGCCTGTGGCTGGTGGGCCGAGTGAAGGCCGGAACCACCGTGGCGCAGGCGACTTCGGATTTGAATGCCGTCGCCGGCTATATGAGGAAGACCTACCCGAAACAGGACGAGGGACTGACATTCTCGCTCGCCAAGCCGGGACTGGTGGGCGATTTCCTGGGAGGTCCCGTTCGCGCCTTCGTGGCTGGTCTGATGCTGCTCTCCGGGTTGATCCTGCTGGCCGCCTGCGCCAATCTCGGCAGCCTGTTTGCCGCGCGCGCCGTCGATCGCGCGCGGGAGATCGCCCTGCGGCTGGCGCTGGGATCGACGCGGCGGCGGATCCTGCGCCAGCTGGCTGCAGAGGCAGTGCTGGTTTCACTGGTTGGCGGAGCTGCCGGAATCGCCGCCAGCGTGGTTTTGCTGCGCGCGCTCAGCATCTGGCAGCCGGTGGCCCACATGCCGATCAACGTGCCGGTGACTCCGGATTTGTCGACCTATGCAGTCGCCGTGGCGCTGGCGCTGGTAAGTGGATTTCTTTGTGGTCTGACGCCCGTACGGCAGGTTTTGGGAACGGCTCCGTGGGAGTTGGTGAAATCCGGGCTGAAAACAACCTCCGGCAAAAAGCGATTCGCGTTGCGCGATGTCCTGCTGGTGATCCAGATTGCCGCCTGCGCCGTACTGATGACTTCGTCTCTGGTCGCGGTGCGGGGCCTGGCGCGCTCGCTCAACAGCAACTTCGGCTTCGATCCGCGGAATGCGGTTCTTGTGGATAGCGATATGAACATGGCCGGATACACCGGCGACCGCATGGCGGCGATGCAGAGGCGCATTCTCGATGCCGGCGCCGCGCTGCCCGGTGTCGATTCCGCCGGGTTGATCAGCAATATTCCGCTGGGCCTCGGATGGAGCATGGCATCGATTTACAGAGACAATACCACTGTCTTACAGCCCTCCAATGAGCTTGCGGAACCCGTGCTATTCAGTGTCTCGCCGGGTTACTTCAAGGCCGCCGGAACGACGCTCCTGGCAGGAAGAAGCTTCTCCTGGAATGACAACAAGGATGCGCCGAAGGCGATCGTGATCAACCGCGAATTGGCGCGGAAAGCATTCGGTTCAGTGGCCGGAGCGGTCGGCGGGCACCTCCGCTTCGGCGACAAGACACGCGTCGAGGTGGTGGGAGTGGTCGAGGATGGAAAATACCTTACGCTCACCGAAGATCCGCGGTGCGCGTTCTTCCAGCCCCTGCTGCAAGCTCCAAGCAGCGAAACCTGGCTTGTCGTCCGCTCCGCCCGCAACTCGCAATCCCTGGCTGCAACTCTGCGCGAGACGGTGCGCAATCTCGACGCCGGCCTGCCCTTCGCGGTCATTTCGTGGACGCAGGAACTCGACAGCGCCTTGTTCGCCGCGCGCGCAGCTACCGTTTCGCTGGGCGTGCTGGGCGCGCTGGGCGCCATGCTGGCGATTACGGGAATTTTCGGCATGGCCAGTTATTCGGTGGGCAAGCGGCTCCGGGAGATGGGGATCCGCATCGCCCTCGGCGCGGGCCATGGGCAGGTGTTGCGCGCCGCATTGGGCGGGGCATTCCGTCTTCTTGGTGTCGGTTCGGCTATCGGACTTGCGCTGGGCCTGGCCGCGACGCGCGTGCTGGGCTCCATCGTGTACCAGGCCAGTCCGCGCGATCCGGTGGTTTTGGCCGGAAGCGTCTTTGCCATGCTGGTCGTGGGGCTGATCGCCGCCTGGAGGCCGGCACAACGGGCGGTGAGTGTCGATCCATCGAAGCTGATGCGCGAGGAATGAGCGATGCAACCCTGCGCGGTTATGCGCGGCAACTTGAAGTTGCGAGTTAGTTTCCTTCAGTGGATAAAGCCCCGGAGTCTCTCTTGGAACGGATAACGTGCGGGCTGAGCCCGTACCCTGCAAACCGACCCACTACCGACTCAGGAAGGTGAGCGATGGGAATGCTGCGGCGATTGAAGAACCTGAGGCGGCGTGCGAAGCTCGATCGCGAGATCGACGCCGAATTGCGCACGCACATCGAGATGAGAATCGACGAGAACGTCGCCGCCGGCATGTCGCGCGAGGAAGCGCGGCGCGATGCGCTGGTGCGCTTCGGCAGCCCGACTTCGACGAAGGAGCGTGTGACGGCCGCCGATGCCAACCTGGGCCTGGCCGGATTGGGACGCGATTTTCGTTATGCGCTGCGCCAGTTGCGCCGCTCGCCGGGCTTCGCGCTCACCGCGATTCTCACGCTGGCGGTTGGAATCGGCGCCAATGTGGTGGTCTTCGGCGTGCTGAATACCATTATCCTTCGTCCGCTCAACGTGGCCGGCGCGGACCGTCTCTATCAGATCGAGGCACCTGGAGGAGAGATTTCGCAATCCTTTCCCGATTTCCTCGACCTTCGCGCTCGTAACACGGCTTTCAGCGATATGACCTCCTATCGGCTGAGCGACGTGGGCCTGAACACCGGCGGCAAGGCGCAGCGCTCGTGGATGTTAGAGGTCTCCTGCAACTACTTCGATATGCTCGGCGTTCAACCTGAGCTGGGCCGGCTCTTCCATCCGAGCGATGATCACGGCCCAAACTCCGCGCCTTTCGTAGTGATCAGCGACTCGCTTTGGCGCACCCGATTGAACGCCGACCCGCGCGCGATCGGCGCTACCGTGGAGTTGAACAAGCACCGGTTTACGGTGGTCGGCGTGGCGCCAAAAAACTTTCACGGCACAGAACTGTTTTTCTGGCCGGATCTTTGGCTGCCGGCAATCAACCAGGAGCAGATCGACGGCTTCAGCTATCTGAGCAAGCGATACAACCACGGCACATTGGTCATCGGCGAAGTCAAGCCGGGCGTGACCGCAGCGCAGGCTACCGGCGACCTGAATGCGGTTGCCCGGCAGCTCGAGCGCGAACATCCCAACGAAGACGACGGCCTGGCGATTGTCCTGGCGAAACCGGGATTGATGGGAGACATGCTGGGCTCTCCGACGCGAGCGTTCCTGGCCGGGTTGATGGCGCTGGCGATCCTTGTGCTTGTGGCGGCCTGCACGAATCTCGCGGGAATCTTCGCCGCGCGCGCCGCCGACCGCTCGCGTGAGCTGGCCATCCGCATTTCGATCGGTTCGACGAGATGGCGCATTCTGCGTCAGGTGCTCACCGAAGCAGTCGTGGTTTCGTTCGCCGGAGGGATTGCGGGCACCATCGTCGCCGCAGCGCTGCTGCGCTTCTTGGCGCGTTGGCAGCCCATCGCCGAATTTCCCATTCGCGTGGCAGTGGCTGCCGATCCGCGCGTCTACGCCGCAGCCTTCCTGCTCTCGTTTGCCGGCGGACTGCTGCCCGGCCTGTTGCCGGCGCGGCAAATCTGGCGCACCGATGCCACGCAAGCGCTAAAGAGCGGCTCGGCCACGCCCGGCCTTTTGCGACGGCTAACGGTACGCGACGTGCTGCTTTGCATCCAGATCACGCTGTGTGCACTGCTGGTGACAGCCTCGCTGGTTTCGCTGCGCGGAATGGAGCGCTCGCTGTACGCGCCGTTCGGCTTCGCGCCTGAGGGTGCGCTCCTGGTCCAGACCGATATGCACATGGCCGGCTACAGCGACGACTCCGCACTACCCGTGCAGCGGCGCATAATCGAGGAGGCTGCGCGCATTCCGGGCGTCACCGCCGCGGGAACCGTCGACGACGCTCCGCTGAGTAGCGGTGGAAGTATGGCGCCGGTGTACCGCGAAGGCACGGTCGACTTGCGCTCCTCCAACAGCGTAGTTACCCCGCATTTCTATTCCATTTCGCCCGGCTACCTGCGGGCCTCCGGCACCCGCCTCCTCGCAGGCCGCGACTTTACCTGGACCGACGACGGCAAAAGCACGCAGATCGCGCTGGTGAACGAGACATTCGCTCATACGATGTTCGGCAATCAGCCGGCGGTGGGAAGACGCTTTGTGTGGGCTGATAAGAGGACCGTTGAGATTGTCGGCGTCGTCGAAGACGGAAAATACGACTCCTTAACCGAGGCTCCGGAGGCCGCCATGTTCCTTCCGCTGGCGCAGATCAGGGAAGGGGATACCACGCTCGTGCTCCGTTCGCAGTTGCCGCCGGCAGAGATCGCGGCGGCTGCCCATCGCCTGATGACGGGGATCGATTCGAGCCTGCCGCTCACGATCGAGCCGTGGCCGGATGCGCTGGCCCTGGTGCTCTTCCCGGCGCGCGTTGCCACGGTGGCGCTGAGCGTGATGGGACTGCTGGCGGCAATGCTGGCCATCACCGGCATCTTCGGCATGGCAGCCTATTCGGTCTCAAAGCGCCTGCGCGAATTGGGCATCCGCGTGGCCCTAGGCGCGCAGCGCTCGCAAGTGATGCGCTCGGCGCTGGGGCGGCCCATCCTGCTGCTCTTCTCAGGCTCTGTGGCAGGGGTCTTGCTGGGCGTGCTCGCCAGCAGGCTGCTGGCGTCGCTGGTCTATGCAGCCACTCCGCGCGACCCGCTGGTGCTGGCGGGCGCCGCAGTGGCCATGGTTCTGATCGGCGCGGTCGCTTCGTGGATTCCCGCGCGTCGCGCGCTCGGCGTCAGTCCCGCGCAGTTGTTGCGGGAGGAATAGAGAGACGAGCGTCCAAAGTCCGGCGTCCAGCGTCCAGGGGCAGAGCGAGGGAACAGGGGGATTCGCGAATAGGGAATAGGGAATAGGGAATAGGGAATAGGGAACAGAGGACTTGGGAGCAAGATTCTTACTGCGGAGCCTGTATCGCTCCCAGTCCCTTAGTCCCTCGTTTCCTTGGTCCCTTGGTCCCTCGTTCCCTTGGTCCCTGTTCCATCCCCACTGACAACTTCGCCTCCGCCGCGTCCAACAAGGGCGGTTCGCCCCGCCTCAATGTGGCCGGATACAATGGATTCTTACGCCCACGTACAGAGGCGCGATGCAGCTTTTCTCTCGGATACAGGTGCAAGGAATGGGTAGTTCGAAGGGCCGCACGCTGCGGCTGGAATGGGTTGCGGGGCTGGCCCTCGCATTGGCGGCGCCTTTGCCGGCGCTGTTGGCCGAGACTCAGCAGGCTTCGCAGACGACGCTTGCCGTGGCGACACGCGACCAGGCCGGGCGCACAAGAGCCAGTCTCGACATCACCGTGACCGGAGAGGACGGCTTGCCGGCAAGCGGCGCCGTGTCGATCGAAGACAACGGCCGGCAGAGAGCCGGTGTACCGCTCGACGCCGAAGGACAGGCAAAGCTCGAGCTCGATCTCGAGGCGGGCGACCACTCGCTCCGCGTCGTCTATCCCGGGGACGCGACGCATCGCCGTTCGGCAAGCGAGGCCTCGGACGTTCACGCGCTGGCGAACGCCACGCCGGGTTTCTCGGTCTCCGTCTCGCCCGCGACGCTCACGCTGCCCGTCGGTCAATCGGGTTCGGTGACGACGTTCATCCGGCCCGAGAACAATGCTTCGCTTACGGCGCCGATGTTCGTGACCCTCTCCTGCCAGGGACTTCCCGATCAGTCCTCCTGCACTTTCACGCCGGAGAATATCGAGATCCTGCCCAGTTCCTGTCCCAATCCCAGTTCGCCGTCTTGCCCCATTACCAGCACCATGGTCATCGAGACACAACTGGGCACGGGATCGCTGACGTCGTCCGTGCAGCGCGACTGCGTCGGCGCCGCGGCATGGGCCATCCTGATTCCCGGAGGGATCGTGCTTCTGGGTCTGGGTTGGCGGCGGCGGGACTGGCTGGGCAAGCTATCTCTGCTGGTTCTGCTCGGCCTGGTTGCGACCCTTGGGACCTCTGCCTGCAACGTCCGCTACAACTACTTCAATCACGGCCCGCCCCACAATCCGGCCACTCCTGCGGGGACCTACAAGCTGACCATCAGCGCGCAGTCGAACAATGGGATCACCGCCGTCACGCACACGACCACCATGGTGCTGACGGTGAAATAGCCTCGGACGGTTCGTCCGAAGGGGCTCTGATTCAGGGACCTCTCCCAGCCTTCGAGTGCGGCTGTATCGTAGTGATAGAACTATTCCTGTAGCGCGGGTCCTGCGCATGGGAATTCCAGCGAAGAAAATCGATTTGTTCGCCGGGCTGGCGCTCGCGCTCCTCTTGGCTTCGCCAGTCGTCGGCGCGCAAACCACGGATCAGGCGTGGCTGAAGTATCTGCCCGTCGCCAAGCCGCGCGAGGTTCCCCTTCACGTTCACGCATTGGGTAACAGCCAGATCGAGCAAGGCGCAGCCGCTGAACTGGACCGCGGCCTGAAGGGTCTTGCCGGCGATCGCGCGCCGGCCGATGTGCAAGGCGCGATCATTCTTGGAACAAGCCTGGAGTTTCGAAAGGCCGAGCGACATGCCGCCGGGCTCCCGCAGCTTGCAGCCGAGGAATTCGTGATTCAATGGGCGGGTGCTGTGCCGCATCGCGATCTTGAGATCGTGGGCGGAAGCGATGGCGGAGTTCTCTATGGCGCGTTCACGCTGTTGCGAATTCTGGCTACCGGTAGCGACGTGCCGGCGACAGGTCTGCGCGAAGCTCCCGCCATACCCATCCGCTGGACCGATGAGTGGGACAACCCCGATGGCTCGATCGAACGCGGCTACGCCGGCCGGTCGATCTTCTTCGAAAACGGTCACGTGCGCCAGGACCTCGCTCCGGTGGGCGAATACGCGCGCCTGCTGGCTTCGGTGGGCATCAACGGCTGCGACGTGAACAACGTCAACGCCGCAGCGGTGCTTCTCGAACCGGAGATGCTGAAAGAGCTCGCACGCATCGCCGATGCCATGCGCCAGTGGGGCGTGCGCATGGCCCTCAGCGTCGATCTGGCCAGCCCGCAGAAGATCGGCGGGCTGGCGACTTACGATCCTCTCGACCCGGCGGTAAAGAAGTGGTGGGCCGGCAAGGCCGACGAGATCTATGCGCTGATTCCCGATTTCGCCGGGTTCACCGTGAAGGCCGATTCCGAAGGTCAACCCGGACCGGCGAGCTTTGGCCGCTCGCCGGCCGATGCCGCCAACACGCTGGCTGCTGCGCTCGCGCCGCACGGCGGCGTGGTGATGTACCGCGCCTTCGTCTATAACCATCACCTCGACTGGCGCGATCCCAAGGCCGACCGCGCGCGAGCCGCGTACGACATCTTTCATCCGCTGGACGGCAGCCTCGCGCCCAACGTTGTCGTGCAGATCAAGTACGGACCCATCGACTTCCAGGTGCGCGAGCCGGTATCGCCGCTCTTCGGCGGATTGGAGAAGACAAACGAAGCGATGGAGGTCCAGGTGACGCAGGAGTACACCGGCCAGCAGCGTCATCTCGTCTATCTCGCGCCCATGTGGAAAGAGACTCTCGACTTCGACATGCGCGCCCGGGACCGCGCCACTCCGGTGAAGGATCTTATTTCTGGCAAAACGTTCCATCGGTCGCTGGGCGGCATGGTGGCCGTGACCTGTGTCGGGCAGGATGCCTGGCTGGGCTCGCCGCTGGCGACGGCGAATCTCTACGCCTTCGGGCGACTGGCGTGGGACCCAGATTTGAGCGCGGAGCGGATTGCGGCCGAATGGGCGCGCCAGACTCTCAGCTCAGATCCCGTGGTCGTGAACACGGTGGTGAAGATGCTGATGCAGAGCTGGCCGGCCTACGAGGATTACACCGGCCCTCTCGGCCTGCAGACGCTGACTGACATCACCGGCAGCCATTATGGACCCAACGTCGAAGCGAGCGAGCGCAACGGATGGGGCCAGTGGCACCGCGCCGATCACGAAGGCGTGGGCATGGACCGCACGGTAGCGACAGGAACGGGGTTCGCCGGCCAATACCCGCCCGAGGCGGCGAAGATCTACGAGAGCCGGAAGACATGCCCGGACGATCTGCTGCTGTTCTTCCATCACGTGCCGTATACCTATCGGCTGCACGACGGCAAGACGGTCATCCAGTACCTCTACGACAGCCATTACGCAGGCGCGGAACGCGCTGAAGATTTCGTTCGCGAATGGGATGCGCTCAAGGGCCGTATCGACGACAGAATCTTCGCCGAGACGCGCGCGCGGCTGGTCTACCAGGCGGGCGACGCCATCGTGTGGCGCGACGCGGTGGTGCAGTATTTCCTGAAGATGAGCGGGGTTCCGGACGATAAAGGCCGCGCCGGCCACTACCCTGGGCGGCTCGAAGCCGAAGACGCGCGGCTCGACGGCTACAAAGTGATCGATGTGAATCCTTGGGAAGACGCTTCAGGCGGGAAGGCTGTTGCCTGCGAGTTGCAAGAGAACAACGCATTGCATGGGCCCGGCGAAGGGGACGGGCTTCAGCCCGTCCGTTGGCAAGGGGGAAAGAATGCGGTTCTAGCCGCTGAGGGAGTGTTTTTGCGGAGCAACGACTTTCCTCAGGGGCTAAAGCCCCTCAGCCTTGGCAGTTTTGATGTACGGGCTAAAGCCCGTACTCCCCCTCTTGCCGGGAAGTCGAGCCGGCCTGGCAAGGCTGGGGCTGGAGAGACGGGCCACTGTTCGGCCGAGTGGATTTACTCCGGCGAGGCCGGTCGCTTCGACATCGCCGCGCAGTACTTCGATCTGCAGGGCGGCGTGGCCGAATTCAAGCTGGATGTGAATGGCCGGCCGGTTGCCTCGTGGGCTGCGAACGCGAATCTGCCCACACGCCGGCCGCATGGTGACAACTCGACTCGCTATACGGCCTGCGGTGTGGATCTCAAGCCGGGCGATACGATTCGCGTCGAAGGAACTCCAGATGGCAGCGATCCGGCGGCGCTCGATTACATTCAGGTCCTGCGCGATTGGCCGGCTTGCTCTGACTGATCGAAGCTACCTCTGGCTTGCCTCGCCGGCCAGCACGCGGCGATTGAAATCCTGCGACTTTCCGCGCGGAACGGTCAATGACTTCCAGCCGGCAGGATTCAGGTGCTTGGCCAGGAAGACGATCTGGCCGCAGTGATAAGGATAGTGCGCGAGCTGCCGGTTGATGGCCTGCGTCACCGAATGTGCTTCACCGCGAATCGTAATGGTGCGCGTAAGATCGGCATCGGTGAGCGGCTCGAGCGCCTGGAAGAGGCAGCCCCATCCCTGCTCCCAGAGCGCAAGCAAGGCCTCCCGCGTCGCCGGCGGATTCTCGAACTCCGCGTCGCGATTCCGGTCGGGCTTCTCGCCGTCGCTCAAGAGGAAATCGGTCCAGCGCGAACGCATATTGCCCGCCATGTGCTTCACGATGACCGCGATCGAGTTGGATTCCTGGTCGAGCGCTGTGAAAAGCTGGTCATCGGCCAACTGCGCCATGGCCCGCTCGGCCAGTTTCTTGTAATAGCGGAAAACTTCGATGGAGTCTTTGAGGTACGAGGTGGTGAATTCGAGCGCCATGAAACCATTTTCGCTCCGCGCATAGAAGGCGCATACCCCCACATTAAGTCCGAGTGACATGGCGCATGGCATTTGCGCTCGAATTATTTTCGGTAGTGAGTCGGTTTCCTTCTGAGTCTAAAGCCCCGGAATCTCTTTCATGCGTCAAAAAACGTACGGGCTATAAAGCCCGTACCCTCCAAACCGCCCACTGCCTCCTCAGCACACAAGGTGACGGCACGATAATCTGGGAGCAAAGCGGAGGATCATGGCGGCGATCGACAAATTCTCACGACGCGGATTTCTGGGAGCAGGCGCCGCGATGGCCACGGCCGTCATTGCCGGCGTGGAAGCGGCCGGCGCGCGACAATTGCCGCCATCGGCGCCGTCCGGCAGCGCGCCGTCGCCGGCGATCGCGGCGCTGCCGGTGCTGTCTGGCCAGGCGCGCCCGTTCACCGATGACGAGCGCCGCGCGCGCATCGAACGCGCCAAAGCGCTGATGGTCGCGGCGAAGATCGACGCCATTGTGCTCGCCAACAGCAACGCATCGAGCTTCTACTTCGCCAACCTGCGGCTGAACGGCGGCGAGCGGCTGTGGGCGCTCGCGATTCCGGCGCGAGCCAAGGCGTTTCTGGTCTGTCCCGCCTTCGAAGAGGGCCGCGCCCGCGAGCTTCTCGATGCCGGGCCGCTGGCCAAGGACGCCGATGTAATGGTGTGGCAGGAAGACGAGAGCCCCTACGCGGCGCTGGGCAAGGGGCTCAAAGATCGCGGGCTCGCGACGGGCACCATCGGGTTCGACGAGAACATGAAGTTCGTCTTTTCCGAAGGCATTCGCGCGGCGAATCCCCATCTTGCCATCGTGAGCGCCACGCCCATCACGGCCGGCTGCCGCATGATCAAAGACGCGCACGAGATCGAATGCATGCGCCTGGCCTGCCGCGCCACGCTGCTTGTCTACAAAGCCGTGGCCTCGTCGCTGGCGCCGGGCATGACGACGGCCGACGTTCACGCGCTCGTAAATGCCGCGTACGATCGCGTCGGCTTCGCGGGCGAGGCGAGCCTGAACATTGACGAATTCACGGCTCTGCCGCACGGTTCGCGGCTGCCGCAGACGCTGCGCGAGGGCAGCATCCTCATGCTCGACGACGGCTGCGAGGTCGAGGGCTACACCTCCGACATCACGCGAACCTTTGTGCTGGGCAAGCCTACCGAGAAGATGAATCGCATCTTCGATCTCGTCAAACGGGCGCAGACGGCGGCCATCCACGCCGCCCGGCCGGGCGCGCCTGCGGCCGACGTGGATGCGGCGGCGCGCAAGGTGATCGTGGATGGCGGATACGGTCCGGGATACAAGTACTTCACGCACCGGCTCGGGCACGGTATCGGCCTCGACATGCACGAGTGGCCGTATTTCGTGAAGAACAACATGTATGGCTGGGAGTTAAATCCGCCTCTCGAGGCAGGAATGGTGCTGAGCGACGAGCCCGGCATCTACCTTCGCGGCGAATTCGGCATCCGCCTGGAAGACGATTTGCTGATTACCGAATTAGGCTCCGAGTTGCTGACGCCGCAGTGCCCGTCGCTCGAGGAGCCGTTCGGTAATGTCGCTTGAGTTCGTCCCACCGGCGTGAGGTCAGCGGACCGGTGCGGCGGCAACAGACATCATTCGAGAAAAGCCCACCCAGGCGTTGACATCCTGCACTTTGCAGTGCAAAGTAAACTGCATGACCCCGCATACATCTCTCCTTCTCCGTAACAGTGTGGGATTCATAGCCGGTGCCGGGATTGCTGCGGTTGACAACTTCGCCTTTGGTGGAGAAGTCAGTCCAATCGTGATCGTCGCGATGCTTCTGATTGTTTCCGGAGCCGTGGGCGCCATCTGGGGCCTGCATGGGGTTGTTGCGGCTGGAATGGTCTGGGTT
>Ga0335081_10009837_pt1 | contig 15418 bp, 13 predicted proteins | sample Lox_Sample_35_FD_206713 | JGI IMG/M metagenome (GOLD analysis project Ga0335081, IMG submission 206713) | Soil microbial communities from Loxahatchee National Wildlife Refuge, Florida, United States - Lox_Sample_3.5 | ecosystem: Environmental > Terrestrial > Soil > Wetlands | place: USA...
ATCCCCTGGTTCCCCGGGTGCCGGCGGCCCGGCGGCTGCCCGCCGTCCCGGATCCCGCCGTTCCCGACCCCCCGGACCCGGAACCCGCGGGCCCTGATCCGCCGGACGCAGATCCGCTGGATGCCGATCCGGCGGCCGGGGCCGCGGCCAGGCCGCAGACGTTGCAGTATCCGTCCTCGATTGTCCCGCCGCAGCTGGTACAGGTACTCATCGCCACCCCGTTCCCCTCGTCAGCCCGCGTACTTCGCCGGCGGCGGGTCCTTGGCGGGAGAGCCGAGCCAGCGCGTGTAGATGGACTTCCACTGGCCGTCCGTCCGCAGCTGCTGCAGCACCGCGTTCACGAACCGGACGAACTCCGGGTGCTGCTTGGAGATCGCCAGGCCGTATGGCTCCTTCGTGAGCTGCGGGCCGATGATCATGGTCCACGGATCCTGCGCGGCCAGCCCGTCCAGGATCGAGTCGTCGGTGGAGATCGCGACCACGTCGCCCTGCTGCAGCAGTACCAGGCAGTCGGTCCAGTACGGCACCTGAACCGCGATGGCGTGGTGCTCCTTGATGCGGTCGACCGAGTCGGATCCGCGGGTCGCGCAGACCTTCTGGCCGTGCAGGTCATCCAGGCTCTTCGCGGTGGAGCTCTTCAGCACCAGGACCCGCTGCGCGGCCTGGAAGTAGACGCTGGAGAAGTCGACCAGCTTCAGGCGGTCGCAGGTGATCGTCATCGTGTGCGCCACGATGTCGACCGTGCCGTTGCTGACGTCCGGGATGCGCTGTTGGTCGGATATCGCCTTGAAGTGCACCGTGCCCGGGTTCGAGTTGCCGAAGATGGCCGTGGCCACCGCCCGGACCATGTCGATGTCGAAGCCCTCGATCTGGTTGTTGAGCGGGTTGAGGAAGCCGAAACGGTAGGTGCTCTGGTCCACCCCGGCGATGAGGTAGCCGCGGGCGCGGATCTTCGCCATGAACGAGCCGGGCGTCACCTGGGGCGGCCCGGACGGGCGCAGGCTGCTCGCCGTCGGGTCGCACGTTTCCGCGGCGGGCGCGCTCACCGCCTTGGCCGCCTTGGCTTCGTGGATGGCGGGCGGCTGACCAGGCGCGGCGGCGGCCGCCGCGGCGCCCAGCGCCAGCCCGGACGCCGCGACCACCACCAGGAGCGCCCGCCGCCAGGGCAAGCCGGGCCGCGGCCGCGCGTTCACCGGTACTCCGCGAGCCGGCGGCTCAGGCCCCAGGCGCAGCCGGCCGCCATCACCAGCGACGCCACGATCATGCCCACGGCCAGCCCGGTGAACGAGTCCCGGCCGCTGCGGGCACTGGCGGCGAAGACGGCCTGATGGGTATCAATCCCTTCGCTGAGCGTCGTGGACAGCCGGCCGAAGCTGGTCGCGGCGGCACCGCTCTGCGCGGACGTCACCGCGGCGGCGTGATTGCCCGCGTCGTCCTGCGCGCGCAGCGCGGCGTGCGCCTGGTACCAGGCCCGGGCCTGCGCCCCGACGTCGCGTCCCGGGCCACCGCCCCCCTCCGATGCTGCCGCCTGCACCGCCGCCAGGAGCGTGCCCGGCCCCGGCCCGAGGAGTTTCTGCTGGGCCAGGTAGTCCTGCTGGTAGGAGTCGTCGCCGCTGTTGTCGATCAGGGTGAGGCTCTCGTCCGCGTGCGCCCGCAGCGCCGCCACCTCCGCCCGGGCGAATGCCTGGACCGGCGCGGAACCCTCCTGCTGCGCGTGCAGCAGATCGCCCCGGCCGACTACGAAGGCGCTGACCAGCCAGACCAGCGAGACCAGCCCGGCCAGCGTGGCCAGCAGCAGGCCGTAGTTGACAACCCGGTGGGTGTGCCGGGACAGCCACCGGGACGAGCGGAAGAGCACGTAGCCGAGGCCGAGCTCGGCTACCACCGCGACGATGATGAGCGGCAGCCCGGTCGCCTGCGCGCTGGCCGAGGTCAGCTGCGCGCTCTCCCGTGCGTAGATGTCGCTGGCCGCGGGGAGCAGCGTCCCGCGCAGCAGCCCGGAGGCCTCCCTGAGATAGGCCGCGCCGAGCGGCAGGCCGAGCCGGTTGTCAGCCCGGGCCGTGCCCACCTCGTCGGTGTAGGCGGGAAGCTGGCCGGACAAGACGGCGAGGTCGTCGCCCACGGCCGTGCTGGCCGCCGACGCCTGCTTCGGCGGGTGACCAGGCAACTGGGTCCGGGCGGCAGACGACCCGACCAGGGCGCTGGCCGCCTCGATCCGGATGGCCGCCTCGGTGATGTCGGCCTGGTAGCGCTGCCTGGCCTCGGCGGGCTCCAGACCGCCGGCCAGGAACGCGCTGGCCGCGGTGGCGTCGGCGTCGGACAGGCTGGTGTAGATCTGTTCGGCGTCCAGGCTGAGCGGCTCGCTGACCGCGACCACGTCCGCCGCCGCCGAGGCGTGCTGGTCAGCCGTTAGCGCGGCGAGCACGCCCCAGGCCAGGCTGAGCACGATCAGCAAGGCGAGCAGCAGCCGGAGCCTCGAGGGCGTCGTCGCCCCGTCGAGGCGGGACCGCCACCAGGGGCGCCGGACCGAAGGCGCGGCGGTGACCGGGCCGGGCGAAACGCCGACACTCGTTGTCATGGGCCGACCGCCAAAACCGCTCCCGTCGCACCGGTTTGCCCGGTGCCGTCTGGCTTTAAGTAAGTTCATACCAGAGGACGGCGGCCGACGGGATATTCGCGCGCTTCTAGCCGCGGTGCACCGTGATGACGGTCCACGCGCCCAGGTTGATCCGGTCACCTTCGTGCAGCGTGACCCTTTCCCCGATGGCGAGTTCGCGGCTGTTGACGAAGGTGCCGTTGGCCGATCCGGGGTCGCTGATGAACCAGGTGCCGTCCGATGCTGAGGTCAGGACCGCGTGCAGCCGACTGACGCCCGGGTCTACCGGCTGGTCGGCCAGGTCGATCTCCGGCACCAAGTCCCGGGCCGCGCTCCGCCGCCCGATGCGCATCTGTTTGCCGACGAGCCGGACCCGCCGTTCAGAGGTATGCGCCGGAAACTCGACGGCCGAGCCCGCCACGGCGCGCGACGCCTTCATCCGGTTGTAGTAGACGCGATCCGAGGCCACCAGCACGGTCCAGGTGACGCTGGAGAGGGAGGGAATGGGCGTCGTCGGCGGGGCTGAGGCCGGGGGCGGCGCGGGCCGGACCGGCGGCGCGGGGCGGGCTGCGGGCGGCGATGCCGGTGGAGAGGGCGGTGGAGCCGGAGCGGGCGGCGGTGTCCGGGAGGCCGGCGAGAACAGCGATTCGAACGGAGCGACCGCCGCGGGTTCGTCCGGCGACTCGGGTGCCTCCGGCACGCCGACCGCCTGGCCGACAGGCGCGGTTGACGGCGGCGGGCTAGGCGGGGACGGCGGCGGCTGCGGCCGGCTCCAAGCCGAAAAGGGCGGCTCGGGCCTGGGAACCGGCGGGAACAGCGATGCGGGCGGGCCGGATGGCGCCGGGCCGGGCCGAGACGTCTCGCGCGCTCCGGCGGGGGCAGCGGACGAGGCGTCCTCCTGATGACCGAGAGGGGCAAAGGGGCGCCGGGCAGGAACGCGGAATCCGCATGCCTCGCAGAACTGGCCGGTCATGGCCTCCCCGCAGCGCGGACAGGCCTCGCTCACGCTGGCCGCGAACCGGCCGGGCGCGTGATGCTTCCCGGTCATGCCCTCCGGCCGGGGCGGCGAGCTGCTGACTGTCGTCCCGCAGACGGTACAGAAGTCACTGCTCGCCGAGTCGTGACCTTGTGGGCACACTGTCCCCATACCCACCCCTTTGAGCTGACGGTCCTTTAGTTTCGCTCAGAGTAGGATATGTGCCCCGATGGTGTTTTACCTGGTCTTTTCTATCCGTGACGTGAGACTCAGATCAGCGGGCGCGCGGTGGGCGGGATCGGTGCAGGCAGTTCACTGGTACCGCCCAGAAAGCGGTCGACGGCCGAGGCGGCGCTACGTCCCTCGGCGATGGCCCAGACGATCAGCGACTGGCCGCGGCCCATGTCCCCGGCCGCGAAAACCCCCGGCACCGAGGTGGCATACGAGCCGTCCCTGGCGACGTTGCCCCGCGGGTCGAAATCGACGCCGAGGCCGGCGAGCAACCCGGGTCGTTCGGCCCCCGTGAATCCCATGGCCAGCAGCACCAGGTCACAGGGCAGCTCGCGCTCGGTGCCGGGAACCGGGTCGAACCGGGCCGCGTCCGCCAGCTGCAGGGCCCGCACCCGGCCGGCGGCGTCACCGAGGAACTCCAGCGTGGTCACCGCGTAGGTGCGCGCGCCGCCTTCCTCGTGCGCGCTCGAGGTCCGGTAGGTCATCGGGTACGTCGGCCACGGCTGGTGATCCGGCCGGGCATCGGGCGGCCGGGGCAGGATCTCGAGCTGGGTCACCGAGGCCGCTCCCTGGCGGTGCGCGGTGCCGAGGCAGTCCGCGCCGGTGTCGCCGCCGCCGATGATGACCACGTGCCGCCCGCGCGCGCTGACCGGCGAATCGCTGAACAAGCGGTTGGCCAGCGGCAGGTACTCCATGGCCTGATGGATGCCGTCCAGCTCACGCCCTGGCATCGGCAGGTCGCGCGGCACCCTGGCGCCGCCCGCCAGCACGATGGCGTCGAAGGACGAGCGCAGCGTTTCCGCGGAAACGTCGGTGCCCGCCTCGACACCGCAGCGGAACTCGGTGCCTTCCGCCCGCATCTGGTCGAGCCGCCGGTCCACGTGGCGCTTTTCCAGCTTGAACGCTGGGATGCCGTAGCGCAGCAGGCCGCCGGGGGCATCGTCGCGCTCGAAGACGGTCACCGCGTGCCCGGCCCTGGTGAGCTGCTGGGCGGCGGCGAGCCCGGCCGGGCCCGAGCCGATCACCGCGACCGTCCGCCCGGTCCGCACCGCCGGGGGCACAGGAACGACCCAGCCGGACGCGAACGCCCGGTCGATGATCTCCACCTCGACCTGCTTGATCGTGACGGGATCCGCGTTGATCCCGAGCACGCAGGCGGCTTCGCACGGCGCTGGGCAAAGCCGCCCGGTGAACTCGGGGAAGTTGTTGGTGGCGTGCAGCCGGTCCGAGGCATCGCGCCAGTCGTGCCGCCAGACCAGGTCGTTCCACTCGGGGATCAGGTTCCCCAGCGGGCAGCCGTTGTGGCAGAACGGGATACCGCAGTCCATGCACCGGCCGGCCTGCCGCTCCAGGCGGCTGGGCGGGAACGGCTCGTACACCTCGCGCCAGTCAAGCAGCCGCAGGTGGACCGGGCGCCGGACCGGGATCTCGCGCGGCGTGGACAGGAAGCCCTTCGGGTCAGCCATGCGATGCCCCCTTATCCGTGCGCCGCGGCCATGACGGCCTCGTTGATGTCACGGCCCTCGCGCTCGGCCTGCGAGGCGGCCGACAGCACCCGCTTGTAGTCCTTGGGCATGACCTTGGTGAACCGGCCAGGATCCCAGTCCGCGAGCAGCCGGGCCGCCACCGCCGAGCCGGTTTCCGCATGGTGGCGCTCGACCACCTCGCGGACGAACTTGGCGTCGTCCTCTTCCACCTGGTCCAGGTCGACCATCTCCCTGTTCACCCTGATCTGAGGCAGGTCGAGCACGTAGGCGATGCCGCCGGACATGCCCGCTGCGAAGTTCCGGCCGACCAGGCCGAGGATCACCACGCGACCGCCGGTCATGTACTCGCAGCCGTGGTCACCGGCGCCCTCGGCGACCGCGAGCGCGCCCGAGTTCCGCACGCAGAACCGTTCGCCCACCAGGCCGCGCAGGAAGATCTCCCCGGCCGTCGCGCCGTAGCCGATCACGTTGCCCGCGATGACCTGGTCCTCGGCGGCGAACGTCGCCTCGGCCGGGGGCCGGACGATCAGCCGGCCGCCGGATAGGCCCTTGCCCAGGTAGTCGTTGGCGTCGCCGTCCAGCCGCAGCGTTACGCCGCGCGGCAGGAAAGCGCCGAACGACTGGCCGGCCGAGCCGCGAAACGAGACGTCAATCGTGTTCTCGGGCAGCCCCTCGCCGCCCCAGCGCCGGGTTACCTCGTAGCCGAGCATGGTGCCCACGGTCCGGTTGACGTTCCTGATCGGCAGGTCGAGGCGGACGGGGCGGCCTTCCTCGAGCGCCCCCTCGGCGAGCTGGATGAGCGTGTTGTCCAGCGCCTTCTCCAGCCCATGATCCTGGCGGGTGACGCAGCTCAGTGCGGCCCCCTCGGGCAGCGGCGGGGTGTAGAGGATGGGCGAGAGGTCCAGCCCGGAGGCCTTCCAGTGCTCCACCGCCTCGATTGTGTCGAGCAGGTCAGCCCGGCCGATGATCTCCTCCAGGGTGCGGAACCCGAGCCGGGCCAGGTGCTCCCTGACCTCCTCGGCGATGAACTCGAAGAAGTTCACCACGAACTCGGGCTTGCCGCTGAACCTGGCGCGCAGCTCGGGGTTCTGGGTGGCCACGCCGACCGGGCAGGTGTCCAGGTGGCAGACGCGCATCATGATGCACCCCGACACGACCAGCGGGGCACTGGCAAAGCCGAACTCCTCCGCGCCGAGCAGCGCGGCGATGATCACGTCACGGCCGGTCTTGAGCTGGCCGTCGGCCTGCACCACGATCCGGTCCCGCAGCTTGTTGCGGAGCAGCGTCTGCTGGGTCTCGGCCAGGCCGAGCTCCCATGGCGCGCCCGCGTGCTTGATCGAGGTCAGCGGGGCCGCGCCGGTACCGCCGTCGTGCCCGCTGATCAGCACTACGTCGGCGTGTGCCTTGGACACGCCGGCGGCCACCGTGCCCACGCCCACCTCGGACACCAGCTTGACGTGCACGCGGGCCGCCGGGTTGGCGTTCTTCAGGTCGTGGATCAGCTGGGCCAGGTCCTCGATCGAGTAGATGTCGTGGTGCGGCGGCGGCGAGATCAGGCCGACACCGGGCGTGGAGTACCGCGTCCTGGCGATCCACGGGTACACCTTGTGGCCGGGCAGCTGGCCGCCCTCGCCGGGCTTGGCCCCCTGTGCCATCTTGATCTGCAGGTCGTCGGCGTTGACGAGGTACTCGCTGGTCACGCCGAACCGCCCGCTGGCCACCTGCTTGACCGCGGAGCGGCGCAGGTCACCGTTGGCGTCGGGGATGAACCGGTCCGCGTCCTCGCCGCCTTCCCCGGTGTTCGACCGGCCACCCAGCCGGTTCATGGCGATCGCGAGGGTCTGGTGGGCCTCGGCCGAGATGGAGCCGTAGGACATGGCGCCGGTGGCGAACCGCCGCACGATGCTGGCCACCGGCTCTACTTCTTCGATCCGAACCGGCCCGGGTGCCTGCTCATCCGTAGCCTCGTCCGCACCGCGGATGCGGAGCAGCCCGCGCAGCGTCATCAGCCGCCGCGACTGGTCGTCGACCAGGCTGGTGTACTCCTTGAAGATCTCGTACCGGCGGCTGCGGGTGGCGTGCTGCAGCTTGAACACCACCTCAGGGCTGAACAGGTGCGGCTCGCCCTCGCGCCGCCACTGGTACTCGCCGCCCGTGTCCAGCCGCCGGAAGCCCATCCCGGCGCCGGCGCCGGCGGCATGGCCGGTCCGCTGGCTGATCTCCCCCGCGAGCTGGTCGAACCCCACGCCGGACAGCCGCGAGGTGGTGCCGGTGAAGCAGGCCTCGATCACCTCCGGGCCCAAGCCGATGGCCTCGAAGATCTGCGCGCCGGTGTAGGACGCGACGGTGGACACGCCCATCTTGGACATGATCTTCAGCAGGCCCTTGCCGAGGGCCTTGAGCAGGTTCGCCTCGGCCTTCTTTTCCGAGACGTTCTGGATGACCCCGCGCCGGACCAGGTCCCTGACCGACTCGATGGCCAGGTACGGGTTGACGGCGGCAGCGCCGTACCCGACAAGCAGGGCGACGTGGTGGCATTCGCGCACGTCCCCGGACTCCACCACGAGGCCGGCCCGGGTGCGTGACTTCTGCTTGATCAGGTGGTGGTGCACCGTACCGGTCAGCAGCAGCGAGGGAATGGGTACGAGGCCGGGGCCGTCGCCCCGTGGGCGATCCGACAGGATGATCAGGCGGGCGCCGGCCTCGATGGCGACCGAGACCTCGGCGCAGATGTCCGCGAGCCTGGCGCGCAGGCCCTCCCCGCCGCCCGCCGGGTCGTAGCGGCCGTCCACCACGTGCGAGGCGAACCCGGGCAGATTGCCCTCGTCGTTGATGTGCACGATCTTCGCCAGGTCGTTGTCGTCGATCACCGGATAGGGAAGCACGATCTGGCGGCAGGAGGCCGGGATCGGGTGGAGCAGGTTCTGCTCGGGCCCGGTGATCGTGCCCAGCGAGGTGACGAGCTCTTCCCTGATCGCGTCCAGCGGCGGGTTGGTCACCTGGGCGAACAGCTGGGTGAAGTAGTCGAACATCAGCCGCGGCCGCCCGGAGAGCACCGCCACCGGGGTGTCCGTGCCCATGGACCCGATTGGTTCGGCTCCGGCCCGCGCCATCGGGGCCAGGATGACCCGCAGCTCCTCCTCGGTGTAGCCGTGCATCCGCTGCTGGGACAGCAGGCTGGTGGCCCGTTCGGCCTCTTCCGGCCGCGGCCGGTCCGGCAGGTCGTCCAGGTGAATGAGCCCGGCGTGCAGCCAGTCCTCGTACGGGTGCTCGACGGCCAGCGCCGCCTTGACCTCCTCGTCCTCGACGATGCGGCCGGCCGCCGTGTCGGCCAGGAAGACGCGGCCGGGCTGCAGCCGCCCCTTCCTGATCACCGTGGTCTCCGGGTCCGAGTCGATGTCGAGCACGCCGACCTCGCTCGCCAGCACGACCAGGCCGTCGCTGGTCACCCAGTACCGCCCGGGCCGCAGGCCGTTGCGATCCAGCACCGCGCCGATCACCGAGCCGTCGGTGAACGCGATCAGCGCCGGTCCGTCCCACGGCTCCATCAGCGCGGCGTGGTACCGGTAGAAGGCGCGCCGCTCCGGCGTCATCTCCTCGTGGTTCTCCCACGGTTCCGGGATCATCATCAGCACCGCGTGCGGCAGCGACCGGCCGCCCATATGCAGCAGCTCCAGGCACTCGTCGAAGCTGGCCGAGTCGCTGGCGTCCTCGTCCAGGATCGGGAAGAGCCGCTCGATCCCCCGGCCGTCCGCGGAATCCGGGATGAGCTCGCTGGCCAGCATCGCCTCGCGGGCACGCATCCAGTTGCGGTTGCCCCGGACGGTGTTGATCTCGCCGTTGTGCGCCACGTACCGGTACGGGTGGGCCAGCGGCCAGGACGGGAACGTGTTGGTGGAGAACCTGGAGTGCACCAGCGCCAGCGTGGACTTGTAGGCCGGGTCGGACAGGTCGGGGTAGAACGGCCCGAGCTGCGGCGCGGACAGCATGCCCTTGTACACGATGGTCCGGGCGGACAAGCTGGCGAAGTACACCCCGGCCTCGTGCTCGGCCCGCTTGCGCAGGCAGAACGCCATCCGCTCCAATTCCAGCCCTTGCTGGCCCTCAGCCCCTGCGATAAACAGCTGCAGCACGTCGGGCAGCACCGCCCGGGCGCCGTCGCCGCAGGCAGTGATGTCGAACGGGACCTCGCGCCAGCCGAGGATGGTCAGCCCTTCGGCGGCGGCCAGCCGGGCCAGGGCGGGAGTGACCAGATGCCGTTCGGCGGAGAAGAAGGCCATGCCGGCCGCATAGGCGCCGGCCTCGGGCAGCTCGAAGTCGCAGGTAGCGCGGAAGAACTCGTCGGGAATCTGGGTCAGGATCCCGGCCCCGTCCCCGGTTCCCGGGTCGCCGCCCTTGGCGCCCCGGTGCTCGAGATTGCACAGCACCCGCAGGGCCCTGGCCACTACATCATGACCGCCGCGTCCGGACAAGTCCGCGACGAAACCGACGCCGCACGCATCGTGCTCGAACCGGGGGTCGTAAAGGCCAGCAGCGGCCATGGGCTCTCCTGTCGTCTCTTGCAAAACGCCACTTCAATGCGCTCGGGACGACATTGGCCCAGCTAGACAGAACTGTTACACCGACATTACATCACCGGGAGAATCCTCTACCACCGCTCGCCTCACTGGCCCGCGAGCAGGCGGCTGGCGCCCGGGTCTGGTCAAGTACATGCCCAGCACGGCGAGGACGAAAACGGCGATGTCGCCGAGCACGCCGTAGCGCATGCCGAGCGCGTGCGGCAGCGGGCCGACCCGCAGCGTATCCGCCCAGAAGCCGCCGGCCGCGTACCCGGCCGCGCACAGCATGAACGTCCGCTCGCCGCTGAGCGCGAACTTCCTGGCCGCCCAGATCACCCCGAAACCCAGGGCGACCGCCCACAGCGACTGGTACAGGAAGGCGGGCTGGAAGGTGGCATAGTTCTCATAGCCGGGCACCCGGTGCTCGGGCGAGATCCGCACCGCCCACCACCACGTCGACGGCGGGCCGTAGAACTGCTGAGCCCACCAGTTGCCCAGGCCGCCGATGGCCAGGCCGAAGGCCAGCCCGGGTGCGACCGCGCCCGCCACCGGCCCGAACGCCACGCCGGAGCGGCGGCAGGCGATCCACGCCCCCGCCGCGCCGAGCGCCACCGCGCCGGGCACGCCAATGGCGGCGACGCCGACGGTGGCGGCGTGCCAGAGCCGGTATTCGCCGCCGAAGGCGTGCCTGTTATCCAGCAGGATCGCGTGCACCAGCGCCCCGGCCAGGCCGAACGGGATGGCCCAGGCGGCCGCGTCGAGGATCATCCCGGGGCGTGCCACCGTCGGGACGCCGGAGCGCCGGTACCTGCGGCTGGCCACGGCCACCGCGACGACGATCCCGGCGATCATGCACAGCGCGTAGGCGCGGACCGACAGCGGTCCGATATGCCAGACGGCGCGGCCGGGGCTCGGAATCGACGCGAGCGGCACCTTCCGGACACTACCGCCTATGGGGCGGGGCGGCGGACGCCGGCGGCGAGTTCGGCGGTCAGGTCGCGGATAGCCGGGATGCCCTGCTCGTCGAGGAGGCGGCGTACGAAGGCCGAGCCGACGATCACGCCGTCCGCGAACGCGGCCACCTGAGTCGCCTGAGCGCCGTTGCTGACGCCCAGGCCGACCGCCACCGGCAGGTTCGTGTGCTCGCGGACCCGTCCGACCAGTCCGGAGGCGTCATCGCCGACCGCGTCCCTGGTGCCGGTGATGCCCATTACCGAGGCGGCATAGACGAAGCCGCGACAGGCCCGGGCGATCTTGGCCACCCGCTCGTCGGTGGAGCTGGGCGCGACCAGGAACACCCGGTCCAGGTCGTGCTCACCGGAGGCGTCCAGCCAGGAGCCCGCCTCTTCGAGGGTGAGGTCCGGGGTGATCAGCCCCGAGCCGCCGGCCGCGGCCAGGTCCCTGGCGAAGGCGCGCACGCCGTACCGGTCGACCGGGTTCCAGTAGGTCATGACCAGCACCGGCACGCCCGCCGCCGCGACCGCCTCGACCGTGCGCAGCACGTCCGTGACTCGCGTCCCGGCGGCCAGCGCGCGGTGCACCGCCTCGGCGATCACCGGGCCGTCCATCAGCGGGTCCGAATACGGCAGGCCTATCTCGATGACGTCGGCTCCGGCCTGCGCCATGGCCAGGGCGGCCTCGATGGCGCCGGCTACCGAGGGGAACCCGGCCGGCAGGTAGCCGACCAGGGCCGCGCGGTTGTCCGCGCTGGCCTTGCCGAAGGCCTCGGTGACGGCACTAGTCACGTGGTCACACCCCGAACCACTTGGAGGCGGTGTCGACGTCTTTGTCACCGCGGCCGGACAGGTTGACCAGGATCAGCCCGCCGGGGCCGAGTTCGCGGCCGACGTCGAGCGCGCCGGCCAGCGCGTGCGCCGACTCGATGGCCGGGATGATGCCCTCGGTCCTGCAGAGCACGGAGAACGCGTTCATCGCCTCGGCGTCGGTCACCGCCCGGTACTCGGCCCGGCCGGTCTCCCTCAGCCAGACGTGCTCCGGGCCCACGCCCGGATAGTCCAGGCCGGCCGATATGGAGTGCGTGCCGAGGGTCTGGCCGTCCGCGTCCTGCAGCACGAACGTCCGCATCCCGTGCAGCACGCCCTGCGAGCCGCCGGTGAGGGTCGCCGCGTGCCGCTTGGTATGGAGCCCGTCACCGCCCGCCTCGCAGCCGATGAGGCGAACCGAGGCGTCGGGGATGAAGGCGTGGAACGCGCCGATGGCGTTGGAGCCGCCGCCGACGCAGGCGATCACCGCGTCCGGCAGGCGGCCGGTGGCCTCGAGCGCCTGCTCGCGGGCCTCGAGGCCGATGATCCGCTGGAAGTCCCTGACCATCATCGGGAATGGATGCGGGCCGCCGACCGACCCGATGCAGTAGTGCGTGTGCCCGACCGACGTCACCCAGTCACGGAACGCCTCGTTCATGGCATCCTTGAGCGTGCGGGTGCCGGTGGCGACACTGATGACCTCGGCGCCGAGCATCCGCATCCGGGACACGTTCAGCGCCTGCCTGCGGGTGTCCTCCTCGCCCATGTAGACGGCGCAGTCCAGGCCGAGCAGCGCGCAGGCGGTCGCGGTGGCCACTCCGTGCTGGCCGGCCCCGGTCTCCGCGATCACCCGCGTCTTGCCCATCCGCTGGGCCAGCAGCACCTGGCCGAGCACGTTGTTGATTTTGTGCGACCCGGTGTGGGCCATGTCTTCCCGCTTGAGCAGCACGGTGCACCCTCCGGCCTGCTGGCCGAACCGTTCCGCGCGGTACAGCAGCGTCGGCCGGCCCGCGTAGCTGCGCAGCAGCCCGTCGAGTTCGGCCCGGAAGGCCGGGTCCTTCCGCGCCTGCTCGTAGGCGGCAGTCAACTCGTCCAGCGCTGCCGTCAGCGCCTCGGGCGTGAACCGCCCGCCGTAGGCGACGCCGGGCGCCTCGCCCGTGCCGCCCTCCTCGGCGACCCCGACCGCGCCGACCACGAAGTGGCCCCAGACGTCGGGAACGGGGGAGATATCAGGCTCGGCGGGCGCGGCGTGCTCCCGCGCGGTGGCAGTCTCGGTCAAGGGCGTTCTCCTCGCAGCGCGGGGTGCGACCCCGCGGTCACCAGGTCGGCGACGGCGCAGCGCGGGTCCTTCTCGGTGACCAGGCTCTCGCCGACCAGCACGGCGTCCGCACCGGAGGCGGCGTAAGCGAGCAGGTCGCGCGGACCGCGCACGCCGGACTCGGCGACCTTGACGATACCGTCCGGGATCCGCCCGGCTATCCGGCCGAAGATCCCGCGATCCACCTTCAGCGTGGCCAGATTGCGCGCGTTGACGCCGATGACGGTGGCGCCCGCATCGAGCGCCCGGTCGAGCTCGGGGTCGGTGTGCACCTCCACCAGCGGCAGCATGCCGATCGAGACGGCCCGCTCCACCAGCGAGACCAGCGCGCTCTGCTCGAGCGCGGCCACGATCAGCAGCACCACGTCCGCGCCGTGCGCGCGCGCCTCCCACAGCTGGTAGGAGCTGACGACGAAGTCCTTGCGCAGCACCGGGACCTGCACGGCCCGCCGTACCGCATCCAGGTCGTCCAGGCTGCCGCCGAAGCGCCTCGATTCGGTCAGCACGCTGATCATCTTGGCCCCGCCGGCTTCGTAATCCCCGGCCAGCGCGGCCGGGTCGGCGATGGCCGCCATCTGGCCACGGGACGGACTGGCCCGTTTGACCTCGGCGATCACGCTGACACCCTCGGCTCGCAGTGCCGCCATCGCGTCCAGCGGTGACGGCGCCCGCCGCGCCATCTCCTTCAGGTGGTCAAGAGAGACCTGCCGCTGCCGTTCGGCGAGATCGGCACGTACACCGTCTAGGATCTCGTCGAGCACACTCACGCGGTTCGATCGTCCCCTCAAATCGGTACTGTTGCGCCACTGATGGTAGCCCGGCCACCCAGGCGCCCCGGCGACTGCCCCCCTGAAATCGCGCCGGTGTCCGGATTTGTCCCCGGATCGATAACGTAACCGGCGCCACGGACCGTCCTGATCGAGGCCGCTCCCCCGATCTTGGCCCTGAGCTGGGCAATGACCACATCGACGGCGCGATCCCCGGCCGCCGGCCGGCCCGCGGCGGTGAGCAGCCGGCGGCGGGACAGCACGCGTCCCTGCTGGTTGAGCAGGGCCGCCAGGACGGCCGTCTCGGTCGCGGTCAGCTTCAGCTCGCCAGCGTCCCCGGCCGGCGGCGGCGCCGGGGTCGCCAGCACGTCACGGACCACGGCGACCAGCTGACGCGGGCCAAAGGGCCGGGCCAGCCACCGCCTGCCGCTGACCCCGCCGCGGGCCAGGCCACGCGGCCGGGGGCCCTGCGGGCCGGCCACCAGGAAGATGACCGGGGTCCGCAGCGCGCGGCGGATGCGGCGGGGATCCAGGCCGGGCATGGTCAGGTCGAGCACGGTCAGGTCGAGCACGGGCGCGGCGTCCGGGCCGGCGGTCAGCTCGGCCAGTGCCTGCTCAGGCGTTGTCACCAGCCGCACCCGCAGCCCATCCCGGCGCAGGTAGCGGGCCGACATCTCGGCCACCTCGGGCTCGTGCTCGGCCAGCAGGACCGAACGGGAGCCAGGTTTAAGTCCGGGTGCCGTCATCGATCGTCGGGTCGACGTCGTGGCTGAGCGACTCCCACATGCTGGCTGAATCGGTGCCGCGTGACCGGGCCGGGGAGGAACGCTCGAAGCGCGCGGACATGACCGGCCAGCGCGGGCCCCGCCAGGCGGTGGCCGCGCCCGCCAGCACGATCGCGACCGCGCCGGCCATGGCCGCGGCGCGCCAGGGCGCGCCGGCCATGATCGCCCGGCCGGGCCCGGCGATGACGATCTCATGCACCGCGCCCCCGGAAGGCGAGCCGCTCGTGGTGGAGCCGCCCAGCGGGCCGGACAGGGCGGTGGCGCGCGCCGCGGCCAGGACGGCCGAGGCCCGCAGGCTGACCAGGACGGCCGCGGCCGCAGCCGCGCCGAGCACGGCCAGCAGGACGCCGACAGCCCGCCTGAGCACCGACCTGGTGGCGATCACCGCCGCCAGGCACGCCAGCGCGGCCAGCGCGAGGGCGCTGGTCAGCGGGACGAGCTGCTGCCCGGTGACCGCGATGTCCTGTGCCGGCAGCGGCCGGGGCGGGGTGAAGATGGCGTGCGCCCAGGCCTGGCGCGTGGCAAGCACGACCAGGCCGGCGCCGACCGCGCCGGCCAGCAGTACCAGGACGAATTCCCTACGCATCCTTCAACAGCACATCCGCGTCGAAGCAGGTCCGGTCGCCGCTGTGGCAGGCCGCGCCGACCTGGTCGACCTTGACCACCAGGGCGTCGCCGTCGCAGTCAAGCGCCACCGACTTGACCCACTGGTAGTGCCCGGACGTATCGCCCTTGACCCAGTACTCCTGGCGGCTGCGCGACCAGTAGGTGCACCGGCCGGTGCTGAGGGTGCGATGCAGCGCCTCGTCGTCCATCCAGCCGAGCATCAGCACTTCACCGGTGTCGTACTGCTGGGCGATGGCCGCGACCAGGCCGGACGCATCCCGCTTCAGCCGTGCCGCGATGGCAGGGTCAAGCATCGGTTCCCCTCGTTTC
>Ga0335081_10009838_pt1 | contig 15418 bp, 9 predicted proteins | sample Lox_Sample_35_FD_206713 | JGI IMG/M metagenome (GOLD analysis project Ga0335081, IMG submission 206713) | Soil microbial communities from Loxahatchee National Wildlife Refuge, Florida, United States - Lox_Sample_3.5 | ecosystem: Environmental > Terrestrial > Soil > Wetlands | place: USA: Florida...
GATGGACACGGATTCTTTGCGGATTTGCACAGATCGAGGGTCTCTCTAATGGATTTTCTTTGACCCGATATGAACCAGCGGAAACATCGCGTACCATGCGACTGCTTTCACAAGATGCTCAACCGGAATTTGCTCAGTAGCCATGTGAGCGTGAATCTCGTTGCCCGGACCAAATCCGATGCACGGGATTCCGTGCATACCCATCACTGCCACTCCGTTGGTGCTGAATACCCATCGTCCAACGTTTGGTTTCCCTCCAAACAGCTTCTCGTACGTTTTCACACCACTTGCCAGGACCGGATGGTCTTCGGGCAAGAGCCACGTCGGATAATATTTCTTGGTTGGATACGTCAACCCTTTCCAACTTGGCACGGCGTAGTCCAGTACGACAACTTCCCCGCCGGCATCCTTGACACTTGGCAAATCCTGAATCTCCTTCACTGCAGAATCGATCGTATCGGTCGCTGCGAGCCGCCGATCGAGATGGATCGTTGCAGAATCAGCGACAGCACAGAGTGAAGGCGACGTGGATCGGATTTCAGCGATTGTCACGGTCCCTTTTCCCAGAAACGGTTCACCGCGGAGACGGCCATTCAGCTTTTCAATATCAAGAACGATCGGGGCCATCTTGTACACGGCATTGACTCCGCGCTCAGGTGCGGACCCGTGGCAGGAAATTCCTTTCGTTCGTACTTCGATTTCCATTCTTCCGCGGTGTCCCCGATAGATCGAGAGGTTCGTTGGTTCGGTGATCACCACTACCTCCGGATGGAGTCTGTCTTCACGAATGATGTATTGCCAGCAGAGACCGTCACAGTCTTCTTCCTGCACGCTACCGACGACGTACAGGGTAAAATCATCTTCGAGGCCAAGCTGCTTGATCAGCTTGCCACCGTGAACGATGGATGCAAGTGCGCCTTTCATGTCACAAGCCCCGCGGCCGTAAATGATCCCATCTTTTTCAGCGCCTTTAAACGGATCAACGCTCCAGTTCTCTGGATTCCCGACGTCCACGGTGTCCACGTGAGCATCGAAGGCGATGATGTGCTTTCCCTTGCCAATTTTTCCCATGATATTGCCCATTGGATCAATGTTCACCTCATTATAGCCGGATTCTTCCATCTCCTGCTTGATCCGATGGACCACTTGTTCCTCCTGAGAGCTGAGCGATTTGATAGCGATCAAGTCTCGCAGAAACTTTGCGACACTTCGCTCATTTTTCTTTGATGCCTCGAGTATCTCCTTATACATGTTCGTCCTTCTTTCAGTTTGTCAATGAATTGAATTCCGCAATCAGTTTGTCAAAATAGCCAACCTCATCTTCGAACAACTCCCGCCAGTATTCGGGATCCCATTGTGCGTTGATTTCATCGTATGTCTTTCCCTGTTGCTCAACCCACGTGTAGTATTTGAGGTTGTGAATTGCCTTCCTGTCGTAGTACGTGAGTTCCTTGAAATAATCGATAGTTTGATGAGCAAGCGGACCTGCATGATCCTTTGCCGCTTGGACGGTCGAATACTTTCCCCGTTCTTTTCTGAGCTCTTCGACGCGGGAATGATACAATTCGACGGAATCCGTGAAGACAGTAAAAACGACGTCCTGACCATCCATCTCGAAGTATTTTGCAGTCTTGATCGAGGACAGCAGGTTTGAAATACTGGAAATGCCGAGCAGCGAAAGCTTATCCACCTGAGCCTTTGAAATTCCAAGACTCATCAAATATTTCTTCCCCTCTTCTTCGTTGAAAAGGCGGAGGATTCTCATGCAATCCTCGTCGTCAATGGCTGCGACGCCGTCGGTATTCAGAGCATTGTGAACCCACGGAACGTGCTTGTCGCCGATGCCTTCGATACGATGACCACCGAAACCATTCATCGAAAGAGTCGGACATTGGAGTGCTTCCGTGGCGATAACTCTGAGATGCGGGTGTTGTTTCTTCAAGAAATCTGCCGCAGCAATCGTGCCTGCAGAGCCGGTTGCCGATATGTACGCTGCAGCACGGACATTTTTGCCGTTCAAAGTTTGGAAGACTTCCTCAATGGCGGGGCCTGTCACATTGTAGTGCCATATGGGATTGCCGAATTCATCGAATTGATTGAAGATGATGTTGGCTGAGTCTTTTCTCAGCTCCCAGCATTTGTCATAGATTTCCTTGACATTTGATTCGCATCCGGGAGTAGCAATGACCTCGGAACCGATTTCTTTGAGCCACGTGAACCGCTCTTTCGACATTTCTTCAGGCAAAATGGCCACGGATGTGCAATCCAGGAGTGCGCAATCGAACGCTCCACCTCTGCAAAAGTTTCCGGTCGAAGGCCATACCGCTTTGTCTCTTGACGGATCAAACTCTCCACTGACAAGTCGTGGAACGAGACAACCAAATGCTGCGCCGACCTTGTGTGCACCTGTTGGAAAATACTTTCCGATCAGACCAATGATCCGAGCCTTGACACCAGTGAGCTGTGGTGGAATCTCGAAATAGTTCACATCGCCGAACGAACCCGTTTTGATATCATTCTTCCACGTGATGCGAAAAAGATTGAGCGGGTTGACATCCCACAGACCAACCTTGGCGAGTTTGGATCTAATGGATTTCGGGATAAGGGTTGGATCCCGCATCTGGGCGAAGGTCGGAATGATGATGCCACGCTCTTTGCACCGCGCTGCCGTTTTCTTGATGATGGTTGGGTGAAGTTTCTTGATGATCTTAGACATTGAGATCCTTTTTGATTAACCACGGATTGAACGGAAATCGCACGGATGGACACGGATTGGATTTCCGTGATAATCCGTTTCATCCGCCTCATCCGTGGTGAATGCTTTTCATTATCATTCGATCTAATCGCTGCGCGGGATTCTGGATGCGCGTCAAAAAAATGATGGCGGCGATCACGAACGGTTTGAATCCCGCCTCCTCGTAGGTTGCCAGCCGATATTGTTCGAAGACCTCCTTCGATACCTCGCCTTGTGCACAGCTCACTCCGGAAATGTCCGCAGGGAGGCAATGCATGTACAGGGCTTTCCCCTTCTTCGTCAGCCCCATTTTTTGTTCATCACATTCCCAGTCTTTGTGCCGGGCATTGTTTGCCAGACATTCTTTTTCGAGCCCGACGAGACCCGGTTTGTCGTTCTTATTCAGCAATTCCGTGCGACGTTGCATTACCTGATATGGAGCCCACGACTTTGGATAAACAGCATCAGCATCCTCAAACGCCGCTTCCATGCTGTCAACAATTTCGAACTTCCCTTTCTGGAGTCCGGCATTCTTCTTCGCGACACCCACGACCTCCGGTATCAGATCATATCCCTTTGGGTAAGCCAGAGAAACATCCATCCCAAAGCGTGTCATCAATCCGATAACACCCTGAGGAACGGATAGAGGCTTCCCATAGCTCGGCGAGTACGCCCAGGTCATTGCGATCTTCTTCCCACGGAGGTTTTCCAGCGAGCCGAAATGGGACTTCAATTGCATAAGGTCGGCGAGGGCTTGCGTTGGATGGTCAACATCGCACTGAAGGTTGACGACACTTGGACGCCGGTGGAGAACTCCGTGGTCAATTCCATCCTGCACGGCAGCGCCCACATCGCGCATGTACTTATTCCCCTCTCCCAGGAACATGTCGTCACGGATTCCAATGACTTCGGTGAGAAACGAAATCATGTTCGCCGTCTCGCGAACGGTCTCGCCGTGTGCAACCTGCGATTTCTCCTCGTCCAGCTCCGACAATCCCAACCCCAACGCATTCACAGCGGATGCGAAGCTAAACCGGGTCCGGGTTGACTTGTCGCGAAAAATCGAAATCGCGAGGCCAGTATCGAAAGCGCGTATCGACATTCCGGCCTTGTGCATTTCCTTCAGGATATCAGCAACGAGCGTGACGGCTTTGATTTCGTCGTCACTCCGTTCCCACGTGAGCAGAAAATCTTTGTGCAGAAGGTTTGTTTTAAGAGACTTCAGTCTCCTGACGATGGACGCCAGCTGTGTTTTTGTCATGGGGAGAATCTATGAGGAATGGGAACCGAGTATCGCCTTTGCGGCGGGTGAATCCTTCATCGGCAGCGTGAAACGTCGGATATGATCGAACTTGTAGAGTGCGGCTGCCACAGCACCGGCGGTCGGCACCAGGCCAATTTCGCCGACCCCTTTTGCTCCGAACGGGCCTTCCGGCTCGTTTTCTTCGACAAGGATGATTTCTGTTTCCGGCATATCTTTGGCACGAAGCAGTCCAAGGGAACGTAACTTGAAGGACTCGGGCACGCCTTCGTGCAATCTTAGCTCTTCGGTCAGAGCATACCCCAGTCCCATGTGTATCGACCCTTCCAACTGGCCCTCCAAAAGTTTCCGGTTGATTACCTTGCCCACGTCGTGCGCAGCCACAAACTTCTGGAGCCTTCCGTTCTCATCGAGGATACACACTTGAGTGGCAAATCCGTACGACATGTGCGTGACCGGTTTCGCCGTCTTCGCGTCAAGAGCCGTCGTGAAGTCGATGACGACCTCACCAAAATATTCATTCCCAATGAGATCTTTGAGCGATTTGCCCGCCTCCAGGTCCCTCTTCATTTTCTGCGCAGCATTCACAACTGCACGACCGCCGAGTACCGTTGCACGCGATGCCGTTGTCATGCCACAAGGTGTCGGCTTCGTCGTATCAATAACCACACGAACTTTGCGTGGATCTATTCCCGTAACGTCTGAAAAAAACTGAATCATCACGGTGCAGAACCCCTGACCCATTTCCGTGAAGCCCGTATTGATTCTTATCGATTCGTCGGGAAGAACCGTGATAACGGCCTGTCCGTATTCGGCAGCTCCGTTGCCAATCCCAACATTCTTGATGCCACACGCAATGCCTGCATACTTTGAGGAATAGTAGATGTCCTTGACCGCGAGCAGGGTCTTCTTGATCCCGATGGAATGTTCGAACACCTGTCCGGTGCAAAACGTGTCGCCAACATCGACAACGTTCCGCCATCGCATCTCCCAGCCATCGATACCCACTTTTTCAGCGAGGATATCCACCATGCCTTCAATCGCAAACGAAGCCTGATTCGCACCAAATCCGCGCATGGCGCCACAAGGCAAGTTGTTCGTGTAAACAGCCAGCGATTCCACATCTGAGTTTAGAATCCTGTATGGACCCACGGCGTGCCCGGCAGAGCGTTCCAACACTTTTGTGCCGACGGACGCATACGCCCCTTTGTCACCGATCATTCTCGCACGTACAGCAGTGATGTGTCCATCCTTATCACAACCGACTGTATATGTCATTTTAATGGGATGGCGCTTCGGATGAAGCCGTATGCTTTCCTCCCGGCTTAGTGTCGCTTTAACCGGATTCTGAACCAGCATCGCCATCAAAGCGACCTGGGCTTGAATGCTGAGATCTTCCTTTCCTCCGAAAGCCCCGCCATTGCTCACCAGGGTGACGACAACTTTTTCTTCAGGCAAGTTAAGGAATGAAGCGATTTGTTTCCTGTCATCAAAAACGCCCTGTCCCTGGCTGTACACCTCGACTCCACCGTCTACCGGGATCGCGATCGAACTTTCCGGTTCGAGGAATGCGTGCTCGATCATCTGCGTCTGGAACGTGTGGGTCGCTACGTATGCGGACTCTGCAAGCGCTTTGTCCACATCCCCACGCTTGATGACAGACTTCGAGAGAAGATTCTCGTGATCGTGGTGAACCTTTGGGGCGTCGGGCTTGAGGGCTTCTTCCGGATCAAAAACACCCTTCAGTTTATCATATTCAATCCGTATCATCTTAACCGCTTCACGCGCAATGGAGACATCGTCTGCAATGACAGCAGCGAAGATGTCGCCGATGCAATGGGTCGTTTCCCCTTCCGCGACAAACATCGGCCAGTCTCTGTAGACAAGCCCCTGGAAGCGATCTCCAGGAACATCCTTCGCAGTGACGACGCGAACAACTCCGGGAATTTTTTCAGCGGCAGATGCATCAATCTTGTTGACTCTTATTTTGGGATGGGGCGAAAAAAGAAATGATGCGTGCAGCATTCCCGGGAACGACATGTCGTCGATGTAGGGCCGTTCACCAAGCACGAATTTTTCTCCATCCATCCGAGGAAGGCTTGTACCTACCTTGCCTGAGTAATCCGGCTTCGGGAGCGGCTCGCCGCGGAACGCCCTCCCGGCAAGCTCGATCGCATCGATAATTTTCACATACCCCGTACAGCGACAAATATGATTGTTCAACGAACGCGCAATCTCATCACGCGATGGGATAGGATTGTTTGCAAGGAGCTGCTTCGCTCTGACCACGATTCCCGGGATACAAAAACCGCATTGCATTCCCGCTGAAACCGTAAATGCTCTCGCATATATATCGCGCTCGCGGGGTTCCAATCCTTCGAGGGTTACTACGTCCTTCCCGGCTGCACTTTTTGCCGGGACGGCACACGAGGAAACAGCTTTTCCTCCTACTATTACGGTGCAGCAACCGCAAGAACCCTGGGGGGCACAACCGTTTTTCGGCGAAGCAAGTCCCGCCTGATCGCGCAGCACGTCCATCAACGAGATACCATCCTTCACGTGTGCTTTGAAGGGCTGACCGTTAAGGTTGAAATCTACGGTCAACGAATCCGAAGCACGCACCACCGTTTTCGCGTCATGCATGAGTCTTCAGCCCTTCTTGCAGGTCAGCATTCACAAAATTTACTCCTTTGCCACTCGCCATCCCGGATAGCAATGTCTTCATAATATAATAGTAACGCATGTCGACCTGTTTTTCAACTGATCCATCTTGAAGCGTGGCAGCGACCACTTTTGCGTCCCTTGTATTCACAGTAATCGTGCAACCGTCAAAAACAAATTCTGATCTGCCCGTGCCTTCGTTCAGACGGAGCGAACACTCAACATGCTTAAATCGGCCCTGCAACACCAGCCCTTGTTGATCTACGGATAGCACAAAACCGCTCAGATTGGTCCATTTTTGCCAGGACTCCAAAGAGCCGAAGAACCGTGGTTTCTCAAGGTAAGGTCCACCGTCTTCAGGGCAAAACACATCGCAATTTCCACAGTCATTGCAGGCATCCGCAAAAGTCGCAATTTGATGTGATTTCTTGATGATGAAGTTTCCCCCTGGAGATTCCGTCCAGCCCCGATCCGAGATGGTGACGTTCGAGTAATGGGTTTCGACCGGTTCAATCTCAAAAGAGAAATTAGCATCGTTCGGACAAACGGGGATGCATTTGTCGCAATTGATGCAGTCCCACAAGAAGAGATGGCTCCCGATCTTTCGGGGTGATTTCAAGTTATGATCCGCACGGTACCGCGGGTTCTTCAAACTTCTCGAAAGGATTTCGGAAACAGAGCTATGGCCTTGGTCCCCGGAAACTTTGCCTCCGGATACCGATGTGGTGCGATTCACAGACCTTACAAATTCCGGAATTGTTTTGACCCCGGCCTCTTTCATTCGACGCTCAAGAGCTGAAAGGTACTGTGGGATGCGACCATAACCACCTGTTCGTAACAAATCCGTGCAGACGGTCACCGGAACCAATCCGATGGAAACACAGTCGGCAACATTATTCACATCGACTCCCGCAGAGAACGAGATGGGAAATTCGGAGTCAAATGCTTTCCGCCATTCATCGACGAGAGCGAGATGAAGGATATGCAACGGCTGGCCTGAAAGGTATTGAATTTTGTCCTTCAGGAATTTTCCTTTGTTCACGACTTCAAGCGTATTACCGAATTTCACTCCTATCGTCTTTCCACATCGAGCCGCCGTCGCTTGCAGTCTTCTCACAACCGCCACTGCGTCGGTGAAGGTTATGTTCACATCATAGACTTTCTGATTGACTTCGATATCAGTATAACCGAGGAGATCGTACAGGAAATGTTCGAGACGATCTTTCCCGAGCATCGGCGGATTCATTTTGATGATTACGTGATAATCCATCTCCGTCAAAAGAAATTCGCAGATCCGTTCAATTTCTTCTGCCGGAGTGCCGTGAAACGTCGAAAGGGTGATGCTGTTGGATATTTCGGGCTTGAATGGTAGATCGCTCCATTCGGCGAATTCCGATGGAATCTCGGCACGAAGTTGTTCGATGATCTTTGAAGCATCACGCATGCTCCTGAGCCAGTCACAGATCGCAGTCGATCGTATCCCTGCAAGATTGTAACCGACGCTGACATCGAATACCGTCGCCAGATTCGTCGGCCGACCGTTGTTCGAGGGGCCAAAAAGCCACCGTTCCAGAATCTCCGTCATCATATGTGCTTTGACGTATTCGCGCAACGACTGATCGAGCCGCAATTCCTGAGACCACTCCGTGTTATAGCCGACGGTCGCTATATCGATGCACGGCCGCGTCAACTCCAGGTGATCGTTGACCTGGACGGTCTTTAACTCAATGATCCGTGAACCCGCGAGCCAGGAGAGGACAATGTTCTGTGCCAACTGTGTATGGGGACCGGCGGCAGGTCCAAGAGGATTCGCCGCCTGGTTGCCACAGAATGTTACGGAAAGATCCACATCACCGCTCGGTCTGTAGAATTTTCTATCCGGCAAGTCGAAGATCGACCGCGTGCGGTTATACTCGGCGTGCATGCGTCTGAGGAGACTACGAAAGGGTATTGGGACGAGTTCTGCCATCGAGAGTTAACGACCCCGCTCCACTCTTCGCCACAACTTCGCTGCAATCTTCGATGCCTTTTCAGCGATGGCATCCTCGTCAAGGCCCACAATTTCCCTGTTCCAGACAACCCAGCTCCCATCCACCATGACATGCTGAACTGCTGAAGTATTCATCCCAAAAAGAATATGCGCGTAAACATTCGACACCGGGAAGGGTGTGGGCGATTTGTAGTCAAGGACTGCAAAGTCCGCCGGACTTCCTTGTGTAATTCCACCGAAAGGGCGATCAAAGAACTCAGATGTTAATCTCTGTCCGTTCTGTAGCATATGTGGAAGGCGGCAAAATTCCACCCTGGAATCCGATTCAACATTTCTGAAATACCCAGTTCTGGTCTCTTCGAACATGTCCGCAGGAAAACCATCGGTCCCTAATGCGGAATTCGGTCCGAACCATTTCAGTGGAGCATAACCGACACCATTATTCATGTTCGATCGGGGATTGTGGACCAACCAGGCCCCGGATTTTGCAATCTTCACAAATTCTTTCTGCTTTAGATGAACACCGTGAGCAAGAATCGACTTCCTTTTCAGAATTCCAAATTTCTCAAGCCGATCGACGAGATTGAGTCGATGTCTCCTCTCGGAATCCAGAACGTCGGCTTGGTCTTCTGCCACATGAATATGAACGCCGTGGTCATACATTTCCGCCAATTCGCCGAGCCTTCTTAACGAGTCATCACCCAACGTCAGACTCGCGTGGGCTCCGATTGTTCCTCGAAAGTGCGTGTTGCTTGTATTTTTGGTCAAGAACCGCTCATTTTCTTCAAGTCCAAAGTCACGTTTTCTCATACCTCCACGGTCTGTCGTTTCATAACACAGAATTCCCCGCAAGCCAACGTGTGACATTGCATCTTTGATGATGTCCAGCGAGCCTTCGATGTGATTCGGAGATGCGTGGTGGTCGATGAGAGTTGTTGTCCCGAACTTTGCCGCCTGGATGGCACCGACGAGCGCACTGTAGTAGATGGATTCTTCATCGAGAGCTTCATCAAGTTTCCACCAAACCTTCCCAAGGATCTCGACGAAGTTTCTGGGAGGAACAGTGGGCGCCGGCATTCCCAGGGACAGGCTTGAGTAAAGATGCGTGTGAGAATTGACGAATCCGGGCATAATGATCTTGCCTGATAAGTCAACGGAGTCTTCGCCTCGGATCGGTTTCAGCTTGGGAGCAACCTTGGCTACCTCACCGTCAACAATACGGATGTCACAATCCTTGACCATTGGGGGATCAAGCACAATTGCTCTTGCATTCTTTAAAAGCAAATTCATATGAAAATCATGTTAGAAAGCATTAACCACGGAGAACACGGATGGAACGGATCGACACTGATGATAGATCCGTGAGTATCCAAGTTTTCGGTGCAATCCGCAGTGAAACGATCACGTTAGTTCTAGTTCGGTCAACTTCTTCTCCAACAAACCAAAGTTTGGCTCGATGTCGATAGGTTGGCCCGTTGCCTGTTTTGCCGACTGGACGTCTTTGAGTCCGTTGCCCGTGATCACAGCAACGGCGGAAGAATTGCGATCAACCACACCCTGAGCTACGGCTCTCTTCAGTCCTGCGACGCCTGCAACTCCTGCCGGTTCCCCGAACACACCCCCGAGTCGGGCTGTTACACGCATGGCGTCAAGAATTTCATCGTCCACCACAGCGATCATCGTTCCGTCCGACGACTTGATTTCTTTTATCGCCCTTCTCCAGTTGCGGGGCGTGCCAACTGCAATGCTGTCTGCAATCGTATCCGTCGCCGTAGGCTTCAGATCTTTTCCGCTCACGAAGGAATCAAGAATCGGTTTTGCCCCTTCGGCCTGGACTCCAAGGAGTTTGGGCGCGCGACTGATGAACCCAAGCTCCTTCATTTCCCTCAGACCCTTCCCTACACCGCCAATGGTGCATCCGTCGCCTACCGAAACGACGACCCAATCAGGAATCTCCGGACCGAATTGCTCTGCAATTTCAAGTCCTGCAGTCTTCTTGCCTTCGACAAGAAATGGATTCGTGCCGCTGTTCCGATCATACCATCCAAAACGTTTGCACGCCTCGCGGCACAGGTCAAAAGCCTGCTCGTAGGTACCTTTGACGCGTACAACCGTTGCCCCGAAGATTAGCAACTGCGTGATCTTCGGTTCAGGTGCGCGCTGCGGAACAAAGATGACGCTTCGCAAACCTACCGAGGCAGACAGTCCGGCAAGCGACGAAGCTGCATTCCCGGTCGATGCACACGCAATCGTCTTGAACCCAAATTCCATCGCCTTCATCACACCGACTGAGCTCGCTCTATCCTTGAAAGAGCTTGTTGGATTCCTTCCGTCGTCCTTCAAGTACAGCTTCTTGATTCCAACGACCGAGGCAAGTCGAGGAACATCATAGACCGGCGTCCATCCGACGAGAAGTGGCGGCACAACGGCGTCCTGCAGAATCGGAATAAGTTCACGGTATCGCCAGTGATCGTGAGGACGCGTCTTGAGCGTTTCCCGGGTCAGAGACTTCCGGGCTGTATTGTAGTTATACTGCATGTCGAGAATCCCTTGTACGCCGCAGGCAGGACACGTGTGAACATTCCCATAAGGGATTGTGTTGCCGCAGACAAAACAACAAAGGCCGGTGACAAACTGCGGGGTCTGTATCATAAGACAGAGATAGGATGCGCGACGGTTGTATTCTTATGGCACTTCAGTCTCTCGATTGAGAGCAGAATCACTTCATTCGTTGCGGGAAGCGAGAACTCAGGCTCAGTGGTATGGTTTGCAGTTGCTGAAATTGCATCTTTGATCGCGAGCCAGGTGCCGAGGCTCAGCATCAAGGGCGGTTCGGCAACAGCCTTGCTTTTCCGAATCGTCGTCGGATACGGGACATCCTTCAATAATGCTACGCGGAAATCCGGCGGAATGTCCTGAGCGGTTGGTATCTTGTATGTATCGGGTGAGTGAGTCATCAAGTTCCCTTCCGGGTCCCATTTGATTTCTTCTGTCGTGACCCAACCAACTCCTTGTATGTAACCCCCCTCAATCTGACCGATATCGATTCCCGGATTAATCGAATCCCCGACATCGTGCAGAATATCAGTCCTGAGCAACTTCACGGCTCCGGTCAACACGTCAACGAGCACCTCCGAAACTGCCATTGCGAACGCGTAGTAATGGAACGGCTTGCCCCATCCCTTGATCTTATCCCATTTGATTCCTGGAACGCTGTAATAACCTGTCGAACTGAGACTGATTTGCCGCAAGACTAATTCCGGCATTGCCTCTGCAAATCCGATTCTGCGCTCAGGATGCTTTGAGTCGAAAATCTGGTCATTCTGGAATGCAATATCGATCCTGTCCGTGACCGTGCTAGAATTTTTCTCGTTGAACATTGCAGAGACAGCCGCCGCAATTCGATCTTTCAGCGTGTCAATAGCGTTCTTCACGGCCATGCCGTTCAGATCGGTCCCGGACGAAGCGGCAGTGGCGGAAGTATTCGGTACCTTCGACGTATTGGTCGCGTTGACTTTGATATTCTCAGTCCTCACCCCAAGCTCAGCGGCCGCGATCTGTTGAATTTTCGTATGGAGACCCTGGCCCATCTCTGTCCCGCCGTGATTGACCAGAACTGTTCCGTCGGCGTAGATATTCACCAGCGCACCAGCCTGGTTCAAGTGTGTGGTCGTGAATGAGATCCCGAACTTCACGGGTGAAAGCGCGAGACCTTTTTTGTAGAACTCGTGCGCCCTGTTGTATTCATTGGCGGCTTCTCTCCGTTCCGCATAGTCTGAAGACTTGACAAGCTGGTCGAACATTGTGTGAAGGTGGTTGTACTCCACCTTCTGTCCATAGTGCGTCACATTGTTTTCGCTTACGCCGTAGAAGTTCTTCTGTCTGATTTCAAGAGAGTCCTTGTGAAGGTACCGTGCTATGCGGTCCATAACCGTCTCGATAACCGCCATCCCTTGTGGACCGCCGAATCCACGAAATGCCGTATTGGATGGCAGGTTCGTCTTCCACACCTTTGCGAGCACGGACATGTTCGGGACGTAATAAGCGTTGTCACAGTGCAACATTGCACGCTCCATAATCGCGAACGAAAGGTCGGTGGTTGCGCCTGCATCGCTATTGAGTTCAATCTTCAGTGCCTGGAGCTTCCCATCATCATTGAACCCTGCTTCGTATTTGCTGAGGAATCGATGACGTTTACCAGTCATGATCATATCGTCATCGCGGAACAACCGGACCTTCACCGGTCGACCCGTAGCCCTGCAAAGCAACGCGCACCAACACGCGGTATGGTTCGCCTGCGTCTCTTTGCCACCAAAGGCGCCGCCCATGCGTCGTACTTCGACGACGACATCCTTCTTTTTGACACCCAACACTTCGGCCACAAGTCCTTGTGTTTCGGAAGGGTGTTGGGTAGAACTATACACGGTGATTTCCGGACCCTCACCGGGCACACTCAGCGCGGCCTGACTTTCCAAATACCAGTGCTCTGCTGCGCCGGTTCGTAGTTCGCCCCTGATCACGTGGGGAGCGGTCTTCATCGCATCGTCCACATTTCCGCGATTCATTGTCCTCGCCGGGCCGAGCAAATTGTTTGCTTCAATGGCATCTTCGAGCGTAAGAATCGGTTTGAGCGGCTCGTATTTGACTTCGATTAATTTTTCCGCGGCACGGCACTGAGCATCCGTTTCAGCAGCGATGAGGAACACGGCCTGACCCACAAATGTCACTTCATTTTCAGCAAGACATAGCTCGTCTTTGACCACCGGCCCCATCTGGTTGTGGCCAGGGATGTCTTTGAAAGACAGAATGGCTGCCACACCTGGAGACTTCCTTGCTTTGGAGAGGTCGAACGTCACAATCCGTGCGTGTGCGTGGGGGCTGTAGACGACCCGACCGATCAGGAGACTTTCGCTTGTGGGCAAGTCATCAATGTACCGAGCTTCGCCGGTTACGTGAAAAACTGCGCTTTCGTGTGGTATCACCTGAGACATCTATCCTTAAAAAGAATTAGCCACGGATGAAACGCACAAAACACGGATGAACACAAATTGAGTAAGCCGGTTATCCGTAGACATTGAGATCATTCTCCTTCGCCGTTCTTCGTATCATTCCAGAACTTGAGGAGCAGGTTTTTTGCAACGACTTTGCGAAACTCGGCGCTGCCGCGAACATCAGAAATGGGGCTGAAGTCTTTGTCGATCCATTGTTGTGCATTCTCAACCGTCGAACGAATCCAGGGTTTGCCCTTCAGAAATCTCTCGGTCACTTCCGCGCGCTTGCTTCGTTCTGCCATTCCGCCGTACGCGAGAATACTGTCTTTGACCATACCGCCGTCATCGACGTCTAGGCAAAATGCGGCACTGACTGTTGCGATGTCGAGGTCGCGCCGTTTCGACACCTTGTAGGACTGAACTTTCAGACTTTTTGATGGGATTGGCAATGTTATGGCAGTAATGATCTCGTCCGGTTTACGTTCCGTCTTTCTGTACCCCGTTGCGAACTTGTCGGCACGAACAGTTCGTTTCCCCCCCTTCCCCTGCAGCACGATTTTTGCACTATACGCGATGAGCACAGGGAGGATGTCTCCAATCGGAGAAGCTGTGCCGATATTTCCTCCAATTGTGGCCACATTTCTGATTTGTTCTGCGCCAAATACGCCGAGCATCCCGGAAAGAGCAGGAAGATCACGTCGAGATTGTTGCATGACATCGTTGACCTTCACTCCGGCGCCAAACGTCAACCCTGAACTTCGCCTTGATATTTTGTTTAGTTCAGCGACACGGGAGAGATCGATCACGTGAGGGAGAGTCTCGAACTTCTTCGTCACCCGAAGAGCAACATCCGTTGCACCGTTTACAAGGACGGCCTTCGGGAATCTCCTGACGAGCGCAAGACATTCCTTCAGCATAGCAGGTTGATCGTATCGTTGCTGTCGCGTCACGATGGAAATACCCGTCCGCGGAATCGACTTCAGAAGTCTGACGGTGCTCACTCCGTCGGTTCCAAAATGGACCCCGCCATTTTGTGGACTGGACTTGATGGCTGCATCGATAATGGGGCGATAACCGGTGCATCGGCAGAGGTTTCCCGCCAGAGCCACTCTTGCCTCTTCCGGAGTCGGATGAGGTCTGCTTTGTGTCAATGCAAAAAGAGACATGATGATTCCAGGCGTGCAAAATCCGCATTGACTGCCATTCGAATCGACCATTGCCCTCTGCACAGGATGCAGATCGCCGCTTGGACTTTTGAGGTTCTCCACTGTCACCAGTTCTTTACCGTGGAGCATGGGGAGGAACAGCAGGCAAGAATCTACTGCCCGATAATGAAGCACACGATCTTGACCCAATTCACCGATGACGACCGTGCACGCACCACAATCCCCTTCTGCGCATCCCTCCTTGACGCCTCTGTGGTCAGGGAGACTCCGAAGGTAATTGAGGACCGTCGTCGTTGGACTCAGGCCCGACGCGGGGCTGAATTCGAGTGTCTTTTTCGCGCCATCGAGTATGAATGTAATCGAGTTTTTCACAGAAGATAGACGGCTCTCTTTAATGGACTGAGTGATCTTGGGCTCGTGTCAGGATGCAAAACCTATCGACCCGCTCATTCCCAAGCCGGACAAGGGTAATCTCGGCCGGCTCTTCGGGGCAATTGTCTTCTATTCAAATTACAAGAGTAACGAAAGAATGGCAAGGATATTCTCCGCTGAGCACTTGAATTGCTCACAAAACGAAGAGAATCCCGACTTCGGGTGTCGAACACTAAGAGCGTT
>Ga0335081_10009839_pt1 | contig 15416 bp, 12 predicted proteins | sample Lox_Sample_35_FD_206713 | JGI IMG/M metagenome (GOLD analysis project Ga0335081, IMG submission 206713) | Soil microbial communities from Loxahatchee National Wildlife Refuge, Florida, United States - Lox_Sample_3.5 | ecosystem: Environmental > Terrestrial > Soil > Wetlands | place: USA...
CCAGAGCCGCCGGCCCAGACTGCCTCGTTCTGCGCTTGGGCGGGCATCGCAGCGACAAGCACGGAGGCGACCATGCAGGCAAGCGGGATAACCATCCACCGGGTTGCGAATCTCTGGAATTTCACGGACATAACACTCTCCTGACCAAACGCCGGCCTCGAAAGATTGCTTACCTATCAGGTCGTCGATTTCTGGCAACGCTCCCCGGGCATGAGCCGGGCAAACTCTGCTGCGGGGGATACGCACAAGAGGCATCCGTCGGAAGAATGGTGGCAGCGATTTCCGGCGGAACCGCTCCGTACGGAGGCCTAACGGGCTTGTCGGTTGACCCTGCTCCCAGGATTGGCTATCTTGGCTTAACCTGCCGTGGCGTTTTCGGCCCCAAACGCGTGGTAGAGGTAAAGGGATTCGTCCGAACCACAGGCGCCGAACGTATCCATATGGGAAATTTCGAGGAGCTTTACCGCAAACATGTTCACACTGTGTTCCGGTTTGCGGTGCACTGCGTTGGCAGGCGGGAAGCTGCCGAGGATCTGACTTCTGAGGCTTTTCTGGCGCTCTACCGCAACCTCGATCAAATCGACGAGTCGCTGCTGCCCGGCTGGCTCCTGACCGTCGTCCGCAATCGCGCACGCGATCAATGGCGACGGCAGAAGACCGAGCAGCGTTACATCGAGGAGGCCGCGAAGGTTCCCGCGGAAGAAGCTCCGCCGTTTGAAAGGTGGTTGATGGAAAACAACGACCTCAAGCCCATTCACCGCGCCTGCCTGATACTTCGGTACGGCTATGGGATGACTCGCGCAGAAATTGCAGCCCAAACCGGCTTGCGAGAGACCCAGGTGAAGGGGCACTTGCAGTACGTTCTTGAATTGCTTCGCAAGAAAAAGAGAGAGAAAAAAAGTTGAGCCCGCATCAGAACGATTGGGACGCTGAAGAGCGAGAGGCATTGGAGGATCTTCGGAGGGACCTCGAAGAGATCCGCCGGCGCCACGGCGCTGATCCGCCGCTTGAGTTGTTGCGAGCTGCCAAAGCGGGTGTGCTTCCCGACGAGGTCCAGAAGGCGGTCGAGGATTATCTGGACAAGAGCGCCTGGAGCCAGGCTCTGGTGGAAGGCGTCGAGAGCGTCGACGTGACGCTCGATGCCGACTCGGAAAAGAGGCTGCTCGAACGCATCCGGCTAGAGGCGAAGGCGCGCCCGCAGGCGCGATGGACGTGGGGCGGATCGTGGAGGATCCTCGTCGCCGCGGTCGGGTTGGCTGCGTGCGTTTTTCTTGTTCTTCACTTTCCCGCCAGCAAGCACGTTTCGCCACCGCCCGTAGCGCCGGTAGCCGCGGTACCCGCTGCGCCAACCACGGCGGAGTTCCTGCTTGCGCTCGAAAAGCCGGACGTAAAACTCGCACCCTCTTCGTTGACTGTGCGCGGAGAACAGACTCAGAGCCGCTTTCTTGAAGATCTCGCTCCAGCATTGACGGCATACCGCCAAAATGATTACCAGAGTGCCGAGAAACAACTCGTTGTGCTGCGGAGCCGCTATCCGAAGTCTGTCGAGGTACAATTTTATCTTGGCGTCAGCAGGCTTTTTCTTGGAAACGCCGCCGGTGCGATCGAGCCCTTGAACGCTGCGCGTAAAATCGCGAGCGAGACATTCGGACCCGATGCGCTGTGGTACCTCGCGGTGGCCTACGAACGAGCCGGGAACACGCAAGCGGCTTCCGCGGAACTGGCGGCGCTTTGCTCCGGAACGAGCGCGTTCAAGGCACGCGCATGCGACGGTGTTCGTGTCCTGAAGCCCGTTCCAAGCCCTGACAAGCCGTCCGGGAATCGATAAGCCATGGTGCACAGGTACGGCCGTCGCGTGGTGTCCTCCTCGAGCATTTTTCTGCTCGCAATGCTGATTGTGACGAGCGGCGCTTATTGCGCGAACATGCCATCGCAGCAGCAATCACGCGAAGGGCAGGCCACGACCGCTCAGACTACCGCCATTGACTACCCTGCATTGATGACCGAGGCCCAGAACCTCTTCACGCAACAGAAGTTTGATGAGGCTGACGGCAAGTTCGCAGACATTTCGAAGATGGCGCGGAGTGACGGGCAGGACCTCTGGGTCGCGCGGGCGGAAGCCGGCCTGGGCTCGGTGGCTTATCGAAAGTTGCGATACCCGGAAGCGCGGAAGCATTACCTGGAAGCGCTCGCGATTTTCGAGCGGCTTGGGGAGCGCAAGGACGCCGCCCGCGCGACACTCTCGCTGGGGAATGTTTCGTACTTCATGGGTGATCTTCAGGACGCCAGTTCGCGTTACGAATCTGCTGCACAGGCCTATCAGGCGCTTGGGGACGTGAACCATCACGTCAGCGCAATGGAGAACTTTCTAAAGGTCCAGCCATACAACAAGCAGACACAAGAGCTTTTCGACAAGGTGCTGCTGGAGGCCCAAGCGGCAGGAGACAAATCCCTCGAAGCTTCAATTTTGCATGACGAAGCCGACCGTCTCTTCCAGATCAGCGAGTACGAACAGGCGATTGAGAAGCTCACGCGCGCGGGAGATCTGGCGCTGCAAATCAACGATCGCGCCGAACTCGGGACAATCTACAACAGCCTCGGACGCTTGTATCGCAGCCATCGCCAAACAGACATGGCATTGCAGTATCAACTGAAGGCTCTCGAAATCCAGGAATCGCTGCCCGACAAGGTCAATCTGATCCAGAGCCTCAACGCCGTCGCAGTCACTTACGATTCGCTGGGGAATGCCGAGCAAGCACTTCATTACTACGAGCGCGCGCTTGCGCTTGCGGACGCCACGGGATCTCCCCGCCTCGAGGACTTTGTGCGAGGGAATTTTGCGGGCTTCCTCGTTGAACTTGGAGAAAACGCGCGAGGGGCGGCAATGCTCGAGGAAGCATTGGCACGGGGCGCGGACAGATACAAGAGCGCTCGGCTGGACTTTCTCTCACTCGCCTACCGTCGCCTGGGGAGATACGAGGAAGCGCTCGACGCGGCCCAGAAAGCTATGGACACGTGCGGCCAGGAGGAAACTTCCATATGCCTCTTTGCGCTGAAACGCCGCGCGGAAGCGCATCTCGCGCTGGGGAACACCGCTGCGGCGGCCTCCGACCTGCAACTCGCGCTCGAGAAGCTAGAAGCGGTTCATTCCAAACTTGTCCCCGAGGATTTCCTCAAGCAGGACTTTCACCAGGGGTGGGAGTCGCTGTACTCCCTCGTGGTCGATCTCGATTTCAGGCAGGGGAAGATCAGCGACGCCCTTACGTCGGCAGAGATGGCGAGGTCTCGCGCATTTCTGGATCTTCTTGCCGCCCAGCAACTCAAATGGAAGGAGAGGGACCAGGTCGAAATGGCCGCGCTTCAGCGGGCCGCCGCGGCGATACCATCCGATGGAACGGCCGGTGGCGCGGCGCGCAGCGCGAGTTTCTCTGTGACTTTGCGCGGCGGCACGGCCCAACAGCAGACGGATGTCGTCGTGATGCAGTCCGCGCCGCCGGAATTGCGCAGCCTGGTGACGGCGGCATCCGCCTCTGCAACGGACATTGCGTCTACCGCGTCGCGTTTGAAATCTACTTTTCTGATCTACTGGGTCGCGGACGACGCTCTATACACCTGGGTGGTCAGCCCTTCGGGGGAGATACACGGAAACCGCGTCGCGATCCTTCGCACCAAACTAATAGAGATGGTCGCCCAAACGGTTCCCTTTTCTTCCGGTTCAGCGGAAGGCGAGGCGTCGGGTGCCAACTCAAATGGAGCGGGCGCGACGGCTGCCGTCACCACCCCGAATGACGCCTGGCGACAGCTCGATGACACCCTGATCGAGCCCATACGAAAATACTTGCCCCGATCACGCGGGGCGCGTCTCACCATTGTGCCGCACGGTCCACTCATGGGTTTGTCTTTTGCTGCACTCCCCGACGCAAAAGGAAGGTACCTTCTGGAGGACTATCGGCTGCACTACGTTCCCGCGAGCGCCGTGCTTCTCTACACGGCGAACAAGCGCCGGCCCGACGCCCGCAAGGGACAATTCATGCTGATAGCCGATCCGGATGTGCCTCCCGATCCCGTCACGCATGTGCCGTTTCCGCGCTTGCCGGGATCCCGCGCTGAGGCGGCCCGCGTTGCGGCCTTGTTGCCGGCGTCACACATCCTTCTGCTGAATGGTGAGGATGCGAACGAGACTCACATTCGTGAGGCGGCGCCACAGGAAGCGGTTCTGCATTTCGCAACCCACGCCGTGGTTCGCGACGAGGATCCCTTCAATTCATTTCTCGCCCTCAGCCGGGCTCCCGACGGCTCGTCAGACGGTTTCCTCACGGCCCGCGAAATCTACAGCCTTGACTTGAACGCCGACCTGGTGGTTCTGAGCTCCTGCCGCTCCGGCGGAGGGCGAATCAATGGCGACGGCATCGCGGCGTTGTCTCGAGCGTTCTTTTACGCAGGTACGCCCTCGCTTGTCGTGAGTTTGTGGGACGTGGCTGATCAGCCAGCGAATCGGCTATTGCCGGAGTTTTACCGCGTGTGGCTTCGAGGTGAAGACAAGGACAGCGCCCTTCGGGCCGCTCAGCTTCGCCTGATTCGTGATCTCCGCGCGGGAAAAGTGAGGGTTTCGACGCCAGCTGGGGAAGTCGTGCTCTCGGAGAACCCGGCATTTTGGGCGGGCTTCGTGGTGGTCGGCGAGCCGGATTGATCTTCGGACCCCGCGCACAGCGCCTCGCACACGAGTTCTTGCCGGCCGCACTCGCTATCGCCGAACGGCGGCATCCTTCGGGACGTCGGAGTCCGCCGAAATCTTCGCATCGGTCTCGACCAGCCGGACTTCGCTCGTTCCTTTTCCCGCCAGGTGAATCGTTTGCGCGCGCAACGACTGCAGCGTTACGTTCCTGGCGTTCGCCAGTTCGACCACGGGTGCGGCCGATGCCGGCGCGGCGTCGACATACACGGTATCGAGTCGGAAATCCTCAACGTCTTGCGCCGTGAGGCCCGATCGCCAGGTGTCTGATTGCGGCTGGCTCCAGTGAATCTCGACGTCTCTCATTGAGAAGTTGCGCGCCTGACGCAACGCGAGTGCCGTCCGCGTGTTTTCGTAAGGTGCTGCCGGATCATGTGAGACGAAAAGGCGGACACTATCGAAATGGACGTTTTCCAACCAACTGTCGGGATGCCCGTTAATGCCCGAGGTGCCCACGCCGTGAGCGATCACGTTGGAAATCGACACGTTCCTGATTTTGCCCGCAGGCGGCTCGTGCTCGCGTTTTGTTCCATCGATCTCACTGCGGCGCTTGATGTTGAAGTGAATCGGGTCGCCGTCTCCCCACCAGAACCAGTCGAAGCGGCGCGTCTCGATGGAAACATTGGCAATCACGACGTCTTCCACTATGCCGCCCTCGAACACCATAAATGCCAGGCCGCGGTTTGAGTTCGTAATGACGATATTATTGATTGCGACACGGCGGACGGCGTTCGAATTGCCGTCGCAGAACTTGAGCGCGCTCGAAGCCGACGAGAGCCGACAATTGGTCACCGTCACGTTCTCGGTCGGCAAAGCCGGGCCCCAGATGTCCGCCGACCAAAAGACGATCGCGTCGTCGCCGGTCTCAATCGTCGAGTTAGCCACGCGCACGTCCTCGCAGCCATCGAGGTCCAGGCCGTCAGCCCAAACGGCTTCCTTGCCGCTCGAATAGATGTAGACGCCGTCGACGACGAGTCTCTTGCATGCGTACGGATTGATGGTCCAACTGCGCGACCGGATGAACTTCAGACCGGCGATCCGGACATCCTGGCAACCCAGCAGCAGGACCAACCGCGGGTAGACTGTCTCCGTGGGGAATCCGGCAGGGAACGATCTTAAGAGCGGCTTTCCCGCGGCCTCCATTTGGAGCTGGTTGGGACGAATATAGAAGTCCGTAAAAGCGGCGGAGCTCCATATGTACGACGCCTGACCGTCAATCGTGCCGCGGCCTTCGAGGGCAATGTCGTGCACGCCTTCACCGATTAGCAGAGCGGACTTCGGCGGTGGATCGAATTCATGGCCATCGAGCGAAGCAAAGAGAGTTGCGCCGGCTTCGAGATACAGGCGTACTCCTGATCGTAGGTGAAGTTGGCCCGAAGTGTACTCGCCGGGCGGAACATAAACTGTGCCACCGCCCGAGTTTCCGCACGCGTCGATGGCTCGCTGAAAGGCGGGTCGTGCGTCGTCCGCTTTGCGCCCCGTCGCGCCGTAATCCTTCACGTTGTACAGCGGGGGTGCGGGGGGTTCCGCATCGGAACCCGTCGCTCCCGCTAGAAGCCGGTCGCCAGCGAACGACGCGCCTGCTACGCCTGTTGCAACGGAAGCAAGAAAGCGCCGCCGGTCAAGCAAAGAGCACCTCCTGAGTAAGACGCGGGCGATGCTATCGCCTGCGCGTTTCGTTGACAATGGGAACTCGCCGAGCCCGCGATGTCGGCGGCCTCGTCCGTGTCGCTCTGGGAGAAACCTGTATTCCGCGTGCGGTTCCGTAACATTTCTACTCCGCCTTTCGTGACCTTTCGATGAGCAATCCGTGTCACAAGAGCTAACTCGTTTGTTCACCGTGAGTTATACGCGCCTGGCGCTGGTCGGTGACATGCATTATTTCGGTCAGAATTGAACTCGTCCCGCGCGTGTCAAATCGGTTCAAGGAGTGAGGAACGTGAAGAAGCCGGAGGACAGGATAGTGCAGCAGCCGCATTCGCCGCAGAGTGGCTTCACCATGGTCGAGATGGTCATTGTGGTGATCATCATAGTCGTCATTGCGGCGATTGCGTTAGTGCAGTTGCAGCCCACCGTGCAGCAATTCCGTGCCAACGCCGCGATGGATCAGGTCAAAGGTGCGCTGCGCCAGGCCCGAGAGTTAGCAATCTCGCAGCGCCGCACGATCGTCGTGCAGTTTGTACCAGCGACCAATAGGATTCAGCTCTTCCAAGTGCTCGAACCGGGAAACGTTCGAGCGGCTGCACCCTTCCTGACTCTGCCGATCCAGAGCACGGTGCAGTTCATGACGGTCGCGGGAGAGGTGGATACCCCGGATGCGTACGGAATCCCTGCGCCCCCGGCCGGGATTATGTTCGGCGGCGTGGTGAATGGTCCGCCGGCAGGAATGCAGTTCCAGAGCGACGGGACTTTCGATAACGCGGCGGGCACTCCAATCAACGGGACCGTGTTTCTCGCTGTGCCCAACATCAAAACGACGGAACGCGCCGTGACGATTCTCGGCGCCACCGGCCGAATCCACGCTTTCAAGAGCGGCGGCGCCGCCGGCGTGACGACTTGGTTCCAGTAATACGGAGGGCATGAAGAATGCGCGCTCGAATGAGTCGGCAGAATCAAACAGGCTTCACTCTCATGGAGACCATGATCGCGGTGGTGGTCCTCGCGGTCGGCCTTCTGTCGCTGGCGGCAATGCTGGCCGACGGCATGGCTTATATGAACATGTCTCAGGACGATTACATCGCGCAGGAGAAAGCGACCGAAGCCGTGGAATCGATCTTCACGGCTCGCGATATGGGTCAGGCCACGTGGGGAACGATCTGCAACGTGGGTGGCGGCCCCTCATGCATTTTTGTTCCTGGACCGGTGCAGTTGTGCGATCCAGGTCCCGACGGCATCTTGGGCACCATCGATGATGACTGCGCCGGGCGGCCGGATGCGCTTCTGCTGCCGAACGCCAACAACACCTTCAATCCGCCGATCCGCGTTCCTCTTTCGAACTTCAGACGCACGATCACGATCACGCCTGTGCCGGGTGTGGCGAACCTCAGCCAAATCCAGGTGACCGTGACGTACACGTCCGGGCGGTTCACGCGCAGTTACACGTTATTCACGAATATTTCGAATTTCTCGTAGGCGCTTCCGACGGAGGCTGTGAATGAAACGCAATGCCGGATTTAGCTTGATCGAAGTTCTGGCGGCAACGGCTCTGATGCTGATCATCATGGCGGCAACGCTGAAGACGCTGACGGATGCGATGCACGCGAACGAAGCCGTCACCCTGATGGCGGACACGCAGGAGAACCTTCGCGCCTCCCTCAACTACATGACGAAGGACGTTATCCAGGCCGGAGAGGGAATACCCCAGGGCGGAATCACAATTCCGAATACCGGCGGGGTTTCGGCGTTGAACCGCCCCCTGCCTCCGGGGGCGCCGCCTCCAGTCACCTTTCCGACGAGTTGGGTCGCCCTTCCCGCAATCGCACCGGGCTTCCAGCGGGGGCTGCCGTCCCTGGTTCCGAACCCCGGCGTGCCCGGGGCAACGGTTGCGGGGCCGAACACCGACATGATCACGGTCCTTTATGCGGACACGACCTTGCAGGACGCTCTGGGTAACTGGATGAATCGTTACCCGATCCGCGTTGCGCCGTATGCGGGTTGCGGAGGCGCAAATCCGTCGCCCAACGGGACAATTACCACGGCAGCTGGCGTGACAACCATCGTGTTTGATCCCACCTGCGTCAACATCAACACGGGTAATACCGGCATTAATCCCGGCGATTTGATCCTGCTGCAGAACAACGCCAGTGGTTGCGCCAGTGGAGGCGCCATGGTGGCCAGCGACAGTTGCGATGCCAATGCCCCCTCCGCCCCCGGGAGCATGGCCCTGCTCACGGTGACGGCCGTGAACGTTGGAGCAAATACAATCACATTTGGTTGCGGCGATGCGTTCAACCTGAATTGTTCAGGCAAAGCCACGGGAACGGTCACGCAGATGCAAAACGGAGGCACGTGGAACAACGTGACGGTTACCGCGACGCGAGTCTGGATGGTCACCTATTACATCAGCACCGCTTTTCCCGCCACTCCGTTGCGGCCGATGTTGATGCGCCAGGTCAACTTCAATGCGGCGCAACCGGTTGGCGAAGTGATCGAAAACATGCAGATTTTCTATGATGTCCTCAACGCAGGATCGACTCCCCCCACGCTCTTGGCACCGGCCGAAAACGAGGACCCATTGGGAACAGTCGGTGCGGGTTGGGGCGTCGGTTCACTGCCCTACGTTCGCGATTGTTACATCATCTTGTTTGCCCGTTCGGAAAATGCGTACAGTCAAACGAGGACCTACCTTCGAAATAATTTGCAGACTGTCGTCAGCATTCGCGGGTTGGATTTCTATAACGAGTTTCGTTAGGAACTTCGTGGGTTTTGATTCGAACTCGATTGCGATGCTCAGGAGAAGGAGAACCTTGATGAGAAGCCGTCGTGAAACGGGGATGGCGCTGGCAACTGCACTTCTGGTGCTGATGCTGGTGTCGACGATGATCGTGGGTCTGGCCTGGCTGGTGATGACCGACCAGAAACTCGGCGGCAACAGCTCCGACCGCCAGCGGGCTTTCTATGGCGCTGAGGGTGGGATGGAAGCCCTGACTGCCGGCATCGAGAATACGTTCAACGGTAACCCCGCCGTCACGTGCAACTCAATCACTGGCCCCGGTGGAGTTACGTCCAATCCTCCCAACCAGGCTGATCTCCCGGGAATTCAGTTTCTGAACCCGGACGGGACGCCGGGCTACCAGGCACTCTTCAATTGCGTGGGCGGAGTCCCTGCATCGGGGTTCGAGACCATTACAACCGGCCAATATGCAGGCTTGTACGCGCAAGCGACACCCTATACGTTGCAGGTTACTGCGCGAAGCTCCTACGGTTCGGAAGTGAAACTCCAGCGCGAGGTCCAGACTGTCGCGATTCCGATTTTCCAGTTCGGGATGTTCTCTCAGACCGACCTCGACTTCTTCGCCGGCCCGAACTTCAACTTTGGCGGGCGCGTTCATACAAATGGGAACCTCTGGTTGGCTGAGGGAGGCGGCTCTACCCTTACCATGGCAGGGAAGGTCACGGCCGCAGGCGAAATCATCACGGCGAACCTCGAGAACGGCTGGGCCACGGCCAACAACTACGGTGGGCCGGTCGACATCACCAATGGCTCGGCGTTTCCTAACCTCCTGGCCCAAGCCACAACGCAGAGCGTTCAGGGCGCTGCCAACTGGGTTGGGAATTTGGGCGCGAACAACGAGCCCGGCTTTGCCAACGTCGCCAGCGGAGTTTACCTCGGCAACGTCGGCGTTAAGGAAACGGGCGTCAAGCCCTTGAACCTGGCCATCGCCACTCCTGGCTTCGGCCAGAACGGCCAGAGCATCGACCTGATCCGCAGGGGATTGCGAACTGATGCGGCCACGTTCCTCGCCCAGCGATATTTCGGCATGCAAGGCATGGGCATTCGCATCCTGTTGTCGGACTACGGTCCTGCTGGCACCTGCGCAAGCAGTGACCTCAGCAGTACGAGCGGCATTCAGTTGCCCGGCCTTTCAGCCAACCTCGCCGGCCCAGTGGCCACGCCGGTCGACCTGGCAGCGCTGGCCTGGGATCCCACGGTCGGTGTGGCTCCCTATAACGCCGCGCCAGCGTGGCTGACCGCCACCGGGCAAGTCGGGACCAGCATTTTCCCATTGCCGATTTCCGATGCCACGGGTGCAGTAAACACGTACAACGCAGTCGATGGATACTGGGTGAAGAAGGGCTATCCCACGATCACGGGATGCCTGAAAATCGAATACCAGAATAACGCTGGCCTCTGGACCGACATCACGCCCACGATTCTGCAGCTCGGTTATACCGGCCGCAATATCAACCCGCAGACCAAAGCCACGGACAACGCCAATCCTTCGCCGACCCTGATCGCTCTCCCGGCCGGCGCCCAGATCAACGGAACGGGCCAGACAGTGAAAGCGGGTGTCGCGAATGTGGGATGCAACGTCGACCCGAGCCCCAATGCGGTAATCCGGTTCTCGAGGGAGCGGGACAATCCATCGTTCTCAGTCGGCGTGGGCGGGTGTCCGGTGCCTCCAGTCGCAGCCGCAAACACGCACGGGACCGACTATTGGCCCAACGTGCTCTACGATACCCGCGAGGGGATGCTCCGCGATACGTCGACAGGCATGAACGCCTTTGGTGCACTCGGTCCCAACATTCCCGTTGCCGGCGCCATGTACTACGTGGAACTTGACATGGCAAATCTCGTCCAGTGCCTGACGAACGCCGCCATCTGCCCAGGTGTGGCCGGCAACGTCGCAAACGCAACCACGACAGGCTATGCGCTGTATTTCTCCGATCGTCGAGGCAATCTGCCCGACCCGAACCCGCCCGCCTCGATCGGAGGGGCGAATGTGCTGACGGGAGCATTTGGGTATGACGACGTCGTCAATCCCGGCAGCGCCAGCAGTTGCCCGAACGGCGTGGCCGATACAGGAGAGGATCCGGAGGGCGACTACAACACAAATGGTGTTGACCCTGCTCCGCTTGGTTTTCCGCGGACCTACGGCAACACCCTGAATCCGCTTCCCCTAAATCTGTGGCCGGTCCCCGGTGTACTCGGCACCCAGGTGACCGGCGTCGGAAATGGGGCCAATCTTGTGAGCGGCGGAACGTCCGTCCTCGCGAAGAACAATAACTGCCTGGCTCCCGTCGGAGTGGCCTCTGCGACGGCGTGGCCGTACGCAGTCGCGCGTGCCGTCGATCTCCGAGAGAACCCGCCGCTATTTTTCCGCCGGGCTCTGAAAATAGTGAACGGCTATGTGCTTGGAGCCGTCGCCAATCCCATGGGAGTCTGTGGCGCCGGACCTTGCGGCTTGACGATCGCCTCGGAGAATCCCGTGTACATCCAGGGCGACTACAACAACAACCCGAACGGCGACCCAACCCTCGCGACGCCCAATGCCGACGCGCACGTTGCGGCTTCGGTGGTCGCGGATGCCGTAACGCTCCTTTCGGACAATTGGAATGACGTCAACTCGTTTGCCTTCCCCTATGGCATCGGCGGCGTCGGCAGCAACGTGGGCAATGGTGGCCGCAATGCGGTCACGACGACGTACCGCTTGGCCATAGCTGCGGGCAAGAACGTGCCTTTCAGGCAGCCTGCGGTTGGTGTGGTCGGCCAGGACTTTGGAACCGACGGTGGCGCGCACAACTTCCTGCGCTACATCGAGAACTGGGGTCCAGCCACACTCTATTATCGAGGCTCGATCGTCAGCATGTATTACAGCCATCAAGCGTTCAGCACGTTCAAGTGCTGTAACCTGGTGTATAGCCCGCCCGTTCGCGGCTATAACTTCGACACCGACTTCCAAACCCCGGCCAAGCTTCCGCCTCTGACGCCGATGCTTCGCGACATCAACACCATCGGCTTCACGCAGATGAGCTTGCCGACGCAATAGAAGATTTGTACCCCGCAACACCCCATGAGCGGCTCCCGTTCCCCCCGGGAGCCGCTCTCGTTTTGCGGGCTACTTCAGGACTGTGAGGGTCACTTCGATTTTCAGGACGTGCCCGGTCACGGGGTCGACGGCGGATGTTCCTTCGGCGGTCTGGCCGTTCTTCACCACCACAGTAAAGTCGTCGCGAAACGAACGAATCAAAGGTTGCGGCCCCGGGCTGTTGTCTCCTGGTTTCCAGTCCGTTTCTTTTCCGTTCGAGCCGGGCATTGAAACCGACGAGCGCTCGACGCCGATGTCGAGCCGATAGTCGCCTTCTTCGCGCTGCGTGGCCGAGCAATCGATGTTTGTGCCGACATCCTGATAGGTGACTTGGTTGCCCGAGCCCGTGACGATCGGAACGCGAACGCCGTAGCGCAGGAAAGCACGGTGAGGGTTACGCGGCCCGGTGCCCAACATGTTCAGCATGTACGGAAGGCTGCTGATTTTTTGACTGCCGTCGAATTCAGTCAAGACGACCTGCACCTTGAGGGGAATCTCGGGCGGCGCCGTCTCTGCTGCCGCCTTCTTGCCGCTGGCCTCCCCCTGAGTGTCCTGCGCGTTAATGGACGGCAAGCATACGAGCAGTAGCAGAAGAGCCAGAAGTATCCGTGTGGATTTCATCGGTCTCACCCTTCCAGTGGATTTTGTCGATTCGTGCATGCACAAGAGACGCCGCTGGAACGCGATTGGTTCAGGGGCGGCCGTCGTTTGTGGCGGGCGCGAGGGCCACATCGGATTCCGGAGGCGCGAGGGGCGCGATTTCGATAGGCTCGATCTCGAGCGGCTTCCCCGCTTCCTGTTGGGTGGCGAGAAGTTGTTTCGTATCGACCCGCCCGGAACGAATCGCCTCAGCGAACTGCACGACGGCGTCGAGTTGGCCGGGCGGGACGAGCACTTCGGGCTGCGACCGCGACGCCAGCAAGCGGGCACCATGATGCAGTCGTGAGACCGGCTGCACACTCTCCACAATCGGCGCGCCTGGATTCGGAGCACGGGGCGAATCGGGAGCCTTCTCGTTCTGTTTTCCAGCAACGGTCGGGCCAACCGGATGGTTGGGCGGCAGCCAGTGGAACCCTAAGGTCAGTAGAACGACCAGTATTCCCACCGCCGCGACGGCACCTTGAAACGAAAACAGCCGCCGGGATGCTGACACTCCCGAATACAAGCCCAGCCATGTGCGCCACGAACTCGTCGGTTCCTCGGCGATCCGCGCCCGCAGTCTGGCCGCGAAATGCGGCGAAGGCTCGCCGGAGACAAGCGATTCAACCCCGCGATCGACGATCTCGCCGAGTTCCCGCGCATGTCGGTAGGCTTCGCGGCAAGCATCGCACTCGGCAGCGTGCGCGAGCAGTTCGCGCTCGTGGTGAGGCGCAAGCCCGCCGACCCCTGCCTCGGTCAGCCAATCGGAGTATTTCCCGCAACCGCTCATGTCATTCACCTGCGCTCGAAATGCCCCGGTGCGCCACGGAAATGCCGGCGCTTCGCAGAGCTTCCGCCAGATGTTTGCGCGCGAGGTGCACTCGCGACTTTACCGTACCCTCGGGCAAATCCAGGACCTTCGCAACCTCGCGCGTGTTATATCCCTCGATGGCCGCGAGCAGCATCACGATTCGCAATTTCTCGGGCAGCGCATCGAGGGCTGCGGCGATGTGGCGCTCGATCTCTCTTGTGGCAGCAATGCCTTCAACTCCCGGCTCCGGGTTCTCCCGCACGGCAGCAAGCTCGCGCCTTTCGCGCCGTCCGGCAGCTCGAATCCGGTCTAGCGACAGCCGCCATGCCGTGCGCACCAGCCAGGCGCGAAATCGCTCGCGGTCGCGCAGGCGATGAAAATTGCGGTATGCGCGAAGCATTGCGTCCTGGGCGACATCCTCCGCCTCGGTCGAATTCCGCAGCACTCCGAGCGCCACGCGGTACGCAAGCGTCGGGCAATCGGCCAGACGCCGCTCGAATTCGCGCTCGAGCGATTCGCCGGACGTCACCGCGCCTCTCGGAAGGCTGGCCGCAAGGGCATCCATCTCGGTCCCATTCAGCCAGACGCCGGTCATCAGCTTTTGGTTCACTTGATTTGTGACTCAGGGATTCGCGAGCGACTCATTTCGCGCCACTTTATCGCGGCTCACAGGTCCAGCCGTGCCAGCAATTCGTCCACGTTCGTATCGTCCACGCTCAAGTCCGGCCGCGACGAGCTGAAGTCCTCGACGTCGTCAAACGCCTGGAACAGCCGCATCTTCGCCAGTGCGTACTCCTCGGTGCCGGTCAGGGCGCGGCCCGTCTGCTTCGTCCAGCGGTCCAGCGCGTCGCGCCGGATGAAGACGCGGATCGGAAACATCGTCTTGCGGTCTGCGGAAACGTAATAGATGTATTCGTTCCCCGGAGCCTTCGCGTCTCGCGATGGGTGCACTTCGTGAAACTGGTATTGGTAGACGTAGCCGCTCGTCGCCGAATACGATTTGACGCGCCGAACGATCTCTGCCTTCGACATGGCCGCATTATTCGGCGGCGGCAGAGAAGTGTCAACCGCGGCCTCGCGAGCCACCTTCCCGAAACGGGAGTGACCCGTTCCAAGATGAAACACAATCTCGCTCATCACGCCCTTGCTCGAGACCTAAGATGCCGACTCACGCTCAGGTCCAGCTGCCTCTGCCGCCAGCGTAATTCGCCGCTCATACGATAGTTAGACGAATCGTTTGCAGGATGTTCTCTGCGAATCCTCAGCTCTGTGACTTAATTGCTCCGCATTGGCACATCTCGTGCGTCGCCTCATCTCGCGCATGAGAAATCTCTGCAACTCCCTCTTGCTGTTCATGCTGTCAGCGATCGCGATGCTCACCGCATGCGCGGGAGCCGCCGGTCGCGGCCCGGGGCAGGGCACGATCGTCGTCAACGTCCAGCCCGCAAGCGCCAACTTGTTTCTCGGCCAGACGCAGCAGTTTCAAGCCGTCGTTACCGGCACATCGAACACAGCCGTCGCTTGGAGCGTGAATGGAATCGGCGGAGGCAATTCCTCCGTCGGAACGATCTCGGGCAGTGGCCTATTCACCGCGCCCACGGTCATGCCCGCAAGCGCCACCGTCACAATCACCGGCATCAGCGTCGCGGACACGGCCGCAACCGGCTCCGCGTTGGTAACACTCAAAGACGACATCGTCGTCACT
>Ga0335081_10009840_pt1 | contig 15415 bp, 13 predicted proteins | sample Lox_Sample_35_FD_206713 | JGI IMG/M metagenome (GOLD analysis project Ga0335081, IMG submission 206713) | Soil microbial communities from Loxahatchee National Wildlife Refuge, Florida, United States - Lox_Sample_3.5 | ecosystem: Environmental > Terrestrial > Soil > Wetlands | place: USA...
GCCGGCGCGGGGAGCGCCACACCATCGACGCCGACCTATTACAACATCAACTCAACACCGGCGATCCAGGCCACCGCCAACTCGGGGTATACCTTTACCAACTGGAGTTCGACGGGCGGGGCCGTGACCTCACCCAACAGCGCCTCCACCACGGTAACCATGAGCGCTCCCACCACCGTGACAGCGAACTTCGGGGAACTCAAGACCAGCCTCTCGGGACTGATTACGGCCAAGGTCGGGGCCCAGAACGGGCGCGTCTGGACCATCACGCTGAGCAACACCGGACCGGGTGCGGCAAATGCGGCCCAGATCAACAACCTGAGCCTCACCGAGACGGGTGGCGCGGCGTGCACACCGGTGATTACCAGCACATTCCCGGTGGCGGTGGGCAACATCGCCCCAGCCTCAACGGGCAGTGGGACGGTGACCATCGACTTTACCGGCTGTGCGAACAACGCCCGGTTCACCACCATCTTTACTTTCTCCGCCAACGCGGGGACGGTAACGGGTTCTCGGACACTTTACAATCAGTTCCAGTAAGCGAGTAATCAGGAAGGGAAGGAAGTGCCATGACGAAGCGATTCTTAATGTCGTTGCTGGTGTTGGGAGTAGGATTGGGCGGCGCGGCGAGCGCCCGCTGCGGCTCCATCGACAACCTGACTTTTACACTCAGCAACAGCGGAGTGATCAGCGGACAACCAGGCAGCACTACGGGCTGGGGGTTCACTCTTACCAACACCCTGAACTACGTGGTGATCGCGGCCTCGGAGTTTGACATCACCCAGAACGCCGGGGACGGGTCCTATACGGATATCATTGGACCTAACTTCATCGTGGTGGGAACGGGCGCCTACGCAAGTACGCCGATCTCGCAGGCCTTCGACGCCAGCGTGCCGACCGGCGTGGGCAGCTTTGCCATCCTGCCCTCGGCGGCGAAAGGTGACGTGGTACTGGGCACCATCATGCTGACCTACGACGTCTACTCGGTAAGTCCCAACGATCCGAGTTTCGACCCGTTTACGGATACGCTGGCCTTGGGCCTGCAAATCTCGGCTAACGCGCAAGTGAACGTCGTGCCCGAGCCGGGCAGCTTGCTTCTGTGGCTCACCGCGACCGGCGTGGGGTTGTTGCTCCTGCCTCGCCTGGGTCGAGCGGGTGCCTGAATCCGACCAACGGTCAGGGGCGCATTCCGTGCGCCCCTATTCTCTCCTCGATCCGCGCCAGCAGGGCGCTCCCCTCAACTACTTCGTTTATCCCCACGCCGAACTTGACGAGAGGTCTTGGTCGGGAGTGGAGCACAAGTTCGATTTCCAGGACGTCGGAGCGAGGTAAGAAGGAGTTAACCCGGATTTCTCACGAGGATTTGGCAGGGCGGGTTAAGAGTCGAGAGTTGGAAGTCGGAGACCAGGACTCACAGCCTTCGGACTTTAGACTATCGACTTTGAGAAAGCTACGGCGTCGCCACGAACAAGTTTTGGGCGAACGGCCATTGGTCGTCGATCCACTGCGCGTCGCAACGGAACCCATTGCGCCGTGCCATGTCAAACATCTCGTCCGCCGAGTACTTGTGCGAACTCTCGGTCCAGATGGTTTCTCCTTCTCGCAGTTCGACCCTGACTTGCGCCCGGCGGATGGTAACCGTCTGACGAACCATGGAGCGAAGATGCATCTCAATTCGCCTCTCCACCCGGTTGTAGCACGCCAGGTGCCGGAAGTTGGAAAGGTTGAAATCGCCCTCGAGCTCGCGATTGATGCGGGCCAGCAGGTTCAAATTGAAGGCAGCGGTGACGCCCGCCGGGTCGTCGTAGGCTAGGATCATCTGGGGAACCGGCTTCACCAGATCAGCGCCCACCAGCAGCGCGTCGCCGGGAAGCAGTTCCCGGCGCACGTTGCGCAGGAAGCGTTCGCCGGGCTCGCGGTCGAAGTTGCCGATCGAGCTGCCCAGGAACAGCACCAGAAGACACTCACCCTTGGCGCGCCGCGATGCGACCTTGGCAAGGCCGTCCAGATACTCTTCTTCCAGTCCGACAACGCTCACCGATTTCAAGTCGCTCAGCTCGCGGGCGCACATGGCTAGCGCAGCGGCGGAGATCTCAATGGGGTGGTAGGTCGTCGGTTCGTAGCGAGTGAGCGCCTCCAGGATCCAGCGGGTCTTCTTGCCGCTGCCGCTGCCCAGCTCCGCCACCACCAACGGGCCTGGAAGGCGATCGGCGATTTCGCCCGCGCACCGTTGGAGCAGACGAGTATCGGCGCGAGTGAGACCGTATTCCGGAATAACGCTGATCACTTCAAAGAGAGCGGAGCCGACCTCGTCGTAGAGATACTTCGAAGGCAGTTCCTTCTGGCCGGCCGTCAGGAGACCCGCCCGGACCTCTTCCGCAAATCGGGTTACAGGGTCCGCGATCAGAGAGGGTGCCGGAACAGCCATGAAACCCTTTCGAAGTTAGAAACTGCAAATCAGAAATTGGAAACTGGAAACTCGAAATTAGAGATTCAGTTTTTTTCAGCTCCGATTTTCGAGTTTCCAGTTTCGATTGTCAGTTAGTTGCTGACGCAACGAAATCCCGCGTACACGTATGGGTAGTGCGGCTGGAACCAGTTGCGAAAAGTCCGCCGCAGCATGCAGGCGGCGGTGCGAGCGCAGCCGCCTTTCATCACGTAATGTTTGCCGTCGAAGAAATTGGCCGAATAGCCGGGATAAAAGGGAAATGCCTGAAAGCCCGGGAAAGGCTCGAACAAGGTGGAGGTCCACTCCCAGCCGTTACCGACAATATCCATTGCGCCAAAGGCGCTGGCGCCCGCCGGATGGGCGTTTACCGGCGTTGGATCCCAGCCATGGAAATCGAAATTCCCGTAGGTGGCTGCCGGAGGTTGGTGGCCCCAGGGATAATCACGCTCAACGTCTTGTGGTGTCCCCAAGGCAGCGCGATGCCACTGGGCCTCCGTTGGCAGGGCTTTGTTCTTCCAGCGCGCGTAGGCGGTGGCTTCTGCATGGCTCACGTAAACCGGCCAATCAGCCGGAAGCGGCATCTCATCGAACATGGCCCGATAAAACCACGTCTCACCGCGCTCGATCCAGAACTTCGGATAGCGGATGCCTTGGGTGGTGATCCACGTCCAGGCGTCCTGGTCCCAAAGCTCGCGATTCTCGTAGCCGCCGGTGCGGACGAAATCCAGATACTCGCCGTTCGTCACCTTATAGGCATCGAGGGCGAAGGCGGGCACAGTTTCGGTGTGCCGCTCATACTCGTTATCCCAACCAAAGGCGCCGCTATCCGTAGCCGCGCGACGCGACAGACCCATCGTGACCGTGCCCGCCGCCACCTCGATCATCCTGGGCGTAGCTTGCGTTGCGCTCGGGGCGGCGGAAGTTGGAGGAGCAATCTTGCGCTCCAACGGCAACTGGTGAAACATGTAGGCGAGGGTCTCGGCGTGCATCAACCGGTGTTCAATTGCGACCTGCAGCAAGGTGGATTCGTCGACACCTTGCTCGGCATTGCCCGCAACTGCCTTGCCTTCGAGTCGCGCGTCAAGCCGCTGGCGAACTTCATGATTGTACCCGCGAATCTCATCGAGGGTGGGCCAGTCGCCGGGCTGATCATCCGGCAGGCCGCCGCCCACAGGATCAATTCCAAAAGCGAGCAGCTTGTCGAACTCAGGGTGGAACGACTTCAGGTCGAAGGCGTAAGTGGAGAGGAGATTCCAATCGAAAGCCTCAAGGTGGCCGACGTAGAAGACGATCCTGTGCCGCTCCGGGATAGGGCGCTCGTAAAATGAATCCGGCCTCACAACCTGGAAGAGTTGGTCGGTGATGCGCCGGGACTCCGCAAGACGAGCGAGCAGATTCTCCCGTGACGAAGCCACCTTTTCAGTGTCAAGCATCGTTTCAGACCCTTTCACCAGCTTTCAGAACGCGTTCAGACCCATTCAGGATATGATGGCCTCCTAGTTCGATGCCTCGGCCCGTCGGCCGGATGCGAGCACGCTATTCGTTTTATCGCAGGGGCGATGTTCTCGTATCATCGCGGCTTTGGTCAGGAAAGACTGGCGCTGCATACGGCCGGTGAGGCGTCGCGCGGCGAGCATGGACAAAGTTGAAGCGGACATCATCGAGTTTCACGACGTCCATTATGCGATCGACGCCGGTCCTCACCTGGTCGCAGGCCTTAACTTGCGCGTGAAGCGCGGCGAGACGTTGATACTGCTGGGCCGGAGTGGCTCGGGCAAGACTACTACCCTCAAGTTGATCAACGGTCTGCTGTCGCCCACCTTGGGCGAGGTGCTTGTCGAAAGTCGACCGACCACGGCGTGGGACCCCATTCGGCTGCGGCGCGGGATCGGTTATGCCATCCAGGAAGTGGGGCTTTTCCCCCATTTCACGGTGGAACGTAACATCGGCCTTGTGCCCCAACTCGAAGGCTGGCCTCCGGAGCGTAGCCGCGAGCGGGTGCGTGAATTGCTGGCGTTGGTAGGCCTGGACCCGCAGCTCGCTCTGCGGTACCCGCGCGAGCTTTCGGGAGGGCAGCGTCAGCGCGTCGGCGTGGCGCGCGCTCTGGCCGCCGATCCACCTATCCTGCTGATGGACGAACCCTTCGGCGCGCTCGATCCGATCACTCGCGCCGAGATCCAGCAGGAGTTCTTGCGTCTTCGCGAGCGGCTGCACAAGACCATCGTGTTTGTCACCCACGACCTCGGTGAGGCGTTGTTGCTGGCCCACCGTATCGGCTTGTTCGAGGCAGGGCGACTCGTGGGAGTTTATGCGCCGACCGAGTTCTTGAAGGCGACTGACCCGACGGCCGCGCGATACCTGGCCGCCCTCACTCTCGGCGAGAGGGACCCGGGAATTGCCTGAATTGACGATCTTCGGTGGACGATTGAAAGAAAGTGGCTGGCCAGACGCCTTTCCAATTCAATCGGCGATCTGAAATCAGCAAGCTCATATCGGCAGTTTTCTAACTCCCGGCTCCCGACTTCTGACTCCTCTCTTGAGGTCACCCTATGGGCCTAATGAGGTTCTTAATCAACAACCACACTGAGGTGCTGGAACTGACCATCGAACACCTGTGGATGGTTGGGGTTTCAACGTTGTTGGCGGCGGTTATCGGAATACCGCTCGGCGTCCTGCTTACTCGACGGCCGGCGCTGAACAAACCCATCCTGGGAGGTGCGAACGTGATGCAGACGATCCCCAGCCTGGCGCTATTCGGCCTGCTGATGCCGATGCCGTGGATCGGCGAGCGTGCCGACCGGTTGGCAATTCTGGCTCTTACGCTCTATGCGCTCCTGCCCATCATCCGCAACACTCATACGGGCATCACCGGCGTGGATCCCGCCGTCGTCGAGGCCGGACGCGGGATGGGCATGACCGATAGCCAACTGCTCTGGCAAGTGCAGTTGCCGCTGGCGCTGAGCGTCATCATTGCCGGTGTGCGCGTGGCGACGGTGATCTCCGTGGGCGTAGCCACTATCGCGGCCGCGATCGGCGCGGGTGGCCTTGGCGAATACATCTTCCGCGGCTTGGCCATGGTCAACAACCAACTGATCCTAGCCGGCGCGATTCCGGCTGCTGCGCTGGCGCTCGTGGCCGACTCCGGTCTGGGGCTGCTGGAGAGAGTCATAAGAAGTAGGCAATAGGCAGTGGGCGAGAGGCAGTAGGCGGTGGGCGGGAGGCAGTACGTAGTGGGGCAATAGGCAGCAGGGAAGCGGCTCGCTAGAAGACCGGCGCTGCGCCGGAGACACTCGTCCCTTTGGGTGCTGCTCACTGCCTTCTGCCCTTACTGCTTTCGGTCGCGCGCAGCGGCTACTGGAATGATCCAAGCCTTCAATGTCGATTCCCAGAGGAGCACCAATGCGCCGGTGCACCGGCCGTTTCCCCTTGGGGTTCTGCTTACTGCCTATTGCCCACTGCCTACTGCCCGCTGCCTGCTGTCTTCCGCCTTCTGCCTACTGCTTACTGCCTTCTGCCTACTCGCTTCCTGCGGCCCGCCTCGCCGGGACCGCATCGTGGTCGGATCGAAGAACTTCACCGAACAACTGATCCTCGGGGAGTTGATGGCCCAGCAGATCGAGCGAGACACCGGATTGCCTGTCGAGCGTCGCTTCTATCTGGCGGGAACTTACATCTGCCATCAGGCCATTCTTGCCGGGCGAATCGATGTCTACGTGGAATACACCGGCACCGCCCTCACGGCCATTCTGAAAGAGAAGCCGGAAGGCACCGCCGCCGACGTCTTCGACCAGGTGAAGCAGACTTACCAACGACGCTTCCACCTGGACGTCTTCCCTTCACTCGGCTTCAACAACACCTTCGCTATGGTGGTGCGCGGCGACGAGGCGCGGCGTTTGCACCTACGTACCCTTTCCGAGGCCGCGAGATACGCCCCGGGATGGCGCGCCGGATTTGGGTATGAGTTCATGGAGCGACCCGACGGGTACCAGGGCTTGGCGCGGGCCTACGGCCTCCGGTTCGCCGCGCCGCCGCGCATCATGGATCTCGGGCTGCTCTACCGCGCCCTGGCCGAGAAACAAGTGGATGTGATCGCCGGAAACTCCACCGATGGCTTGATCCAGGCCAGGCATCTGGTTGTGCTGGATGACGATCGGCACTATTTCCCGCCCTACGACGCGGTACCGGTTGTTCGCGAGCAGACTCTGTCGCGCCACCCGGAAGTCGGCCGCGCCATCCAGGAGCTCGCCGGCGCAATCTCGGCTGAGGACATGCGACGCATGAACTACGCCGTCGATGGCGAGCATCGGGATGCCCGAGAAGTGGTGCAGGAGTTTCTCGGCGGAAGAAGCCGAGAGCCGAAAGCTGAAAGTCAAAAGTAAGAGGGCCAACCAACCATCGTTCCTCTCAACTTTCGACTTTGAACTTTCGACCTTGGACTATTCTCACGCACTGGGAAACGACTGGCCGCCGCGAGGAGAATATCTCTCCAAGGTGTGGTCCAGGGGCTTCGCGGCCGCAGGAGGACCAACAACCGATTCAATCAGGATCTGCTTCGGCTCGTAGTACTGCCCGTAGAGCCGGCGATTAGCATCGTCGTCGGTTCTTAACACTGCCCCATCAAGCGAGATCCCGGCAAACAGGCCGCGTGAACGCGAATAACTGAGAATCTCGGCATGCATTTGAACGTCAGTGGCGCCCTCCGCGGTGCGTCCCACCGGCCCTGCCGCTGCCGAGATATCCCCGCCCAGCTTGACTCCCGTCTGCAACAGCTTACGCACGCCTCCCGGATTCATCACGATGAACACGATGTCGGTGGCCTCGCCTCCGATCTGGAACCCGAAATTGCCCCCGAACAAAGTGAACATCGAGGGCGCGCCCCAGGCACCGGTGCCGCCCTTGCGGCATACGAGCGCGCCGCGCCCGAACTTGGCGCCCACACCAAGCGCGAGCTTAAGCTCGGAAGGAATGACGCCGACGCAGACAGCCTTATCGAGCAAATCCCGGGGAATGCCTTTTTCCGGCGTCTGCATGACCTCATTCACGACGAAGGCGGCGGATTCCAATCGCTTCGCCTCCTTGCTTTGCTGGCCCAGCAGGGTTGTGCCCGAGAGTGCCAGGCACAAAACAATACCCGCGATCTTGTGCATGTTGTGTCCTTTCCAGACCCGCCGCCCGGATCGACTGAGAGATGTAGCGACCACCCGTACTCCACGCGTCCGAACTCGTCGCCGCCAACACTCGATAAGCAGCCAACATCGACCGGCGCTCGGCATAACCCTCATTCAGATGACCCTCGCCGCTCCGGCGTTGTGCGTACTACGGAGAGGTTCAAGACCGGCTGAACGGCGCCCCGCCGCGAGGCGAGTACTTCGCCAGAGCATTGTCCAGGGGCCGAGCGGCGACTGGAGTTCTCACCGAGCTCTCAATGAGGATCTGTTTGGGCTCGACCTTATGCCCGTAAAGCTTCCGGTTGTTTTCCGCGTCCTGTTTGAAGACGGCCCCCTCCAGCGAAACACCCGCGAATAGACCCTTAGTGCGTGAGTAGCTGAGGATCTCGGCGTGCAACTGCGCATCGGTGGCGCCTTCGGCGGTTCGACCGACGGGCCCTGCGGTGGCCGAGGCGTCCGCGCCCAGTTTGACGTCGTCGGCCACCAGTTTCTTGGCGCCGCTCGCATTCATCACCAGGAAGACTACATCTGTTGCCTTGCCGCCCAGTTGGAATCCGATATTGGCGCCCCCCAAGCGGAATAAAGATGGCGCGCCCCACGGTCCGTTACCGTGGCGCCGGCACACCAGAACGCCCCGGCCGTAGGTGCCGCCGATGCCCACCGCAATGCGGATTTCGGCGGGAACGATCCCCACGCAGACGGCCTTGTTCAGAAGGTCGCCAGGGATCGCTTTATCCGGGGTAGCCATAACTTCGTTCAAAACCGAAGTCGCTTTCTCCAATTGCGAGACGGCCTTGCTTTCGTCAGCCGCGACGACGGACGTGCATGTCGCGGCGGCTAAACAAACGATGACCAGCCATACGGTCTTCATGTCAACCTCCTCGTCGGCAGGATCTTCAAGCAATCGCCTGTTTTCTCGTGTCTGCTCCATTCTGCCATCATCGAGCCCGCTCCCGCAGAAAAAATGCTTGACCTCACGCCAGATTCTCCCGCACCCAAGAAGTAGCGCTTATTGGCTAGTGTGCTGCCGACCGTGAATGGACTTGCGGTGCGAGCGGCAGCTTGGGTACACTCGATGCCTATGCGAGCCATGATTCTGAAAGAGCCTAAGCCGGCGGAGGCCGAACCGCTGCACGCCGCCGACCTCGCCACCCCAGTTCCGCTGGCGGGAGAGATTCGAGTTCGTGTAAGCGTGTGCGGCGTTTGCCGCACCGATCTCCATACGGTGGAAGGCGAGTTGACGCTGCCCCGCCTGCCCCTGGTCCCCGGACACCAGATCGTCGGCGTGGTTGACGCCGTCGGCGACGGGGTCCGCCAGTTTCAGGCCGGCGATCGCGTCGGCATTCCCTGGCTGCACTGGGTCTGCGGCAAGTGCTTCTACTGCAAAAAGGGCGAGGAGAACCTTTGCGACCATGCCCGCTTCACCGGCTATCATGTCCACGGTGGCTATGCGGAATGGACGGTAGTAGAGGAACCCTTCGCCTACAAGCTGCCGAAGGTTTTCTCCGACCTGGAAGCCGCGCCGCTGCTTTGCGCCGGCATCATCGGCTATCGCTCGTTGAAGTTGAGCGGCGTGAAGCCCGGCGATCGTCTCGGTCTCTGGGGCTTTGGCTCGTCCGCCCACATCGTGCTTCAAGTGGCCAAGCACATGGGGTGTCAGGTTTACGTCTTCACTCGCGCCGAAGCGCACCGGCACTTGGCGGCGAAGCTGGGAGCCAACTGGGTGGGCGATTCGCACGACGCGCCGCCGGCACCCATCGACGGAGCCATCATCTTCGCCCCGGTGGGCGCTTTGGCGCTCGACGCTCTGCGCGTGATGCGCAAGGGTGGTACGGTGGCGCTGGCCGGCATCACCATGAGCCCCCTCCCGGAAATCGATTACCCGCATCTGCTCTACCACGAGCGCGTCCTCCGCAGCGTCGCCAACAATACGCGGCAAGACGTACGAGAGTTCCTCCAACTCGCCGCCGAAATTCCGATCCGCACCGAAGTGCGGGCTTTCAGCCTGGCCGAAGCCAACCTGGCGCTGCAAGCACTGAAGCGCGATGAGATCCAGGGCTCGGCGGCCATCAAGATTGCCGAGTGACGATGGTCAATGGCCGCGTGCACGTTGGGGTTGATGTTCGAGGCTAGCATAGTCCCCCGGTTTATAAGTGGCGCCACGTATTTTCCTGATCCCTCATCCGGCGCTTCGCGCCACCCTGTCTCAAGGGAGAGGGCTAAATGAAGAGAAAATTCCCTCGCCCTTGGGAGAGAGGCCCGTGAATAAAGAGAAAACAGCATTTCTCGCCTTCTGTTTGGCGCTCGGTCCGGCGTCGGCTGTGCGAGCGCAGGAACCCGTTCACCTGCAAAGGACCGGCGATACCGTCAGCCTCACCATCGGCGGTAAGCCCTTCGGCGTTTATTACTTCGGTCCTGACTCTCCCAAGCCATACTTTTCTCCCTTGCGGAGCGCCAAGGGGACCATCGTGACACGCGGCTGGCCGATGGTAAAAAATATCCCCGGCGAAAGTCACGATCATCCTCACCATCGCGCCCTGTTCTTCGCACACGGCGATATTAACGGCATCGACTTCTGGGGCGAGGAAACGCCGGCCAAGGCCGCGCAAACCGCCCACGGCACCTTTTATTCGAGCGAGGATCTGCCCAAAGGGCGGACGGTGTTCCGCAAGCTGGACGACGCCACTAGTGGACCCAGCTCGGGCAGTCTCCGCGCCGACTTCGATCTGGTCGGCCCTGACGGCAAGAAGATCGCCGAGGAAACGCAGGCCTATACCTTTCGGGGCGATCAAACTAGCCGCACCGTCGACTGCGAATTCACCATTCGCGCGACCGGCGGTCCGGTGAAGATGGGCGACACCAAGGAAGGCACGTTCGCGATTCGCGTGGTGAAGGCGCTTGAGGAACCCAACGGCACCATGTTGAACTCGGAGGGGAAGACGGGCGAGAAGCAGATCTGGGGCAAGCGCGCGAACTGGGTGGACTACTCCGGCGTGGTGGCGGGCGAGAAGCTCGGCATCGCCATCTTCGACAGCCCAACGAACATCAAGCATCCGACGTACTGGCATGCGCGCGGCTACGGCCTCTTTGCCGTGAATCCCTTCGGTGAACACGATTTCTATAACGATCCTAAACGCGATGGCAGCGTCACCATTCCCGCCGGCGGCTCGCTCACCTTGCGCTATCGCGTGTACATTCATCACGGCGACGCGGCTGACGCCAAGGTAGCCGAGGCCTACGAACAATACGCTAAGGGCGGCGGCCAGTGACCGGGTATAGTGACAAGTGGCGAGCGACAGCGAGCGACGAGCCAGAAGAGTTGCTCAGCGGACGCTGGCCACTTTGACGCGGGCAGCACGGGCCACGTGATGTACAGGGGTTTTGCTCGCCGCCCGGCACTTGTCGATCGTCACTGCCCAAAAACTCCTACATAAGCCACTGCCCCCAGAATCCCGCCGAGGATGGGCCCGGCCACCGGTACCCAGGAGTAGCCCCAGTCGGAATCGGCCTTGCCCGCAATCGGCAGAAGCGCATGGGCGATGCGCGGCGCCAGGTCGCGTGCGGGATTGATGGCGTATCCAGTAGGGCCGCCTAGCGAGAGGCCGATGGCCCATACCAGGAAGCCCACCAGCAACGGCGTCAGCCCCGTATCGTTGGGGGCCTTGTTGGCTCCGAGAGCGAGCACGCCGAATACCAGCACGAACGTCCCCACCATCTCCGTCACCACGTTGGCGGGCGCGTTGCGGATGGCAGGCGTTGTGCAAAAGACGATGCGCTTGGCGTCTTTATCTTCGGTCGCGCGCCAGTGGGGCAGATAGGTGAGCCACATGAGAACGGCCCCGAGAAAGGCGCCGAGCATCTGACCGCCGATGTAAACGGGCGCCTGAGACCAAGGGAGCTTGCCGACTGCCGCCAAGCCGAGGGTCACGGCAGGATTCAGATGCGCGCCGCTGATGCGCCCTACGGTGTACACGCCCATCGCCACCGCCAGCGCCCATCCCGTGGTGATGACAATCCATCCGGATTTCTCAGCTTTCGACTTGGCTAACAGGACCGCCGCCACTACGCCGTCGCCCAACAGAACCAGAAGCGCCGTGCCTACGAGTTCCGCCACGAAGAGTTTCATGTCGCCTCCCGACCGGGCATTGTGTCCCAGCGTGGCGCGTGGCGCAACCCCAAAAGAGGGAGCAGGAAGCACGGAATCGGGAGTCGGAAGACCTCGCCGCGCCCGGGCGACGCCGTGAAAAATGGCTTTGTTTTTTGGGCATGGCGTTTTTTAAAGCACTTGATGGCTTTGTTTTTGGCTTTGTTCCCGCCGGCACACTCGAATCTAAAGGACTTGATGGCTTTGTTTTTTGTTTAAAATTGGCTTTGTTTTTTGGTCAAGTCATTGATTCTAAAAAACTAGAAGGCTTTGTTTGACCTTGCTGGAAGTTTTTCAGCTTCCTCCCGTTCCAATCGGCTGGCATTCTCCGCGCTTTGCCCCCTTTTCTTCGACTTTCCTTTGCCTTCCACGACCCCCTGGTACGAATTCCTTCTTCGAACCCCTCCCAAGCTGATCATGCCAAGCCAAGCTATGTGGGCTTTCTCCACGACGCTACCCTTCCGCCCACTTTGCTTTAATATACTAGGCTATCGGAGCTTTTGTCAAGAAGGCAATTTTGTTTCCAAAGATGACACCCGCGAACAGAAGCGACGAGTGGGAGAGAAAGGAACTTCGGGACGCAGAAGTGAGGGACGAAGGTTGGTTGGGGACGGCGGGCGTCAATCGCCGTGCCCGGTTGCGGTTTCGCGCAGGTACTTGCGATAGCCTTGCTCGGTCAGCCGGAAGTTACCGCCCTCGTAGGCCAGGTAATCTTCCGACCATAGTTGGTGGATCGTAGCCTCGACCCGATCCACCGGGGCTCCCACGGCTCGCGCCAAGCCACGGGCCTCGATCACCAAAAACCCGCGGCCACTTTCATAAAGATCAACCAGTGCCGTGAGCACTTTAAGTTTCTCGCTCATTCTCATCCGCTGGACGGCAGGCGGTAGACGGTATACGGGCTCTGCGCAGTGATTGCCGATTGCCGACGGGAGAGAAACGCTTTGCCTGTTGCTGCTTTTCAATCGTCAATCGTCAATCGAAAATCGTCAATTCTTTAGGCCGGCTGCGGCCGCTCGCGGCCCGGCAGACCCGGGGCCGGCTTGAGCGCCGCCGCGGGTTCGGCCTGCGGAGGCTTGGGGGGTTCAATGCGCTTGCGCTCCGGCAATGGCTTGTCTTCGATCAGCAGCTTCACTTCCGAAGCGTCGAGGCTCTCGCGCTCCAGCAACGCTTCGGCAATGCGGACCATCACCTCGCGGTGCTGGGTGAGAATGTCTTTCGCCCTCTGATAGGCCGACATCACGAACCGCTTCACTTCCTGATCGATCTTGATGGCCGTATCTTCGCTGAAGTCGCGCGAGGTCGCCAGGTCGCGGCCGAGGAAGATTTCCTGCTGGTTCTTGCCGAAGGCCAGCGGGCCGAGGTCCGACATGCCGAACTCGCACACCATGCGCCGAGCTAGCGTAGTAGCCTGTTCGATATCGTTGCCGGCGCCGGTGGTGATGTGGCCGAGGAAGACCTCCTCGGCGATGCGCCCGCCCATCATGATCGCCAGGCGCGACTCCAGGTAGTCCTTGGAGTAGGTGTGCTTGTCGTCCACCGGGAGTTGCAGCGTCACGCCCAGGGCCATGCCGCGCGGAATAATCGTCACCTTATGCACCGGGTCGGAGTAAGGCACCATGGCGGCCACCAGCGCGTGACCGGCCTCGTGGTAGGCTGTCGTCTTCTTCTCTTCTTCCGAGAGGATCAGCGACCGCCGCTCCTTGCCCATCAGCACCTTGTCCTTGGACGATTCGAAATCGATCATCATCACTTGCTTGCGATTGTGACGGGCGGCGAGCAGGGCGGCTTCGTTGACCAGGTTGGCGAGGTCGGCGCCGGAGAAGCCCGGGGTGCCGCGCGCCAGCACGGGAATATCGACATCCTCAAAGAGAGGGATCTTCTTGGTGTGGACCTTCAGGATTCCTTCGCGTCCGCCCACGTCGGGCAGAGGCACCACCACGCGGCGGTCGAAACGGCCGGGACGCAGCAGGGCCGGATCCAGCACGTCGGGACGGTTGGTGGCCGCGATCAGGATGACACCTTCGTTGGATTCGAACCCGTCCATTTCCACCAGCAACTGATTCAGCGTCTGCTCGCGCTCGTCGTGACCGCCACCCAAGCCGGCGCCGCGGTGGCGCCCCACGGCGTCAATTTCGTCGATAAAGATGATGCAAGGGGCGTTCTTTTTGCCCTGCTCGAAAAGGTCGCGGACGCGGGAGGCACCCACACCGACGAACATCTCCACAAAGTCGGAACCGGAAATGGAGAAGAACGGAACATTAGCTTCACCGGCGATGCCGCGCGCCAGCAGCGTCTTGCCCGTGCCGGGAGGTCCCACCAGCAAAACGCCTTTAGGAATGCGCCCGCCCAGCTTCTGGAACTTCTGCGGCTCGCGCAGGAATTCGATAATCTCGTGCAGCTCTTCCTTGGCTTCGTCCACGCCGGCTACATCCTTAAACGTGATCTTCTTCTGCTGCGTGGAGAGCAGGCGCGCCCGGCTCTTACCAAAGGAGAGTGCCTTGTTGCCGCCGCTCTGCATCTGCCGCATGAAGAAAACCCAGAAGCCCAGCAGGATGATCAGGGGCAGGCCGTTGGAGAGCCACGTCATCCAAGCGCCGCCGGAGCTATCCTTGATGTGCACGGTGACGCCCTTATCGATCAACGATTTGTAAATGTCGGGGAAATTGCCGGGAATGGTGGTCTTGAAGGTGGTATTGTCCTTCTTGAGCGTGCCGTTGACCTCCGAGCCGCCGACCACCGTCACGTCTTTCACGTTGCCCTTCTCAACCTGGTCCGTGAAGTCGGTGAAAGAGTAGTCCTTGGGCCTTTCGCCAGTGTTCGACTTCACCACCGCATAGAGGAGGAGGGCGGTAGCCACCATCACCACCCAGAATATGATGTTCTTAATTACTGAATTCACTTGTTCCTCCTCGAGCTTGGGGCTCGACACTCCACGAGCCCGCACTTTCCGGGAGACTTGCGGTCCTCGCCGCCCAACCTTCCATGACTCTTGGATGCGGCGACTTCACTGCCGGAGTCTTTTTCCAATCGCCCATTGCCCATTGGAAGACCGTCCCGCCGCCAGCGGGACGTTGTCATTGTCCGCTGCTCAACCTGATGAGGGACGAACGACAACTGACGATTCCTCTTCAATCATCATCACCGCGCCCGTTGCCTGTGCGAACGCGGCCCCGGCCGGCGAAAAGCCGCGTACCCACACGATCTCCCCGTCGCACTCGAGCACCGGCCAGTGCGCACGTTCAGCCGTGTCAATCTTTTTTTGGCGAAACAGCTCTTTCAGTTTCCAGGCTCTCCGGCTGCCGCAAGGTCGAAAGCGATCACCGGCCCGCCAGTTGCGCAAGATCAATTTTCCCGAGAGCTTTCGGCCATGCAGATAAACCGCTCCATTATCATTATACGCCGCCCGCTCCTCGGCAGCACCAACAATTTTAAACCGCAACGTCAGTCCCAGCTCGCGCACTTCGACGGTGCATGGCGCCGTTACCGGATATTCAAAGCAGCCAGCAGCGGCCGTCGCCGGCTTTAGAGTACGGCAGCTTGCTGCCTTGTGCTCGTCGTCCGTCGTAGCACTTTCGCGGTTGAAAGCGGCAGCAGGCTGCCGCACTCCAAGGCCGGGCGAGATCACCAGCCAGTTGAAGCTCTTGCGCACGA
>Ga0335081_10009841_pt1 | contig 15412 bp, 17 predicted proteins | sample Lox_Sample_35_FD_206713 | JGI IMG/M metagenome (GOLD analysis project Ga0335081, IMG submission 206713) | Soil microbial communities from Loxahatchee National Wildlife Refuge, Florida, United States - Lox_Sample_3.5 | ecosystem: Environmental > Terrestrial > Soil > Wetlands | place: USA...
GCATAAGGCGTCGCAACTTGTGATTGGTTTTGCCGCCGAGACCCAGAATGCCCTCGAAAACGCCCGCAAGAAGCTGGCATCGAAGTCGCTGGATGCGATTGTGGTCAACGACGTTTCCCGTGAAGGCATAGGCTTCGACTCCGACCGCAACGCGGTGACGATTATCACACAGCAGGAAGTAGTTGAAGTTCCCGAGACCACCAAGTGGGAAGTAGCGCAGCGCGTGCTGGATGAAGTGGTGAAGCTCGGGGAGCGGAAGCCGGCATTTTAAGAAGTAGTGCCGGCATCCTGCCGGCTGTGGCGAACGCGTCCCGCCTCGAACGGCGTTAACTTCCCTGCTTTTTCCCTCTTTTTCCTGATACTCTCGTTTCACGCATGCCCCGGACGCTCGATCCGCACCTCAAACGCGCTCTCGCCGAACGTATCCGCTACTATCGCGAACTGGGCATTTACGACCTTTATCAGCGGCCCGCCGCCGACGCGGGACCTTCCCACGAACTTCAGCCGAAATCGCGAGATGAAATGACTCCTAAATACAAAGCTGCGGTCGCTGTCGCAGTTGTAGAAGAGAATTTGTTCGCCGCGCCCAAACCTGAGACTGGAACGACGGATCCAGTCAAGGCTCTGCGTTTGATCCGTGAAGACCTGGGAGACTGCACCCGCTGCCCTCTGCACAAACAGGGGCGAAAGCAGATCGTCTTTGGCGTGGGCAATCCGCGGGCGGAACTCATGTTCATTGGCGAAGCGCCGGGGGCGGATGAAGATCAACAAGGCGAGCCATTTGTCGGACGGGCCGGACAGCTGCTCAACAACATGATTAAGGCGATGGGCTTGAGGCGTGAGGATGTGTACATCGCCAACATCATCAAGTGCCGGCCACCGGGAAACCGCACGCCCGAGCGCGACGAATGCGAAACCTGCTCGCCGTTTCTGATGCGGCAGATTTCCGCGATTGGACCCAAAGCCATCGTCGCCCTGGGAGCGGTCGCAGCAAAGACGCTTTTGGCGATTAATGCGCCCATGGCGGAGTTTCGTGGGCACTGGTACGACTTCCGCGGGACGAAGTTGGCAGTCACTTACCACCCGGCGTTCTTGTTGCGCGATCCGCGCCAGAAAAAAGAGACCTGGAAAGATTTGCAGATGGTGATGAAGGAGTTGGGGCTGGCGGTTCCGGCGAAAGGGGCGGAGTAGGACCCATGGTGTATAGCGTTTGCTAGCGTAGTCGCGATGCTACAACAGCCAATCCTCGGACTCACTCACAATTCAGAGTATTGCGTTGGCCCCACGCCTCATCTGTATAAAACTGGACGGAGTACCAATGGCTCTCCAAACGAAGAACGCGAAGGACTTCGCAAGGGATGCCACTAAACGTACCTGGCGAATGGCTCTTGGAGGCCAGCACAAGAGAATCTGTCGGGTCGAAAACAAGATAGACCGTGTTGTTGGCCACTCCTGCGAACCCCGTGGCTTCCCACTCCATATGCCTCAGTTGTCCTTTAGCTGGAGCAGGCTGCGCCAGAACTTCAGCCTTGAAACGGCGCGACCACAGCAACCATCGGAACGAAGGCCGAATCGTGCCCTCGTTCTTGAACAAAGCCCACGAAGTACCTGCAAAGGCGACCAGCGCCAATAACATCGATAAACATTGGCGTGGTCTCTTGTTAAAGGCGGCGGCGACTAGCAGGATGAGGCAGGTCAGGAAGATGATCGGGACGAAGAAGAAAAGATACAGAAAGGTTGCGTACGCGCTGTAAACCATCAACGACACGAATACGATACTCGCACCTACTACGACGCACAATAGCGGTACCCAATCGTATCGACCTATCGGCTCAAGAGATTTATTTCGACTGCGGAACACGATTATGGCCGACACGACGACTGAGATGACGATTATAACGACCACGATTGCGGCGTCTACCACGGCAACACTTTACGCTGGTCGTGCACAAAGTGCCATTAATCCGTCACATCCTGAATGGCGCGGTCAACAGCCGCGCCGGCAGCGTCACCACCGCCCACACTAGCTTCAACGCTCCCTCGACCGCAATTCCAACCAGACGAAATGGCAGCAGGAACAACCACACCAGCGGATACAAGACGAGAGCGATCAATGCGACCGGCCAGCAGATGATGAACAGGATGCACCACAGGAAGAAAGCAGCCATAACGAGCCTCTCTAATTGATTGTACGAAGGATGACCGCGGCAAGTTCCGGTCGCTTAAGCAGGGGACGCAGAGGGATTGAAAAGCAGATTCCTCGACTCGTTGTCGGCGCTTTGCGGCTACGAACGGCTCGGAATGACAAGGTGGCTAAAGATTGTAGGGAATCGACAAGCCCTGGTTTACGCGGCCAGGTGCTGATTGAGAAAAGCCAGAGTGCGCAGGCCGGAATCGTGCCAGATTTCTCCGCTGAAGCCGTGGCCTGCGCCGGGATAGATTTTCATCTCGTACGGAATCTGTTTTTTCTCCAGCATTTGTTGGAGATGATAGGCCTCGGCGACGGGCACCGTCGCATCCAGCTCGCCATGCAGAATCAAGACCGGGCAGAAGCGGCGCATGAACAGCTTCATCTCCTTGGGAAAGCCGCCGAAATAGTCCACGACGATCTTGACGCGGGAATCGATGGCGGCGGCCGAGAGTGCGAGATAGGCTCCGAGGGAAAAACCCAGCAGTCCGATGCGGTCGGGGTCGACCGACGGTTGACGCGCCACCAAACTGACCGCATCCCAAAGTGTCTTCATCCATGCAGGAAAATGACGGAAAACCGTCTGCAGACTGTCAATATGGTCGGTTTCGGTGCGTTCGAAGTAGTGCAGCACGTACACGGCATAGCCTTGCGCGGCCAGAAGTCCGGCCGGTTCGGCCATGCTGGCGTGGCCGCCGCCGGAACCGTGAAGCCCGATGATTGCGGGAAAGCGTGCGTCTCGGCCTGGCAGGAAACTGTCGAGCCCGATCTGCCGGCCTCCCGATTCCAATGCAAGTCGTGATTCGATCACTGCGTACATATAGATTCGCACGGGCGAAGACGCCCGCGCCTACACCTGTGCCAATCTCGCCAGGGTTTCCGCGAAGGGCGCGCGCGCTATGCCGCGTTCGGTGACGATGGCGGTTATGTATTTCGCAGGTGTGACATCAAATGCAGGATTCTCTACCGCCACTCCTTCCGGCACCATCTGCTTGCCGGCAATATGGGTCACTTCTTTGGTGTCGCGCTGCTCGATGGGAATCTTGCTGCCATCGGGCGTTTCCATGTCGATGGTGGAGAAAGGTGCGGCCACGTAGAATGGGACGGCGTGTTCCTTGGCCAGCACCGCGATGCTGTAGGTCCCAATCTTATTGGCAACGTCGCCGTTGGCCGCAATGCGATCGGCGCCCACGATAATCGCCGCGATCTTTCCCTGCTTCATCATCGAGCCGGCCATGTTGTCGGAAATCACAGTCGTGGGGATTCCGTCTTTCATCAGTTCCCAAGCGGTCAGACGAGAGCCTTGCAGAAACGGGCGAGTTTCGTCGGCGTAGACGTGGATTTTCTTGCCTTGCTCAACCGCCGCGCGAACCACGCCCAGCGCGGTTCCGTAGCCGCAGGTGGCCAGCGCTCCGGCGTTGCAATGGGTGAGTACGCCGCCGCCGGCGGGCATGAGCGTGGCGCCGAAGCGTCCCATGGCCTGGTTGGCGGCAATGTCTTCGGCGTGCATGCGCTGGGCTTCTTCGATGATGGCTCTCTTGATGTCCGGCAGTGGACGGATTCGCAGCGACTCGAACTTATCGCGCATGCGTCGAATCGCCCAGAAAAGATTGACCGCCGTCGGCCGGGTCTGGCCGATCACTTCACAGCAGCGCTCGAACTCCGGCTTCAACTCGCCGACGGTTTTCGCCTTCGAGTTCTTGACTCCCAACGCAATGCCCATGGCTGCGGCCACGCCGATGGCAGGCGCGCCGCGCACCACCATTTTGCGGATTACGTCGGCGACCTGATCACAGGTTCGGCAGGTGACGTAGGTCTCTTCCATGGGCAGCTTCGTCTGATCGATGAAGCGCACGCCGGATTCGGTCCATTCCAGGGTTTGAATCATGTTTTAGTCGTTGGTCGTTCGGCCCTTCGCCGTTTCGGCTCAGGGCAAGCTGTTGGTCGTTGGCAATTACATCCGGTGCGCGGCGCAGCGGTTTCTTGGCATGTTGGTTACGGCCTGCCGGCCGCACACTTCGCAGATCGCAGCCACAGCGAAAGTTGGAGAAGAGGCAACACCCTTCACGGACCGACGTGCTTTGAGCGGTCGATGCACTTTTCTCACATCATTCGCGGTAAAGATCGCCACGAACGGCGCTGGCGCAGCAGCCTGCTCCACGTTGGGACGGCCGCTCGCTTCTTCGCGTTCCACCAGGCACATCACGCCGATGACTTTGAATCCAAACTCGCGCGCTGCTTCGATTGCTTGCACGGTTGAAGCTCCGGTGGTGCAGACGTCATCGACAACCACCACGCGCGCGCCCGGTTCGCGAAAGCCTTCAATCCGCTGACCGGTTCCGTGCTGCTTCTCGGCCTTCCTCACCAGAAAGCCATTGATCCTTCCGCTGGTCACGGCCACCGCCGCAACAATCGGATCTGCTCCCATGGTCAGGCCGCCGATGGCCTTCGGTTTCCATTTCTGCTTCTGGATTTCTTGCAGAAACACTTTTCCGGTAAGCTGCGCGCCGCGCGCGTCGAGCGTGGTGGTGCGGCAGTCCACGTAATAGTCGCTGACGCCGCCCGAGGACAGCTTGAATTCCCCCAGACAAAACGACTTCTTGGCCAGCAGACGCAACAGTTCCCGACGGGCGGAAGGCATGAATTTCTAAGATAACATGCGGAGTCCCACCCCTTCGCAAAGAACGCGAAAGGAGGGGGACCCAGTGGTGGGTCTGCACTATTGGCTCAACCTCTCCAAATGGCGGAAACCGCCGGTGCCGACAAAGAGCAGAACCGAGATGGTGCTGTTGTAGGCGACGTGCATCAGGAAGCCGGGCGCTATCGACTTGGTCACCGCTCGCGTGATGGTCAGGGCCAGTCCGACCAGAAACACCACCAGTACCGGTCCCCAGGCGCGCCCTAATTGCGGGGCATGAATCAGGCCAAAACCAGCGGAGGTGAGAATAATGGCCGTGCCCGTTCCCAGGCGGCGCACCAGCACCGGATAGAGAAAGCCGCGGAAGAACAATTCTTCCATTAGAGGGGCAACAGTCATGCCGAACAGCGACAGTACCCAGGCTTCTTGCGCGGTGCGGAAGAAGCGGTCGATGGGCAGTTCCTTCGGCATCGGCAGCAAATGCGCAAAGCCCTGGAGCCCCACCGACAATACGAATCCAGCCCCTAGGTACAGCGGCCAGTTCTGGGGCCACTTCCAGCGCAGCTCGCGCCAGAACTCGTGACCGGGAACGCGCTTGACCACAGCCACCATGAATCCCAGGACCAGGAAATAAGCCAGCAACTGCGCTACCACGGTGACTAAGGGGAATTGCAAGACATCAACAAAGGCACTCCGTGGATAGAGGAGCCGTTTGGCGCCAAGGGCGGAGAGCAGCAAGAAAATAACGATGGAAACCACTGTAAGCAGGGCGATCTGCAGCACGTCCCACCCGTTCCAGACGGGGTTCTCGGAGGATGTGGGTTGGGGCGAAAAGGGAGATTCCGGAAATGATGGAGAACCCGGCTCTAGCGACGGATTTTGGAATGAAGACACGGGATTGAGATTAGGGTGGTCTTTTGAATCTACACGAAAAGGAAGAGGCAATGCAGAGGGCGGTAAAAGCCTTTCGCCGAAAAGACCGCGAGGAGCCGCCGCGAAGGTCCGCAGAGGAAACCGGCATTGTAGTCGATCACGCCGTCGCGGGGTTCTTTTCCGCGTTTCTGCCAAAGTACTGCGCCAGCGCTTGTCCGGTGTAGGATTTCTTGTTCCTTGCCACTTGCTCAGGCGGGCCTTGGGCTACGATGCGGCCGCCGTCTTCGCCTCCTTCGGGGCCGAGGTCGATGATCCAGTCGGCATTTCGGATCACATCCAGGTTGTGCTCGATGATGATGATGGTATTGCCGAGATCGGTGAGCCGGTGCAAGACGTCGAGCAGTTTCTTTACATCGTCGAAGTGCAAGCCGGTCGTGGGCTCGTCGAGTAAATAGAGAGTCTTGCCGGTTTGGCGCTTGCTCAACTCCCGCGCCAGCTTGATGCGCTGGGCTTCGCCGCCGGAGAGCGTCACCGCCGACTGCCCCAGATGAATGTATCCCAGGCCGACGTCGACCAGAGTTTGAAGTTTCTGTTTCACTTGCGGAATGTTTTCGAGAATGGGCAGGGCATCGGCGACCGGGCTTTCGAGCAGATCGGCAATCGAATATCCCTTGTACCTCACTGCCAGCGTTTCGTGGTTGTAGCGCTTTCCCCCGCAGACTTCGCACAGTACATACACATCGGGAAGAAAATTCATTTCGATGCGGCGCTGGCCCTCGCCCTGGCAGGCTTCGCAGCGTCCACCGGAAACGTTGAAAGAAAACCGGCCGGGCTTGTAGCCGCGTTCGCGCGATTCGGGCAGCATGGCGTAGAGGTCGCGGATCTGCGCAAAGACACCGGTATAGGTTGCAGGATTCGAACGCGGCGTGCGCCCGATGGGAGACTGATCGATGCGGATGACTTTGTCCACATTTTCTGCGCCCGAAATATGCTTGTGCATCCCGGGCTCCTCTCGCGAGCGGTAAAGGACCTTGGCCAGCGCGCGATACAGAATGTCATTTACCAGCGTTGATTTGCCGGAGCCGGAGACGCCGGTCACTACTGTCATTACCCCCAGGGGAAAGGTCACATCCAGATTCTTCAGATTGTTTTGCCGCGCCCCCAGGATGCTGATGCCGGCACCGTTGGTGCGGCGGCGTTGCGCCCGCATTTCGATGTGCGTCCGGCCGGAGATGTAAGCTCCGGTGAGCGACTCCGGCACATTCATGATCTCCTGCGGCGTGCCATGGGCAACCAGCTCGCCGCCATGCCGTCCGGCGCCGGGGCCGAGGTCGATCACGTAATCGGCACGGTTGATCGTCTCCTCGTCGTGTTCCACCACCAGGACGGTGTTGCCAAGGTCACGCAATTCTTCGAGCGCGTGCAGAAGGCGATCGTTGTCGCGATGGTGAAGGCCGATGGAAGGTTCGTCGAGCACGTACAGAACGCCGCGCAGTTTCGATCCGATCTGAGTGGCCAGGCGAATGCGCTGGCCCTCGCCGCCGGACAGAGTCGCCGCCGAGCGGTCGAGCGAAATGTAGCCGAGCCCAACCGCGTCCAGGAACTGCAAACGCTCGACGATCTCGTGCACGATGCGGCTGGCGATCAGCGCCTCCCTGCCCGTGAGCTTGATGGTTCTGGCTGCTTCCAGCGCGCGCGACACCGGCAAACCGGTGAACTCGGCAATGGACACGCCGTTGACTTTCACGGCCAGGCTTTCCGGACGCAGCCGGTGGCCATGGCAAAACGGACATTCGGTTGCTGACATGTAGTCGAGCAGGAAATCGCGGTAGCCTTCGGAGGTTGAGTCCTCCAGTGCTCGCTTGAGATAGGCCAGAATGCCCAGGAATCCCGTCTTGCCGCTTTTGCCCGCCTCGCCGTTGAGCAGCAGACTCTGAATCTTCTCGGGAAACTTTTCGAACGGCGTGCTCAAGTCGAAACCGTGGGCTGCAGCCGTGATCTGCAGCATGTGGATCAGACTTTGTGAGGCTGAACCCGGGCCCAGCCCGCCATCGAGCAGAGGTTTCGACCAATCGGTGATGACTTTACCGGGATCGAAATCGTAGCGGCTGCCGAGTCCATGACATTCGGGACAAGCACCGTAGGCGCTGTTAAACGAGAACGACCGCGGCTCGAGTTGCGGAACACTGATGCCGCAATCCGGACAGGCCAGTTTCTCTGAATAGAGTTGCTCTTCCCCGCCGACCACCGCCACTTGGACCAACCCACCCGCCAGCTTCATGGCCAGGCCCACGGAGAGTTCCAAGCGGTGCTCAATACCGGGTTTCACTAGCAGGCGATCTACTACGACTTCGATAGTGTGGTTCTTGCGCTTGTCGAGCGGGTTGTCGTCATCCAGATTGACCAGCTCACCGTCAATGCGGGCGCGAGTGAAGCCGTGCTGTACCAGCTTCTCCATTTCCTTCTTGAACTCGCCTTTGCGGCCGCGAACGATGGGCGCCAGCACCATCACCCGGTCTTCGGGCGTGAGCGCCATGACCCGCTGCACGATCTGCTCCGCTGATTGCCGGGCGATTGCGCGGCCGCACTTGGGGCAATGCGGCGATCCGATGGAGGCAAAAAGAAGGCGAAGATAATCGTAGATCTCGGTAATGGTTCCGACCGTCGAGCGGGGGCTGCGGCTGGTGGTTTTCTGCTCGATGGAGATCGAAGGGCTCAGGCCGTCAATGGCGTCGACGTCGGGACGCTCCATCTGATCAAGAAACTGCCGCGCATAGGCGGAAAGCGTCTCTACGTAGCGGCGCTGGCCTTCGGCATAGATGGTGTCAAAGGCCAGCGAAGACTTCCCCGATCCACTCAGGCCGGTAATCACGGTCAGCGCATTGCGGGGAATGTCGACATTGATGTTCTTGAGGTTGTGCTGGCGCGCCCCGCGCACCGAAATCTTCGTGAGTGCCATAGCTCCAAGAGTAATGCCCTTCCGTAACGTGGACGGGTCAGCAGAAATGTTGGAAAGTGAGGGTGTGCAACTCTACTCCCGTATCTTACTTGCCAACAGCGGAACGCGTCAACGCGGGTAGATTGGGAATGCGCGCCAGCGGCAAACGCACCGGCCGAAGAACCGGGCGAGGCAGCGGCACTTCATAAGGAAAGTTGGGGCTGACCTTGGGTGGTTTGTTTAGTGCTTTTGTGCTCTCCTGCACGGTGTTGGTGGTAGTAACCATCGGAATTGTGGCGGCGTATGCCGCCATCATCGGTATTCTGCACGCTCTCGCTCCGCGATCCTTCAAGCCGAAGAGCAAATCGCCAGTGGTGGCTCCGGGCCAGGCCCACGCAGCTCATGCCGGCGGGGATTGAGACCGCTCCACAGGTCTGCGGAACTTTGGACTGAGAATCGCTTCAGCTCGAATCACACGGGCGTAGGCGCCACTACTGGGGCTGTTGCGGTGGCTGAGGCATACCGGGCGGGAGCCCGCGCGGACTCATGCCGGGGTTAATGCCCATCTGCTGCTGGCGCTGCTGGATTTGTTGTTCCACCTCTTGCTGTTTCTGTAAGTCCTGCAACATCTGCTCCGGAGTCCGGACGGGCTGCCCGAAAGGAGTCTGGGCTGGGGTCTCGGCCTGGTTTCCCGGCTCCTCGGCGAACAGGTTCTCTTCCCCCTGGTCGGGCGACTGGTCCTCGGTCGTCATCTCGGCGTTTTCCGCGGGCGCGGGGGGTGTGGCCGATGCCGTTTCAGGAGTGGACGCAGGCTGCTCGCTGGATTTGACGATGAGGATCACGCGTTCGAGGGCATCAGCATTGGTGGCCGACCCCAGCAAGACATAATTGAAATGAGATCCGTTCAGCAGAGAGGACAGCACATCCCGTGCCGGGCCGGGGCCGAAATTGCCGGCGACGCGCTCCGTGGCGTTACCGGGAACGTCCACGGTAGCGCCCGTCTGATTACGCACCGCGCGCAGAATGTCGCCCAAGGTGGAATTCTGCGCGGTGATCGTGAGTTCCCCATTCCGGAAGGCGACCTGCGGCGGCGTGGCTGGCATTTGCTCCGGGCGCAATGGCATGGCCGGCGCTGCGACCGCTTGAGGCTTGGCTGCAACCGGGGCCGGCGCACGATGAACTTTGGCCTTGGGCTGGTCGGCCCAGCACGGAGCCGCCAGAAGGCAAGCCATGGTCGCGACCAGCATGAATCGAAGCTGCACTCGGGCACCTGGCATAAGGAACGCTCGAATCCGCCACGCTTGCACGTATTCGTCCTTCAAAATTGTAGCACTGCGGCCCACCCAAAATCCCGGGGGAAAAAGGCTAGGAACGGGCATTAGGCCATCGTCCCTCCGCGCTACTGGCGGGGGGCATAGTAGCCTTTGCGGGCACGGATCTGCGTATCTTTTTTGAGCGAGGTAATCTCGATGGGGCGGTAACGCCCGTCGGCCTCGAAGTCCGCGGGATGATAGGAGACGGCATATTGGCTGCGCAGCTCATCCTCGATGGCGGCAAATGAGTTCTTGACGTCCTTGGTCTTGTAAGGGAAAAACGCCCGGCCACCGGTCCAGTCCGCCAGCTGCTGCAAGGCATTGTCACCGCGGAGAATGAGGCCGCTGTCATCGGTCGAGATGGCGTAAATGATGACCTCGGCGCGCTCCGCCATTTCAATGGCCTGCATGGCCGTGACCTCGCTCTGATTGTCTTCTCCGTCGCTGACCACGATGATCGCCCGCCGCAGGGGATGGTTCCCCTGCTCCTTGGCGAGTTTGGTTTGGCAGGCGTGGTAGATGGCATCGTAGAGCGCGGTGCCGCCACCATTGCGCAAGCGCTGAACCCCGGCGGCCAGGAGGGCAGAATCATCGGTGAAATCCTGGGTAATGAGGCTGTGGGTGTTGAATCCCATCACGAAGGCCTGGTCGAAGTCGCGACGCAGGGTTTGTTGCAGGAAGCTGATCGCAGCTTCCTGCTCGAAGGCAAAGCGGGTGCGGACCGAGCCGCTAGTGTCGATCAGGAGCCCCAGCCGCAGTGGCAGATCGGTCTCGCGCCCGAAGGTCACAATGGCCTGCGGCGGCTTGTGGTCATCGAGAATAGAGAAGTCGTTCTCGGTCAGGTTACGAACAAACTTGCCGTGCTTGTCGGTGGCGATGAAAAGCAGGTTAACTTCATTGACGCGCTTCTTAATGGTCAGGACAGACTGATCAGGCGAGCCAAAATCCCCGGTGGCCGCGGCCGACGACGAAAGCGGAGTGTGATCGGACGCGAGGTAGCTGACCTGCGCCAGGGCCGCTAAAGGAGCAGCTGCCAACGTCAAAACTACGAGAAAAAAATACCGCTTCGTGTACTTCATTCCACGTCCAATAGGGGGCGGAACCGCAAAACCCCGCTGCATCATCGCCCGGAACCTAGGATGCACGTCAGGGGCCGAAAGCCCCGCTCCGACCTGACTGTTTTGACTTTAGGAGAGGCACCGGCCAATGCCAAGTTACAAAAGGAGCACCCGTTTGGTCATGGAATAACGCTTGCTCTTGGCGGAGGGTAGAATAGCCCTACAAACAAATTTGAAGGAGATTCCATGAAAATGCTTCTGGCAGTGTTTCTGGTGTGTGCCCTATTTATACCGGCCCTGGCCGCGGACAGCGGCACGGAAGAGGACCGGGTGGAAGAATCGGGCCATGTGCTCAAAGAGATCCTGAACATTCCTGAGGACATTCCGCAGGACCTGCTGGACAAAGCCGAGTGCGTGATCGTGATGCCGTCGGTGAAAAAGGCTGCCTTCGGCATCGGCGGGAGCTATGGCCGTGGGGTGATGATTTGCCGCGGCGGCATTGACTATACCGGACCGTGGGGTCCGCCCGCGCTGTACGCGTTGGAAGGCGCCAGCATCGGTTTCCAGATCGGCGTGGAGGGAACTGATTACGTGTTGTTGGTCATGAACCCGGCGGGCGCGCGGTCTTTGCTGAAGAGCAAAGTAAAGCTGGGCGCGGACGCATCCGCAGCCGCTGGCCCGAAGGGCCGCACGGCCGCCGCCGCCACCGATGTAGTGATGACGGCTGAGATTCTTTCCTATTCGCGCAACAAGGGATTGTTTGCCGGAGTCTCGCTCGAGGGATCGACCCTGCGTTCCGACGGCAGCGCCAACGAAAAGCTCTATGGGCAGGAAGTCAGCGCGCGAGACATCATTCGCCGCGGCAAAGTCAAGTCGCCACCGTGCGCGGCGGAACTGGTGGAGCTCTTGAATAGCAAGAGCCCGAAGAACAAATCCGATCCGCGATCGTTGAAGTAAAAGCTATACTCGTGTGAGGCGGGCACTCTTGCCCGCCTCGCTCGTTATGCCGAGAAACTCCGCCGGTTCTCTCACACGCTGTGCCTGGGCCACCAACGAACTCTCGATCCGCTATCACGACGAAGAGTGGGGCGTGCCCGTACATGACGACCGCAGGCTTTTCGAATTTCTCATCCTTGAAGGCGCTCAAGCTGGCCTGAGCTGGGACACGATTCTCAAGAAACGCGAGAATTACCGCGCGGCTTTCGAAAACTTCGACGCCGGCAAAGTAGCCCGTTATGACCGCCGAAAGGTGCAGGCTTTGTTGCGCGATCCCGGCATCGTGCGTAATCGCCTGAAGATTGCCTCGGCGGTGAAGAACGCGCAGGCATTTCTTCTGGTGCAAAAAGAGTTTGGCAGCTTCCATAGCTATATCTGGCAATTCGTCGGCAGAGAGGCGAAACAGAATTCGCGGCGCTTGCGCGGGCAGGTGCCGGCGCGGACCGCGGAATCCGATGCCATGAGCAAGGACCTGAAGAAGCACGGCTTTACCTTCGTCGGCAGCACGATCTGTTACGCCTTCATGCAGGCTGTGGGCATGGTGAATGATCATCTTGTGGAGTGCTTTCGCTGGCGCGAAGTCGGCAAAACACCCTGGCGGTCCAGGCAGGACTAAGACATTTCCAAAGTTTGAAACGCAGAACTCGCGGAGGACGCCGAGCGAAGCTTTCACCATAGGGGACACAGAGGTTCACGGAGGGCATCCTTCGGTTTCCGGTATACTGGGTCGCTTTTGAGCGACGCCACTCTCATGCCGATCGCCGGCGGCAACCCGAGCGTTGTAAGCTGGGAACTTGGCCTCCACACACGCCGCCAGATCGCGCTGCGCCTCCTCCCCTTCGTCTTTGTTCTTTATGTGACCAACTACCTTGACCGTACGAATCTGGCCTATGCGGCGCTGGAAATGTCGCGCGATCTCGGGTTGAGCGACAGCGTATTCGGTTTGGCCGCCGGCGTGTTCTTTCTCAGCTATGTCGCGTTACAGATTCCGGGCGCGCTGCTGGTGGAATTATGGAGCGCGCGCCGATGCGTCAGCATGATCATGGTGGCGTGGGGATCGCTAACCATCCTCACCGGGCTGGTGCACAACGCCGGGCAACTCTACCTTGCGCGCTTCGTTTTGGGCGCGGCCGAGGCGGGATTTTTTCCCGGTATCGTGGTTTACCTCAGCCATTGGTTTCTTCGCGAAGACCGTGCCAAGGCAGGCAGCAACTTCATTGCGGCAATTCCGGTGTCATTTGTGGTGGGATCGCCGCTGGCGGGATGGATTCTGGGCCGTCACTGGCTTGGCTTTGATGGCTGGCGCTGGCTGTTCGCGCTGGAGGGACTGCCCGCAGTTGTGCTGGGGATGGTGGCGTTCTTTTATCTGACGGATTGGCCGGTCGAGGCCGCGTGGCTACGCCCGCAGCAGCGCGATTGGATGGTGCGCGCGCTGGAACAGGAAAAGCCGCTCGATGTGGCGCAAGTCGACAAATGGCGGGTGCTGCGCTCGCGTCCGGTGCTGACGCTGGCCTTAGCAGCTTTCTTTGAGTATTTCGTGTTTTACACCTTCGCGTTCTGGTTTCCGACGATGCTGAAACGGCTTTCCGGACTCTCGAACGCGCGTATCGGATGGCTGGGGACAATTCCTTATCTGGCGTGCCTGGTGGCGATGCTGATCCTCGGATGGCACTCGGACCGGCACTGTGAGCGGCGCGTGCATGCCGCCATTCCGTTATTCATTGCGGCCGCTGCCCTGCTCGGTCTGCTGGCGCGGCCGCAATCGCTCGGGCTGACGCTCGCCTTGTTCAGCCTGGTCGGAATGGTGCAATCGTTTCTGCCGGTGTTTTGGGCCATGCCGACCGAGATTCTGGGCGAAACCGCCGCCGCAACGGCGGTGGGGTTCATCAACGCCACGGGCAGCGTGGCGGGTTTCGCCGGACCGTACGCCTTTGGCTACCTGGCAACCCGAACCGGCAGCTTCTCGGCCGGGTTGACGTTGATGACGGTCTGTTGCCTGTTTTCCGGCTTCCTGCTGCTCCGGGCCCCGCAAGCCGGGAAGGTGCAGTTGGTGGAGGCCTGCCGCGAGCGACCTCCGGCAGTAACCTGAGTAACCTGCGAGTGGTCCTGTGGCTGTGGTATAAAACCAGCAGTACCAAGCCAAAACTTAAAACGGAGAACTGGCCAAAGGCCGGTGTCTGCCGTGGGTCTTGAGGAAGCTCTTGAGTTTCATCAACTTTGCAGCCCGCGAAATCAATTGCAAGATCGTCTACTACGGCGCCGGGCTGGGTGGAAAAACGACGAATCTCCAGTTCATCTACCAGAAAACTGCCGAACAGCAGAAGGGGAAGATGATCTCGCTGGCGACGGAGACCGACCGTACGCTGTTCTTCGACTTTTTGCCTCTTGACCTGGGCTCGGTGCGCGGCTTCAAAACCCGCATCCACCTCTACACCGTTCCCGGGCAGGTTTTCTACGACGCCAGCCGCAAGCTGATCCTGCGCGGCGTGGATGGCATTGTGTTCGTGGCCGACTCCCAGCAGGAGCGCATGGACGCCAACCACGAAGCGCTCGACAACTTGATGGATAACCTCAAGGAACACGGCTACGACTTCAAAAAGATCCCCTACGTGCTGCAACTCAACAAGCGCGACCTGCCGAATGTCCTTCCCGTGGACAAACTCGCAACCGAACTGAAGCGAAAAGATGAGCCGGTGATCGAGGCCATCGCCTTCAAAGGCAATGGCGTGTTCGAGACCCTAAAAGAGATTGCCCGCCAGGTGCTGGTGGAGTTGAAGGCGGGGTCGTAGCGGGCCGACGGCATCGCCCGGCTCAGGACACTCTCATTGTGGAGCCCTTCGAGGCGGCTTAGAAGGCTCAAGAGCAACTTCACTTTAGCAATTTCTTAACAGCCTCCCGCATGGGAGGCAACTCGTCTTTTATCGTGTTCCAGACAATTTCGTCATCCACTTTGTGATAACCATGACGCAAGACATCGCCCATTCGGCAAAAGCCCTTCCAGTCCGGCCCCGGGCACAGAGTCTCGGCGTCATCTCCAAGCCTCTTCGCCGCCTCGGTAATGATTTGCAACTGGCGTTCAACGGCAGACTTCGTCCTAATGTCCGCTTGGTAGCCCGTTAAACTCATGCCGGCAAGGAAGGAATCGATATACTCTATGCCTTCCAGGATGTCCCGCAGATGGGTCTCGTTATTTCTAAAAGGCAAGGACAGCCTCACGCAGAGCCTTTGACCGCACCGGCTCTCGCATCCATTCGGAAGACGACAACTCGACGGGCGCACCAAGCAAATCCGTCAAGCGGTTTTGCAAACTGCCGATTCTGACCAGAGTTATGCGCTTGGACTTGTCGAAGTCAGCTAGCAGGTCGACATCCGAGGATGGAGAGGCATCGCCGCGCGCCACCGACCCAT
>Ga0335081_10009842_pt1 | contig 15412 bp, 18 predicted proteins | sample Lox_Sample_35_FD_206713 | JGI IMG/M metagenome (GOLD analysis project Ga0335081, IMG submission 206713) | Soil microbial communities from Loxahatchee National Wildlife Refuge, Florida, United States - Lox_Sample_3.5 | ecosystem: Environmental > Terrestrial > Soil > Wetlands | place: USA...
GAGGCATTTGTGGCGACGCCTTTCCCAGGAAACCGAGTGTCACATCCGCCACCAGCGTGGCAGCCAATACGGGAGCGGCAATCTCCAGCCCCGTCTGAAGCACGCCCGAGATGCCATGCAGCAGTTCGGTGGTGAAGCTCCGTCCCAAGTTCATTCCACCCGGGTTCAAGTACACGAAGCTATTGCCGATCGCCCGCAGGATCCAGTGATGAACATCGAGCTGCAAGAACAACAGGAAAGCTGCCAGCTGATGAAACACGGCGACAACTGGCGTATCCACTTGGGTTTGAGGATCCAGGATATTAACCAGCGAATACCCCATCTGCACACCGAGCATGGCCCCGGCGGTCTGAGCTGCTTCGAAGACAAAGTTCGTCATCACCCCAATTGCTACGCCGATCACAAGCTCCCGCGCCACAACTGCCGGCCACTGTGTGAGAGTAACGATGCCTACCTTCGTCGCGTACACGGGATACAGCACCGCGGTGATGAGGATTACCATCACCGCCTTTACACGTGGCGGGACGGCTGCGTTTCCGAAGAATGGCGCAAACAGCATCAATCCCGAGACACGAAGTCCCACGATCAATGGTCCACTCAGCAATTCGGTAAGTGAGATTTCCATAACTAGCGTACGTACGGATGAAAGTCAGAGAGCAAGGAAACTGTGTACTGGCATATCTGGCGCCACATCCACGGCATCATCACAAAAGCAGCCGCAGCTACCGCCAACAGCCGGGGAACTGAAGATATGGTTGCTTCCTGCAACGAGGTCAGCACCTGGACGACGTTCACAAGCAAACTGACCACGATTGCGATGACCAGAATCGGTGCCGCTAACAACAGAACTTCGAGCAGCGTCTGACGGCAGACATCGACAACTTGCGAAGCAGGCATTTAGGTAAAACTCCTCATCAGCGATCCAATCAGCAGGTTCCAGCCGTCTACCATGACGAACAGCAGCAACTTGAGGGGCGTGGAGATCACGACCGGTGGCAGTTGCAGCATGCCGACCGATGTCGTAATCGAAGCGACCACCATATCGATCACCAGGAAGGGGAGAAAAAGCACAGCCCCGATCTGGAATCCGGACTTGAGTTCCGAAAGAATGTAGGCAGGAACGACAATCCGCATCGAGAGGTCTTCCGGATTATGCGGCCGCTGCTCCTTGGCGAGATCAATGAACAGCGCTACATCTTTTTCACGAATGTAGTGCAGCATAAAAGTGCGAACTGGCGCCGCACCCCGCTCGAGAGCGTCGGAAGCGGTGATTTTGCCGTCTTGAAGCGGCAGGACTGCCTCATTGAGAATGACGGTTCCAACCGGCTGCATGAGAAAAAAAGTCAAGACCAAGGACAGACCAATCAACGTCTGGTTCGTCGGCGTTGTCTGCAGCCCCAAGGCCTGTCGCAGGAAGTGGAATACGATCAACAGACGCGCGAACGGCGTCATGCAAAGCAACAGAGAAGGAATCAATGTGAGCAGCGTGAGCAGAACAACAATGGTCCAAGACAGCGATCCGGAACTCGGCGAACCGGGCATTGTGATTCGGATTTCATTGGCCGGGACCGCCGCCGGCTTAGACTTCGGCGTAGTCGCGGCGGCTAACCACACCGGGGAGGAGAGCACGAGAATACCGATGGCGATTCCAATCGGGCGAAACACGGCCATCTTCATACTTGCTCCGCCTGCTGCCGGGAACGTAGGACCTCGGTGAAACTGTCCGGATCCAAACGTGCCAGCAATGAAATCGAACTGGACGCCCCACCGATCAAAAACCGCTCATTGGCGACTTGCACCACCGCGACAAAGCGCTTTTCGCCCAGCGAGACGGTTTCGCAGAGCTTCAGGAGCTTGCGCGTGTGCTGTTTCCTGCTTCTGTCGACGATCCAGGAGCTAGCCCGCCTGAAGGCATCGCACAGTCTAGAAAACGTGGTGCGAGCGGCAACACTTCCTTGCTCTGACATGACATCCCGGGACACGATCGTGTCCAACTGACAAACGCCGTTCATACGAACTCCGTGATGCGAACCGCTAAACTCTCGTCGAGAACTTCGAATTCTCCCGAGCCAAGAAGAATGTCGTTGATGCGCACGCATACATCCTCCGTGGATGCGGTGGCGGACCGGACGACCATCCCAGGGGTAACCCGGAGAAGGTCGCCCACCGTGAACCCAGGCACAGGGATTTCTACATTTACTCGGCAAGTGAGCCAGAAAAACGACTCGAATACGGATTCTTTGGTGGCCGCATTCGCAATTGTCTCGCCTTTGACCGGGGTGATTCGAGCAGTAGCCATCTTCGTTTTTTGTCCAGACGCGGCGGACGCCGCCCGCGAGGAAACTAGACAAGTGCAATCGGCATGCCGTGAGTGAGATAGGCTCTCGAGACCAGGGACAGGCTGACTAGTTGGGGAATCCCGCGGAAATACGTGACTTAGGAGTGCTCGACCACAGACATCACTCGGTATCGAGGATGAGAATTTTGATTAGAGGAACAGTAGAGCGGGTGCTTTCCGGCGCGAATTGCGCTCACGCCGGAAAGCCTCTCATCATCCACTAACCTACGGCGACTACATCTGCTTCATGTTGATGGTGTCTTGGGTTAGCTGATCGAACGTAGTCACGACCTTTGCGTTGGCCTCGTAACCACGCTGAGTAATGATCATGTTGGAAAACTCCGTCGCGATGTCCACGTTGGACTGCTCCAAGGATCCCCCCGTGATTGTTCCGCGGCCGCCCGTTCCGGCCACTCCGATTACCGGGGACCCTGCCGAGAGAGTTGTCATGAAGCTGTTGTTTCCCGCGCGCTGCAGACCATCGGGATTAGCGAAATTTGCGATAACAATCTGTCCCAGTGGAATCGTCTGGCTGTTGCTGAAGGAGCCTTGGATCGTTCCATCGGTCCCAATGTTGAAGCTGAGCAAGGTCCCCGCCCCGTAGCCATTCTGCGATTCATTCGCGGTAGCGCTGGCAGAGTTCGTCTGCGTGAGGAGCGAGTTCCCGTTCACGTCCTGCACGTTCCAGGTTAAGTTCATATTCGCCGCGCCGTCAGCCAGACCGGTAATTGCGATGCCGGTGACAGGAGCAGTCGGACTCGCAAGCGTACCGTCACCGTTGAAATTCAGGGTACCGGACGAGATCATAGTAGGCGCACCTGTTCCGCCGGTGTCGGCGGCAGGCAAAGTGATCTGGTAGCTCCAAGTGTTCGCGGCCGTCTTGGTGTACTGATACGTCAGGACATGTGCCGTGCCCAGCGAGTCATACACGCTGATGGGAGTCGAGAAGCTGTCTCCAATCGCGGCATTGGCATCCAGGTTTGTCTGGTTCTGCATGCTGGTCGTCGCTGTCCCTGGTATCAACTGGCCCTGATTGATGACGATCGGAGACAACGTCTGCGAAGGACTGATCGCCCCGTTAACCGCCGGATATCCCATCACCAGCGCACCGTCCTGGGTGGTCAACTGTCCGAATTGGTTGATGGTGAAGTTGCCGGCGCGCGTGTATTCCTGGACACCGTTTTGCTGCACGACAAAGAACCCGTTCCCCGTTATGGCTGCATCGGTCGGTACACCCGTCGCCTGCAGGCTGCCGTTGGTAAACAGGGGCGATACAGAACCCATGGTGACCCCTTCGCCAACCTGGACAGGATCGTTCGCTCCGTCCATTCCGTAGGTCTGGTAGAAGAGATCTTTGAAGGATGCCTGATCGGCCTTATAGCCGACGGTATTCAGGTTTGCCAGGTTATTGGAAATGACCGACAGCTCTTCCGACGCAGCGGCCAAGCCAGAAAGCGGAATTGAAAAATTCGGCATTGTCTTTTTCTCCTATTGATTTTGGGTCGACTGCGTGGATGGGCTGGACGATGCCGGACTGGCATTGCCCTGCAATAGCTGCCGGATTTGAATCAACTCATTCAGTTGATTCATCGACAACATCTGCCCGACCATCTGGGTCGGATCCATCGGGGATGTTGGATCCTGGGTCTTCAGTTGCGTAATCAGCAATTGCAAAAACATGTCACTGGCGCTATTGGCGATGGTGTCCGCCGTTGAACCGGTGCTCCCCGCGCTACTGCTGTCCAGAGCACGCGCGGTGTTGACGCTTCTCTGAAAATTGCTGGCCAACAGGTTCGACGAAACTAACGGATTGATGTTCATAGCTCCTCTTTCCTAAATCCGAACATCCAGCCTGTCGCCGGCTGGTATTGCTTCGAGAATCGGGACTGCCTCGATCTTCTTTTCCAGTGAGGTGGGCCGCAAATCACCCGCGAACGGTTGAGCAGAGTCCTGCCGTCCGCCCTGATCAAAGGCAGTGAGGGTTGACAGCCCGTCGTTATGAATCTGTATTGGACCCGCGAGAACTCTTTGGTCGGCAAGGCGCGAATAAAGATCAGGCAGTTCGCGCATCAACATATTGGCAACTTCCGAGCGCTCCACAAAGATCTGAGCTGAAAAGGTACGGGCAGCGATGGAAGTATGGATATTAATAGTGCCCATTTCCCGTGACTGCAACCCAATTCGGAATTCTGATTGGGTCAGGCTTTGCATCAGTTTTGCCGTACTGACAACCGCTGGCAGAGCGAAGAATGAAGAATCTCCTCCATCGAAATCGAAGTTGTTATTCCACGGGGCTGGTGACGAGACTTCTGGAACAGTCCGGGCTGGCGTCTCTCTGGTCGAAGCACTCGCAATCGCACCTGGCAGTGGAGATCTGCTCTGAACGTTGCTTTGATCTTGCGATTGACCAAAGTCCCCCGTCTCTATCAGATGTGCTCCGCCGGGACGCCCCGACGGGCCAAGGTCTGAATCTGTCTTCGCCTCGGAGTTGTCCTTGACCGTCGGGGATGCATCCGTGCGGCTTGAACTTTTTCTTGGCGCCGCCACGCCATTTCGGCGCGGAGAAGACGCATCCGTCGAAACGGCGGGCTTCACAAACATAGAAATCGGCGCGGCGGCTGGCTGGGCCGAGCCGTCACTGGTTGTGGTCCAGTTTGTGTTGGCGTCTTTGACTGGAGGCTCCGAAGTCCCCAGTTTCCCGGCTGCCGGCTGCGCTGCAGGTACGAACGCTACAGCATCGGCCGCAGCCGCTATCAATGGAGTTTCTTGCGGAGCCGGCGTCGGCTTTCCTGTAACTCCGACTGTCACGCAACTCTGTGGAGCCGGGAGGTCGATGTCTACGCTGTCTTGAGCCGTAGCCGTATCGGAGGAACGTGCCGGTTTCGCCATCGCGATTTTCCGGGGCGAACTCTGCTGCGATGACGTGCGGTTCGCGCCGGGAGATGCATCCGTGCAAACGCTAAAGTGCGCTTGTGACTTCAATGGAGCTGAATAATGAGCGTCAGATTTTGAGTTCGCTGTTTCCGTGGTTGGCGTTGTCACCGCACGATTGGAACGGAGCGATGCACCGAAAGTTGAGGTCGCCGGATCTGTTGAGGGGGGTGTCACCGCGGGGGCCGTTGTCTCGATCACGCGCTCGTCTAGCGCGCATGGCGCCTCTGTGAAATTGCTCGATTTTGATCCAGCATCGGCATTTGGCGCAAAACGAGGAGCGTCTGGCTGGGATTTATGGGTGGTAATGGGAATGCCAAGCGCGTCGGGGAATCTTGCATCGGGCTCCGCGTCTACCGCTTCCCTGGCAAGATCGCCTAAGTCCAACTGGGCAGGCATCTGCGCGGACGGTTGGTTTGATAGGGGAAGAACTGGAACGACCAGTGGACGACCGGCGAGGACATGCACGCCATCATTGTTTGCCAGCTCAGTGCGGGATCGACGGTGGGCGATTCTATTATCGCCATCCTTTATACTCGCATTCTCGGAAGTGGCTGTCTTCGCGGATACGTCGAGTGCCCCAGCATCGACAAAGCAAGATGCAACCATCGCCCTAAAGTCCGGGAACGTCTCTGTTGCTGTGCACGTGAGGTCCTTTCCAGCATCTGGGCCGGAAGCGTTGGCGAGCTGCGCCTTGTCGTTTTGTGCCGTAACGTTCACTGTTCGATGCTTCGCCGATGAATCATGCATGCCGGTTGCCAAACCACCGCAAATTGAAACTTCTCCTAAAACCGTAGAGCTATCTGGCTCCTAAAGACTTGCGCACCAGTTGCCGATATAAGCAGGGCTCAGCTTTAGCCGGATGCGCCCGGTAGGCAAAACTTGCCTACCCGTGTCTAGGCAATGCTTGCCGACTTTCCATTTCATTGCGGTCCTGCTGGCGAAATCCCAGCACTACCGCTTCAACAGAAGGTTGCAACACGAATTCAAGGCGTTGGTAGGACACTTGTGCTTTCCGCGAACCGCTCCGAGGCGCTGGGTGCAAAATCAAGTTTGATTAAAGAATTTCGCTTCGACTACCGATGAATGGGTGTCTGATGGAAATCGTTATGGATGACTTCTCCATCTCCTCGAAGCTTACGCCACCGGCCTCGGTTTCGAATTCGACGCACCGGTCTCCTCTGTCCTGGGAGCAAGGCCGTCAGCATCCGAAAGGAAAACCGCGGACGCCAGCTCGTAAGGAAGATGAGCATGATGGCACAGCCGTGGAGGACCCGCATCAGCTTGATGAGGAAGCTTAGCGGCTGACGTTAAATTCTGCCCGGAGCGTGAGAACCCATGAAAGCCGGCGCAAAAATGTCGGAATGTGTCAACAATGCGGTAAGTAGCGAGGCGTCTCGGCTGCCTGCGGAGCTTCTGCACGATTTCAACAATCTCTTGCACGTCATCGGTGGCTATATTCAACTCACTCAAGAAAACTCCAACACTCCCGAGCTGAGAGCCTTCTATCTAGCCAGAGCGTGGAAGGCCGTCAAAGACGGGTCGTCGATGACCGCCCGGCTAGCCTATAAGTTGAACGCGAACTTTCCGGCAAAAGAAGCGAGAGGCGTCTGCAGCCAGTGCTCTGCCTGTATCGAAACCGGCGATGATGAGTGGGGTGAAAGCTGAGCTCGCATAACCTTGAAAAAAGATCAGTCGGGCGACCCCAGTGCCGGCGCGCCATACGGACCGGTTGTTCCTGACACTCAGGGCAACCTATACGGGAGTGCCTCCGGTGGGCAGGACGGCGACGAAGTGGCATACGAAATCACAGGGGAACAACTCACAATTCTCCACAGCTTCGGACCCGAACTGTCGGCTTGGGGGCTCGCCCTAGACAAGTCCGGAAATCTCCATGGCGTTTCTCCAAATAGCGGCTCCAAGAAGTACGGGGGCAGTCTACAAACTATCGGGAAACAATTAAGCCACCAGACTCGGTCGCGGTGCCTCAACATGATAGTTGTCGAAACTAGGCGATTACACGAGTGAGCAATACGCAAAATGTGTTGACCTTCTGTTAATGAGCACGCTCCCGTCGTTCTACCATTCTGGGATTCTGGGGCTAGTCTTTGCGGGAGCATCTATTTGCCATACCCAAGCGGTCATTTCGGGCACATCGACGATCGATTGTTACCCTCCCACTGTTCCGACTTCAACAAGGCCGGCAAGTTCAACGGCATTCTCTGTACGTTAGAAGAGCATCTCGAATCCGCCGGAGCTTGATATTTTGGTGCACGTCGCCGTTGATGAATTCGAACAATTCTGCGCATCGGCCGAAATTGAACAATCTCCCGATAGATTCCTCGAAATTACTCGAGACATCATTCGAATACTCGGCCCAGCAATTGGTTGAACTCAGACGACATCGTACTGTTCCCCGAAGCAGCTGATATAGCAAGGTTTTGCCCGTCTTAGCGTTTCAATCACTTTTGATTGACTGGTGTCTTCCTTTTTCTGCACCGCCCTCCCGCAGCATAGGCTCAAGTTTTTGTCGTGTTGTGCCGATATATTGCGGGTGAATATCAACTCCAATCGCGTCCGCTCCCAAGGCAACACTCGAGAAGTCAAGGCAATGCGGTATGTGGCGCGCCAGCCCATTGTCGACCTCCAGGAAAAGGTGTGCGGATATGAATTGCTTTTCCGCGACGGAATTGAGAATGCCTTTCACGGCGACAGCGAAGTCGCATCACGAGCAACACTCGACAACTCGCTGCTAATGGGCCTCGATGTCCTCTGCGATGGCAAGCTCGCCTTCGTGAATTGCACGCGCGACACATTGATCAAAGGACTCGTGCGACTGCTGCCGCCGAAGTCAACGGTTGTGGAGGTATTGGAGACGGTCCCGGCGGACCCCGATGTTGTGGGCGCGTGCCTCAGACTCAAGGAAGCTGGGTACAAGTTAGCGCTCGACGACTACGGGGCTGAGGACCCCAGGGAGCCCCTCCTGGAAATTGCAGACATTATCAAAGTGGAAATGGGATTTAACAGCGATAACCGGAGAAATGCGCTTCTCAGGAAATTGCGTTCCTTACGTGGCAAGATCCTAGCAGAAAAAGTCGAGAGTTATGCTGATTTTGACCGCGCTCGCGATGAAGGGTTCGCGTATTTTCAGGGATATTTCTTTCGGCGTCCGGAAATGCTTGCCGCCCGGGAGATGCCGGCGAACCGGCTGACATATTTGCGGATGCTGCAGGAAGTGTCCCGCCCGGATCTGAATTTTTCCGCTCTTGAGAACTTAATTAAGGCAGAAGCGTCCGTCTGCTACCGGCTGCTTCGGTATCTTAATTCGGCATTGTTTGGCTTGCGAAACGAAATTCATTCGGTTCGCCACGCCCTCTCGATTATGGGTGAACAGGAGGCGCGGCGTTGGGTTCGGCTGGTCGCGGCCGTCGGTGCGGGCCAGGAAAAGACCAGCGATCTGGTGTTGTCGGCACTGGTGCGAGGCCGCTTTGGAGAATCGCTGTCACCACGGGTCCAGCACGGCCAATCGGACCTATTTCTTGTGGGGCTATTGTCCCTGATCGACGCAATGTTGGAAATCCCGATGGAGGAGATCCTTGAGAAAATTCCTCTTGATCAAACCACAAAGGCCGTGTTGTTGGGAAAGCCTAGTCCTTTGCGCCCGGTGTTTCAGCTAATGCTAGCGCATGAGAGTGGAGAATGGGACGCGGCCGCATCTTTGTGTGCGGACCTGCACCTAGATGCTGGGGATGTAGCGGAATACTACTGGCAGGCCCAACAATGGGCCAGGGAGTTGTCATGAGAGTTCTGAGGATTCATTCCAGGATTGCGAATCTTTGATGCTCTTTTTCTGCCGCGGTTCATTGCGGAAATCCCCAGCACGCGCTGAGTTTTGGCTGGGTATTCAGACGAAGACTGACCTAGATTCGCGGTCTTAAAGAGCCCACCGATTACGTCACGGAACACGACATATCAAGCACCGTACGCGTCGGGGCGGCGAATTCGAGACCTCAGCGACTCGGCTAGATTTAGACGATGCCGACCAATCGGCACTGCTGCCGAAGCGCCGTCGGGTCGTTTCAAGACCCCCAACATCACCAACGAGTTGCAAGTGGCCATGATATCGCTTGTCCCTTGCTTGAGCCCCAAAGATTCCAAGGAGTATGCGGCCTAGGAGGCCAAATGACGAACAACAACAAGCAGGTGTTTGTGCCAAAGTGTTGCCTCGCGCATCACTTGATCAACAAAATGTCAGTGATTGCCGGTAGCTGTGAACTCATTGTAGAGCGACTCGAATTCTTAGGTTGGAAAGACGCAAGCTGTGTCGAACGTCTCGGCCTGATCCGCCGCGAGGCGGAAGTCGCCGTAAAAGAATTAAACGTACAGCTATGTCCGTGTGGGACTGTTTCTATTCATCGGAACATTTGAACGGAGGCGGTGAGAATGGCAGCCATCATCACGGATACCGTTATGGCGATTAGTTGCGTGCACTGTGGAGATCGATCGAGCACGAACCGCAGATGCATATCAGCAAGGAGGGCGATCCGTATTTGCCTGGTTGCTACTAACAAGTCATCGACGTTGTTCTTTCGCCTCTCCTTCCCGTGCTCTCCTTTACGCCAAGTCGAGCCCTAATCTGGCGGGGAAATTGTTTTTCGGCGATTCTGCGCACGGTTGTAGCCGATCAGTTGACAAGCCCGTCCAATGGTACCGAAGCGCCACCGCACAGTTCCTGATGGTGTGATTCCTGGAGTTTCATCCATAAGTTTTTTTGTGAGCTTTCCCTTGGCACTCAGCAGGGTGCGTAATTCGTCGAGGATCTGCTGGTTCGACTTAACTTTTGCGCGGTACCCAGCCAAGTCATAGGCCCGCTTAAGAGAGCCGAAGCGCCGCCTCACATTTCGTGCGCATTCCATCCCCGTAGCGTCATCGATGATCTTTTGGCTCAGTCTCCCGTTCCTACTTAGCAAGGCACGCAAGGCTTCGACGATCTGCTCGTCCGATCTGCGGGGCATCCTTCGTGGCGCGTATCCGACCAGGTCGAAAGCTCGGCTTAACGTTCCGAAACGCCAACATAACGCACCTGATGTCAGTATCCCTCCTGCTTCTTCGATGACTCCGCGGCTGAGCCTGCCCTTATGCGCCAGCAAAGAACGCAGCTCGGCTAGCATTTGCTCGCTTGTATATGGATGTTTTCGCCACTCGTAGCCGATCAGTTCGTAGGCTCGCCTCAGGCTGCCAAATCTCCAACTGTACGTTCTTGCCGCGGGCGTTCCGGGGTCCTCGTCTATCAATTGCGAGCTCAGCCGTCCTTTCAACGCCCAACACCGTCGCAATTCTTCCAGAAGCTGCTGATCCGATTTCCGGATAGTAGACGCTGCCAGCTTTTCCTGGGCTTTGGCGAACGTTTCAGGATCAACGATCGCTTCATGAGACTGTGGTGTAACAATCCATTCAGCCCTCGAGACCGCCTTTCGTCTCGCTCCCAGTTTCGTGGTGGATTGGTTGAAAACGATCGCCCCTACATATTTTGGATGTGACAGAATTCGGGTGATCTGGGAATGGTTCCACTTCCCGCCGAGACTCGTCGGAACCCCCTGTCTCTGAAGTTTCCGAGCAATTGCCTTCACTCCCAGCTGCTCTTCGTTAAACATCCGGAAGATTTCTCTGACAAGTTCGACCTCAGATTCAGGACCGCGAACGAGGGACACTCGGTCGGTGCAAACGTTCTTCCGGTCGCCGCGCTTCAATAGTTGCTTTGGGTATCCCTCCGCCGAAACGAGCATTCGCCGGTAGCCCAGACCGGGAGGGCCACCTTGCTTGAATCCGAGTCGGGCAAGCTTCTTTTGGCCCGCTAACACTTTTTCGCTCAACTCGCGGCTGTATTCTGCCGCCATGGCGCGCTTGAGAGCCTTAAGTACCGAGCTCGGAATGCTGGAATCATTTGCGAATGACTCAGCACAGTAGTGCACGGGAACCCCGGCCGATTTGCACAGAAACTCGTAGTGCGCGGACTCGTCGCTGTCCTGAAACCTGCCCCAACGGCTGATGTCATAGACCAAGACTGCCCGAAAATCAGCCTGCCCATTGACCACATCCCTTAGTAGCTGTCGTAAACCATGCCTGTGCTTAAGGGCCAAGCCACTTTTTCCGGGATCCGCGTATGTACGGATCACTGTGTAGCCCTCATCCTCGGCGTACTTCTGTATTCGTGCGGCCTGATTCTCCAGTGAATATCGCTGGTGCTCGGTGGACATACGGAGATACTGCGCGGCAGGAATCTTGTCGGCCATAGTGCCTCCTAACAAGGCACATCGACAAGATGAGACAGAACTTTAGTGTTTACTCGAGAATTTTCCGCACTACCTCGATAAGGGCGACGTTCTCGTAAGGCTTTTCGAGAAAAATGGTATCGCGGGGCAGTAGTCTGCGTTCTTGAACCTCTGCGAGCGATAATCCCGATGCAAAAACGGCTTTGAGATAGGGATGGCGGGAGCGCAAGGTCTCAAGAAGCTGAAGGCCATTCATTCCTGGCAGCCTAATGTCCGACACGAGAAGATCCGCTGCCAATCCTCGATCAGCAACCAGCCGAAATGCGGACTCCGCGTCCTTCGCTTCCACAACTAAGAAATCGTTCTGTTGGAGAATGCAGGAGGTCAATTCGCGCACTGCTTCGTCGTCTTCGACCAGCAGTATTGTTTTCGCATCTCCTCTGCGATTCGTTGGAGATAGGCGTAAACGCGTATCCCGTGGATTACGCGCAGTCTTCACTGACAAGAACATCTCCTTGCTCGGCTCTGAGGTGTTCTGTTCCTTACCTTTGGCAGGAGCATCCGCAGTTCTTCAATAGCCTGCAATAGTGATCGCCTGGAACTCAGATATTCTGTTGGGAGAAGCGCCTTCTTCCTTCGATCGAGCTTTTCCAGCTCGAGAAGTCGTTCTTGAACAAGAGAAAGCGTGTATGCGAATACTTTTTCCATAGAAACTGAATCTGCACGATGATCTCCACTTTCAAAGCTCACAAGTGCTTCGAAACGCTATAGAATTTGATTTTGGGTCAAAGCCTCGATGCCGCTCTGTCGGCAGCGTCTGCCGAAAGATCGGCAACGAACTTAGAAGCAGATCCGACCGGCTTTCGGCCCGTTTGGTTGTCCCGCACCTAGCACTGCCGTTACAGCACCCACTTGCGGCGTCTATGTAGCGACGTCGAGCACCGTGGCGCTCGTGGATTCGACCCGGAACTGCGCAGGTCACTGAACAATTCGCGGACCTGTCCAAAGTAATACCCTCTTGCTTTCCCTCCTATAGATTGAACATGGATCGGGACCGTCCACCGGCTCGATGCCGGGCATCCACAGACAGGCGCAGGCAACTTCTATGTGCTCCCATAGGGCATCTCCGTCAATTACGAGTTCGACAGGAGAAAACCAGCGATGCAGTTCAATGGGGCTGTATTGGCTCTCTGACCAGATCTTGTTCCACGTCATATTGAACGCAACCGCCAAAATGAAGCCTTCGTCATAGCCGGTATATCTGACGAGTTTTCTAACGTTTGTTGTCGATATAACGGCAGCGGACACAAGCACTACAGCCGCGGCGGCCATCGGGTGCTCTTCCTCGGGCGGTTCATTAAGACCGGGGTACTTCAGGTTCAGCACATGACGGATTTCGTGAACTCGCCATTTCCGTAGCATCGCTTCCTCTGATCCTGCGACAGGTCGAGATTTGCACCGAGTGTCAGAACAAGGACCGATCGGAGTCGGTTCTTTGTTGTTCGACGCCGTTCGTAAGCGCTGCGCAACCTACTGGATCGAACCATACTCCGCCCAGCACGCCGGATGCGTGCTTCACTGCTCTAGATGACCTCCGGGTCTCCGGTGAAGTCTGTCATTGGCGCGATTCTCCGCGCCCGCCGATCACCCCAGTTGGAAGTTGTGTCGGTTCGCCCCGTACACTGCTTCGTGGAATCTAGGCAAGATCGCCGCGATGAGCGCGACTTCATCGCTCGTAGACGCACACGCAGTCCCAAACCGTTTCGGTACCCTGCACGACAATTCTGAACCGTTGACCACACAGCGGACAGCAAATCATGTTGGCCTGAAGTGCGGCCCACCACGTCTGCAGATCCACCCAACTCTGGACCTTGAAAAGCATCTCGATACTGTCGCGCAGCAACTCATTCCTGAATTGGTGCATTTGCTCAATGTGCCGGTCCATGAGAGCCATGTCTCCCGGTAGCGTTCCTTCGTGTCCTCTCATCTCCGAGCTTCCTTTATTGATAGCTCGCGCCCCGATTGACTCTGCGGGGACCGCCGAAACCGATTCCCTCGGATTACAAAACGTGATTGAAATGCCTGGAACAGACTGGATCCAGGCAAAGACCTGCTGAGGAGTGATCGCATCTGGGGGAACCTTGTAAACTCGAATTTCGGCTTCGCCGATTCCGGCGCTCCGGCAATATGCAGTGATCGCACCCACTGCCAACTCGTGGACCATGGAATCAAGGGTGTGTCCATCTGAGCGAGCATACATTCTTCGACCGCTTGGGAATCTGATCGTCATGGCGCAGTCTCGCCATACGACGATCATTAGATCTTCGCAATCTACTTCTTCGGACTCATAGGTAAGTGACCTACCACCAAAGCCGCCAGGTTTGCAATATCGCGTGGATGCTCTGGCGTTTTTTTTGGGGTGCGGGGCTCGCCGCTGACATTTTCTTTCGACATAGTTCGCCTCCAAGAGAATCTAATGGATTCCTGGCTTGGAACACGCGCAGGCAGAATCCTGCATCGTTCCCATTCAAAGCGCCCACGCGCCGCACGTGCGTGACGAGTCAGGACGCAACTAGGACACAAAACTCATTGTTTGAAATCAGAAACTTGCGGAAACCGCGAGAATTGAGTCAACCGAATCAACTAGATTTGGTCGGGGAGAGAGGATTTGAACCTCCGACCCCCTGGTCCCGAACCAGATTCCAGGCTTTGTTAAAATCTGTAGAATTGCGTTGATCGTAGTTGATTGATATTGAAATATTTATGGCTTGGCGTTAAGCCTTGTTGAACTTTGTTGAAGTCGTGTGCTCCTACTGCCACGAAATCGTCTACATTCTGGAAGGTGAACAAAAGGCGAAATAACAATTCCGGGCATCTACCAAGTCCAGCAACTTTTTCAGAGCGTAGTTTAGACTCCCGAGTCCTGATTCTTGCATAGCTGCGGGCCAGGATGACCTCAAAGAACATTACCGATAGCGAATTTCCGAGCGCGAACACGCGACGATGAATGATTCAGGAGAGTACCTGCCTCGAGCACTCAAGGCCTGAACTCTAAGCTTTCTTTGCTTCACTGCGCATTTCTAATATATCCAACACGTACATCTTCACCGACGCATGTAGCCTTTCCTGCAAGCATGCAGTATGACACCACAACTGCTGATCCAATTGTAATTCTCGTTCACGATCCACACATGTGGTGTACAAAAGACTGCCTACATCCGGCTTAGTGTGGGCTATACCCTTTCCGCAAAAACAGCACTGATATTCGCTCATTAGTGCCACCCGTACTTTTCAGCAACCCGACGAAGCTCGTCCCCGGTGGTTCCTTTGTAGCCAGTGACCATCTGACCCTCTTCGTTCACAATCATGTAATCATACTTGCCGTGGCCAACCCCTTTGACATAAACGGTAGCACCGTCTGCCTGCGTCAGTTTATCACCCGTCTTGATACGGGCCTGATCTTCCGGCGTGATGTTTCGTTTATCTGCCATCTCGCTTCCATGTTGGGTGTCGCCGCCTCCTGACCCTCCACCCCCACCCCCTGTGCTTTTAGCGCACTTTACCATTCCAACCGCATATCCTGCTGTGCCCCCGACAAACGCACCTCCTTGTACTCCACCTTCCGTGGTCAGAATACCGACTGGTCCTAGAGAGAAACCAGAGGTGCCAGCTAACCCGCCCACACCGGCACCGATACCGGCGCCTGCGGTGGTGGAACCTGCCATGCAGAGAGGGTCTCGCGGCTGACTGGCCCATTGGCTCACGCTTTGACTAGCGTCTCGCAGATCATTCGTTATGCCGTTGATTAAGTTCTGGAGCCACTGAGGGCCCTTTGAGGTCCGCGTACCGATGCCAGAGCCAGCCGTACAGT
>Ga0335081_10009843_pt1 | contig 15411 bp, 11 predicted proteins | sample Lox_Sample_35_FD_206713 | JGI IMG/M metagenome (GOLD analysis project Ga0335081, IMG submission 206713) | Soil microbial communities from Loxahatchee National Wildlife Refuge, Florida, United States - Lox_Sample_3.5 | ecosystem: Environmental > Terrestrial > Soil > Wetlands | place: USA...
TTCGTTCTGCCTCCACCGGGGCCAGAGATAAGCCCCACTTCGAGCAGGTGCTATCTTCTCTAGAGTTATTATAGTTCCAGATCATCAGGTCTTCAACCCAATTTATCTGTAAATAAATCAATGCAATGCGGGAGCCGGCCTGGCGATGGCGGAACAAAGCCATTCCGGAGCCATCTGCTTGATTCTGCGCCGGCTACATCGCGTGGCCGCCGCCGACATAGATCCTCTGCCCGGTGATCCAGCCTGCCTGTTCGGACGCGAGGAACACCACCGCCGCCGCTACGTCCGACGGCATTCCGATACGCCGGAGGGGAATCGTGGGAAGGATCTCTTGTTCCAGCTCCGGCGTGATCCAGCCGGTCTGAACCGGTCCGAGCGAAAGAATATTGACGGTGATACCCAGCTTTCCCAGTTCCGCAGCCGCGGATCTACTGTAGCTCTCCAGGGCGAACTTGCTCGCGCCATAGCTGGCTTCCGAGGGGAAGCAACCAGCTCCGTCCGTGCTCACGTTGACGATCCGGCCCCACCGTGCACCGCGCTGGATGTGCCGCCGCGCGAACTCGGCCATTGCCAGCGCCGCGGCCCGAGTGTTCACGGCGAACAACCGGTCAAAAGCTGCTGCGGCGACCGTTGAAGGGCGGCCCCCCCACAACTCGACGAGTTTGTTCTCAATGTCGACAGCGGCAGGGAGCAAAGTGTCGGCTTCCCAATAAGCGGCATTGTTGATGAGCACATCCACCGGCCCGACTGACCGTTCCGCCTGATCGAACATCGCCGGGATCGTCGCGGGGTCAGAAAGATCGCCTTCCCACGCGGACGCCTGCACTCCCAGCGCGCGAACGCCGGCGAGCGCCTCATCGGCCGTTTTTTCGAGCTGCGACCAGTAGAACGCGGCGCCGGGCGATTCGGGCGGTGCACTGGCTTCAGCGGTGGGATTCGGATTGCGACGCAGGCGGAAATAGTGAAGAAAGATGCCGGCGCCTTGGGCGGCGAAGGCCTTGGCTGTGGCGGCGCCAATTCCGTGAGGATTGTTGGCACCCGTAATCAGGATGGTCTTGCCTGTCAGGCCCGGATTAATCATAGAGGTGCGCTCCTTCCTCAAGATATCGGGATCTATCGTATTTTAGAAACGTACCCAACACACGCCATGAGGAGGAGGAACGGATGAAGATGCGAGCGACCGCAGCCTTTTTGGCCAGCCTGCTGGCGACGACAGGGGCTGCCGCGGACACCTATCCCCGCCAGCCTGGAATCAAGGTGATCAACTACACCTTCGATATCACCCTAAACGACGCCAACAATGAATTCATCGTTCAGGACACAGTGGACGTGCAGTTCCTTGCCGCGGGCGTCACCAGCGTCGAGCTCGATCTCTGTAATTTCACGGCCCAGGCGCGCAGCTCCCAAATGGCCAACGGGATCGTCGACCCCTGTGCGGAGCCGCCCGCTCGCGGAGCTTCCGGCCGCGGCGGCGCTACCGCCGCGCCGACCGGAGGCAAAGGTATGACGGTCACCGCGGTCACTGCGGGAGGACAAGCGCTCGCGTTTCAACACGAGAATGATCGCTTGCACGTCAACCTGCCGCGCGCCTTCCAGCCTGGCGACCGTTTTCAGTTCACGGTCAACTACCATGGCGTCCCGGCAACGGGCATCCTCGTCGGCAACAACAAGTACGGTGACCGGGGGTTCGTCTCCAATCCGTGGCCGCATAAAGCGCGCAATTACCTGGCGCTGATCGACCACCCCTATGCCAAATCGCCCGTGACGACCGTCGTTACCGCCCCGCGCCACTACCAGGTGATCTCCAACGGTCGCCTGATGGAACAGACGGATCTGCCCAACGACCTGCGGCGCACCGCATGGAAGGAGTCCAGCCCTATTTGCCCCTGCCTCATGTCGCTGGGCGTTGCGCCGTTCGCGGTCTCGTACTTCGGCGAGTACCACGGCATTCCGCTTTCGGCCTGGGTTTATCCGCAGGAGAGGGACGTCAGCTTCCAGGGCTTCAGCGCTTACACGCAGCCTATCTTGGAATTCTTTATCGATCACATCGGCCCGTACTCGTACGAAAAGCTGGCGCAAGTAGAAGCCAACGGCATCGGCGGCGGCATGGAACTGGCGTCGTCCATCTTCTACGGCTACGGCGCAGCGGGCCCCGGCCGCCAGTTGATCGCGCACGAAATGGCGCACCAATGGTTCGGCGACTCGGCCGCGGAGAAGGATTGGGACGACGTTTGGCTGAGCGAAGGCTTCGCCACCTATTTCGCGCTGCTCTACCAGGAATTCCAGGACGGTCACGACGCGTTCCTGGACGCGCTCAAGCGCAGCAAGGAGCAGGCGATTCGCTATGCGCTGGCCAACCCCGATTCGACCATCGTGCACCACAACCTCGCCGATTTCAGCAGGGTCATCGCCAACAACGCCCAGATCTACCAGGGCGGGGCGCAGGTACTGCAGAACACCCGCGGCGTGCTAGGCACGGATACGTTCTGGGCCGGCATCCGGCTCTACTACAGCCGGTTTCAAAACAGCAACGCTTCGAGCGACGATTTGCGGCACGCCATGGAGGATGCTTGCGTGAACGCGGGCGACCGCTGTCCAGCGGACGGCAAGGATCTCACGTGGCTCTTCCACGAACTGCTGAATCGCGGCGGAGTGCTACAGGTGCAGGGGAGCTGGCACTACGATGCCGGAGCCAAGCAGCTAACGGTGACGCTCGACCAGGCCCAGACGTCGGGGCTCTATCGGATGCCCATCGAACTGGCAGTCACGGCGATGACCACACCGCAACCGGGAGGGCGCGGCGCGGCCGGCCCACCGAGACCGCAGCCCACGCAACAGATCCACGTCATGCGACTCGACCAGCAACACCAGGTCTTCACGTACGCGCTCGACAGTGAACCTGTGAGCGTAGCGCTCGATCCCAACGCGTGGGTCATGATGCAAGCCATGTTCGAAAGGAAATAAATACTCAGACCTATGACCGCATCTTTCTTGGACGAATGCCTGTCTGTATTGACGCGCACTCCCGCCACGCTCGACGCGCTGCTGCGCGATCTGCCGGAAGCGTGGACCTCGGCGACCGAGGGTCCCGGCACGTGGAGCCCTTGTGTTGTAGTTGGCCATTTGATCCACGGCGAGAGGACCGACTGGATGCAGCGCCTGGCGATCATCATGGAGCACGGCCCGAGCCGGCCCTTCGATCCGTTCGACCGCGAGGCGCAGTTCCGCGAGAGCCGGGGGAAATCGCTCCCGGCGTTGCTCGACGAATTCAGCGCGTTGCGCCGCGACAACCTGGCGCGCCTGCGCGCGTTGAACCTCCAGCCCGCTCATTTGGAATTGAAGGGAACCCATCCCGGGCTGGGTCCGGTGACTTTGCGTCAACTCCTGGCGGCGTGGACCGCGCACGATCTGGCGCACCTTCTGCAAGTGAGCCGCACAATGGCCAAGCGTTATAAGGAGGAAGTAGGTCCCTGGGCGGAATATCTGTCGGTAATGAAATGACGCACGACCCGCGAGAGAAATGATCGCAGCGTACGCATCTCGGCTCGTTTCGCCTCCGCCGAAGATTGAGCATCCACATATGGGCGTAAGTCCTCGGCAGTAAGCTTGTGTGCCGCTGCGGAATCGCTTTCCAGGGCTGGTCCAGGGCAGCAATCCCGGCTCGGTCGCCGCTACGGCGTCGGGAGTGATGCAGTCGCCCAGCCGGTAGGCTTGACCCCGAACGTGCGCGTCTCGGGCACCGGCTACAAGTCGCGACCGTCCGGACGTCTCGGCGCCGAATTCGTCAGTTTCTTCCGCAATACCTGGCTACGCTCTCTCCGGGCAAGCTTGTTCTTTCGTTCACGATGAAAGCGCGCTTTATCTCCATTGCGTGCCGACATGATGGCTCAAGAGTACCAGAATCCCGTCGGCGTTGATTCGCCAGCTATTCCGCCAGGGTTACACGAATCGCGGTTTGCCGCGGACTACCCACCGTACCGCATAGCTCTGACTTCGAATAGGCGTTGGGGTCGTGATCAAGCGCGCCTTCTGGTAGCCACTCCCACAAATGCCCCAAGTCTTTTCTCACGAGGTCCCAATAAAACCGGGGAAGTTCGGTAGTCTCCTGTTCAAAATAGGGGAGAAATTGCGGGTCCTCGTCCAATCGCCGGCGAATGCCTCGATGGTACCTGAGCCTTCCAAGCCCTTCCGTCGAAATAGCGCGCATGACGTTCATGCCCCGCGGGGTTAGACCTCGGGTCGCGCGGAAGCGACGGGCAATCGCTTTCCAGGAGAACGAATACCTGGTGAGATCGATGACCCGGTCATAGAAGTCACGCCAGGAACAATTTCGGGGCCTGACGTTCATGGCCTGGTTGTTGTTCAAGAAATGGAATGGAAAGGGCAGCACGCGGTTGGCACGCTGGTAATCCAGGTTGAGCGGCGCGGCGCGGCCGAACGCCGTGAGCAGCGAATAGCCAGGAAACGCGCCCGGCGCCAGATCCAGAAATCGCTTGGTAAGCTCAAACGCTTCCGCCCCCTGGTCGGTATCGAGTCCCAGCACAAAATTGGTTTGTACGTAGGGTATGTAGCTCAAAATCAAATTGACGTGTTCGGCTACCTGGCGGACTTTGTCCATCCCCACTTGCGCGCCGGTCTTCGACTTGTTGCCCAAGTCGAACCATGACTCAATGCCGGGCAGGAGGGCTTTGAAGCCATTGTGCCTGAGCCGCTTCAAGTGCGGTTCCGAAAGAAGGGACAGGCTGCTTTCGGCGATGAAGTCGATACGGCCCGGAGGCACGGCTCGCTCAATCACATCCAGGTAATCATCAAAGCGGACGCCGAAATTAGGATCGTGCCATGCAACGATCGGCCGCCTGAATTTCTTCAGCAGGAACCGGAGGTCCTCTTGAATCCCGTCGAAGTCCATGGACTGATAGGGCACGGCCGCATCGATGCAGAAACTGCAGGTATATGGACAACCCAGGCTGCCGAGCATGGGAACGATTTTAAGCAGGGGTGCTCTCTGGAGCGTCGGTTCGATAAACCGCCAGCGCTCGCGCACGCCTGGAAGTGTTTTCGGCTGCTGCCGGGCTGTGATTTGAATCCCTGTGGGCCGATGTCGAGAGCAGTCCCGCAGAATGTCGCGGAGGGTCTCCCTGTCAGTGAAGCCCAGGACGTAATCGAAATACCTCAGAGCATCTTCCGGGTAGCAACGGGCATGAGGTCCCCCGATCGCGGTGATGGCCCCCGCCGCGCGGAACAGGTTACTCAGGGCGTAGGCGGTATGCGCCGCCTCAGTGAACGCGCCGATGAACACCAGATCGATCTTGGACGGTAGTTCCGTCAGCAGATCTTCAAACCCGGTATAGCAGACGAAGGAGACATTGTGTCCCTCCTCCCTGCACCACACACCGATGACCTGCGGCATGATGCTGGCAAGATTGGCATTCATCACGCGAGCATACAAAGCCCGCGTAGGGCCCCTCGAAACGATATCGATGATCGCGATATGGAGTTTTCTCATGCGGACGAACGACTCGGCCGTTCCCAAGAGTGCTCATACTAGTGTAGGCTATTTCGCCATCGCGAAAATCCGCAACTGGATGCCGGCCGGACCCTGCGGCCGGAACGGCAGGATCTGTTGGCCACAATAGTGCATCCGCGCCGGCGGCCAGCGGCGTCAGCCCTTGCTGGTAGATCCCAACCTGGCGGTCCGGGCCTGAACAGACCGCCGTACCTTTGACCTGAGGGCGCTGCATGCCTAGGTTGCTTTTGGCTTCCCGGCAGCCGCCAGCTGCCAGGACTTCGCTCCGCAAACGACGCTGCGCCCACGGCAGTAACACCGGGTCGAGGATCGTGTTGATATGGGCTGGCCGGCTGGGGATAATATAGTCTCACCGGAGACATAAAGCATATCCTCCGTGAACGGGCTATCTCACCTTCGGACGCTCGAGGCAGAGAGCATATGTATTTTGCGTGAAGCGGTGGCGGAGTTCTCGCGACCGGTGCTGCTGTATTCCATCGGAAAAGACTCCTCGGTGCTGCTCCGCCTGGCACAAAAAGCATTCCACCCGGCGAAGCCCCCTTTCCCGCTGCTGCACGTAGACACCACGTACAAGTTCAAAGAGATGCCGGAATTTCGCGATCGTACGTGCGCGGAGCTTGGGGTGCGCCTGATTGTGCACACCTCGCGCGGCGCCCGCGAGGACGGCGTGAACCCGTTCCGCCTGGGTTCCTGGAAATGCTGCGCCATCCTCAAGACGCAGGCTTTGTTGGACGCAATGCGGGAAGGGAGTTTTGACGCAGCTATCGGCGGCGCTCGCCGCGACGAGGAAAAATCCCGCGCCAAGGAGCGCGTGTTCTCTTTTCGGGACGCCAACGGCCAATGGGACCCGAGGCATCAGCGGCCCGAACTGTGGAACCTGTTCAACGGGCGTATCGAAAAAGGAGAGAGCGTCCGGGTATTCCCTCTTTCGAACTGGACCGAACTGGACGTCTGGCGGTACATCGAGGCGGAACAGATTCCGGTGGTTCCACTGTATTTCGCGAAGAAGCGCGAGATGCTGGTTCGCGGCAATCTGCTCATCCCTATGGAACACGATGTGCCGCGGCTGCCGGGGGAGCAGCCGGAGACAGTGATGTGCCGGATGCGCACCCTCGGATGCACGTATTGTACCGGCGCCATTCGCTCCACGGCGAGCAGCGTTTCTGAGATCATCGACGAACTGCCAGGCCTCCGCAGGTCCGAGAGGGAGAATCGATTGATCGACCATGATCAGGAAGGTTCGATGGAGTCGAAAAAGAGGGAAGGTTACTTTTGACGGAGCCGGATGTCCTGCGGTTCACCGCCGTCGGCAGTGTAGACGATGGCAAATCGACGTTAATCGGCCGGCTGTTGTACGACTGTGACGGTGTCTATGACGACCAGTTGGAGTCGGTCCGCAAGGTTTCGCCCGCCGGGCTCGACCTGGCTTTCATCACCGATGGCCTGCAGGCCGAGCGAGAACAGGGCATTACCATCGATGTGGCATACCGCTACTTCGGCACGTCAAAACGCCGGTTCATCATCGCGGATACACCAGGCCACGAGCAATACACCCGCAACATGGCCACGGGCGCGTCCACCGCGGACCTGGCGCTGATTCTCATCGACGCGCGCAAGGGAGTGCTGCCGCAGACGAAACGGCACGCCTGCATCTCCTGGCTGCTGGGCATACGCCGATTTGCCGTCGTCATTAACAAAATGGACCTGGTGGAGTACCGGCGGCAGGAGTTCGATCTCATCCGGCAAGACTTCTGCGGGTTCGCCCAACGGCTCTCCGGCTGTGAGCTCGAATTCTTTCCCGTGAGCGCCCTGGCCGGCGACAATGTGGTGCGGCGCAGCGAGCGCATGCCGTGGTTCGACGGGGACGCCCTGCTCTCTTACCTCGAGAACGTCCCGATCGATGGGTCCCCCCGAATGGCGGCTTTCCGTTTTCCCGTACAGCACGTAATTCGATCGGACCCCGATTTCCGGGCTTACGCGGGCCAGATCGCATCCGGCCGTGTCCGGCCGGGCGATGAGGTCATGGTTCTCCCCTCGCGTCTCGTGACCCGCATCCGCTCGATCGGCGCGTTCCGGGCCGATCTGGATCATGCTTTCAGCCCGATGTCGGTTGCGCTGCGCCTCGAGGGCCATGTCGATCTTGGTCGCGGCGACATGCTGGCGGACCCGGAGCAGCCGCCTTTTCTCGCACGCCGGTTGCGGGTCACCGTGGTGTGGATGGCGGAAACACCCCTGCGGTTGAACCAGCCATATCTCGTCAAGCATGCAGGGCAACGCGTGTGCGCCGAGGTATGCCGCCTGGTCTCCCGGCTGGATGTGGAAACCCTGCAAGAACATGATGCGGCGACGTTGTGCCTCAACGAAATCGGGGACGTGGAACTGGAGAGCCACCGTCCTCTCATCGCCGATCCTTACTGCCAGAACCGCACCACGGGCAGCCTGATTCTGATCGACCCCGCCAGCAACCAGACCGTGGGCGCGGGTATGATCGCATCTGCCGAGGAGCCGGCCGCGCCACCGCTGCCGGCCGGCGGCGGGCGCGGCCTCACCGTCTGGTTTACCGGCCTGAGTTCCTCCGGAAAGAGCACGCTGAGCCGCGCGGTCTACGAGCGTCTGTGGGCGATGGGGTACAAAGTGGAATTGCTCGACGGCGACGCCTTGCGACAACATCTTTGCAGGGATCTCGGCTTCAGCAAACAGGACCGCGACGAGAACATCCGGCGTATCGGTTTCGTCGCGGAACTACTGACGCGCAACGGAGTCATCGCGGTGGCCGCGGCGATTTCGCCGTATCGCGAGATCCGCGACGAAATACGGCAAAGGATCGGCAACTTCGTCGAGGTCTACGCCAACGCTCCGCTCGCGGTCTGCGAGGAACGGGACACCAAAGGCCTGTACAAGAAAGCTCGCGCCGGACAGATTCCCGGCTTTACCGGCATCTCCGATCCGTACGAGCCACCGCTACGTCCGGAAGTGGAATGCAACACCGACCGGGAGAGCCTTGCGGAAAGCGTCGAGAAGGTGATGCGGATCGTGCAGAGCCGATTGTCGGCATAGAGAACCGGTGGTGGGAATTCCGCTATAATCGCCTCGTGCCGCGCGCCAACAACTACGTCCTGATTGTTCTTGATAGCTGCCGGTACGACTCCCTTGTGCAAGCCCGACCGCTGGCGATGCGGAAGCTCGGCAAACTGGAGCGCCGCTGGTCGTACGCATCCTGGACGGCGCCGTCGCATTACAACCTGCTGATGGGATTAATGCCGCACACGAGCCCCACCCGCGTGTTCGCCTCGGAGTACTACAAACGGGACTTCCTGAAATTCAACGAACGGCTTGGCTCGACCAACATCGGGTTCAAATCGCTGGTTCCCGCGCTTTACCTGCCGCCGTTCCTGAAGGACACGCTGGGTTATGCGACGCATGCCATGGTTTCGTTACCTGTGCTGAACCCGAAGACCCCGCTGAACCAGGGTTTCGACACCTTCCGCCTCATGGACCGGCATAACGACATGCGCGCGATGGTGCGGGCCATGATGTTCCAGGAGGAGAAACCCTCGTTCTACCTGCTCAACGTTGGGGAGACTCATTACCCGTACGCTTTGCCGGATGAGCCGGAGGACGCCTGGCCCCGCATCCACGGCGTGCACGGGGTTTTCAAACATCTGGATGACGCGGTCTCCAGAGGCAAGCCGGCGCGGAAGGGAGACCAATTCTTCAATCGCCGCCAGCTCGCGATCCTTCGCGAACGCCAGATCGCCGCCGTGAAATACCTCGATACCGTGTTCGAGGAGTTGTTCGACGTGCTCCCGAGGAACACCTACGTGACCATTACTTCGGACCACGGAGAATTGTTCGGAGAAGAAGGGTATTTCGGACACGGGCCGATCGTGCACGACAAGGTGTTTGAGGTCCCCTTTATCGAGGGTAAGCTGCGGTGATCGGCTTGCCTTTCCTGCCGGCCTATATCGGGCCTGGCGCGGGCTTCGCTTTTTTGGGCTCGTTTCTGACGCTGCTGAGCGGCCTGGTGATGGGCGCGCTGGCCGTTCTGTTCTGGCCTTTCCGGACTCTGTGGCGCGTGGTGCGGCGGGGCAGACCGTACGCGGGCGCGAAAGTGCGCAAGGTGATCGTGCTGGGCCTGGATGGCCTGGATCCTGGCCTCACGGAGCGCCTGATGAGCGAAGGCAAGCTGCCGAACCTCGCGAAACTCGCTTCGAGCGGCAGCTACCATCGCCTGCGCACGACCTTTCCGGCGCTCTCTCCGGTGGCATGGTCTACGTTCGCCACGGGCGTCAGCCCGGCCAAACACAATATCTTCGATTTTCTCGACCGCGATCTGCGCACCTATATGCCGAGGCTCTCCTCGGCGCGCGTCGGGAAACCGCGCCGGGTTCTGAAGCTCGGGCGCTATCGCATCCCACTCACCCGGCCGCCAGTTGAACTGCGCAGGAAGAGCCGTCCGTTCTGGAGCATACTCGGCGAGCGAGGCGTGGACTGCACGATTCTGCGCGTACCCATCACCTTTCCCCCGGAGAAATTCACCGGCCGGATGCTCTCGGCCATGTGCGTTCCCGACCTGCGTGGGACCCAAGGCAGCTTCTCCCAGTTCACCACCCGTGTCGAGCAAGTAGAGTACGAGAGCGGCAGCCGGTATCCGTTGCATCGGAGCGGTGACTGGCTGGAAGGGCAGATCGAGGGGCCCGCTGACAGCTTCCGGGAGCGCGCCGGGCCAATCGCGATCCCGCTGCGGCTTCGCGTCCGCACCGCGGACTTGGCGGATCTGGCAGCCGGCGGCGGGCAGTACGTCTTGCGCCGCGGCGAGTACACGGAGTGGGTACCGCTTCAATTCCGATCGGCGCTGGGTCCCAAGGTTTCCGGGCTGGCACGTTTCCTGCTCACCGAGACCGGGCCTCACGTCTCGCTCTACATGACCCCGATCCAGCTCGACCCCGAACGGCCCGCGCTGCCGATCAGCCATCCATCCTGCTATGCGCCTTACCTGGCGGGATTAACCGGCCCGTTTGCGACCGCAGGCATGGCCGAGGATACCTGGGCCCTGAACGAGCGGGTGATCGACGAAGATGCGTTTCTCAAACAGGCGTGGGACATTTTCGAGGAGCGGCGCTCCATCTTCCTGTCTGCGCTGGCGACCGCCGGCTGCGGAGTAGTGGCTTGCGTTTTCGACACCAGCGATCGCCTGCAACACATGTTTCACCGGCAGATGAGGAACGCGGAGGGTCCGCACGGCGGCGTAATCGAACATATGTACTGCCGGATGGACGCCCTGGTGGGCGAGACTTTGCCGTTCGTGGACCATCGGACCGCACTGTTCGTGCTCTCTGATCATGGCTTCCGATCGTTCCGGCGCTCCGTCCATCTGAATTCCTGGCTGCACCAGAACGGTTACCTGACTCTTGAACAAACCCCGGGGGCCGGCGAAGCTTCCAAGCCCTTCTTTGCCACCGTGGATTGGACCCGGACCCGCGCTTACGGCCTCGGTCTCTCGGGCCTGTATCTGAACGTCCGCGGGCGGGAGGCTGGCGGCATCGTGCCACCCGGCGAATCTGCCGCGCTTCTCCATGAGATCTCCTCCGGGCTGCTTGCGCTGCGCGACGAAGACGGCTCGGCTCCGGTGTCCCACGTCTATTCGTCAGCGGCCCTCTACCAAGGTCCCTACCTGGACGCGGCGCCGGACCTGATTGTGGGCTATGCCAATGGGTATCGCGTTTCGTGGGAATCGGCGGTAGGCAAAGTCACCGGCTTGATTTTAGAGGACAACCCCAAAGCCTGGAGCGGCGACCACTGCGTCGATCCGGTGCTGGTGCCCGGAGTGTTGTTTTCGAACCTGCCTCTCGCCGCGGACAACCCCGGTATCGAGGATGTCGCGCCAACCGTCCTCGACCTTTTCGGCGTAGCCCGGCCCGGCTGGATGGACGGCTGCGCCCTCAAAGCGTGATGCGCAGGCGCTTGCGAAGGGCCAGAGCCGTTAAGGTGGAGATCAGGAGAAACCAAACCGGCCAACTGGCGGAAATACCCAGCAACGCCAGATCGCTGCGCGGATAGCGCATCTCCAGCCACAGGATCGGTCCGCCGGCCGCCTTCTCCCTGTCGGCGAGATAGTGCAGGCCGGGACGAGCTTCGATCCGCTTACAGGCCCGCTGAGCTCCGGCAGTCACGCAGACTGTTCCTTGATCCGCTCGAGAAACCCGCAAGCGCCAGCTCACTTCGTGCTCCGCCTCCACATGCACCGCGGGCGATTCGACCGACAGCCAATCGGGCGCAACCAGGCGCGGGAGGGCGGCAGGATCACTGAGGCGGGCCGTCAAAATGACGGCTTCACCGGGCGTCAGGGGAGCGCGCCCCCATACGGCATCCAAGCGATCCCACGCCAGGAACAGCGGAATGGAGATCACGAGAAAGGCCGGCAGCAACAGTGCCACGTACCGCCCCGTGCACGCCAGCAGACGGCCTTGGGAGCGCAGAATCAGGAGCGGATTATCCGCAAAAAGCCGAATCGCCAGCAGGTTTGTGCGCAGCTTGCGGCGGGCCGATTGCAGGGCGCGCTGATTCGCCGTTGCCTTGAAGGCCAACAGGATCAGCACGCCGGCCGCGGCGCTGAAGGCAGCCAGCGTCACCAGAGCCATGTTCAATCGATGTAGCCCAGGCCTTTGAGCTTCTCGGCGATTTCCTGGTCGCTTTGAGTGTCTTCCAGCTTCGCGAGTTCGCGCTCGAGGACGTGTTCCACAAACTCCTGCATGGAACTGTATCCGGCGGCCTTGGCGTAACGCGCCAGCCGCTGAACCAAGTCCTTCCTGATTTTAATAGTTCCACTCACCATCGCTTGCTCCAATTCATCATCGCATTCCACACAGCTTTATGCGGGTTTCACTCAGCTCAGTGCTCACATTCGGAAGTACGGTGACGTATTCCGGCATACCCACTCGCTTACGCTCGCGGCTCCGATCGGAGCCGCGACCGTCAGGGAGCGTTTCCGGAATACGTGACCGAGTTTCTGGAATGGCCCACTCAGAACACCGGGCGGCCCTGCATCTCCCGAGTCGCGGCGATGCCAAATGCGCTTAGGATCGTAACGGTAACATCCGCGAGGCCCGGGTCGCTCAGACGGAGGGGCCGATTGGCGAGCAGCACACCCGGAACCTCGCGCGGATCGACGCAGTGATCGCCAATCCACGGGTCGCGATTATCTTCCAGGATGTTCTGCGGCGTGGCGCCCAGGGCGGTCTGCCAGGACCCGCGGAAGCCCTTGGCATAACCGATGATCAGGTCGGGGGCGTATTCGGTGGCGTGCCCGCGAAAAACCCTGCGGGGGTCATACACCGCATCCACGACGGCGGCATTACCGCGCGGGTCGCGCAACGCGAGCAGCCGTTCGGAGATGCGGCGTAACAGTTCCGCGCGCTCGGCTCCGTCGCGCACGATGCCTTTTTGTTCACGGCCCCGCAGGTTCACGTAGAGCCCGTTGAGACCCATCGCGTAGGCTCGGGTTTTGGACCAGTCCACATGCGCGAAGCCCTCATCCGCGGCAGCCAGGGCGGGGTCGTCCAGGTTCAAAAAGCCCTCGCTCCGGAGCCACGTGTTGACATGGAAGGCGCGATCGAAGCGCGTGAATCCATGGTCCGACATGACCAGGATGGCGGCGGAGCCAGCATGAGCGGCCACCCAGCCGATGTCCCGATCGATTGCCTGGTAGGTTTCGAGAAGCTCGTTTTCGTGCTTTCCCCATAGGACGTGGGAATTCTGATCCACCGTGGAAAAGTATACGAACAGGAATCCCGATTGAGCATTTTGAAACGCCTGGTGGAGCATACGAGACTGCTCCTGGGCTACCATGCGGCTCTGCTCCAGGTACTCCTGAAGGTCGAAGTAGCCTTGGCGGTAGACCGCTGTGTCCTCGGCAATGCCCTGCGTATAGAACGGCCCCATCTGCCCGGCAAGCTGGCTGCTGTAGCTGGCGGGAGTGGAAAGCGGCAACTCGGGATCGGCTGGGTCAATGTTGACCGGTGAGACGTAGAGTTGAAGAACGGGGTGATACTGTTTGGCGTAAATCCGGAACATGCCGCGCGCAGACTCGAGCCCTGCAATGAGCGGGAACCTGGCGCGAATCCAGCCGGACCATTCCTGTTGGTTCAAGATGAATTGACTATCCCCCAGACGGAATCGGGCGGCCGGCTCTTGCGCATCGATGTCCAGTACCATTTCCACCGACGCTTGAGCCCGGTCTTTGCGCAGCGTGTTTGGCGGTCCCGGAATGGGCACGATAACCCGGCCGGTCTGCCGGCGCACCTTCATGATCCGGCCGCCAGGGACCACATGCGAGACTTCCTCGGGATCGTCCGTGTAGAAGGAAAAGGTACCGAACGCGCCAGTGAGGTCCGGAGTGCCCATCCCTGCCAGGGTATGCGCCTCGCTTTTCGTCGGGGGGAAGTTATTGGGGACGCGGATCACCGTCGCGGGCACGCCGTGATCCTCCAGCAACTGCCAGAAGGCCGTCCCCTGGCGCAGCAGCCGAACCCGCCCCGGCGTGAGCGGGAGGGTGTAGGAGCCGATGGAGATGTTGTGCGTTGGTTCGTCGGTAGCCGCGAAGGAGGAAAACGGCTGCATGCTGGCTGCGTTCCGATGAACGAAGTCGAAGATGCCGTGACCGCCCGGGTCCAGACCGGTGATGAAAGTCGACCACGCTACCGGACTCTGGGGCGGGATGGTGGTGCCCAGGCGGCTGAAGCCGCCCTGCCGCCGCAAAGCGGCCAGGTTCGGCAGCGCGTCCCAGTGGCGTTCGAGAAACCCGGGGTCCATGCCGTCCACCCCGAGGACAATCAAGCCGTAGGAGCTGGCGACCGTGCGTCTGCAACCCGACGGCAATAGCACCAGGACGGCTAGAACAGGCGCCACCAAAGCGGCTCTCCTATTAGCGGTTGCAAAAGCAGTCAGATAACTGGGTATCCAGTGCGCTGGCGACATCCTAAGCCCGTATCATAGCTTCCTTTCAGCGGGGTCGCTCCTGCCTGCGGTCATCTTCCCCGGCCCATAGCGGGCTGCGATCCGCTGCGCCTTCAACGCGACTCCGCTCATAACGTTCCAAGCCTGTCACTTAACAATAGGCGCTTGCTGCCTCAGGGCCATCGAATTGAGGTTAAAAAGGTTAAGAACTAGGTTGACTTTCCACCTGTTGCACAGCACAATATTGAAACACGATTGTTAATTTGTCGCCGTGCCTCCGTAGCGGGGCACGTGGAAGTTGCGATGTGCGTGCGAAAGGGGGAAGGCGCTAATGAGAATTGTAATTGGGGGTCTGAGGAGCGTGCTTCTGTTGCTCGCGTGCGCGAGCTTCACGGAGGCGCAAACCGTGCAGGGAGTAGTCACTGGAACCATCTTCGACAGTTCCGGCTCGGCAATTCCCAACTCCGATGTCACACTGACGAACGTCGGGACGAACATCAGCCAGAACGTCAAGAGCAGCACGGATGGAACGTATCGGTTCTCCCTGGTGCCGCCCGGGAACTACAAGCTGGATGTTAAGGCCTCCGGTTTCACGGAGAAGCAGATTACTGAGATCAGGGTCGACCCGAGCCAGACGGTTTCCTTGAACGTGACCTTGGCCGTGGCGGCGGCAGCCACCTCGATCGAAGTGCAGGCGGCAGCCGCTCTCGTGCAGACGTCGTCCTCCGACTTGGCCACCACGGTCAATCGAACCACGATTGAAAGCATGCCGCTGCTGACCCGCAACGTCTTCGACTTGGCGTTCGCAGCCCCGGCGGTGACCCAGGGCATGGATTTCGCTCCGTCCGCCGGGGGCGCCCGCGAGTCCGGGACGACCAACATGCTGAACGGTTCCGACAACAACGACAACTTCAGCGAGGGCGGCTACA
>Ga0335081_10009844_pt1 | contig 15411 bp, 18 predicted proteins | sample Lox_Sample_35_FD_206713 | JGI IMG/M metagenome (GOLD analysis project Ga0335081, IMG submission 206713) | Soil microbial communities from Loxahatchee National Wildlife Refuge, Florida, United States - Lox_Sample_3.5 | ecosystem: Environmental > Terrestrial > Soil > Wetlands | place: USA...
CCCGGCGATTCTGCGCCCAGGCCGCCTCGTTCGAGCCGACGACCGCCGGCCGCTCTTTGCCATAGCTGATCGTCGAGATGCGATTGGCGGGCACGCCCAGCGCTACCAGCATCTTCTTCACCGCGGCCGCACGGCGCTCGCCCAGCGCGAGATTGTACTCGCGCGTGCCGCGCTCGTCGCAATGGCCTTCGACGGTGATGGTGACGTTGGCATATTTCTTCAGCCAGTCGGACTGGCGCTGCAGCGTCTGGCGGCCCTCGGGCTTGATGTCGCTGCGGTCATAGTCGAAGAACACGCGATCGCCGACATTCTGCACGAAGTCTTCGCGCGAGCCGGGAGTCGCCGTCTGGCCCGCCGGCTGCTGATTGCCTCCCGCGTTGCCTTGCGCACCAGTGTTGCTCGGCGTGTTTGAGGCGCAGGCCGACACCAGCAGCATTGCCGCGAGCAGAGTGAAGGACCGAAGATTCATATGTCACCCCCTGTATCGATGGGATTGGTTGATCGTGGATTGTAGGACTGCATCGCCCTCAGGCCCCACTCGCTCCGGCCGGCATGCACAAGTGAGCACGCCTACCGCGGTCGGCGAAGCGGCGGGACTATACTTGCAGTTATTCATGGAAGCAAGGGGGACCAGGCGGGATCGGAAGCGTCCTGCGGCGTCACCACCTCGCGCTCGTTGTGGCCGGTGAGGTCGATCGAATAGATGCGGCTGCGGCCATTGCCCGACGAGTCGGTGCGTCCTTGGCGCGTAAACATCAGCACGCGGCCGTTGGGCGCCCAGGTCGGTCCTTCGACGAGAAAGCCGGTCGCGAGGATGCGCTCGCCCGAGCCGTCGGGTCGCATCACGCCGATCGAGAACTGGCCGCCCAAGCTCCCTCCGAATTTGGTGAAGGCGATGAGATCGCCGCGCGGCGACCACACCGGCGTGCCGTAGCGCGCGTCGCCGTCGAAGCTGATGCGCTTTGGGTCGCTGCCGTCGGCGTTCATCACATAGAGCTGCTGCGTGCCGCCGCGGTCGGAATTGAAGACAATTTGCTTGCCATCCGGCGAGGCGCTGGGCGAAGTGTCGATCGCCGGACTGTCCGTCAGCCGCGTCGCCTGGCGCGTGCGCAAATCGAGCGAATAGATGTCGCTGTTGCCGTCGATGGCGAGGCTCATCAGGACCTTGTTGCCGTCGGGCGTGAAGCGCGGCGCGAAGGTCATGCCGGGAAAGTCGCCCAGCACTTCCTGCTGGCCGGTGTCGATGTTGAAGAGATAGACGCGCGGCACGCCTCGAGCATAGGAGAGATAGGTGATCTCCTGCGTGGACGGCGAGAAGCGCGGCGTCAGCACCAGCGCCCTTCCGTCGGTCAGGAAGCGGTGATTGGCGCCGTCCTGGTCCATGATGGCCAGGCGTTTGATGCGCTTGTTGGCGGGGCCGGTCTCGGAAATATAGACGATGCGGGTATCGAAATAGCCGTCCTCGCCGGTGATGCGCTTATAGATCGCGTCCGCCATGATATGCGCGATGCGGCGCCAGTTCTGCGGCGTCGTGGTGTAGCGGACGCCGGTCATCTGCTGCTCGTCAAGAACATCCCAGAGCCGGAACTCGACCTGGAGCCGCCCGTCGTTTTGCCCTTCCACCGTCCCCGTGACCAGCAGCTGCGCGTTGATCACGCGCCAGTCGTTGAAATTGGGCGGCGTCCGCGTCGCCGCATCCTTGTCGACGAAGGAGCGCGGGTCGAGCGGGCGAAAGAGGCCGGAGCGCTCGAGATCGGCGGAGACGACCTGCGTCATGTCGTGGGCCACTTCCCCGCCGGCGAATTCCGGAATGGCGATCGGCAAGGGCTCGACGTTGGGATTGTTCATATCGAGGTGGGGCTCTTCGCTCATCGCGACGTCCGGCACGGCGAACGCCATCACGGCAATGATCACGGCCGCGAGCGCGGAATGAAGTTTTTTCATTGGATTTTCGGCGCGAAGGTGATGGTGAAAGTCTTCCATAGGTCATATTTCTCCGGCGGTAGTTTGAGCGGCTGGCAGGTGGGATTGTGCAGCGCGCGCCGAGCGGCTTCCGCCGCCGCTTGGAAGAAGGGGTCGCTGTTGCGCTCGGGGTTGAGCTGAGTCGCATCCCGGATCGTGCCATCGGGGTTCATGAAAACGCGAAACTCGGGGGTGAGGCTCTGCGCATCGCGCGCGCCCACATCGACGAGCCAGCACGGACGGAGCTGCTCCCGGATCGTATCGAGCTCGCTCGTCGTAAGTTGCGGCCCCAAACGCGCGCGCGGCTGGTCGGACGCTCGCTGCTCCGCTGCCGCGGTCTGCTTCTGCGCCTTCTCCTGCGAGTCAACGGGGCTGCGTTTGGCGAGGTTGGCCAGCATCGCATCCGTCAGCATGTCTTCCTTCTTCTTGGCCGGCGGCGTCGGCTTCTCCGGCGGTGGCGCGGGCATGCGCTCTCTCGGCTGCACGGGCGCCGGAGGCGGGGGCGGCGGCGCCACTGCCGCCACCTGTGGCTTCTCGGCGGGCGGAGGCGGCGGTGGTGGTGGCGGAGCGGGGGCCGGCTGCGCCTGTGCCTGCTGTGGCGGCGGCGGGGTGGGCGGCGAGGGCGGCGGCATCGGCTCGGCCTTGGGCGGCTCGGGCTTCGCCTGCGGCGGCTGCGGCTCGTCAGCCGCCTTCTCCACCGGCTTCTCGGTCTTTTGCGGCTTCGGATTGACCTGCGTCGCCCGGGCGCAAGATTGACGATCCGCACGGCGACGGGCGCATCTTCCAGCAGGGGCGGCTCGAGGAAGCTCGTGTGGACCAGCACGTAGAGCGTCACCGCCACGGCGACGTGGAACGCCACCGAGTAAACGAAGCCTCGCGTCTCTATGCCGCCCGTATCGGTCATCGCCTCAATGCTTCGTCTTGTCCATCATCTGCTCGGTGATCAGCGACACCTTGCTGAAGCCGGCGCCGCTCACCATGCCCAACACGGCCATGACCCGGCCGTAATCGACGGCGCGATCGCCGCGCACATAGATGTCGGCGGTGGGATTGTTCTGGGTGATCGCCTGGAGCCGCGGCACCAGGTCGTCGTCTTCGATGGGCGAATTCTGCAGGAAGAGCTTGCCGTCGGCCTGGACTGTGATCACCAGCGGCTCTTTCGGCTCGTTGATCGTCGGCGCGTTGCTCTCCGGCAGGTCGACCGGCACGCCGACGGTGAGGAGCGGCGCCGCCACCATGAAAATGATGAGGAGCACGAGCATGACGTCGACCATCGGCGTCACGTTGATCTCGCTCATCGGCTTGTAGCGTTGGCGGCCGTCGCCGCCATTGAGGATGCCGCCGGCCATGGCTTACGCCTTCTCGTCGAGCTGGCGCGAGAGGATCGCGCTGAACTCGGTGGAAAAGCCATCGAGCCGTCCGGCATAGCGGCCGAAATCGGTCGAGAACTTGTTGTAGGCGACGACCGCGGGGATCGCCGCGACGAGGCCCAGAGCGGTCGCGAGCAGCGCTTCGGCGATGCCCGGCGCGACCACGGCAAGACTCGTGTTCTTCGACGCGGCGATCGACTGGAAGCTGTTCATGATGCCCCAGACGGTACCGAAGAGCCCGACAAAGGGCGCGGTCGAGCCCACCGTCGCCAAGAATGGCATGAAGCGCTCCAGCCGCTCCATCTCGCGGCTCACGGTGACATGCATCACCCGCTCGATGCGCTCCTGGAGGTTGGTGCGGAGCGCGCTCGAGGCGGCGAGCCCCTTGGCCGCGCTCCGCCGCCATTCGCGCATCGCCGCGGCGAACACCGCCGACATCGGATCCGCCGGCCGCGTGCCGATGCGGTCATAGAGATCGTCGAGCGAGCCGCCCGACCAGAACGTCTCCTCGAAGCTCTCGGCGTCGCGGCGCAGCCGCCGTACTTTCGCCCACTTGTCGAAAATCACCGCCCAGCACCAGACCGAGGCGCCCCCCAGCAGGATGACGACGAACTTGACGATCCAATCGGCCTGCAAGAACAGGGTGATGATCGAAAGATCATGGGGAACGGTGCCGCCAAGCGGCACGGCGCTGATATCACCTTGCATGGGCGGTGGCCATCCGGTCTGTTTCAGGATTGAGCGAGAGAATCGCCGTCCTCAGCTGGGACGGCAGCCGCTGCGGGCGACCGTTGCGGCCGAGCGCGGCGATGGAAACGGTGAGGCGAACGAGCGCCTCGTCGTCGCGCTGCACGTCCTGCTCGAGCTCGAGGGCGGCGCCGCCGAGACGGGCAAGTCGGGTCGCGATCACGAGATCGTCGTCGAGCCGCGCCGGCAGCAGATAGTCGACCGTGCAGCGGCGCACCACGAAGGCGAGGCCGGTCTCCGCTCGCAGCCGCTCCTGCTCGATGCCGAGACGCCGCAGCATCTCGGTCCGGGCGCGCTCGGCGAATTTGAGGTAGTTCGCGTAGTAGACGAGCCCGGCGGCGTCCGTGTCCTCGTAATAGACGCGCACGGGATAAAGGTAGGCGCCGGCCTCGATGAGACCGTCGCGCGGCAGCACGCGGATCAAGCGCCCTCCTCCTCGTCCTCGGGGAGGAGGTCGAGCTGCGTCGGCCGCGGCCGCAGGGGGCGGACGCCGAGATAGGCGTAAGCGAGATCGGTCAGTACGCGGCCGCGCGGCGTGCGCTGCACGAAACCTTGCTGAATGAGATAGGGCTCGATCACCTCCTCGACGACGTCGCGCTGATCGGCGAGCGCCGCGGCGATGGTCTCGGCGCCCACCGGCCCGCCGCCGTAATTCTCGGCGATGCAGAGAAGATAGCGCCGGTCCATGGCGTCGAGACCGCGCTCGTCAACCTCGAGCCGCTTCAGCGCCGCATCCGCGGCCCGCCGGTCGATGCGCTTGGCGCCGGCCACCGCGGCAAAATCGCGCACCCGCCGCAAGAGTCGCGTCGCGACGCGGGGCGTGCCGCGCGAGCGCCGCGCGATCTCGGCCGCGCCCTCCTGCTCCAGCTCCATCTTGAGCACGCGCGCGCCGCGGCTGACGATGCGCTCGAGCTCCGCCGGCTCGTAGAAGACGAGGCGGAGGGGAATGCCGAAGCGCTCGCGCAGCGGCCGCGTGATGAGCCCCGAGCGCGTCGTGGCGCCGACCAGGGTGAAAGGCGGCAGGTCGATCCGCACCGAGCGCGCCGCCGGACCTTCGCCGATGATGAGATCGAGCTGGAAGTCCTCCATCGCCGGGTAAAGAATCTCCTCGACCGCAGGCGTCAGGCGATGGATCTCGTCGATGAAGAGGACGTCGCGCGGCTGCAAATTCGTCAGCAGCGCCGCGAGATCGCCGGCGCGCTGGATCACGGGCCCCGATGTGGCGCGAAAGCCCACGCCCATCTCGCGGGCGACGATCTGCGCCAGCGTCGTCTTGCCGAGGCCCGGCGGTCCGAAGAAGAGCACGTGATCGAGCGGCTCGCCGCGCGCTCGCGCCGCCTGGACGAAGACGCGGAGATTTTCCCGCACTTGCGTCTGGCCGACGAAATCGTCGAGACTCGCCGGGCGGAAGGAGGCATCGGCGTCCTCCTCGCGGGGCTCGGGCGCGACCATCCGCGGCTCACTCATCGCGCCAGCTCCTTGAGCCCGGCCCGGATCAGCGCATCGATCTTCGCCGCCTCACCCAGTTGCTTCGCCGCCTCATTGACGGCGCTGAAGGCGTCGCTGCGCGAATAGCCGAGATTGACCAGTGCCGAGACCGCATCGGCCGCGGGACCCTTGGGAGCGGCAATCGGGCCGCTCGCCGCCGCCGGTCCCAACATGATGCCGCCCACCTTGTCCTTGAGCTCCAGCGCGATGCGCTGGGCGAGCTTGGGGCCGACGCCGTCGGCGCGCGTCAGCGCCACCTTGTCCTGCGCCATGACGGCGGTGGCGAGCGCGTCGGGCGGCAGCACGCTCAGAACCGCCAGCGCCAGCTTGGCGCCGACGCCCTGCACCGTGGTCAGCAGGCGGAACCAGCCGCGCTCCGCTTCGTCGGCAAAGCCATAGAGATGGATATGATCCTCGCGCACATGCGTCTCGATGAGGAGCTTCAGCGGCTGGCCACGGGCCGGAACGCGCGCCAGCGTGCGCGCCGAGGCGAAGACGAGGTAGCCGACGCCGTTCACGTCGACCACGACGCCGTCTCCCGCGGCCTGTTCGACGATGCCGGCGAGCATGGCGATCACAGAGCGACGCTCCTCGCCCAGGCGCGCTCGGTCGCCGCGTGATGCGCGTGGCAGATGGCGACGGCGAGCGCATCCGCGGCGTCCGACGCTTCGAGCGCGGCGCCGGGGAGGAGCCGCCTCACCATCAGCTCGACCTGCTCCTTGTCGGCGTGGCCGACGCCGACCACCGATTTTTTGATGAGGTTCGCCGGGTACTCGACGACCGGGATGCCGCGCTCGGCCGGCGCCAGCAGCACGATGCCGCGCGCCATGCCGAGCTTCAAGGTCGAGGCCGGATTCTTGTTGACGAAGCTTTCTTCGACCGCCGCTTCGTCCGGCCGAAAGCGGTCGAGCACGGCGTTCAGCTGGCGAAAAAGCTCCGTCAGCCGCTCGGCGAGCGAGGCGCCGTCCTGGGAATGGACGACGCCGTCGGCGACGTGGCGGAGGCGGTTGCCGGCGGCCTCGATGACGCCCCAGCCGGTATGACGCAGTCCTGGATCGAATCCGATGAGGCGCATCGATGAGTCCTTTTGCTCGCGAGGTGCCAGCAGGTCAGGCGGTCAACCGCGCCATCACGTCGTCCGACATCTCGTAATTGGCGAAAACGTTCTGCACGTCGTCGCTGTCCTCCAGCGCCTCGAGCAGCTTGAAGAGTGCCTCGGCGACGACGCCGTCGACCACCGTCAGCGCCTTCGGCTTCCATATGAGGCGCGCCGACGCCGATGCGCCGAAACGCTGCTCCAGCGCATCGCGCACCCCATTGAGCGCCTCGGGCGCGCAGCTCACGATATGCTCCTCGGCGCTCTCGACGTTGTCCGCCCCGGCCTCGACCGCCGCCTCGAACATCTCGTCGGCCGAGGCGGCCTTGGCGGGAAACGTCACCTGCCCGAGCCGGTCGAACATGAAGCTGACGCTGTTGCTCTCGCCAAGATTGCCGCCGGCTTTGGTGAGCGCGGCCCGCACTTCACTCGCGGTGCGATTGCGGTTGTCGGTCAGCGCCTCGACGATGATGGCGATGCCGCCCGGACCATAGCCCTCGTAGCGGACCTCCTCGTAGTTCTCGCCCGCTTCGGCGCCGGCGCCGCGCTTGATGGCGCGCTCGACCGTGTCCTTGGGCATGTTGGCGTCGCGGGCGGCGCTCACCGCCGCGCGCAGCCGCGGATTGGCCGCGGGATCAGCGAGACCGGTGCGCGCCGCCGTGGTGAGCTCGCGGATGATCTTCGTGAATACCTTGGCGCGTTTCTTATCCTGCGCGCCCTTCCGGTACATGATATTCTTGAACTGGGAATGGCCAGCCATGGCGTATCGCTAGTTCCTGAGATCAGCGCAGGGGACCATACCATATCTGGTAAAATGACCAACCCTGCTTCGCGGCGACAAAGCCCCCACGCCGCCTCCCGCGCGTACATAACTCTGTCAATATGGCAGCATTACGGCGCTATGCGCGGTGCGCCTTTGTCGCGTAGGGCGTGACCCGACTCGTCGCCGCGCAAAAGCGCGCATCACAGCGGATTCCGCTCGACTCGGCAGGAATGGGGCGCCTCAGGCCGCGCCGGCGCACGCTCGTCTTACGCCTCGTCATCCGGCATCGAGCCCCCGCCGACCTCGTCGTCATAGCCGTGACTGTGGCTATAGAAGAGCAGCGCCATCAGGCTGACGCCCAGCGCCGCTGTGCCGATGACCCCCAACGAGAGCGCGACATAACCGTTGACGCCGAGATCGACACCCCTCAGGGAATGCCAGATATAGACGCCGACCGCAGCGACCGACGCTACGAGCACGACAACGATCAAAATCAGCGACCGCCTCGATGTTCCGCTTTGCGTTTTGTCCGATGAAGGCATCCGAGGCGGCGCTCAGGATGCCGCGACGCCGACCGTCTCGACTTCGGGCCATTGCGCCGCCAGGCGGCCACCCAATCGGAGCGGCGCGATGCGGCGCGCGAGACCGGTGGCCTCGTCGGTCTCGACAAAAACGGCGCACAATGTCGCCTCGCCTTCGGCGACTTGGAGCCGCTCGCCGGGCATCTTCCGGACGAAGCGCAGGACCGCGGCCTCCTTCTGCATGCCGATCACCGAATCGTAGTCGCCGCACATGCCGGCATCGGTCTGATAGGCGGTCCCCTTGGGTAGGATCTGTGCGTCTGCCGTCGGCACATGGCTGTGCGTGCCGACCACCGCCGAGACGCGGCCGTCGCAGAAATGCCCCATGGACATCTTTTCCGACGTCGCCTCGCCGTGAAAATCGAGCAGAATGGCGTCGACCGCGCCCAGCGGATGGGCGGCGAGCAGCTTGTCGATGCCGGTAAAGGGATCGTCGATCGCATCCATAAAGAGCCGCGCCATGGCGTTCACGACCAGGAGCTTCCGTCCATCGGCCAGCGAGAAGATGCCGTGGCCCTTGCCCGGCGTCCCCGGCGGGAAATTGATCGGCCGCAACAGCCGCGGATCGCCGTCGATGTAGGAAATGATCTCGCGCTTGTCCCAGACATGGTTGCCCGTGGTGATGACGTCGATGCCCGCGGCGTAGAGCTCGGCGCAGATCGTATCGGTGATGCCGAAGCCGTGCGCGGCGTTCTCGCCATTGGCGACGACGAAATCGAGCCGCAGCTCGCGGCGAAGCCGCGGCATATGGTTGATCACCACAGTGCGGCCGGCGCGTCCGACAATATCGCCACAGAGCAGCAGCCTCATTCTCGCTTGATCCTCTTCCCCGCGGTCATGACTTTTCCGCGACGCCGGTCCGAGACCCGTGCCGGCGCATCGTCGCCGTCGGTCGAGCGAAAAGTGAGGATGGAGCCACCTCGGCCGTCGGCATTGCTTAACCCTCGTGGCCCGCTAACGCAGGTGGGAACCATATACCGAAACCAGGGCTTCGGCAGGGACAGCCCCCTTGAGGTAGATATCGGCCCCGGGGTTCGTGCGACCTAACGCACCGCGCAGCCCCATCCTCGACCTAAATGTGGTGGGTTTCGAGCCGACTGGCAATCGTCTCGATACGTTGGGCCAGTGTTTCGACCTGCACCGCGAGCTCCCCGGTGAGATCGACCGGACCGTTGGCCAGGGTTCCGCTCTGCGCGTCAGCCAGCTCATCGGCCAACACCAGCGCCGCCAGGAGCAATAGCCGCGCCTCGCCGATTTGGCCCAAGTCCCGCGCGAAGGTCCGCACTTTGCCGTCGACATAGCGCGCGAGCTCGGTGATGCGCTGCTCCTCGCCGTCATTGCAAGCGACGGGATAGGCGCGACCGTTGATGGTGACCGCAACCTGCGCCATCAGCCCTCCAACGCCCGATCGAGGCGCAATATCGCCGCGTCGAGCCGCGACGCCACCATCTCCGTCGTCTCCAGCAACGCGCTATAATCGGCCTTGGCGGCGGCGACTACACCATGGTGCGCCACGGCGCCGTCGGCGCTGCGCGATGCCGCCGACTCCAGCCGCGCGACGGCGCGTTCCAAGTGTCTTACGGCCTCGTCGAGCCTGCTCATTCGTCCCTACGACAAAACGATGACATTACGCTTCGCGCCGACAGGCCGTCAATTGCGTGACGCCCGGCATGCAGCGCGCCCGAGGGCGGGGCCGGCCGCCAGCCCGGGACAGAGGAGCGCTGGACAGCGAGGGCGCGTTCTGGCACAGCAATCGTCGCGCGGGCAAACCTGTCGCCGACGATAGGCGATGTTTTCTGCGGGAGGCCCGGTTTGCGAAAGGTGGCGCGAGGCGTTTGGCGGGTCTCGATCGTTGTCGTACCGTTGGCGCTTGCCGCCGCGGGGTACCGCTTCTATCAGGAAACCGAGCACAGCCCCGCCCTCGTCCTGCCGGAGCGACACCGCTACGCCGTCATCGTCCCTCTGCCCCCGCCCCCGGCGCGCGCCCTGCCCGAGCCGGCGGCGCCACCGGCCACGGCAGCACCGGCACCCCCGCCGCAAAGGACCGACCAAGAGCCGAGCGATCCATCGCAGCTCGCTTCATGGCTCGAGCCGCGCGCCGCACGGGGCGACGTCCTGGCGCAATATCGGTTGGGAATGATGTACGCGCTTGGCAAGGGCGTCGAGAAGGACTACGCCCGCGCCGAGCCTCTGCTGCGTGCCGCGGCGGAGAGCGGACTTGCCGAGGCGCAATACGACTACTCCGTGCTATGGGAGAAGGGCCTCGGCGTGCCGCAAGACTCGGCCCGGGCGGCGATGTGGCTCGGCAAGGCGGCAACCCAGGGAAACGCCAACGCGGCGCTCAGCCTCGGCTATGCCTTTGCCCAAGGCGACGGGGTCCTGCGCAGCATGGCCGACGCGGCGCATTGGTTTCGCCGCGCCGCCGAGTCGGGCCTGGTCGATGCTCAGTACAATCTCGCCTATCTCTACGAGCATGGCGAGGGCGTGGCGCGATCGGAGGTCGATGCCTACGCCTGGTACAGCATCGCCGGCGCGCAGGGCGACGAGGCGGCTCAGCAAGCGGCGGAGCGCGTCGTCAAGTCGCTCTCACCCAGTCGGCTCAAAGCGGCGCAGTCACTGGCGAGCGAATTGCAAGGTGCGATCAAGAGCGAACGCTAGAACGGCTTGCCGTCCACCGAGAATGCCAGCAGCACGTTACCGGGGGCAGAGCCGATGAAGGCATAGCCCGAATTGACATAGAGCATGCCCGCGACCACCACCGCGCCCGGTCCATCGATCGCGCCGCCCTGCCCCGCGACACCATTGGCGGTGTCGTAAGCGCGCTTGGTGTCGACATCCCAGATGATCGCGCCGTCCGCCGCCGCATAAGCGCGCAAGTGACCGTCGACGCCGCCAGAGAAGACGACGCCGGGGATGGCGGTGACCGCCGCCGACTGCGCGGGACTGCAACCGGGCGCATCGCCGCATCCGGGGTGAGGCGTGTGCCAGACCACGTCGCCGGTCGCGAGCGAGAGCGCGAAGAGGCCACCGCCCGCCTTGCTGTCGAGAACATATTTCGCGCCGAAATACGCCGCCTGCGCCCCCTCGGTCGTTTCCGACGCCGGTCTGGTTTTGACGTCCGACAGCGCGACATAGACGTTGTGCTCGTCGGCGGCGGAGCCCCATTGCACCCCGCCCATGGTGCCGCCCTTGCCGACCCGCCGTTGCCAGAGGATGGCTCCCTGCCGATCGGGATCGAGCGCGTGCACTACGCCCGACTTTTGCCCGGAGATCAGGGCGCGCTTGCCGTCCCCCAGCTGCACCAGGATTGCCGACGAGCCGAAATCGAGGTCGGGACCGTTCGCCTGGGGACAATTCCGCACGCCGGGCGCCGCCATGGCACAAGCCACGGTGTAGGCATCGCCCGCCGTCATCTGCCGCGACCATGCGAGCTCTCCCGTGTTCAGACGAAACGCCAGGAACGCATCGGAGGTGGGCGCCGCCGGATCGGAGTAGCTGTCGCCGGTGGTGGCATAGATCATGCCGGCGTCGAGGTCGACGGTGGGCGACGACCAAATACCGGCGCCCGACGGTCCCCACAGCTGCACATTGGCCGCGCCGCGGCGGACGGGTTTCGGCGCCTCCGCGATGCTGTAGGCTTTCCACAGGGTCTTGCCGCTTTTTGCGTCGAGCGCCACGACGCTGCCGCGAAACCGGCAGCAGGAATATTGCGGATTGGCTGCGAGCACCTCTTCATCTGAGGTGACCGGGACGTAGAGAACGCCGTTAGCCAGCGCCGGTGCGCCGGTGATGCGCGCGCCCTTGAAGTCGTCGACGGCGGTCTTCCACCGCAGCTCGCCGCTGAGCCCGTCGAGCGCATAGGCATTGGCCCTCTGGTCGCCGAAATACGTCGACCATCCGCGCTCATCGATACCGATGCTGATGGCGCTGCGGACTGCGGCGTCGGCCGCAAATGTCCAGAGGATGCAGCCCCTCTTGGCGTCGAGCGAATAGACCTTGCCGCCGAGGCTGCCGACGAAGAGCCGGCCGTCCATGACGGTCGGCTGCGTGCCCCCACGCGTCACGCCGGGAAAGCCGAAGGCCCATTTCAATTTGAGCTTCGGCACGTCCTCGGCCGCGAGCTGCGCCATGGCTGCCGGCTGGAAGCGGTGCTGCGCCAGGTCGCCGCCCCACCCATTCCAATGAGGCCGCGCCATGGGGTCCGGCGCGACGGGACCTGGCGCGGCGCAAGCGGCATCCTTGGCGGGCGCCGCCTCGCCACGTCCCAGATACCGACTAAGCGCCTCGATCTGCGCCGCACTGAGGCTTTGGGCTTGCGCGCTCATGCTGCCGGTCGTGAGCGCTGCGGCGATCCCTTGCGCCGACATTTGCCGGAGAGCAGCCGTCTCCGGCGCCCGCGCGACGCCGCCCTCATGGCAAGCGGCGCAACGCTCGCGATAGAGCGCAGCACCCTCGCCCACCGGCGTGGGCTCGGCCAGGGCCGGCGTCGCAATGAGCAGAAACAGCAAAAACACGAGCCGTCTCATGCCTCCTCCTCCCTAGAAAAGCTTCCCCGCCGCGATCCACCAGAGGGGTCGCTCCTGTCGGAGCCCGGCCGCCGCCGCCGCGGCCGCGGCCGGCGTCGCAAACAGCGCAAAGCAGGTCGCGCCGCTGCCGCTCATGCGCGCAATGAGCGCGCCGTCGAGCGCCGCCAAACGCTCGAGCACCGCGCCGATCGCCGGCACAAGCCCGATCGCCGCGGCGGTGAGATCGTTGCGCCGCATCGCCAGCAGCGACGCCAGCGACGCCGCGTCAGGCGCTGCGGTGTCAAAGCGTCCCGTTGCCGAGAACGCGCCTTGGCGCGCCTTGAACACCGCGGCGGTGGGAAGCGCTATTCCCGGATTGACCAGCAGCGCCGTGACCGCCGGCAGCGGCGGCGCGGGCTCAATGCGCTCGCCAATGCCGCCGAGCCAAGAGACGCGGCTTGCCAGGCACACCGGAACATCCGCACCGAGCCGCGCACCCAGCGCGGCGAGTGCCGTCTCGTCGAGATCGATCCGCCAGAGCGCCGCCAGAGCGTGCAGCGTTGCCGCCGCGTCGCTCGAGCCGCCGCCGATCCCCGAGGCCACCGGGAGATGCTTGATCAGCGTCAGCGCTGCGTCCGGCGAGCGCCCGACATGCGCGGCCAACAGCGCCGCTGCGCGCCACACCAGGTTCTTCTCGACCGGCTCTTTGAGGCCGGGCGCGTGCGGGCCGTGGATCGCCAGCGAGAGTTTCGTGGCCGGCTCGGCGACGATCTCATCGCCGACCTCGGCGAAGGCCACCAGGCTGTCGAGCAGGTGGTAGCCGTCGTCACGGCGGCCGACCACGTGAAGATAGAGATTGAGCTTGGCCGGCGCGCGCCGGCGCTCGGCCATCGCTCAGCCGCCGCGCGCGGCGGCGGCGGCCGGCAGCTTGGCGATGCCCTGGTCGATCTTGGTCTCGATCGCCTTGACCTGATCCGCCTCGGGCTTGAATTGGAGCGCGCGCCGCCATTGGTAACGCGCCTCGACGGCGCGGCCCTGTTGCCAGTAGGCGTCGCCCAGATGATCGTTCACCGTCGGATCCTCGGGCAACAACTCGATCGCCTTCTCGAGGAATTGCGTGGCGTTGGCGAACTCGCCAAGCCGGTAATAGGCCCAGCCGAGACTGTCGACGATGTAGCCGTCATTGGGGCGGAGTTCGACCGCGCGCCGCACCATGCTGAGCCCTTGGTCGAGATGCTCGCCGCGATCGATCCAGGAGTATCCCAGATAGTTGAGCACGAGCGGCTGGTCCGGTTTCAACTCCAGCGCGCGCTTGAGATCGGCCTCGGCGCGCGCCCATTGGCCGGAGCGCTCGAGCGCCGCAGCGCGGCTGTAGTAGAGCCGCCAATGTTGCGGCTGCGCGTCGCCGACGCGGCTTATGGCCGCATCATAGGCGTTGACCGCATCCGTGAAGCGGTTACGGCCACGCAAGATGTCGCCGAGCTCGATCAGCGGCTCCGGATCTTTCGGCCGCTCGGCGGCCATGCGGTTGAGCTCGTCCGCTGCCTCGTCGGTGCGGTCGAGCGTGTCGAGCGCCACCGCCGCGCGCAGCCGAGCGGTCCAACCCAACGGCGATTTGGGATCGATGGCGCGGTAATCGGCAAGGGCGGCGGCGGTGTGCTTCTGGTCCTCGTCGATCTCGGCGACGAGGAGCTGCGCCAGCGGGAAATCGGGCCTGAGATCGAGGGCGAGCCGGGCGTAGACGAGCGACGCATCGAGCGTCTCGCGCTGGTCGAGAATGCTGGCAAGATCGAAGAGGGCCTCGGCCAAGCCGTCGAGCGGAGTGGCGATGACGCGCTGCGGCAGCTCGCCGCGCGCGATCCGCGCCAGTGCGTCGCTGGCGACGGAGGTGCTCTGGTCCCCGCCCGCCAGGCGCTCATAAAGACGCCGCGCCTCTTCACTACGCTGCCGCCGCTCATAGAAATTGCCGGCGAGCTCGACTGAGCGCCAAGTGAGCCGCACCTCATCGCCGAGCGCCTTCCTGTAAGCCTGCTCGGCCGCGTCGACGCGATCGACGGCATCGGCGATGAGGGCGGTGTGAAGCTCCTTCAGCGTATCGACGCCGCGCAACGCATCGAGAGCATCGAGCGCGTGCAATGCCGCGTCCGGCTTGTGCGCGCCAAGCTCGCACCAGGCGATGAGAAGCGGCTGCGCGAGCCGTTGCGCGCCCTCCCCCGGGAGAGCCCGCGCGCGCTGCGCCGCCGCCGCGAAATCGCCGTTCTTTGCGTCATTCAGCAGCAGCACGACCTGCGGCAGGCCGGCGCTCCGATCGACCTCGGCGAGGCGTTGCGCGAGCGGCGTCGCTTCGGCGATGCGTCCTTCGCTGACGCGCAGCACGAAGGCCTGGCGCACCAGGTCCAAATTGCCGGGATCGTCGACGAGCGCTTGGCTCATGAACTCCGCAGCACGGGCATAGTCGTGCTCTTGCTGCGCGTGGCGCGCAGCGAGGTAGCTGCCGAGGGGGCTGATGGGCAGCGACGTCGTCTCGGTTGCGCCGTCGCTCCCCTCGCTCGCCGGCGCGCACGCGACGACGGAGAGGCCGACCAGCATTGCCGCAGCCGCCAGAGATGCCGCCGACCATCTGTGCATGGGATTTTTCCTGCTCATCGACCTCAAAACACCGCCTCGCGCGGTCGACGCGCGCCCTCTGCGGCTCCGTAACGTCGCGGCCGACCCGTCGAACCGCGACAGACTGCCGCCACTATAGTAAATGCTTCTTAAAGAGCCAGAGGCGAGCTGCTAGTTTCGCCGTCATGCCACAGGTCGAGGCGCTCGCCGATCTCTTGCGTTGGTATGTCGCCATGGGCGCCGACGAGGCGATCGACGCGGTCGCGCCTGACCGGCTTGCTGCCGCGGCATT
>Ga0335081_10009845_pt1 | contig 15410 bp, 9 predicted proteins | sample Lox_Sample_35_FD_206713 | JGI IMG/M metagenome (GOLD analysis project Ga0335081, IMG submission 206713) | Soil microbial communities from Loxahatchee National Wildlife Refuge, Florida, United States - Lox_Sample_3.5 | ecosystem: Environmental > Terrestrial > Soil > Wetlands | place: USA: Florida...
CGATTGTGCGCGGGGCGCGTCCGCAGGCCATGGCCTTCGAGTTTGTGGACATGGACATGGAAGACCGCTTCCGGCTGCGCAAGCTCCTGATGGAACTCGGCGGCATTCCGCAAGTTGCGGCGATCACTAATCGCAGCCGACGGCGCGGGCGCGTGGCCCTCTCGAAGAACTGACGCGCAAGTTTTGGACGGACTGCGCGGGCAGCCGCTCTTCTCCTTCCCTTCACCTGTCCTGGCTCCGGCGTTGTCCCGGACGGCCGAACAGGCCGCGCCCCCGTCCTTTTGGCGGCTTGACTCGCAGGCACATGGAACCTCTGTACCATTGCCGCCGACAGGCCATAACCCTAGGGTACTAGCTAGGTAGTCCCATTACGGGACCGGGCAAGAAATGATAGCGGACTCCAAAACGACATCGGGTCGGGCGTTCGTAAGAAGCCTTAACATACTCTTAAAGTTCGCCCGCTTGTACGGTTACGACCACGTCCGCACCGTGGAACAGCTGCAGATTGCCTGGCGCGAGCTTCGGTCGGCAATGCCAATGGGCACCGAAAATGGCCTCCTGCTGGGTGCTACGGGCGCGCAGCTGCTGCTGGATGGTGTGCCCCTGGAAGGCTCGCCGGCCGAGAAGCAGTTCGCGCAACTCCTTTCTGCTGCTGGACTTGCGAGCATCCAGTTCTTTCCCTCGGTGAGCGAGGAAGAGCTGGCTCGCTTTGCTAGGGCCTTCCCCACCGGCAAAGCCAAGCCGATTGAACTGGCCAATCAACTCAAAGCGGCCTTGGTGGGCATCGAAGGCATTCGCCTGAACGAGATTTGCTTCGTCGCGACTGATTCGCGCCTCAAGGACGCCAGCGTAGCAGCTCAACTCGCCGCGGCCACCCTCGGCGACGAGCAAGATGAGTTCAAAAAATGGTTGAACGATCCCCAAAAACTGCTGGAGTTGATTGCCGCAGCCCAGGGCTCTAAAGAAGGCGGACCCGCCGGCGCAGGACCGGGTGCAGGACCGGGTGCAGGACCGGGTGCAGGACCGGGTGAAGGCCCTGCAGGAGCTGGCGGAGGGACGCCCGGTTTGTCTAGCGGGGGCACAGGAACGGTTGCTGGATCAGGCGCGGGTGGCGGATTGGGTGCCGGCTTCGGCGCGGGTCCGATCACATACTCGAGCGCGACGATGGTCGACGGCGAACTGGTGCCCACCGCGACGGAAGGCACCGGAAACATTTACCCGGGTGGCAGCTTCGTACCGCAAACATCGGCCTCTGCCGAACTCGTCGTTGCCGCGCAGGGTGTGATTCCCGGCGGGGCTTCAGCGCCGGGCACCGCCGGTCGGCCGGGAGGACTTGCTGGTCCGGGCGGGGTTGGACCAGGAGCAGGCGGATCGGGTCCCGGCTCCGGAGGCGGTACCGGGGTGGGAGCGGGGTCGGGCTCCGGAGGGGGCCGCTGGCGCGGCTCGCGCTCCGGCAGCACGCCAAGTGAAGATGAGATCTATGGAATCCTGGGCGCGCTCACCAGTTTCGGCAACATCGGCGCAGGGCAGGGCGGAGCTGCCGCGGCAGTCACCTTCCAGAATCGCATGTCCGAACTGCCGGGCAATGCGCAGGACACTCTTAAGCAAGCTATCGCTGCGTTAGCGGCGCAAGCTCCGCAAGGCCAGACCGACGAATCCGTGCTGGTCAAGCTGGCCGAACACCTGGCGATCAAATTTGCTCTCGAGCGTTTCGAGACCGGCGAAGTGAAGGTCAATGCGGTGCGCCAGATGCTCGACCGCATGAATCAGGAGATTGAAAATCTCCGCAAAATCCTCGGCGCGCACGAAGACAAACTGACCGAAGCGGGCATTCTCGTAGAGGGACACCGCGAAATCCTCGACCGCCAGTTCTGGGCGGCCGTGCCCGAGACGCACAAACAGGCCGTGTTGCTCTCGAACGACGCCTGGTGCATCCCGCCGAAAAACGTGCAGTCTTATGTCGCCGAACTGATCGAAAAGGGCGATGTATCGGATGCCATCAGCATTTTGCAGAACTATGCGGCTTGCGCGGAAAGCGACGAAGCCGATGCGCGTAAGAAAACCGCGGTCGGGCTTTCCGAAATGGCTGAGTTGTACGCGAAGGCCGATCCGAAGCTGCTGGGTGAGGCGCTGCGCCACTTGGGCTTGCGGCTGAACGTCGAGCAGGATGGCGAACTGCAAACGCTCGTCAGCGCCGCCTTTGTGCGCTTGAGCCAGGAAGCCGCAACGACGCGTTCTTTTGCAGTGATGGAGCAGGCGCTGGAATTAGTTTCTGGTGTGGAGGCGCAGCGTCCGGGCGTCGGCCGCAGCCTGCGCGGCAAAATGGGCATCGAGGAACGCGTGCCCGAGTTTGTGGAAGAGGCGCTGCGCGCGCGGCAAGCGGCAGCAGGCATGACGAATGTCCTCAAGATGCTTCCGCAAACTGCCATGGAGCAACTCGCCGCGCGTTTCAATCGCTGTGGTCTGCGTGAGGATGCCGAGCAGGTCGCGAATCTCGCTGCCGATTTGGGAGAGGAAGGTTTGCAGTACCTGCGCAGCAGCTTGCGCGCTGGTCCCATCACCGCCGCCGTTGAAATCGCCGGACTGCTTAGCAAGGTTGATCCGCAAGCCGTTGAGGTTTTTTTGCCGGCGCGCATGAAAGACTTTCCGCGGCCTTCGCAGGACCGTGTTATTCGCCAAATTTCCGCAAGCGGCGCGCCGGGCCGCTGCCGCATTTTCCTGGAAATTCTGGACCACGTCGATCCGCTAATCATGCCGCTGGTCATTGACGAAATCGGCGTCACCTCCGATCGAGAGGCGCTGGGGCGTTTGCTCACCATCGTGGACGGTGACCTGCCGAACGGAGCCAGCCCCTATCTGCAGGTGAAAGCCATCGAAGCCCTAGGCCGCATTCACGCGCCCGAATCAATCTCTTCGCTGCGGCGGGTGATTGAAGCCAAGAAGATGTTTGGCTGGCAGCATGCACAAGAGCTGCGCATTGCCGCGTTACAAGCGCTGATTCGGCTCGATCCGGAACTGGCGCGCGACTTTGTCGGCAGGTACGGAATCGACCGCGCCGATCTGGCGTTGGCCCCGCTGGACGTTGCGCCTAACTCGAAGTTTGTGCGGCAGCGCCGCCACACTCGCGTGCGGTTGCTGAAACCGGTCACCGCGATCTGCACCTTCGCCAAGGAAGCGCTCCGCGCGGAGATCAAGACCGCGAGCCTGAGCGGCGGTCTCGCGACGATCAACCGCCATATCGCTCCCGGAACGCAGGTGCAGCTCCGGCTGCAGCTCGGCTTGCGCAATGTTCAGGCTACCGCGTTGATGCGCGATTCGCGCACTCAGGACGTCGCTTTCGAGATTGTGGACATGAATCTTGAGGAGCGCAGCAAGTATCGGCGCCTCTTGGCAGACAACCAGTCCCACTCCACCCCAGCTCCCGAGCCGCGGACGCAACCCGCTTCCGGTGAAGCCGCCGCGTAGCTGGCAGCCCTCTTTCGCCTCCACACATTCCGTCTTACGAGGCTGGCGTGTATTCCTGCACTGGCCCATCCATGCCCCACATTACCTTCCACGAGCCATCAGACTGGCGGCGGGCGATCTCCAGGTAGCGAAGTTCAGTACGCGCGGAGCCATTGGTGCCTTCCGTGCGAACGAGTTCGATCGTACCCCGCACGAATGCAAAATCGCCGTGAATCTGGATGTCCTCGGGGCGCACCTTGGCACGAAGGCCGCGCTGGAGCACCTGCGCATAGTAAGCGCGCCGTTCCGGCCAAGACTGCACAGGCTCGCGCAGGTTGACGTCCACATAGCGGTCTCCGTAGAACCGCATGATCCGGTCCACGTCACCGGTATTAAATCCGGCCTCAAACTCCGCCGCCATATGGCGAAGCTGCGCGAGGTCTTCCGCCCGGCCATCCCACTGTTCCATGTGTCACCCCGATGTCCGGTCTGACGTTTCCGGCCCCTTCGGGTAAGCAACGCGAAGTTCAGCGCATGTCGCGGTTCTTGGCGCGCGCGCATCCAACCAGTTAGAATAAAGTGTTTACGTTAGCGCGGCAGACCGGCTAGCTTCCTCGCGCGACGGTTCGCAGGAGACGTCGAATCCCTCATGGATGTCGCTAAAGTTGTAGATTCCGTCGTCGCTCGCTTTATCGGCACCAAGCACGAGCGGGACCTGAAAAAATTGCAGCCGCTGGTTGTCGCGATCAACGAGCACGAAGCGGAAGTACGCGCCTTGTCGGACGAAGATCTGCGGCTGCGCTTTGCCCACCTCAAAACCGAAGTGCAGGAGCGGTTGAAGGACGCCGATCCTTCTGAGCCGAGCTATAAGGATGCGCTGAAGGCGGCGCTGGAACCGGCGATCGTGCCCGCCTTTGCGCTGGTGCGCGAATCGGGCCGCCGCTTTCTGAACATGCGCCATTTCGACGTGCAGCTGATCGGCGGCATGGTACTGAACGACGGCAAAATTGCCGAAATGAAAACCGGCGAAGGCAAAACGCTGGTCGCCACGTTGCCGGCTGCGCTGAATTCGCTGGCGGGGCGCGGCGTGCACATCGTCACGGTGAACGACTACCTCGCCCGCCGCGACGCGGAGTGGATGGCGCCGCTGTATCGCGGGCTGGGATTGTCCGTCGGCGTCATCGTGCACGATCTCGACGATGCGCAACGGCAGGCCGCCTACAATGCCGACCTGACTTACGGCACCAATAACGAATTCGGCTTCGACTATCTGCGCGATAACATGAAGTACGACATCGCGCATTGCGTGCAGCGCGGGCACCAGTTCGGCATCGTAGACGAAGTGGACTCGATTCTGATCGACGAGGCGCGGACGCCGCTGATCATTTCCGGCCCTTCCGAAGAGTCCACCGACAAATACGCGCGCATTGACAAGATCATTCCGAAGCTGATCAAGGAGATTGACTACTCGATTGACGAGAAGCTGCGCACCGCGACGCTGACCGAGGAGGGCTTCAGCAAGTGCGAGCGTCTGCTCGGGCTTTCGAATCTGTCCGATCCCGGCAACATCGCCTACTTGCACCACGTCAACCAGGCGCTGCGCGCGCACACGCTGTACAAGCTCGACGTGGAATACGTGGTGAAAGACAACGAGATCATCATCGTCGACGAGTTTACCGGCCGCCAGATGCCCGGGCGGCGCTGGTCGGATGGTTTGCACCAGGCGGTGGAAGCCAAAGAAGGCGTGAAGATTCAGAACGAAACGCAGACCTACGCGACGATTACGTTCCAGAATTATTTCCGCATGTACAAGAAACTGTCCGGAATGACCGGTACGGCGGAAACGGAAGCGGCGGAATTCGGCAAGATTTACAACCTGGATGTCGTGGTGATTCCCACAAACCGCACGCTGATCCGCATCGAGAATCGCGACGTGGTGTATCGTACCGAGAAAGAGAAATTTGAAGCGGTCGTCAACGGCATCCTGCAGGAAGACAATTCGTTGGCTAACGGCGTCAAGCATTATCACCAGCGTGGGCAGCCGGTGCTGGTGGGCACGATTTCGATTGAGAAATCCGAAGCCATCGCCGAGTTGCTGAAAAAGGCGGGCGTGCCACACCAGGTGCTGAACGCTAAACAGCACGAGCGTGAATCGCGCATCGTGGCACAGGCGGGGCGCAAAGGCGCCGTTACCGTGGCAACGAACATGGCCGGCCGCGGCACGGACATTTTACTGGGCGGCAATCCTGAGCAAATGACGCGCGAGTACTTTTTGAAGAACAAGCTGGCCATGCCCTACGCTTCGGCGCCTTCGGTGATTCCCGCGGATATGCCTGCGGGCGACGGCGCTACGCCGGCGACGGTGCCCATGGTGCTGTTCCAGAACGAAGGCAAAATTTTTCAGGTGCCGGCGGATCAATGGAAACCGGTCTACGACCAGTTCGCGAGCCAATGCAAAGCGGAACACGACGAAGTGATCGCGCTAGGCGGTTTGCACATTCTGGGCACGGAACGCCACGAAGCGCGGCGGATTGATAACCAACTGCGTGGTCGCGCTGGACGCCAGGGCGATCCGGGTTCGTCGCGATTCTTTGTTTCGCTGGAAGACGACCTGATGCGCATTTTCGGCGGCGAACGCATCAAGTCGTTGATGTACCGCATGGGTATGACTGAAGGCGTGCCCATCGAGTCGAAAATGATTTCCAACCGTATCGAGAAGGCGCAGGAGTCGGTCGAAGCGCAAAACTTCGATGCGCGCAAACACCTGCTCGAATACGACGACGTGATGAACAAGCAGCGCGAGACGATTTACAACATTCGCCGCTCTGCGCTGGAGGGGAAGGATCAGCGGGATTACGTGCTGGAAATAGCGGACGACGTGGCGCGGGAGCTGGCCGAGAGGTATTGTCCGCGTGAGCAGCATCCGGACCAGTGGAATACGGCGCAGTTTTTGGCGGAGGTGAACGCGCAGTTCGGCATAGATGCGAAGGCGGCCGGTGCTGATCCCGGCAGTTTGAGCCATGACGAACTGGCGGATGCGCTCGTGGCCGGCGTTACGAAGCGCTATGAAGAGAAAGAAACGCAGTTCACGCCACAACTGATGCGCTGGCTCGAGCGGCGCATCATTCTGGACATAGTCGACCAGCAGTGGAAAGACCACTTGCTTTCGCTGGACCACTTGAAAGAAGGCATCGGCCTGCGCGGTTACGGACAGAAAGATCCGCTGGTCGAGTTCAAGAAGGAAGCGTTCGTCTTGTTTGAAGACATGATGGCGCGCATTGACAACGAGACGATTCGTTATTTGTTCCACATCCAGATGCAGCAGGCGGAGCGGCATCCAAGCGAGATGCAGACAGCGCCCGAAGCGCAGGGGCAACCGCGGCCGCCGGTTCCGCCGCGTGCGGCGCAACCGACGCAGCCTCCGCGCACGATTGGTCCGCGAGCGGCGATGGCCAGCGCAGCGGCGCGAGCGGGAGATGGGGAGCCGACCCAGTTGCCGGCGTTTGCCCGTGAGATGGAACGCAAACAGGAACGCCAGCAACGCGATCTGCAGTATCAGGCCGGCGCGGGGCAGAGCGAAGCGCCGAAGCCGGTGAAAGCCGGCGCGAAAGTTGGACGCAATGATCCTTGCCCTTGCGGCTCCGGCAAAAAATACAAAAAGTGCCACGGCGCGAATGCGTAGCCCTGAAGCTTACCCTTCAGGGTGAGGCTTTTCCGGTCCGACGAATGAGCTTTCCGAGTCTGGGACTTTCGCTGTGTCGCAGCAAAAATTCCTCAGGCCTGAAGGCCTGAGCTACAGTTTCAGGAGCTGAAATGCCGCCAGGTCCAGCACCGCAACCGCAGCAAATGCCGCCGCGCCAGCCGATCCCCGGCGTGAAGAATCTTGTCGCGATTGCGTCCGGCAAGGGCGGCGTGGGCAAGACCACCGTTGCGGTGAATTTATCGCTTGCGCTGGCGAAGCTCGGGCACAGGGTCGGCCTGCTCGATGCGGATGTGTACGGTCCGAACGTGCCCATCATGCTGGGCACGAACGAAGAGCCGCTGGCCACGATGAGCAAGCAGATTATTCCGGTCAACGCGCAAGGCATCAAAATGATTTCCATGGGCCTGCTGAATCCCGGCGATAAGCCGATGATCTGGCGCGGCCCGATGCTGCACAGTGTCATCACCCAGTTTTTGCGCAGCGTGCAGTGGGGCGACCTCGACTATTTGCTGATCGATCTGCCGCCCGGCACGGGTGACGTGCAATTGACGCTCATTCAGACCGTCGCGGTAACCGGCGCGGTGATTGTTACCACGCCTTCCGTCGTCGCACTGGCCGATGTGCGCAAAGCCATCGAAATGTTTCGCCAGGTGAATGTGGAAGTACTCGGCGTAGTGGAGAACATGTCCACGTTCAGCTGCCCGCACTGCCATCAGCCGATTGATGTGTTCGGTCATGGCGAAGGCGCGAAAACCGCGATTGCGTACGGCGTGCCCACGCTCGGCGAAATCGAAATTGATCCGCGCATTCGCATCGGCGGCGACACCGGCCAGCCCGTAGCCAGCCAAGGCGAATCCGCGCCCGCTGCGCGCAGCGTCTACGCCCTCGCCCGCGCCGTAACCCAGCGCCTCGACGAAGTCTCCGCCAACTCCCAAGGCCCTTCGGTTACAATCGATTGAGCTTTTTCCATGTCTAACCACAATGTATCGCCTAACGCACCTACGAGAGGTGCACTCGAATTAAGTCGGCAGGCCGATATTCGGGCGTACCGGGGGAAGTGGCCGCAGATTGCGGGGTCGGCGTACATTGATGCGGCGGCGGTGATTATCGGCGATGTGGTGATCGGCGAGGATTCCAGCGTGTGGCCCTGTACGGTGATTCGCGGCGACGTGCACTACATTCGCATCGGCGCGCGGACGAATATTCAGGACGGCTGTGTGCTGCACGTGATGCGCGACGAGCATCCGCTGGTGCTGGGCGATGATGCGACGGTTGGGCATTCCGTTACGCTGCATGGCTGCACAATCGAATCGCGCTGCCTCATCGGTATGGGGGCTGTGCTGCTCAACGGCGTCACGGTAGGCACGGGCAGCATTATTGCCGCTGGCGCGCTCGTGCTCGAAGGCACAAAGATTCCGCCGGGAAGTTTGGTCGTTGGCCATCCTGCCAAAGTACGCCGCCAGCTCACCGGAATCGATCAAGCCAGCATCGACGCTTACGCGAAGCGCTACGTTGAGTACAAAAACATTTACCGCAACGAATCTGGCGCATGACAGCCAGCTTGGCTGTTTTGTAGGGGCACGATTCATCGTGCCCGTTTTTGGCAAGATTGCAGATACAAAGTCGCTCTGTCATTCTGAGCGCAGCGAAGAATCCAGGCACAATTGCTGAGACTTACGAGACGAGTTCAGGAGCAGGTGTAAGTGAGCGAAGGCGCACAAAAAAAACAAGAAAAGCCGCGCAGGTTTCAGGCGATTCGCGGGACGCGAGATTTGTTGCCGCCGGATACGGCGCTGTGGAATCACGTGGACCAGACCGCACGCGAGGTCTTCGCCAGGTTCGGTTATGGTGAAATTCGTCCGCCTATCTTTGAGGCTACCGAACTTTTTGCCCGCGGCGTCGGCGGAGAAACCGATATCGTTTCGAAAGAAATGTACACGTTTGTGGACCGAATCGAGAAGCTTGCGGATCCTGCCAAGCTAGCTGACTACGGCACCTTTATCGAGCAGGCCGAAAAGCTAATACAAACAGAAGAGTTACCAGATATCACGGGCAATCGACTTGCGTTGCGGCGTATGAAAGACATATGGGATGGAGTAAAGGCCTTTATGTCCGGAGAAGCTATTCCGTCCGAGGCTGAACGAGCCGTCGTAGAAGAATTGTACAGAATGATAATCCTTAAAGATTCGATGGAACTCGGACAGAGGATCTCACTGCGGCCGGAGGCCACGGCTTCGGTTTGCCGGGCTTATATTGAGCACAACATGCAGCAGTGGCCGCAGCCGGTGAAGCTGTATTACATCGGGCCGATGTTTCGGCGGGAACGGCCGCAGAAGGGGCGTTACCGGCAGTTTTATCAGATTGGCGCGGAAGTGCTGGAAGTGGTGCGTCCGGACGCGGCGAAGGATGCCGGCAAGGAGTTAGCGAAAGACGCAGCCGTCGACGCCGAAGTCATCGAAATGCTGATGACCTTTTTTGAGCGCATCGGGCTACAGGGCACGGAGCTCAGCGTCAACTCAATCGGCCATGCGGCGGACAATTGCCGACGCGGGTATGTGGCGAAGCTGCGCGAGGAATTGCAGAAAGTGAAGGAGCAGCTGGGCGCGGATTCGCAGCGCCGCATCGAGACGAATCCGCTGCGCGTGCTGGACTCGAAGCTGGAGCACGAGCAGGCGATTATCGCGAAGCTTCCACATATTGCTGATCATCTTTGCGATGAATGCAAGGCACATTATGCGGAACTGAAGCGGCAGTTGGGTTTGCGCGGCGTGGCGTATAAGGAAAATTGGCGGTTGGTGCGCGGGCTGGACTATTACATGCGCACGACGTTTGAGATTACCGCGCGCGGTCTGGGCTCGCAGGATGCAGTGTGCGGCGGCGGGCGGTACGACGGGCTGGTGGAGTTGCTTGGTGGGCCGCCGACAAAGGGCATCGGATTTGCGATTGGCGAGGACCGAGTAATTTTGTCCCTGCAGGAGCAGAAATCGCCGCAAGCCGCAACGCTGCGGGTGGGTCTCGATGTGTACGTGACGTGGATGGGCGAGAATGCCTACACCACCGCGTTGCATGCAGCGAAAACGCTGCGCGGCGCAGGATTTCGCGTGGACATGCCCGCCAGCGAATTGAAATTTGGCAAGGCGTTGGAGCGCGCCAGCAAGCTGAATGCACGCTTTGCGCTGATCCTCGGAGACAACGAGGTGCAGTCCGGCGAGTGGACCGTGAAGAACCTGGCCGATGGCTCGCAACAGAAACTCACCGAAGCGGCTCTGCTAGAATATCTGCGCAGGTTGTAGCTCACCCCTTCAGGCGTGAGGCTTTTCTGATCGCCATCTTGGTGCTAGCGGATCGGAAAACCCTCAGGCCTGAAGGCCTGAGCTACAGTGATTCGGCGCAGGTTTGCTTAAGGGCAGAAAAGAACGGGTCTAAAGGCCCGCCACTACAGCGCAACACAAAGGATACGCTCGTGCTCGACTTTCTTGGCAACCTTAAACGCACGCACTGTTGCGGAGAACTCCGCGCTTCGGATGCTGGCCGAGACGCCATTGTGATGGGCTGGGTGGCGAAGCGGCGCGATTTGGGGAACTTGTTGTTTCTGGACGTGCGCGACCGGACGGGGATCGTGCAGGTGGTGTTCAACAAAGAGAAAGAGCCGGCGGCGCATGGGAAGGCGGAGCAGGCGCGCAGCGAATTTGTGGTCGCAGTGGAGGGAAAAGTCGTCAAGCGGGAGAAGGCGAATCCTGAGCTGGCCACCGGCGAAGTCGAACTGATCGCCACCAAGCTGCACATCTTAAACAACGCGAAGACGCCGCCGTTTCCGATTGAAGACGAGATCAATGCGGCGGAAGAGACGCGGCTGCGTTATCGCTATCTGGATTTGCGGCGCAACCAGCTGAGCCGCAATCTGCGGTTACGGCACAAGATTGTGCTGGAAATTCGCAAGACGATGGACGAGCTGGGCTTCACGGAAGTGGAAACGCCGATGCTGACGCGTTCGACGCCGGAAGGCGCGCGCGACTATCTCGTGCCGAGCCGCGTGCATCACGGGCAGTTTTATGCATTGCCGCAGTCGCCGCAAATTTTCAAACAGATTTTGATGATTGGCGGGCAGGACCGCTACTTCCAGATTGTGAAGTGTTTCCGGGACGAGGACTTGCGCGCCGACCGCCAGCCGGAGTTTACGCAGCTCGACTTGGAAATGTCGTTTCCGCGGCAGGAAGATATTTTTGGCGTGATCGAAGCGGTGATGGTGCGAGCGTGCGCCGTGGCGGGAATCAAGGCGGAAGCGCCATTTCCGCACATGCTTTACAAAGATGCGATTCGGAAGTATGGGAGCGATAAGCCCGATTTGCGGTTTGGGATGGAATTGCACGAGGTGATTGCGTGCTTTCCGGAGGAAGCGAAGCAGAAGCTGCAGATTGAAGGCAGCGTGTTTGCGTTTGCGGCGCCGGGAGCGGCAGGCTATTCGCGGAAGCAGTTGGATGAGTTGACGGAGAAGGCCAAGGCGAATGGCGGGCGCGGCGCGTATTTTGTGAAGGTGGCGGCGGAAGGCATTACTTCGACGGTGGAGAAGTTGATTGGCGCGGAGAATGCGAAGAAGCTGGCGGAGGCGTGCGCCGCGAAGACGGGCGATTTGGTGGTGGCGGTCAGCGCGCGGCAGCAGATTAAGGGAACGGAAGCGGCGGCGCTGGTAGCGGGGCAGATGCGTTTGCATTTGGGCGATGCGCTGGGACTGATTGATCGGACGCAGTGGAAATTTTTGTGGATCACGGGATTTCCGTTGTTTGAGTGGAGCGAGTCGGACAAGACCTGGGTGAGCGCGCAGCATCCGTTTACGGGAATTGTCGACGAGGATTTGGAGAAGCTGGAATCGGCGCCGTGGGAGGTGCGCTCGAAGGGCTATGATCTGGTGCTGAACGGGAATGAGTTGGGGTCGGGCAGCATACGAATTCACCGGCAGGATATACAGGAGCGGCTGTTCAAGGCGCTGGGCTTGAGCGAAGAACAGTTACGCCGGCGATTTGGGTTTTTCCTGGATGCGCTGACGTTTGGCACGCCTCCACATGGCGGGATTGCGCTGGGAATTGACCGCATTGCCATGCTGCTGGCGGGAGAGAAGTCACTGCGCGAAGTGATTGCGTTTCCAAAGACGGCGAGGGCGCAGGATTTGATGGCGGAATCGCCGAGTGAAGTGGACCACGATCAGTTGGATGAGCTGGGTATCCAGATCAGGGAGCTGGCAAGAGAAAACAAGTCTTCTACGTAGGCGTGGCGCTGTACGTCACGCGTCCGTTGGGGCTGATGCAAGCATGCCGTTCTACTACATAAGATGGACTAATTTCTCTTGTCCGCATTGTCGGCACGTCTTCAATAGCTCGCTGTCTGCGTCGCCGGTCAGGCTTGGACCCGGTTTTAGGATTTGCCCGAAGTGCGTGCGCAGCTTTCAGGATGGCTCTAAGGAGTGGTCGGCACAGCCTCGGAGCAAGAAAATTGAGTTTTTTCTGCCACCAGGAAACTTGATCTGGATTGGGTCCGCCCTTCTCGCCTTTTGTCTACCGCTGTATCTGTGGCAAAAAGACTTGACCCTAGATGATTTTCTGTTCGTGTTGTTCATTGCCGGATTGTTTTTGGTCCCACTCTTCATCAGCTGCGCGATACGCGTCGGCGAAGTTGTGAGGTCGAAGCGCCGGGTGGTAAGGTCCTAGACAGATTTGCGGTAGCGTGTTGACGAGTTTACTGAGCCAGACTGCATGTCACGAATACGCATATTGCCGGAAGTGGTGGCGAACAAGATTGCCGCGGGCGAGGTGGTGGAGCGGCCAGCGTCGGTGGTGAAAGAGTTGCTGGAGAATGCGATTGACGCGGGGGCGAAGTCGATTCGCATTGAAGTGGAAGTGGGCGGGAAGCGGCTGATTCGCGTGATTGACGATGGTCACGGAATGACGCATGACGATGCGCTGCTTGCATTCGAACGACACGCGACGAGCAAGCTGAAAACTGCGGACGATTTGCTGGCCATCTCAACGCTGGGTTTTCGTGGCGAGGCGTTGCCAACGATTGCGGCGGTGTCGCGGTTGACGCTGGAGACGCGCGACGAGGCGGAAGCGGAGGGCACGCGGCTGGAATTTGCGAATGGGAAATTGCTGGGCGTGAAACCGGCGGGAGTTCCGGCGGGAACGACGATCAGCGTGGCGGATTTGTTTTATTCGGTGCCCGCGCGCAAGAAATTCTTGAAGTCGGATTCAACGGAGCTGGGGCATATCGCGTCGTTGGTGACGCACTACGCGCTGGCGAACCCGGACAAGCAGTTTGCGCTGCTGACGCCGACGCAGCAGATCATTGATTGCCCACCGGCGGAAAAGCTGGCGGACCGGATTTATCAGTTGTTTGGGCGGCAGGCGCTGGACGAGTTAGTAGAGATCCCCGCGTCATCGGCAGCGTTTCGCGCGGCGATCACTGAGCCGGAGCTCGAAGCGGGCGAGGAGAAAGCGACGCTGACCGTAAGCGGATTTACGTCGCGGCCGGAAGTACAGCGGGTGAATCGCAATGGGATTTATATTTTTGTGAACCGGCGGCTGGTGCGGGACCGGTTGATTTTGCATGCGATCAATGAAGCGTATCGGAACATTCTGCCGCCAACTGTTTTTCCCGCCACGCTGTTGTTTCTTGAGATGCCCTACGACGAAGTCGACGTGAATGTGCATCCAGCGAAGATTGAGGTGCGCTTCCGGCGGTCGAATTTTGTGCACGATTTTGCGCGCGACACGATCCGGCAAGCGTTGATGAGCGCGCGGTCGGTGCCGAGTTTTGCGGCAGCGACAGCGGCCGGTGCGCAGCCCGGCGCGGGCGGGGCGTTTGGCGGATTCAATTCGCTGAATGGATTCGGAGCGGCGAGTTTTGCGGGTTCGATTAGCGGCGGTGCCGACAGCGAGAATGGTGCGAATGGCGCAGAGGCTGGGGCAACAGGAGCCAACGCAGTGCCGCGCGCGATCATTCCTGCGATGAATGGGCCGGCGATGGATGGCATTGGCATTGGTTCGGGCGTGGGGTCGGATGGCGGCGGATTTGAATTGTCGAGTGTGGCGATGCAACCGGTGCCGCAGCGGTTCGCGTTCGAGCCGGGAGCAGCGCTTGGTACAGCGGAAGCTAGTGTTGGCCGAGAAGTGGCCGGGCTAAAGCCCGGCACCTACAACGGCGCTAATGGCGGCGCGAATTGGGCAGGGAATTTGGTGGCGCCGAATGCGGATGCGCCGGCAACGTTGCCGCGTCCGGAGCAGATTGCGGATTTGAAGCCGCTGGGACAGGTGAGCGCGAGTTTTATTGTGGCGGTGAATGGAGAAGGATTGTGGCTGGTGGATCAGCATGTGGCGCATGAACGCGTGTTGTTCGAACAGCACCTGGAAGCGCGCCGCGCGGGAAGAGTGGAAGCGCAGCGGATGTTGATGCCGCTGGTGATTGAGCTTGCGCCGCGGCAGTTGGTGACGTACGAGAAGATTGCGGAAGAGTTGAGCGCGAATGGCTTCGAAGTGGAGCCGATGGGGCCGCGGAGTGTGGCGATCCAGGCAGTGCCGGCGGGCGTAGCGGGACCGGACGCGGAGAAGCTGTTGACCGAAATTCTGGATGGGATCGAGCGAGAGAACGCGGCGATTTCGATTGAGACGCTGCAGGCGAAGATTGCGGCGTCAACGGCGTGCCATGCGGCGATCAAAGTGAATATGCCGCTGGATCATACGAAGATGGAGTGGCTGCTGGGCGAGTTGGCGAAAACGGATTGCCCGATGAGTTGTCCGCATGGGCGGCCGGTGGTGTTGCGGTACTCGGTGAAAGAGATTGAGCGGGCGTTCCATAGAATTTAAGGCGGAAGAAAGACAAAGCAAGAGCAAGTGAAACGCAGAGACACAGAGGACGCAGAGAAGAAACATACAAACCCAAGAGTTAGAGGAGAGAGCTAGCGGATGAGCAACGGGCAGAAGACGGCGGTGATTTTTGGGTTGGCGAACAAGCGGAGCATTGCGTGGGCGATCGCGCAAAAGCTGGCGGCGGATGGGTGGCGACTGGCGATTTCGTATCAAAACGAGCGATTGGAGCAGGAAGCGAAGGATTTGATTGCGGATTTGCCAGGCGCGGCAGGGTTCATGTGTGACGTCGGTTCCGACGAGCAGATTGCGAAGTTTTTCGAAGAGATGAAGGCGCGCTATGGAGTGCTGCATGGTTTGGTGCACAGCGTAGCGTTTGCGCCGACAGAAGAGTTGAAGGGCGAATTTGT
>Ga0335081_10009846_pt1 | contig 15410 bp, 14 predicted proteins | sample Lox_Sample_35_FD_206713 | JGI IMG/M metagenome (GOLD analysis project Ga0335081, IMG submission 206713) | Soil microbial communities from Loxahatchee National Wildlife Refuge, Florida, United States - Lox_Sample_3.5 | ecosystem: Environmental > Terrestrial > Soil > Wetlands | place: USA...
CGCCACCGGACAGGCAGATATCTTGCACCTGGTTTTCACTGGCCCACTTATAGGGATTGTCGTCCGGATCGCCGCCGTGATCGAGTCCATGGAGGTGGCGGCGCACCTGGAGATAGGGCTGCTCTTTCTGCAACAGCCAACGGCTGGGAGGATAGTTAATGGCAAAGGCGAGCAGCTCCTGGAACCGCGGCCACTCCGCAACCTTGGCGACGAGCTTCGCATAGGTATGGAGGTGCTCGGGCGTGTCGTAGGCCGGCGGCAGCTGCACGAGTTCATTCGCAATGTCGGGACAGCACTCCTTCAGCTCCAGCGGCACTTTGTCAACATCGTCAAAGTGTGCGCGTGCCCGCAGAAGCAGGTTCAGCAGATAGTCATTCGGCTCCGCAGCATGTCCAGCCGCTTTCGCCGCGCGTTTGCCTTCGGGTGACATAAGACTGTTGCAATGAAATTGCATGGAGGATAGCAGCATTGTTCGGCGTGTCAACAATTTTCGGAGCTCTACCCAGGACTCCGTCCTGGGCTAATGGCGACAACGGCCCCGCGGGCAGGACTGGCTAGCGCGGGTGTTGGTCGCACCTGAAAAGCTCCTAGGAACAGAGTCACACCGGCTGGGAAGTCGCCGGCCCTTTTCACAGACTCGAATGGTCCCGCGCCCCAGACCGGCTTCCGCCACGGATCGATCGGACGTTGTAGCTTTGAGACCACATTTCCGATGGGAATCTGAGCAACTATGTTTATGATGCTCCTGATGACAAGAATCGTGGGTAACGCTACAGTAGGTTCTGCCGTTGAGGTGAAATATGACGGTAAACATGAGGCGCTGGATGGTGCTTTTGTCGGGAACGCTGCTTCTCACAGCGTGCAATTCGCAAGAGTTGACCCGAGATAAGGCAAGAAAACTCATCAATGCTTCTTCTGAAATTGCTCCTGCAAAGTCCGCATGGATCATCGATTACAATAGGCTCCAATGCGGCGTGAATAAGGGCCTGTGGAGGCTCGGGCTTACGTTCCTCACCCCAACAGACGCCGCCAAAGGTTCCATCGCTGCAATCGAACGGGTATCCGAAACCGGCTACAAGGTCGTGCTCGCTAAACCAATGAAGCGGGAGTTGATCGCGGTGACTGGAATTACCGACGCCCCAAGCGCATTTGGTCCGCACGCCAAGCTGGTGTCCTATAACTGGCGCTGGCTAACTGAGACCTTCAAGAACGACTACCCTGACAGCGTAGTGCAGTGCATGGGTACGCTCCCATCGGAGACGATCGAAGCTCATGCCCTCATGAAGTTATACGACGACGGGTGGCGCGTCGAAACGATCACGCCGCTCCAATGTCTGCAGTATCCAGAGCTAGGGTGTGCCCGATAGAATCCCACGGCGAAGTCCCTCAGCGGCTAACGCCGCATTGAGTTTGCAGCCTTTACGGACGGCCTGAAAGGCCGTCCCTTCGAGAGACCCGATTTAATCAGAGTTTACTTAAGAAGGAGCTTTCCCGATGGCAGTCGATATGAAGGTAGCACTCCACTATGCGTGCTGCGTCAAAGCGGCCGCGGACATTCAGACCGGCGATTTGACCAATCGCGCCGGCAAGCAAGTGCTGATTGACGGTGTGAACTACGATGTGGTGACCTCGATCTACGGCAACGATCTGGCGACCGATCAGTCACCCGAGAACCATCTCCAAGTGGTGTCGTTCGGCCTGCTATTGCAAGGGCCCGACGGCGGCGTGGTGATTGCGATTCGCGGCACCAACAGCATCCTGGAGTGGATCCACGACGCAGAATTCGGCCGCGTGACCTGTCCCATCCTGCCGGGAGCGGGCGAAAGCGAGGACGGCTTCACCGCCGTGTACTTGTCGCTTCGCGTGGGTGCGGACCGCAGTTCGGACTCGGTGATCCAGGCGTTGCCGAAACAGACTTTTCCCCGCGCCGTCACCTCGCTCACCATCTGCGGCCACAGTCTTGGCGCAGCGCTGGTGACCCTGCTCGCCCTGGATGTAGCGGCCCACTCCACGTACAAGCCCATCGTCTACAGCTACGCCAGTCCGCGCACCGGCAACCAGCAGTTTGCCGGCACCTACGATCAGCTGGTGCCCAACACCGCGAGGATGGCCAACCGGCTCGACATCGTGCCGCTGCTGCCGCTCATCGCGATGGGCTATGCCGACGTCAATACATTCCTGGAGCTGCATCCCGGCATTGTGGTGAACATCAACGCTGCTTGCCGGCATTTCCTTACAACCTATCTGTACACGCTGGCCAAGGCGGCGGGTGTGCCGGGATTTCCGCTGGATGCGGGTTGTAAGGTCTAGCGCGGGGATTACGATGCTTGGCTGTTGCTGTGAGCAATCGGCAGGCGGATGATGAACTGCGTCCCTTTGCCAGCTTCACTGCGGACGCTGATCGTGCCGCCGTGCGCTTCGACGATGCGTCGCGCCAGCGACAGCCCCAGCCCGGTGCCGTGTCCTTTGGTCGTGAAGAAGGGACGGAAGATATTGGGCAGGGTCTCAGGCGGAATGCCTTTGCCCTGATCGGCGACTGTGATCTGCGCGACGTCCTGGTCGCGGCGCAGTGTGACGTAGATCGAGCCCGGCTTGTCCATCGCCTGGATGGCGTTGAGCAGCAGGTTGAGCAAGACCTGGTTCATCTGGTGCGGGTCGTGATCGACCGGCGGGACCTCCGAGGTTTTGTCCAGCTCGATCATGATGCGCTTGGTGATGGCCTGCTGGCGCGCAAACATCACCGCGTGCTCGACGGTCGAGGCGATGTCCTTCACCTGGAACTGCGGCGGCTTGGGACGCGCCGTCTCCAGCAGGTCGGTGAGGATGCGGTTGATCTGTACCGCTTCTTCCTTGGCGTCCTTGATGACCGAACGCGCGGCGCTGTTGGGCGGCAGGTCGCGGCTGACGATTTCGATGACGCCGGCAATGCCCGCAAGTGGGTTGCGAATTTCGTGCGCCAGACCGGTAGCGAGTTCACCCAACGTAGCCAAGTGCTCGGCGCGCGACATCTGGGTTTGGTGCAATCGGTGAATCTCTTCCCGGCTGGCCTTCAGCTGCGCCACCATGTCGTTGAAGTCGCGGCCCAGATCACCGATTTCGTCGTTGCGATCGGCGAAGTTGACCGAGGCGCTCAGGTCGCCGAGCGAGACGCGCGCGATCTTGTCCTGCAGCTCCATCATCGGCTGCCGCACCGAAACCGCGAACACCACGATGACCGCGACACAAACCAGGAAGGCGCCCGCGGTGGCGACGGTGATCACCACGTGGCGTTCGCCGGCGTCGAGGGACAACGAAATCAACACGAAGAGCAGAAGTCCGTTGAGTAGCACCGCGGCGATGGGCAGGATGGCTTTCAGCGCCCAGTTAATGTGGCGCTTGCGCGCGACGGGAGCCTGGTCAACGGCCCGGACTTCGCCATCGCTGTTCCGTAACTCGATTGTGGTGGCCGCCGTCATAATTCGCTGTTCGCCCTTCGCTCTTAGCTTTTGCCAATTCCTAGTTGCTAGTTGCTTCATTCCAGGGCTGAGCGATTAGGAGCTGATTCTTTGGGGCCATCTTTGTCCTCAGCCCGTGGCGTTCAGCCCTGGCCCCTCATGCGTACGCGTGTAAGCCGGGAAGCAAATACGTGACGCCGAGGAAAGTGAAGATCACGATGCCGAAGCCCAGGATGGCGAAGTACGCGGCCCGGCGTCCGCGCCATCCTCTCGTGATCCGCATGTGTAAGTAACCGGCATACACCAACCAGGTGATCGCGGCCCAGGTCTCCTTCGGGTCCCAGCTCCAGTACGAGCCCCAGGTCCGATTGGCCCAGTAGGCGCCGGTGGCGATCATCCCGGTCAGCAGCGGGAAGGCAATGCAAATCGTCTTGTAGGTGACGCGGTCCAGCGTGTCGGCCGAGGGCAGCATGCCCTCCAGGCCGGTGCGCCGCCACAGCAGCATCAGGTACAGCAGAGAAGCGAAAATACCCGTCACCATGCCACCGAGTAAGAAGGGGCTGGCGGCCAGGCTGGTCGGGAAGAGTCCATCCTGGTCGGGTGACGGGTAACTGGCATCGCGCACACGCAGTGCGAACGCGGCCAGGACAACAATCTGCAACAGGATGCCGATAAACACGGCCCGGTTGGCGATGCCGAAGAAGGACTCGTCGTTCTTCCACTTCCCGAGGAAGTACAACGCCAGGGGAACAATCGCCGACAGGGCGGCGATGACGAAGAGCCATCCGAGGTCAGGAATGGTGACGAAGAGGCGCATCCCCCTACCAAGGAACATGTCGGATTTGGTGGTGGGGTCCCACGCGGTTACCGACAGGCCGCCTTTGTCGAAGCGCGTGGCGACGATGGCGACATAAATTGCGCTAATGGTTGCGCTGGTGCAGGCCAGGAAGGTCTCGGTCTTCAGGCCATCCTGGATCAGAAACATCATGGCGAGCGCGAAGCTCACGGCACACGCGGCGTAGGCCAGCATCGCCAGCGTGACATGAACATGCAGCCAGGTGGATTGCAGCGCCGGAACCAGCGGCCGCACTTCCGAGGGCAGCAACTGCATCAGGATGACGCAGACCACGGCCAGCGGCATGGTGATGCTGCCGATGATCTTCACGCCGAACTTCTTTTCGGCGACCAGGGTGAGCAGTGCGACCGTCCAGACGAAGCTGAGCAGCATCTCGTAGATGCTGGCGAACGGCGGACGGCCCGACTGATACCAGCGATGCGCGACCGCCAGAGTGTTGGCGACCCAACCTATGACGGTCGCGCTGGAGGCGAACTTCACGTAACGTGCCGTGCCGGTCACGCCAAAGCCCATGTACAGCGCGCCCGCGCCGGCGTAGAAGATCAATGCGACGTATAAGAGATTGCTTTCGCTGAACAGGCTGGCGCCGGACTTAGCTGCGCCCAGCAGCGCCACGATCAGCAGAAACGTTATCGATAGGCCTACGAGGATGAGCAGCGCATTGCCGCCGGCGGCGGAGCGCTCCTCCATTTGTACGACTCGTGCCCGGGTTGCCATTTGTCTTTCCTCCATCTTCCCGTCTGAAGGTTTTTCTTATGCCTTGAAGGGGGCGGCCTTCCAGGCCGTCCGAAAATCTGAGGTCTCCATTACGGCTTGAGCCTCTGCGGCAGTCCTTGCAGATGCTGCCGGAGCCGAACCCCAGGGGCTAAAGCCCGACCTAGTTGCTCCATTTTCGGCACGGCTAAAGGCCGTGCCCTTTCAAACAAATCCTGCCGGCACCTGTACGCCTACTTCGCTCCGGCCAGCGTCAGCTCCGGCTTTCCCTTTTTCGCGGAGAGCGGGACCGCCGACGCTACTTCCAATTCGGTGCGAATGTTGTCGACCAGTTCGTTGAACTTCTGCTCGAAACGATCGCGGTTCTTGTTCGACTGGCCGCCGACCCACAAGACCAGATCGCCGCGCGCATTGGTCACCGCCGCGATCCACACCCGCATGTGCACCAGGTAGAAGGCCACGAACAGCCCCGCGCCCATTAGCAGACAGCCGGCCCAAACCAGCCACTGGCCGGGCTCGTGCGAAACTTCCAGCCCGGTGAAGTAGCCCATCTGCATATCGCGATAGTCGAACTTGTACTTCGCATAGTCGCCTTGCGCCGCCCCGTTGTAGGCAGGAAACATCCACAGCTTGGTGTCGGCGCCGGTTGCGGTGTCCTTGACCTGCAGACGAAACGCGGGATTCACCGGATCGTCGGATTTCTTGAAGATCTGGTTGTCGCGAATGAAGAAGTCGGGAATGAACTCGGCGAGGGTGACCGTGGTCTTGGGATCAAGCTGCACCGGCGTGTTCATCGCCAGCGTCGTCTCGTAGGCCGTGCCCGCCTCCGGCGTGACGGTGACTTTCAGTCCATCGAGCTTGCCGGTCGGTCCAAAGCTGGCCTGGTAGAAACGCAGTCCGTTGTGAATCAGCGGATCGTTGACCACGATCTGCTTGCTTTCAACTTCTGTGCCGTCCTGCACCACCGCCAGGTTTGACCACCAGCGCTTGGGCGAGCCGTCGGCGTAGTTTTCCTGGCCGGCGCCGTTGCACTTCACCGCGAAGGGCAGCTGCTTGATTCCGCCGGTGCGCAATTCAATCTGGTGGCTGACTTCGCCCTTCTGCAGCGCCATGAAGCCGCTGAAGCCAAAGATGCCGTCGATGATGCCGCCCGCGAAGATAAGAAGCAGGCTGGCGTGGACGATGTACACCGCCATAACCGAGAAACGATGACGTTCGGAATACAAGGAGGGTTCACGTCTGTCGGCGATGCGCTCGACCGGCCAGCCTGATTTCTTCAGGGCCCGTTCGGCTGCGTTAACACCATCTTCCGAGTTGCTGATGGGCAACTCGATTTTGTTGGGGAGGGCTGAGCGAAAATGCGAATCTGTCTTGCGGTACGGCCGCGCGTAAAAGCGCCAGGCGTTGGGGAAGCGATCGATGGAAACCAGCACGATGCTGAGGCTCACCAATCCGAGCAGCGTCAGGAACCACCACGCGTGGAACACGTCGGTAAGGCCGAGACGATCGAGCACCTGCAGCATCGCCGGGGAATAGGCGCGCGTGAGCTTGTCGGGATCGGTCGCGGGACGCTGCAGTATGAAAGTTCCCAGCGCGGAAGCGATGCCGACCAGAATGAGAAGAATGACGCCGGTGCGCAGGCTGGAAAAAGTTTTGTGAATGCGTTTCGGAATGGATAGGACGCTTACGGCCATGCTTGCTCCTTCCCGTGAGCAAGGTCATAGGTGCAAGCCGGCAGCCAGAACGCTAAGGCGCGTAAGTCATTGCTAAAACGTGGATTAGAAGATGGCTGGTGTCAGATACCCGCAGCTCAGGTGAGGCATATCACGCATCGTGGTGAGGAAAGCGCGCAAACGCGAAAGACCAGTTTCACCACAGCGGCACAGAGACACAGAGGCCTTTTTGTAACTGATGTCTCTCCACGCTCCATCCTCTCGGTTGTGAAAGGATCGCGCCGCGAGGACTTGATCTGAGTTTTCCGTGCGCTCAGCGTTCTCTGTAGTGAATCAGATCACATCGCGGGCAGAAGGGTCTTCCTCAAAGATTCTCTGCGCCTCTGTGTCTCTGTGGTGAAACACACTACGGCGTCCGTCGGTAGCAGTAGATGTGATCGCTGATCACCGGGGGGACAGTCATAGGAATATCGGTGGCCTGCACCTGCTCCAGGCCTCCGGTCACCGCGTCTTCCAGCTTGTCATTGGAGAGAAGATAGCCTCCGGGGCCCAGCATCGCCGCTACATTGACGCGGGCGAGCGCCTGCTCGAATTCGCCGTAATAAAGAAAGATGTTGGTTCCGATGATGAGGTCGAAACGATTGCCCGCGGCGAGCGGCAATCGCTGATAGACGATGTTCAGGTCGACTGGTTGAATCCGGTTCACGATTGCCGGGCGCACCTTCACCGCGCGCGTCGCATAGCCGGAGATCCCGTCCGGGATCGGTACGGCAGGAGCCGGCTCACCAATTTGCGCGCCGAGGTTCTGCCAGTAGCGCGTAAACTTAGCGCGAAAGTCTTCCGTGTAGCGGCCCTCGGCATACCAGGGGAGTTGCATGGTGTAAGCGCGGCCGAGGGCAGCGTCCTTGCGGGCCCGCTGCAAATGCAGGTTCACGCGCGCGCTGATGTCCATGGTGTACAACTCAATGTCCTCCGGCCGCGCCAGGCCAAGCCGCAGCAGCGAGTCCAACACCGCGAAGGGCTGCGTCATCTGCGGGGAATAATAGTCCACGCCCTCCTGTTTGTTGACGAAGTCCAGACCGGGTCCCACAATCGCAACCCGCCGCACGCTGCCCGGTTTCAGTTGTCCGGACTGGAGCAGGTTCTGAAGAACAAGATCGAGGTCGTAATCCGGCCACAGATTGCTGTCCAGCGAGATCCCGCGGTGCTCGAACATCTGGTTGGGATTCGTCTTCGCGCGCTCCCGTGCCTGCAGGAATTCATCACGCATGCGTGCCAGGTTGGCCAGCAGATACGCTTTCAGCTTCTTGCGATCGGCCGGCGTAGTCAGCGAGTAACCTTTCTTCTCGACGAAGGCGCGCATCTCCGCGAAGCCGGGATTTGCGCCCCGAGCCGCCAGCGCCTTGATCAGATCGTCCGCGCGATTGGAAGCGAAGGAATTCACCAGACTGCTCTGCCCATAGAGCACCAGGTATTGATCGTCGATGCGATATTCGCTGGTGTAGGTGACGCCGAAACGCAGCAGGTTGGTCAGGCTGTCTTCCTCGCCTGTCTCCAAACGCTGCCGCACTTGCGCATCCGATTTTTGCAGCCACGCGACCCAATCCTGCCGGCTGACACTTGGGGCAGGACGCGTGCCGTCGGCAGAACCCATCTTTGCCAGCACGGTCGTCGCAGCATCCAGCGGCAGAAACTCGGGCACGGGCGTTTGCGCAAACAGACAAGTCGCCGCAAGGACGACCCACAAAGCGGGACCGATTCGGAGGAGCAGCTTGATGAGCGCGCTTACTGGCTTCATAAGGGGTTTGCGAGCTATCGGATCTTGGCCCGCAACCAATTGCCAGTAGCACTTCTGCTGCCGTCGTAGCAATCTTATAAGCCATTGAATTATTGCGGGTTACTATGTTAGGGGCTGCCTGTTCGGCTGGGCATTTGCGAAAAATCCCTCACTGCTTTGAGACATCACTCGCAGGAAGCTCCTTAGCACGACTGGCTCCGCGGCACCCCTGACTGGGGCATTTGACCTTGCGGCGCGGGTGAAAACCATCGCCAGCGCCGGGCGAGGCATCCGTTGTCTGGCGAACCGCGCTACCACTGAAATGGGATTAACTTCCGTGAAGTAAGCCACTTAGAATGACCGCACTTGGTTGCCGCTACGCGCGCCCGCTTCGGCATTCATCGTGCACATACGCACGTAAGGGTTGGAGGCAGTTGTGACCAGAGTAGTACGGTTCCTTGTGGGGTGGACCATTTTCGCCAGTGCAAGCGTTCTCTTTGCCGGCGTCCATCCCGTGCCGCTCGACAAGAACACTCCCCCGGAGAAGTGTGCCGAGTGTCACGAAGACAAAGCCAAAGGAAAGTTCGTGCATTCGGCGATTGCGACCGGCTGCACCAGCTGTCACGAGATCCGCGTCAACAAAGATGTCACGCGCATCAAGCTGACGACCACCACGCCACAAGCGCTGTGCCTTACTTGTCACGCCGATCACAATGCCGCCGACATCAAAGGCAAGGTCCATCCGCCGGCGGTTCGCGATTGCATCAAGTGCCACGACCCGCATCAATCCGACAACAAGTTCCAGCTACTGAAGCCCACCTCGGGCGACAAAGCCCAGAACCTCTGCCTCACCTGCCACACACAAGGACTGAATGTTCCTGAGAAAGGCAGCCGCCACGCGGCGCTCGACATGGGCTGCGAGACTTGCCACGTCACGCACAAGACAGGCGAGCGCGGCAAGGAAGAGTTCGATTATCACCTGACGAAGGCCAGTCCGGCGCTGTGCCTCGATTGTCATGACCCCAAGGACGCCAGTCTGATCAAAGCGCACCAGGGCCAGCCCTTCGGCAGCGCCAATTGCGTGCAGTGTCACGATCCGCACCAGTCGTCATCGCCCAAGCTGATTCAGGCCTTCGCGCATCCGCCCTTCGCCATGGGCTCGTGTGATACGTGTCATCAGCCGGCGAAGGACGGCAAAGTAGTGCTCACCCAGGCCGATTCCAAAGCGCTCTGCGTCAGCTGCCACAGCGAGCAGGCGGAGAAGATCGAGAAGGCAAAGGTGCAGCATCCCGGCGCGCAAGGCGATTGCGTTGCCTGCCACAATCCGCATGCGGGCAAGACGCCAGGCTTCATCCAGCCCGATCCGGTCAACGCCTGCCTGGCCTGCCACAGCGATCAGGCCGATCAGTTCAAGAAGGCGCACTTGCATCAGCCCGCGTACGGATTGGGTTGCGCCACCTGTCACGAACCGCATGGCAGCGACAACGAGCATCTGCTGCGCGCCAAGGGCAGCGCGCTCTGTCTCGAGTGTCACGGGCCCGACTCGAAGCCGCAGAAGCTGGACACCGAGCACGTGCTCACCATCTTCAATGGCAAGGTGAAGCTGCCCGCGGACTATTACCAGAAGAACAAGGTCGTGATCCTGCCCATCAAGTACGGGCTGGGACATCCGCTGCTCGGGCACCCGGTGCAGGACGTGATGGATCCGACGGACATCACCAAGGTCAAGACTCATATCGATTGCATGACATGCCATCAGCCCCACGCTTCTGCGCAGCCTGGGCTGCTGATCAAGGACGAGGCCAACAACATGCAGTTCTGCGACAACTGCCATAAGAACCGTCTGGCCCTGTCCAAGTAGGAGCGCACAGGAGAACGTGATCATGTTCCGGTATCGCCGCAATTCCCATCGCATCGCTGAAGTGCTGATCGCCGGCGCGCTGCTGCTGCCCTTGCTGTTCGCGCCATCCGCTTACGCCGGCAAGAAGAAAGCTGCGGATCAGCCCGACACGGCCAACCCTGCCGAGGCTCCCAAGCCGCAGATCGATACCAGCAAGCTGGTTTGGCCTTCGCCGCCCAACATTCCGCGCGTGCGCTACACCAACTACTTCGCCGGCATGAAGCTCGACTACACGCCCGCCTCCGAACAGCCCAAGAAAAAGCAAGGCTGGATGGACCGCCTGGCCGGCGTGCAGGACCCCAACAACAAGGGCCACTTCAAGCCTGTGCCCTTTCAGCTACTGGCTCCCTACGGCATGGCGGTCAACTCCAAAGGCGAGCTCTACGTGGCCGACCAGAAGGTGGGGGCGATCTTCATCTTCAACACCGAGACCAAGGATGTGACCCTCATCGGCAACGGCCGCGACGCCTCCTTCGGTCTCATCAACGGAGTTGCCATCGATGACGACGATCGCCTCTTCGTCACCGACGGCAAGCTGCATCGCGTGCTGGTCTTCGACAAGAACAACAAGGTGGTCGACGAGATCCACCAGAACCTGATCGATCCTGTCGGCATTGCCATCGATACCGAAAACCGGCAACTCTACGTGGTCGACACCCAGGCCGACCAGGTGGTGGTCTACGATGCCGACACGCTGAAGGAAAAACGCCGCATCGGTACGGGCGGCAAAAAGCATGAGCTCAACACGCCGGGCGATTTCTCCCTGCCCACCTTCGTCGCGCTCGACAAGGATGGCAACGTCTACGTCACCGATACCATGAACTATCGCGTCGAGATCTTCGACGCCGACGGCAACTTCATCAGCCAGTTCGGCAAGCATTGCGATGGCTTCGGCTGCTTCGCGCACCCCAAAGGCATCGCCATCGACAGCGATGGACACGTCTGGGTCGCCGATCCCATGCTCGATGTCTTGCAGGCCTTCACCACCGAGGGACAGCTGCTGGGCATGGTCGGCGGACACGGCAATCTGCTGGGACAATTCTCTTCCCTCGACGGCGTTTGCATCGACAAGAACAATCGCATGTTCACCTCCGAGCAGTATCCCGGTCGCGTGCAGATGTTCCGCTACATCACCGACGCCGAAGCCGATCAGCTGAAGAAGGAAAAGGAAGCGCAACGCGGCGCCACCGCGGCCGCGAACCATTCGTCTTCGACGGAAACGCAGGCCCAGGTGAGCGCACCGGCTGCCGCCACGCAACCGTCCGCCACCCCCTCGGCTCCTGCCAAGACCGACAGCAACAAGTAACGACTCCGGGCCAACCGGTAAGGGGCAGCAATGCCCCTTTTTTTTTCTCGACTCGAGGAGTGGCTTTGTGGTTCAGCGGTAGACAAGGACTTTTCTGTATGATATGAATATGTATTCAGGTTCATATTATGCATCGCGCCCTGCTCCTCACCGGACTTCTCCTCTGGCTTGCCGCTACCGTGCTGCTGCGCCTCGTGGGGCAATTCGTGCTGCGCTCCAGCGCCTGGCCGTCCATTCTGATTCTGTTCCTGTTGAGCTTCGCTTTGATGGCCTGGCTGGCGCGGCGGCTCTGTGCCCGCTTCCGGCTTCCGCCGGAGCGCTGGCCCGCGGGCGCTGTCTCGCTGGCGCTGCCGACGTTGCTCCTCGACCCGTTCTCCAGCGCGTTCTTCTCCGTCGTATTCCCGAACGTCGCATCCTCAATGGCCGGCGTCTTTGGCGGGTGGATGCTCATCTGCTGCGCGGGTGCGTTGCTGGGTGCCACGATCCAGCCGGGCGCGCGACATTGACTGCGCATCGTCCCAGCCTGCTACTTGGCGAAGACCTGCTGCCGGCACCACGCCAGAAACGCAGCCACGCCAAGCGGGCGCAGCTCAAGCAGGCTGCGCTCAAGTCATTTTTCGAGCTGGGCTACGAACGCACGTCGATCGAGGAGATCGTCAGCAAAACCGGCCTGCCGACCGGCACTTTCTATCAGCACTTCCGCTCCAAGCGCCAGCTGCTCGTGGTCTTGATGGACGAACTGTTGGAAGGCATGGCGCGGCTCAGCCTGCGCCCTGACTATGCCGGAGACGCTCGCGCAAGTTTGCATGAACTGCTGTTGCGGGCGTTCTCGCAGGATGCCCGATATCTCGGCGCGCTTCGCGCCTGGGAAGAAGCGGTGCTGCTGGACGCGGAGATCGCGGCCAGCCAGGCAAAGATCCGCCGCTGGACCGCAGGGCGGGTATTGGCCTTGCTGCAAGTGCTGCGGCGGTGGCCGGGAGCGCGTCCGCGGGTGAAGATCGAAGCGCTCGCCGCCATCCTTGATGGGTTGTTCTGGGGCCGCCTGGCGGAATCATTCTTCGCCGGCAGCCTGCCCCTGCACGCGTGGGTCGAATCGGCGACGGATTTGATTTACCACGCGCTGTTCGTCGATCCGTAGTGGTGCAGTTTGAATTCGGATGCGTGCTTTTGGCGCACCGCTGCGAATCGGCGCGCCCAGGTCCCTCGCTACTCGTCGACCGGGTTTGACCTGCTCCGCCTTGCCACGCTAAACTTATATGGTTTGCCTGTACTACCAGGTCCCCTCAGGGACGCCCCGTAGTGTTACTTTGAGGAAGCCGGGCCACTCGGCCCTTTGAAGTTGCTTCCCGGCTGGGGAAAGTGCAAGCGCACAAAGAGTTTAGACGGTTTCCGCGCGGCAGTGTGCGCGGCCGGTTCTGGGAGGCATTGCCATGTACGCGGTCATCCGCGCCGGGGGAAAACAATATCGCGTCGCACCCGGCGACGTAATCGAAATCGAGAAGTTGGCGCAGGCCGGCGGCGAGAGCGTGCAGTTCGACGAGGTGCTGGCGGTCAGCGGCTCGGAAGGCGAACTGGGCAAGCCGTCGAAGGCCTTTGTCACCGGCGAAGTCGTCGAGCAGGGCCGCGGCGACAAAGTGCTCGTCTTCCACTACAAGCGCAAGAAGCAGTACAAGAAGCTCAACGGACATCGCCAGCCGTACACGGCCGTGAAGATTACCGGCATTAACGTGGACGGCAAGGACCTGAAGGCGTAAGCGGCGATGCTGCTTCACCAATTCATCGTGGTGTTGGTTTCGGCTGTCAAGCGCTTTGATGCGGTGGTCGTACACCTGCCCGATACCGTGCGGCGCATGTTGTCGCGCCTCAAGCTCGGCGGCTCCGATTTGCAGGAAACCTAGTGCTTTGGAGGGGGCACAGCTTTAGCTGTGCCGTTCCAGGCCTTCATTTACCCAGCGGACTTTAGTCCGCGGCACATTTGAGGAAATTGCAATGGCACACAAAAAGGGTTTAGGCAGCTCCCGAAACGGACGCGACTCGAACGCCCAGCGGCTGGGCGTGAAATCCTTCGGCGGCCAGCTGGTCTCCGGCGGCTCCATCATCGTGCGGCAGCGCGGCACCCGCATCAAGCCGGGCACGAACGTCGGCCGCGGCAAAGACGACACTCTATTCGCCAAAGTGACCGGCACAGTCGAGTTCAAAGACCGCGGCTCGATGGGCAAGTTCGTGAGCGTGGTGCCGCAGGAAAGCAGCTAGCAGCCAGCAACTAGATTCGAACCGCGAGTTCTCCAGCGAAACAAAGAAGGCCTCGTTTCATGAGGCCTTTTGTTGTTGACGTCGATCGGCTGACATTGCGGGTTGCCCTTTTCTCCCACTCGCACGACTATTTACTGACTGCTAGTTGCTAATTGCTAGCTGCTGTTTTTCCATGTTCGTCGACGAAGCCAAAATTCGTGTTAAGGCCGGCGATGGTGGCAATGGCTGCCTGGCTTTTCGCCGCGAGAAGTTCGTCCCGCGCGGCGGTCCCTCCGGCGGCGACGGTGGCCGCGGCGGCGACGTCCTCATGGAGTCCAGCGAACGTCACAACACGCTGGTCCACTTCCGCTTCAATCCCGAATACAAGGCCGAGCGCGGCCGTCACGGCGAAGGCTCGAACAAAACCGGGCGCGAGGGCGAGAGCATTGTCCTAAAAGTCCCCGTCGGCACCATCGTCTATGACGAGATCACCGGCGAGCGGGTACACGATTTCTCGCATCCCGATGAACGCGTCATCGTGGCTCGCGGCGGGCGCGGCGGACGCGGCAACGCGAAGTTTGCGACCTCCACGCATCAGGCGCCGCGCGAGCATGAAGAAGGCCGTCCCGGCGAAGAGCGCCAGCTGCGGCTGGAGCTCAAGTTGCTCGCCGATGTCGGGCTGGTCGGCTACCCTAACGCCGGCAAGAGCACGCTGATCTCGCGCATCTCGGCGGCGCGGCCCAAGATTGCCGACTACCCTTTCACCACGCTGCAGCCGAACCTCGGCGTGGTCGCCGTGGGCGAGCCGCCCGACGACGTCAGTTTCGTTGTCGCCGACATTCCGGGCTTGATTGAAGGCGCCAGTGAAGGTGCAGGGTTAGGCACGCAATTCCTGCGCCACATTGAGCGCACACGTTTCCTCGTTCATCTGGTCGATGTCTCCGATGCCAGCGGCCGTCCCGATCCCGTGCAGGACTACCAGGTCATCACGCGCGAGCTCGCGAACTTCGGCGCCGGCCTCGACACCAAGCCGACCATCGTGGTCGCCTCCAAGATGGACATCGCAAACAAAGACAAGCTCGCCAAGTTGAAGCGCTACTGTAAGCGCAACAAGCTGGAGCTGTATCCCATCTCCGCCGTCAGCGGTGAAGGGATCGACGAGTTGAAGTGGGCCATGGCGAAGCGGGTAGCGAGTCACAAAAGAACGGCAGTCGCGGAAGAGGAGTAGAGCGTTCGCCATTGGTATGTGCCGCAATGGGTCCACTCCCTTCACAGCTCACTGAAAACTCCGAGTTGGGAGGACGTGTGTCAGGGCACGACTTCAGTCGTGCCGACAAGGCGTGGTGTTTTCATCCGAGCCGGCTTCAGCCGGCGGCATAACAGGTTCTCCACAGCGGCTAAACAGAGTGCTGAAAAACTCGGTAATTCGGCTTCCGAATGCCGACCAACGAGTTTTTGCGGAGCTATCGCACTGTCGATATCTCTACTGCGCCGCTTGGCTCGCCGCCAGCGCCTGGG
>Ga0335081_10009847_pt1 | contig 15410 bp, 11 predicted proteins | sample Lox_Sample_35_FD_206713 | JGI IMG/M metagenome (GOLD analysis project Ga0335081, IMG submission 206713) | Soil microbial communities from Loxahatchee National Wildlife Refuge, Florida, United States - Lox_Sample_3.5 | ecosystem: Environmental > Terrestrial > Soil > Wetlands | place: USA...
GGGCTTTGACGATCACAGGCCGAGCGCCGATGAGTTTGAAACAGTGATCCAGGTGTTCCAGCGCTTTCACGGATAGGAACGCCCGCGCTTCAATCAACTCCTTCATCTGCGGGTGATCTTGCACCATCTGGGCGAGTTCCTTGTGGAATTCGGCGGCTTTCTCCGCGTTCTGCCGTGCCTCGCTTAGCAGCGTTACAAATACTTCCTTCGGATCTTCGGGCATGATTTCTCCTTTGAATGGGTTTAATGAGGTTGAGGGTTTCGACGACTGGCAAGAACCGCCAGTGTCCTGGACAGCGGGCTAGTCGAGGCCTTGCTGATGTTGCATCGCCGGCGAGGCCGATTGGACATCCGCGCACGCCTTCGACTGCGAGGATCGTATCGGCTGGGGCTGGGTAAACAACTGTCAAAAGATGCGAAACACCGCTGTCAAAAGGACCAGCCTGATTCGCCCATTCCTGCCACCTGTTCGTTTTGACAGTTCCCAGCTAGGGGCCGCCAGCCTAGTCTTGCTCCCGAGAATGATCTTCTTTCGGGAAGTAACAGCGTCGTAGCAAGCGCGCTCAGGACTGCCGATCCAAGTTGCTTTTGCAGGTGATCAGTCCTCGATCTCTGGTCTTGGCATTTCTTGTGTGATTTCTTTTGAGGAGGAGTGATATGGAAAGCTTCAGAGAAGCGGCAAGCGGATGGGTTCAAGAAGCGAAGAAGAACGCCGGGTGGCTCGTGGCGCTCGGTGTGCTGACCGTGATCGCTGGGTGTTTGGCCATGGCGTCCCCACTGCTCAGCGGCCTCAGTGTTGTGGTGTTCATCGGGGTCGCGTTGGCGATCGGCGGCGTCGCAAGGACTATCGGGGCGTTCAGCGCCGGGTCGTTCGGTCAGGGCGCGCTTGCATTCATCGGCGGAATCCTCACCTTCGGGGCTGGGCTCATCCTCGCGGCGCGGCCCGGAATCGGGCTGGCCACCCTCACCCTGATGCTCGGGGCGTACCTTCTGGTGGACGGGTTCTCGAGCGCCGTCCTCGCGTTCCACGTGCGTCCGGAAAGCGGATGGGGCTCGATTCTCTTCAGCGCCGTCATGGGCGTGATCTTGGGATTCCTCCTGCTCCGGGAGTGGCCGCTGTCCGGAGCGTGGGCCATCGGCACGCTGGTGGGGGTCAACCTCCTGGTCAGCGGGTTCTCCCTGATCTCGGTGGGCTCCGCCGCGCGATCGCTGGCCAAGCGAGTTTCTAACCTCGGGCGGGCAGCCTAGTCTGCTCCCGAGAACCATCTAGTTTCGCCAAGGAGCGGCGTCGTAACAGCGCGTACAGGACCATTAAATCAGTCCCAAGACGTCACGATGAAACAGATTCTGAAAAACAGTACGCAATGAGTACAAGTCAGAAATGCACGATACGCAGTCGGGAGCTTGAACATAATTCGAGAAACATAATTTAAGGAGGTGAACACCATGGCTAAGAAACCATTTAAGGGCACGATCAAACTCGATGTCCGCGACTCGGTTCCCGATTGGGAACCGTTCACACCAACCCGAGCTCCCGCGGGAGCGCCAAATATTCTTTTCGTGCTGTATGACGACACCGGTCTGGCAGCATGGTCACCGTTCGGCGGCCGGATCAACATGCCCACCCTGCAGAAGCTGGCCGACCGCGGCCTGATGTATTCGCAATGGCACACTACGGCACTCTGCTCGCCGACTCGTTCCACCTGCCTCACGGGACGCAACCATCACCTCAACGGCATGGCGACCATTACGGAAGCGACAATCGGATTTCCCGGTCATTGCGGCCGAATCCCTGATGAGTGCGCAACTGTCGGGCAGATTCTGCAGGCCGGCGGCTGGAGCACCTTCTGGATTGGCAAGAATCACAATGTCCCCGAAACGGATCTCTCCGCGGGCGCCAGCAAGCAGCTGTGGCCGCTCAACAAGGGCTTCGACCGCTACTACGGTTTCATCGGCGGCGAGACCAACCAGTGGTATCCAGATTTAGTGGAAGACAATCACGCCATCGACCAGCCTTATTCGCCAGAAGAGGGCTATCACCTCTCCAAGGATCTTGCCGATCACGCGCTGCAGATGATCAAGGACCAGAAGGCAGGCAATCCCTCGAAGCCCTGGTACATGTGGTTCTGCCCCGGCGCCAACCATGCCCCGCATCATGCTCCGCAGGAGTACATCGACAAGTACAAGGGCAAGTTCGACGACGGCTACGAAGCGTATCGCGAGTGGGTTCTGCCGCGCATGATCGCCAAAGGCATTTTGCCCGAGGGAACTCAGCTTACCCCTCTGAATCCGATGCCAGCCGAGATCGCCACCCCAGCCGACATGGTACGTCCATGGAACTCACTCAGCGCAGACGAGAAGAAATTGTTTTCGAAGCTGGCTGAGGTCTATGCAGGATTCTCCGAGTACACCGACGCACAGGTGGGACGCATCATCGACTACCTGGAGCAGAGCGGCCAACTGGAGAACACCGTCGTCATCTACGCGGCTGACAACGGCGCTTCCGGCGAAGGCAGCCCGAACGGAACGGTCAACGAGAACAAGTATTTCAACAGCTACCCAGATTCAATGGCCGAGAACTTGAAGCTTTTCGACAAACTGGGAGGCCCGGACACCTACGAGCACTACCCGACGGGTTGGGCGGCAGCGTTCTCAACGCCGTTCAAGATGTTCAAGCGTTACTCGGAATACTCGGGCGGCACTTGCGACCCTCTGGTCATCTCATGGCCGAAAGGTATCAAGGCACGCGGCGAGATCCGCAGCCAGTATCACCACTCCACAGACATCGTACCGACGATCCTGGAAATCTGCGGGCTCGAAATGCCAAAGGTCTTCAAGGGTGTCGAGCAGTATCCGCTCTCTGGCGTCTCGATGAAATACACCTTCGATGCACCAGACGCGCCTACCACAAAGAAGCGCCAGTACTACGAATTGATGGGGACGCGCGGCCTGTGGGAGAACGGCTGGAAGGCCTCCGCTATCCACCCGCCGCTTCCCTCGGATCTCGGACATTTCGAGAAAGATGAATGGGAGCTTTATCACGTGGACGTGGACCGCTCCGAATCCAAAGACTTGGCCAAGCAATATCCTGAGAAGCTTCAGGAGCTGATCAAGGCCTGGTTCGAAGAGGCTGAGACGAACAAGGTGCTGCCAATGGACGACCGCAATGGTATCGCAGTGCTGACCACACCACGGCCCACCGAGGAACCACCCCGCGAACGGTACATCTACTATCCGGGAACTTCTGCGGTACCAGAAAGTGCTGCCGTCAACGTGCGTGGACGTTCGTACAAGATCCTCGCCGATGTCGAGATCACCGATCCGAATTGCTCGGGCGTCATTTTCGCCCATGGATCGCGTTTCGGTGGTCATGCGCTGTTCCTTGCCAACAAGAGGCTGCAATACTCGTACAACTTCCTCGGCTTCAGACCCGAACAGAAGTTCGTCTCGCAGGAACTCAAGCCCGGCAAGTACACGCTGGGAATGGAGTTCACCCGCGAAAAGGCGGGACCGAACGGCGAATCGATCGGCAAGACGAACCTCTACGTCAACGACAAAGTCGTCGCCTCCGGGCCGATGCGCGCACAGGTAGGCAAGTTCACCCTGTCGGGCGACGGCCTGTGCATCGGCTACGACAGCGGTGACGCAGTGAGCGAGGACTACAAATCGCCTGGGAGATTCGAGGGCGGGAAGATCCTCTTCGTCGAAGTCACCACAGAGAAGGCGCAGTACCTTGACCTGGAGAAGGTCGTGGCGGCTGCGTTCTCCGTCGACTAGCACATAGCAGCACTCAACCAACTGAACCGGCAGCTCGAACCTGGGCTGCCGGCACTTGCATGAACAATTTTGATTTGAGGAGAAACGAATGAAGCGCGCTATGTTTCAAGTGTTGAGCATTTCGTTATTGCTCCTGCTGAGTGGAGCATGCAGGAAATCCAGTTCCGGCAGCGCTGATACGGGTGCGAACACAGCTGCGAATTCTCCGGCGGCCACTGAACCAGCGCCAGCAGCAGCACCGGCAACCTCGGCAGCGTCTGCGCCGGCCCCAGTCGCTCCAGCTACGCCCCCACCTCCATTTTCGGCGGCGCAGAAGCTGGGAATGTTCGCGTATGCCAAGAACGATCAGAGCAGCGATCAGCAGTTGAGAGATGAATACGACTGCTACAACTCAGTCCAGCAGCAGACTGGAATCGACCCGAGCGTTGGTCCGCCTTCAGGTCCCTCCGCAGCAGACGTTCAGGCAGCTCAACAGCAGGCCGCCGCGGATGCGCCAGAGGCGCAAGGTGGCAGGGTCCGCGGAGCCGCGAGAGGAGCCTTGGGCGGAGCGGCTGTCGGAGCCATTACTGGAAATGCTAGCAGGGGAGCAGCCATCGGCGCAACCGTTGGCACTGTGCGCGGCGGAAGAAGGCAACGTGCAGCGAACGAACAGGCTAAGGAACAGGCGGCACAGTCGGCAGGAGCACAGATGCAACAGGAAGCTAACAATGCCAAGGCCGCTTACAACAAGCAAATGAGTACTTTCAAGCGAGGATTCTCCGCTTGCATGGACGCACGCGGATATTCGGTCAAATAGATCAACGATAGGAACCAGAATCATTGAGGATGAGACCGAGCGACGTTGCCGTTTACAAGGGCTTGGAGTGCGAATAATCAAGGATGATGCCTTGCAAGTTCCGAAGAAGGGCGCACACCCTTCGATCGCCGGCATCATCCTTCTCCTGAGAATCCACCGGGTGAAAAGGGAATGCGATATTTCTCGGGGCTCACTTTAGCGCTTGCGCTGCTGTTCTTTCCGCCGTGCACGCTGCATGCTCAGGACCTTTCGCCACGCGCCTATCTCATCACACCCATCCATTCCAACGCGGTCACGCTGTCGTACTCCTTTTCCGACGGAAATATCAATTTCAATGGCGCGCTCCCGGTCAGTGACGCGAAGGGGAGATACAGCGTCCCGATCTTTGCCTACTATCACTCGTTCAATTTCTTTGGCCGCTCTGCCAATGCCGCGGCGGCGCTCCCCTACGGCGTTGGAAACTTTCATGGAACTGCGGCGGATGTTCCGCAGCACCTCTATCGCTCCGGTCTTGTGGATTCGTTCTATCGCGTTTCAGTGAACCTCAGAGGCGGTCCGGCCATGCCAGCGCGAGAGTTCGTCAAATGGCATCAGAAGGTCCTATTGGGCGTGGGTCTCAACGTCATCGCTCCGACGGGACAGTACGATCCGACGAAGCTGATTAACTGGGGAGCCAACCGCTGGGCCTTCAAACCAGAATTTGGTTACTCCCAGCGCTGGGGAAACTGGATTCTCGATGGATACGCCGGAGGTTGGTTCTTCACCACCAATCATGAATTTTGGTCGCACACCAGCAGCTATCCGGGCACAAGGTCTCAATCGCAAAAGCCGATGGCATCCTTCGAGGGGCACATTAGTTACGACTTCAAGCCCGGGGTATGGATCTCGCTTGATGGAAATTTCTGGATTGGTGGAAGGACGAGCGTCGCCGGTATAGAGAACCCGCTGACAAAACAACAGAACTCGCGCCTCGGAGGCACCGGCGCAATTCGAATTGCAAAGCACCAGTCCCTGAAATTCAGTTATAGCGATGGCACTTACATCCGGTATGGCGGCAACTACCAAAGCGTGTCGGTCGGCTGGCAATACTCCTGGCTGGGGAAACCAAACTAAGCAGCGATGCCTTCGATCCTTAGAAAAGGACCTTGGCCAAACGAGCCAGCAATTGTTGCGCTTCTTGCGGCGAAAGGACTGTTAGCGCCAACGCCAAGAGAGGAGCCGCCGTTATGGTAACCAGTCGCGTCACGACCTGCAGCCCGAAAGGGATGATGCGCATCCTGCGCACCATGGAATAGCTATTCCCAAGGTCAGCCAATGATTGGAGGTCAGGTGTTCCGAGTAAATGGTTTGCTTCCGGCACACCTTCTCTGATCCATTTCGTCTCGAAGCCGAACACATAGCGATTGGCCAGCAAGCCGTATTCTTCCGCCCCGTCTCGCATGGCATCATCAAGCTTTGGAGTAAACATCACCAAGGGACCGATGATGACCAGCACGAATAAAGCCACGAATCCAGCGGCTTCCATCTTGAATGACAGCAGTGTCCGTCCATCATGCAGGACCCGGCTGGCGATCAAACCCGCCAATAATGTGCCCTGCGCGAAAAGCATGGGTCCAAAACCGTAAGACCCCGTCCCTAAATAACCAATCCCTCCGGCTTGATCCGGATGCGCCGCACTGAGATGCAGATTCAGTTTTGAAACCTGCCAGAGTAAACGGAACCAGATCATCAGTCGCATGTACCAGCGCAGCAGGATGAACTGAAAAAACGGGACGCTTACGAAGACGTACCAGTACCCCGCTGGTGTGAGATTCAGATATGCGGCATCTGGGTGGGCATACCAGGTTGCCACGCCCAGAGCAATTTGACTCCACCAGATCCAGAGCCCCAGGGTATAGACGAGAACCAGAAGCGCACCCTCCACAATGTTGGAGTCCCGTATACGCAGCGCGGAGTTGACCGCTGTTCTGAATGCAGGTAAGTCTTCGGCCTCCACGATTCGTCTTTCGAGGAATCGTGGAACTAGCGGGCTAATTCGTGTGTGAACTGTCGCTTCGGCGATGATGAGCGCTGGTACCGCAACCAGGAATCGAGCATTCGCTTCGATGTCCCGCAGAAAAGAGATCTCGAGGCCTCGACCAACGGCGTGACCAGAGAGCGCGGACAGAACCAGCAGCGGCAACCAAACGAACAACGTAATAACCAAAACCCGACGTCCCAGCCCTTCTAGAGCGGGCCCGGAAAGATGCATGCGCCGGTAGAGTCGGAAGAGGGGACCGCCCAGGACCAGCGAAAAGTCAGCTAGCAGTGGGATAGGTGCTGTCGTCATTGATGAGGCCGGTTGATTGCTCATTCCATCGCTGTCCGGTGCTCCATCACCGCTTGGCCGTATGGGTGTTCAGCCAAACGAAGACCGCACGTGCGTCCAAGTGATGTGACCGACAAATACTGCTTGACTAATGAAGCACCTCCGAAGCGGTACTGCCAACCATAGAAGCGGTGTTTTAGTTCTGCAACTGTCAAAGCTGACAGTGCAGGCCAGTTGGTGTGAGCCCTTCGAGAAGTTCGCTGTAAGTTCTGACAGTTGTGGCGTTCTTCCTGCCCTTCTATAACCACTCTGGCTTTCCAATATCACACGGCTTGGTTGCTAAACAGTGAGGACAGCTCGAAGTAATGAAGCGTCTTCCCCGGCACGCCAAGAGATTTGGAAACGTTGAATCTATTCAACTTTGGAGAACAGCGATGACTCATCACAATCATGTATGGTGCCGGTGTGCAACTCTGTCTATGGCGATAATCTTCGCTTGCCTTGGAGCAACCGCGCAAAATCCCGTCGATAAGGCGCAGTCCGACATACCAACGCCTCTACCGGTTGCGGCGCAGAGCGCACCTTACAAATTCGATGCGACTTTCAGGGTGGATTCCATCAAGAACAAGAGTCTGTTGCATCAGGGACCGGTGCTGGCAACAACGGCATTGACACCAGGCCCTGACGGAGTGGTTACTCTCACGCTGGATGAAGCGCAGCAGCAAGCAGCGGTAGCGAGCAATCCACTCGTGCGGCTCGGAGAACTTCAGGTAGAAGTTGCCAAGCAGCATCGGCTGGGTGTGGAGGCGCAGTATTTTCCAGCGGTGAGTACTTCGTTTTTCGATCTTCACTACAACAAGCATCCGGGTGATGTGCTCTCCGCGGGTCCTCTGGGTACGGTGTCTGTGAACATCGTCAATAAGGATTCGAACACCATGAACTTCGTGGCAGTTCAACCTATCACCCCGCTTTTTTCTATTTATCAACTCGCGAAGATCGCACGAGCGGACGAGAATATCGCCCGAGCGAAGGCAGGAATGCCACTGGCGCAAACAGCCAGTAACGTCGAGAAGACTTTCTTCGAATTGCTCGTTGCCCAACAGGAACTCATCAGCAGTAAAGCACATGCAAAGACAATTCAAGCCAAATGGCTGAGGGCAAGTAATTCGGCGCCTACCAGCATCTCAAGGGAACAAGAGGCGGACATGATCAGCGCCGAAAAGGCAGTCATCGATCCCGCCAGCAAGGTGAAGGAACTGACCGCATCACTCGATGGAATGCTTGGCTTGCCGGAAGGAACGAAGCTGGAACTCCTCGCGCCCCAACCTTTGGTCGAGAATATTTCGCTAGGGGAAGCCGTTGATAAGGCGGTTTCGAATCCCGAGGTGATAGAGGCAGAGCAAACCGCAATCAAGGCGCACGCCGGCTTAGTAGCGACTAAATTGCAGTATGTCCCCACGGTTGGGGTAATTGGCGGTTACGCACTCCAAGATGCAATCAATCTCGTCCTCCCCAAGTCTTTCGGCTATATCGGGGTCTCGGCCTCGTGGACCATCTTTGATTTTGGCAAGCGCGAGCATGCAGTTAAAGAGGTTAAGGCGCAATCCGAAATGGCAGACATGGGAGTGCAGTTGACCAAGGCGAAGGTGGTAGCCGCCGTCAAGAATGCGTATTTCGAACTGGAGCGCTCACGTCAACTATCCCAACTCGCGCGCCGGACGGTGTCCTCGACTCAAGTAGTTGAGGCGAGCTACAACCCTAACGATTCGGAAGTCGAATCGGCGCGGGCGACCATGGAAGCGGACATGTTTCGGACCGAGCTTGAATATCGCCAGGCATACGCCAAGCTGAAAGGTCTGATGGGCACGCGCTGAACCGCGTGTGTCTGTGAAGTGCATTGAAGGCCAAGATGCAGGCACAAGTGCTGCGCCTGGGCAAAGAGCGCGAATCGAAACGGGACACGGAACTGATCATGGACATTGAATCAGGGATCGCTCAACCAAAACGGAACGCCAGACGGAGAACTCTCCCGGCCCTGGTCCCCGCAGTGTTCCTTTGCATGGCGCAAGCCCAGGCGCCAGCAGAAGTTCCTGTTCTAGCCGTCGTCCCGGAAACCAGTTCGATCAGTTTTTCCGTGAAGGCATCCACAAAGATCGAGGGTTCCTTCTCGAAGTGGAACGCGGACCTGACGTTCAAGTCTACGGATCCTACGACTGGTGCCTTAACGCTCACAATTCAGGCCGACAGTGTAAGTACCGGAAGCGGCATGAAGGACGGCAAGCTGAAGAGTAAGGATTTCTTCGACGTCGAAGATGATCCGACGATCACATACAAATCCACGACATTGACACAGATCGGACCGGACACTTTTGAGTTTGAGGGCGATTTTACGATCCGCGGCGTCACGAAGCCCGAAAAACTGACTCTTAAGGTCTCCCGCGACGGGACGGGTGCGGGCACGATTCAGGGGTCCATGGCCTTCGACCGCAAAGACTATGGCATGAATAAAGGAATTCCGCTGGTCAAGATTGCTGATCGCGTTGAGGTGAGGGTCGACCTCAAAGTAAAGCATGTCAGCGGACCCCTTTTAGCCTTTCAACAATAAGGCACCTGTAATTCGAAGAGAACCAAGCCGCGTACAACTCAACGCACGCGGCGGACAACAAGGCACAAGGAGTCTGATTATGAACCTGCAGTCTCTTATTCCGCTCGTCTTAAAGGCAAGTATCTTCCTCACTGTGTTCGCGCTGGGGTTGCAAGCGACATTTGCCGATGCAACGTTCCTGTTCCGACGCCCCAAGCTACTCATTCGCGGGTTTGTCTCGATGAATGTGGTAATGCCGTTGCTTGCGTTGGTCCTGGTCATGACGTTTCACCTGAACCCCGCCGTAAAGATTGCCCTGGTTGCTCTTTCGGTTTCGCCGGTTCCGCCCATCTTTCCAAAGAATGCACTTAAGGCCGGCGGAAAAGAAAACTACACCATAGGCCTTCTGGTCGCGACGGTTATGCTCGCAATTGTTGCCATACCGATCGCGCTGGAGATATTTCAGAGGGTCACTGGCGTGCCGCTGTACATGTCGGCTCTGTCGGTGGCAGTCAAAGTCTTCGCAACGGTGTTGACACCGCTGTTGGCCGGCATTGTCGTGCGAGCCATTTCAACGTCGTTTGCCAACCGGGTAACGAGACCCATTGGCATTCTCGCCAGCGTGCTCCTGATCCTGGGCGTACTACCCGTGCTCTTTGTTGTGATGAAAACCATCCTGCCGTTCCTTGGCGACGGTACGCTTCTCAGCCTCGCTGCCTTCGCGCTGATTGGCTATTTCGTCGGCTACTTATTCGGCGGGCCTGACCCCGAGCGGCGTTCTGTGCTTGCGCTGGCAACTGCTTCTCGGCATCCCGGTCTGGCATTGGCAATTGCCCATGCCAATTTTCCTGAACAGAAACTGGTCGGTCCACTCGTTCTTCTCTACTTGATCGTGAGTGGAATCGTGACTGCCTTGGCTCCGAAGCTCATATCAAAAAAGACGGCTACTGCGGTAGCCGAGAGCAAAGCGGCATAGGTGATCTGAGAATCAAATGCGGTTCAGAAAACCGTCGGGATTTATGGAGTCGTGCCAGCGTGCACCTGAATCGAGCAACTGATCACCAGATTGGGATTTCATAGTCGGTTACGGCGGAGGTTCGTTGCAACCCCGTACGCATTGCGCGCCTCTGTTCTTCGCTGTTTTTAAGGGGAGCATGAATCCAGAAACAGCTCTGACCGATGGCTCATCGCAGTCGGGGCTCCACACTCTGCTGAAGAACTCCCACATTGTTGCGATCTGTCTTAGCCCCATGCTCGCTCAGCGATTGCCTCACTACTGGGTACAGCCCGGAAGAAGAGAGCACTGCCGAGGGGAGTAGCGCTCAAGCAAAGCATCACGAAGGGGGAACATGTGTTAGCAGTCCTGCTTCCGGACACCAACTCGCCTTCGGCCGAACTCTATTGATTCATCTCCAAAGCGTTTTTGATCGTTAGCAGCGACTTTTGCAAGTTGGAAACTGATCGCCCTACCGCGGCCTTGCGAACGACCGAACCCTTGAGACCGGTCAGCCCGGCCTGCTCCGATCCCATGACCATGATGAGGTAAAAGCCGGGCTGTTTTGGATCGTCGCTGCGAATGCAATAGGTAAGATCCAGGGCCGTCTCAAAGTAGTGGCTGGAATAAATTTGTTTTTCGGCGATCGCGTACGCTGGTTCGTGCGAATTACTCCCCTGCAGGGTTATAACCTGCACCACACGGAGCGTTGGTTTAAGCCCGAATTTTACTTTTTCCCAATAGAACATGTTCTCCACATTGGCAGGCTTACCATTCGGATAATCGAGAAGATAGCTGTAATAGTCCGGCAGTGCTTTTGGCAGAGCCTTGGCGTAACTCAGCATGTACTTAAATTGTTCCGGCGCTTGCGTCGGGTCGTGCTTGTCGTTGAATACTCCCAGGGCTGGATTGCCTTCTTTTTGATAGGCCAGCAGTTGCTCCAACGCTTTCTTCTGCGCTAGTTGATTCACTTGTTGTTCAGCATCGGGATCCGACCAATTGATCGTTTGCTGAATATCTGCAATGGTGCTTCCAGGAATCTGAAGGTTACAGTGCTCAGGCTTGCAATCCTTCAGGTCTTTTAGGTCTTGGCTGTCGAGCGCGAATCCCTTCAGATCGGAGAGTTGTGGGGGATCACTGAACTTCTCGAGGGCCAGATAGTTCGGCAACTTGCGAAGGCGATCGAAATCATAGGCAATCTTGACGTAGCTCTCTGGGGTCGAGTTGACGTAAACCACACCAAACAAGAAGACCTCGTCCCCCTTGCGGGACTCCAGGTTCTTAGCCACTGCTTGGCCTTTGCCCAGGGAGGCGATCTGGTCTTGATTCAACTTGACGTTTTGTTGGAGGTAGTTAAACAGCTCAACATTTGTCTGAGCACAGCAGGGTGCCGTAGCTCCGGCGATTGATAACATCAGGACAACTGTCAATACGATGTTTTTCTTCATGACTTGCCTCTGAAAAGACTTGAACTGTCGGTTATTGCTCCCCGATCCCTGTTTCAGCGAAGAGGTTCGGGGTGAACCTCCTCAGTGCCAAAGTCAACGGAATTGCCAGGATGCCGCCTACCGGTCCAAGCAAAAACACCCACCATAGCAAGGAGAGTGTCTTCTCGATGGACGAGACTTTCACGCCCTGCCTCTTTAGGAGCATTGGAGTGATCGCGTACTTCGATATCACTTGGGTCAGGACCAACCCGGCCAAAACCAGTAGGGCCCTCTTCCAACCCAGCATCAGAAGCGCCAGGCATGTCGGCGTTGCCAGGGCAAGAACAAAGCCTATGCCGGGAATGAAGTTCAAGAAGAAATAGAGGACACAACAAATCAATGGGAAATCCACACCGAGCGCTACCAACAGCACCAAGTCGGCCAGTGCCGTCAGCATCCCCGTCGTGGCCGAGACAGCGATAAAATTGGCTACGTCGTTCTGGACTAGCGTCAAAGTTGACCGTACGCCCACTCTCTTCGTATCTTCCGCAATCATCGAGAGGAGAATCCCTCCCAGCAGGACTACCACCAGGCCATCTGAGAAAAGATTGCTCACCTCCGGCAGGATCAAGTTCGCGAACTTGACAATCTCGCTTGAAGTGGACAGCTTCGAAGCCGATAAGCTCGTGATGTCGATGCCATGAGCAAGCAAGAAGATCGCAACTTGCTGGTACAGGGCATGCGCCTGCTCCTCATAGATCGGGAGTTTCTCCTTCACGCTTGCCAGGTTTTCATACAGCGGCACCATCAAGAGGACTGCGAGGGTTCCCATCAGACCGACCGCGAGTGACAAAGCCACGCTTTTGCTCAGGCGGAATTTGCGCATCATCCATTTCAGCAATGGAAGGGCGCTGTAGGCTAAAAGAAAGCCAAGTAAAATGAGTGAGAGAACATCGGAGGCAGCCTTGATTCCCGCCGATATGATTACGACGCACGTGGTACCGAGCAGGAAGCGAATCGATCCTGACGTCTGCCCTTCGATTACTTCAGCTTCGTCAAATTGGGAGGAATGGGCTCTCGCCGTCGGCATTGTTGTTGTCCCTTCCGAACTTGACCTGATGCGTCAGCCCTAATGGAGCTAATGCTGCACGTCGACTCCGCCGAGACTGGAAACGGCGATGACGACAGCCGGCTCATTTCTGTGCTGCGACCTGCGTGAGTTGCTCGAACGCGTAGATATGCTTCCAGTCGTTTTTAGTGCTTACCACGATCCAGCCGTTCTGTTTCGCATACTCATCCAGTTCGGGCGTGAAGTGCACCAGTGGGACACTGGGCAAACCGCGGGCTGGGCCGTAAGCGAAATCGCGCGTCGCATCATCGTGCAGCACCAATAGTTCGAAGCGCGCTCCACCGCCAGCCTGCGTGTATTGCAACATCTCCTTGTCGCCGGTGGAATTTCCGAACGCAGCGATGGGACGGCGGCCGATGTACTCATTGATGCCAACCGCCTTGCCACCATTGTTGTCATTGAAGTCCAGTTCCGGCAGCCGCACGAGCACCGGCTCGCCGTCGCGCATCTCGAACTTCGTCTTAATGCTGCTGCCGACAACCTGTTCCGGCGGGATGCCGTAAACCCGCTGCGCCCACGGGCGCATGAACTCGACGCCGCCGCCAGAGACGATGTAGGTCCGGAAGCCGTTCGCGCGCAGGTACGCGAGGAGTTCGAGCATTGGCTGGAAAGTCATTTCGGTGAAGAGCCTGCCGGTCTTCGGATTCTTGGCCGTAGCGATCCAGTCGTTAACGATCTGTTCAAATTCGGTCGTGGTCATGCCGGCATGCGTGGCCATCACGAGATCCATGAGTGCACGTTCCCCGCCGGCGGCCACGCCTTTCAAGTCGCCTTTGAGCAGCGAAGCAAACGGTTCTGTCGTCTGCCACTCAGGATGCTGCGGTGCCAGCGCTTTCACGCGGTCCAGTACGAAGAACAACTGGACGGGAAGCGGCTCTTCGCACCAGAGCGTTCCGTCGTTGTCGAAGGTGGCGATGCGTTCCGGCTCAGGAACGAAGTCCGGACTGCCTTCGGTTGTGACCCGTTTGACGAAATCGACAATGGATTGTTTGGCCGCGCCGTCATTCCAAGAGGCTAAGCTCTGAGGCTGGTATTCCCAGAGCTTCTTCGACGCGGTGCCAAAGTTTCCAAGTTGATACACAGCCACTCCCTTTGGCGCGAAGGCAAAGGCTTCGAATGGAGCGGCTTTCAATTGCTTTACAAAATCTTCGTGTGCAACGCCCAGCGTTACGTGAGGGAAATAGTGCTCCCCGCTGGACTTGGGAACGAATTGCTCAACGTAGCCCACGATCTCAGAGTTGCTCGGAGTATCGATGAAAGCCGCCGAAGTTCCGCCGCTGACCGAGAACGGCGCCACGGTGTCATTCACCTTCTGCTGCAGACGGATCAACTCCGGGGTGCGTTCGACGACAAAAATCGTCACGGCCACTCCTGACCAAATCGTGTATTCGTATCCCTTCGCCGTGAGCTGCAATTCGGTGGGCCGTTCCGTGGAGAAAAGCTTCGAGAGCGCTGTCGTTACCGCGTCCAGGTCTTTCACTCGCACGTAGCGTTGTAACATCGTGACGTGCGGCGCGTGTGTGGCATCCAACGCGTAGCCAGCGGAGTAGTTTTCTCGTAAGCGAGCATTGGTGGCATTGGCTTTGTCCAACATCACCTGATTCGGTTCGAGAAGCACGTCAATAGCAATAAGGTTGTCGCTATCGGTTTGCCTTCCTGGTGTGGCTTGGGCGTTCACTCCCATAACCAGGACCGAAAACATTCCAAGTACAACAGTAAGCGCGAGAGTCGTAGCGAAGTAGTCTCGTTTGCATCTAGTTTTCATTGTTACGTCTCCTTGGATTATCAATAGGCCACGCGCCTCGCGCCGGAGCCGCGCTGCCTGCTTGCACTACCGACACCTCACTCCTTCAAGCAACTTTTAGCCGCACGCGATGTTCTGCGGCTCTCTCGCCTCAACGAGGCTTTGGGAACAAGAGTGTGAACGCCATCCTGAATGTCCAAGAGGAGGCGCCCGGCGGATGGACAACATTTCCGAAAAAGAAAGTCTGGACGTTCACCGCCTGGTGTCCGAATTTCCATACGCGCCCGGGACCACCGCCGATAGGCACGACCCATCGCCCAGTAGTCTTTTCCCAGTTGGCCGTGATGCCGGTAGTTTGAAGGGAGAGATACCACGCCTTCTTCAAGTTGTAGTTAAAAAACGGTTGAATGTAGAACTGGTTCACGTCGGGTCTGTCACTGTGACCGGCTACAGACCAGATGTTGTTGACAAGCACGCCGATGGTCCCAAATTTCGGCTGTGCCAGGGCTACAAAAGCCGGACCTATGCCGAACTTTCCCTGGCTCAAAAAGCGGTAGGGAGTACCCGTGGGCACTTGAAAGATCGGGCCGGCGCCCCAAGTCACCACACTGTGTTTTTTGGGAGAGAAGTAAAACTGGGGTTGCATGTCTC
>Ga0335081_10009848_pt1 | contig 15406 bp, 11 predicted proteins | sample Lox_Sample_35_FD_206713 | JGI IMG/M metagenome (GOLD analysis project Ga0335081, IMG submission 206713) | Soil microbial communities from Loxahatchee National Wildlife Refuge, Florida, United States - Lox_Sample_3.5 | ecosystem: Environmental > Terrestrial > Soil > Wetlands | place: USA...
GCAGCTCCATCAGGTGGTAGCCCACCCGCCCGGTCGCCCCGGTCACGAGGATCACGTCGCTGACTCTAGCCAGTCGCGCCCCGGAGTAAACCAGGAACCAGGCATCGGCCCGCCGCGTCCAACCGGCATGAAGCGAATGGCCGTCCTGGTTCCGGTCCTTGGCCTTGCCGCGGCGGCCGTCGCCGGGTGCGCCAGCGCAACGCCGTCGGCGGCACCGCCCGCGCCTCCGACGCCGCCTGCGCCGTCGGCCGCCCATGCGGCGCCGTCGGCCGCCGAGCCCGCGATCCCGCCGGAGTTCCGCGCCGCCTGCGGGCACCCCGGCGCCCAGGTCGAGGTGCGCAGGGTGCCGGTGACGATCTCGCACGCCGCCTGCGACCTGACCGGCGTCGCGATCTCCTACCGGAACCGCGGCGGGGCGACGGTCCCGCACGACGGCGGCGGCACCGGCATCGGCAACAGCGACGGTTTCGAGCTGACCGTCCATCCCGGCTCGCTGGACGTGACCATCACCGTGACCGGCCCCCACGGCAATATGTGACACCAGCTGGACTGTGACCAGCCGCTAACGCGCGGAAGCGCTCTCTCGATCGGTGGTATAGATGCCGTGTGGAGCGTCGAGCCCGCGGTGCTATCGTCAGCCTCCGTGCCGGGGCGTTGATCGTCCTGCTCGCCCTGGCCGCGCCCGGCTGCTCGGGGTCGGCTAGCCCGGCCCCATCCTCGACCGCATCCGCGGGCGGCACCGCGGCCGCTCCGAAGGACTGGCCGATGTACCACGGCGACCTCTCGCACAGCGGCCGGTCGCAGTCCATGCCGAACGTCAGCGGCTCACCGCGGGTCACCGAGTCGATCAAGCTGGACGGCGCCGTGTACGCGTCTCCGATCGCCGTCGGCGGCGTGATCGTGGTGGCGACCGAGAACGACTCCGTCTACGGCTTCGACGCGCGCGGCCAGCAGCTCTGGCACGTCAAGGTCGGCACCCCGTCACCGGCCCAGGAGCGGGACTGCGGCGACATCGACCCGCTCGGCATCACCGGCACCCCCATCTACAGCGCGCAGACCGGGGATGTGTACCTCGTCGCGGAGCACAACGGGAAGGTCGGGCACGACATGATCGCGCTCGACCTGCATACCGGACAGGTCCGCTGGCGCAAGAGCGTCGACCTGCCCGGACCGACGCCGGCCGCGATGCAGCAGCGGGGGGCGCTGGCCATCACCGGCGGGCGGGTCTGGGTCCCGTTCGGCGCCCAGGCCGACGACTGCTCGAACTACAAGGGCCGCGTCGTCGGCGTCCGGCTCGACGGCACAGGGAACCCGGTCGTGTACGACCCGTCCACCCGCCGCCAGGGCGGCATCTGGAATCCGGCCGGCCCGACGGTAGACCCCGCCGGGCACCTCTTCGTCGTCTCCGCGAACGGCTCCAGCTTCCCCGGCGACGCCTACGACCACACCAACTCGGTGCTCGAGCTGAGCCCGTCCGGTCGGCTGCTCGACTCGTTCGCGCCGGCCGACTGGGCCCAGAACAACCAGGGCGACGTCGGCCTCGGCTCGCAGGGCGTGGCCCTGGTCGGCACCACGTGGGCGGTACTCGGCGGCAAGTCCGGGCCGGTGTACGTACTGCGCCAGGGGCACCTCGGCGGCATCGGCGGCCAGGTCTCGGTGACGAACGTGTGCCTGTCCTTCGGCGGCGCCGCGGTCGACGGCAGCGTCGTCTACCTCCCGTGCACGGACGGAATCCGGGCGGTCCGCGTCAACTCGGCCGGGACGTTGCACGTGCTCTGGCACGCGTCCGGCTCGGTAGCCGGCTCGCCGGTCACCGGCGGGGGCCGGGTATGGGCGCTCGACTACACCGCCGGGGTGCTGCACGCCCTCGACCCGGCCACCGGCCAGACGCTCGGGCAGGTCTCCGTCGGCACGGCCAACCGCTTCGCCACGCCGGCGATCTACGGCAACCTGGTCCTCGTCCCTACCCTCACCGGCGTGGTCTTCGTCCGCACCTCCTGAGGCACTGCCTGCCCATCGCAGCGGCGGCTATGGCACGGTCACTGGAGCGCTCATGAAGCCGGCGCTGCCGCGCCGCCGGCCCCGCCCGAGCCGATCCTACTGCGGTTGCTGCATTTACTGCTGCATTTCCCCAACCTGTCCTTGACGCTTAATTATCGATTGTATAGCTGGCGGAGATAGCGTGAATCATCCCGATGAGTCTTCTTGATTTGATGCTGGCGACTCATTAATTGCGTCAAGTAGGAAAGAGCGGGTTATTAATCCTCAGCGGATGGCGGGAAACGGATGACACGGCAACCTGCCGGTCAGGGACTTGCGCAGTCCTATTTCCGGTATCGTCGCAGTATCCGATACTTCCAAGGATGGGTATACTTCAACCAATTTTTGGCTCTATCGCTCCCGGCGTCGGCGGCCCGCCGGTACCAGTTTTCGGCTTTGTCCCGGTGCTGTGCCTGTTCGGCCAGTTGCCCGAGCCTGACCATCGCATTGACGTTACCGGCGTCGGCGGCCCGCCGGTACCAGTTTTCGGCTTCGTCCCAGTCATGCGCCTGTTCGGCCAGTTGGCCCAGCTTGACCATGGCATCGACGTTCCCGGCGTCGGCGGCCCGCCGGTACCAGTTTTCGGCTTCGTCCCAGTCCTGTACTTGTTCCAGCAGTTGCCCCAGCTTGATCATCCCGTCTATATTTCCGGTACCGACCTCCCGCTCGTACCACTTCTTCCCTTCAGGCATTTTCCCTTCAGGCATTCCCCCGCATAGTTGTCCAAGTTTGATCGCCCCGTTGATACCCCCGGCGTCGGCGGCCCGCCGGTACCAGTTTTCGGCTTTGTCCCGGTGCTGTGCCTGTTCGGCCAGTTGGCCCAGCTTGACCATGGCATCGACGTTCCCGGCGTCGGCGGCCCGCCGGTACCAGTTTTCGGCTTTGTCCCGGTGCTGTGCCTGTTCGGCCAGTTGGCCCAGCTTGACCATGGCATCGACGTTCCCTGCATCGGCCGCTCGGTGGTACCACTTCGACCCTTCCAATTGCCCGAGCATATACATGGATTCGCCGCCGCCGATACCCTTAGCGACCATTAGGCGTAGAACTTCTCTTTCTCGCGCTTTTTCTTCTGGCCAGACGTATTCTCGCGCACTCCGTGGTTGTTGCTCGCGGTAGCCAGAGCCAATCATGGCGGATTGTCCGGCTTTGTATTCGTACCACATCGGGCTGGCGTTCTTTCCGTACGTCTTATGGAAGACGCCAAACACACGCTTGCGTACGTCAACACGCAACGCAGCATAGATCGTAAGTGTTCTTGATTTTGAGAACTGAGCTATGAGTGCGGGATTAAAGTTGTAGGCAATCTTCGTATCCGCGACAAGCCAGTGGCAGTGGGGCTGCATCGTGTTGGAAGCCTGTATTTTGAGGTTAACTTTTTCTATGTTCAATTCGGTGCCAACTTTTGCGGTGAAGATGTCAGGCACGTGCGGTACAAGGCTGAGAAGCTTGCCAAGATCAATACCGATTTCAAGCAGTTGCTGTTTTTCCACGGCGACGTCGGATCCTGGCTCTATGTGAATGAACATGGGTTCTATGTTGTCCTCGCTCGAAAGCGTGAGGTCCAGTTCGAGGCGACGCAGGATCACCGATTCGCGCGTTGAGTAGTAAGATGTTGGGAACTTAAATGCAACGTAGTCCCAGTCCGGTGTCCTTGAGTCTTTATGCGCGGAGGCCGCGGACCGGGGCATGTCAAATATCGGCTCGTTCGGAGCGTAAATGCTCCAGCCCAGTATGTCCGAGCCTTTATGTGCAGAGCCTGAGGGTTTAAATACGCGAGGTGTCAGCATTGCCGGAAGTTCGACAGTGATAAAACTCAGAGCCTCGTCAGCTTCATCATTGGTCATAGTTGGAACAGGCATGCCGCCGTGAGCGAGTTCAAGGTTCTCATCCTCAAGCCATACCGGCTCCGACGTCCTTTCGAGCTTTACGCGGAGCATTCTTGTTTGCTGCTGCTGCCTCCAGTTCTGTAGCGCCTGATCTTGCGGCCCCTGCGGGAATTGTTGGATGTAAGCCATCGAGGACACCTTCTTGAAGGCTATGAGGCCCTAGGCCTGTCGGCTACTAACTGTGATAGCGAATACGCTAACTCGCCGGGTCAAAAGACGGAAGTCCCGAGCTGGGTAGTTGATGACTGAGTGGCCGGAGCATCAATATCACGGTCCTGACGGTGATGAGGTGCCGATGATTCCACCATGCAGAGGAGCACGGACCGCCCGCGGCGAACGCGGCGGCAATCGGTGGCCATCCCTACAAGGGCGAAGTTGGACTCTGAGATACTCGGCGACGGTGCTGGCAGCTCAAACCTTCGCGATCTCAGCATCAGCCGTCGGATGGCCCAGTCGACGTATCCGACGATGGCTAAGTTATCTAAGACCCACGCCGCAAGCCCATTGCCGGGGCGGTGTCCGTGTCTGGTGGAACTGGCTCGACGGATGACTGGATGAGCATGAGCGGGGCATCGCGTGAACAGCTACGATGTCCGTTTCTCGACGCCCCGCCCGGAGAGTCCCCGATCCCGCCCGAGTTGGCGGTCATGCTGCGCGAGCACATCGACCTGTTCGGGACCGGCCCCGGATGGCAGGCTGTCCCGCAGCGAGAACGGCAGCCCCAGCCAGCAGTCCACCTGGTGGCAGTCCTGGCAGAAGGGCCGCAAAGCCTCCCCTGGGTGAGAATGCGCTGGCGGACCGGCTAATGCGCCGCCCCTACGAGTGTCACGGGGGGTTCCTGCATCATGCCAGGTCAAAGTGCGATTGCCCTGGGTATGAGGTGGCGCCCCCAGCAGGATTCGAACCTGCGCACCCGGCTCCGGAGGCCGATGCTCTATCCCCTGAGCTATGGGGGCTCAGTGCCGTGGGAAAGAGTACCAGCCAACGGGCTCTCCCTTGACACTCAGCCGCAGAGTACCCCGTCGCCGGCCAGAAGGCGCTACCCTCACGGGCGTGACGCACGGACTGGGAAGGGTGCTCGTCGTCGACGACGACGAGGTGATCAGGCGACTGATCGCGGTCAACCTCCAGCTGGAGGGCTTCGACGTGGAAACGGCGGTGGACGGCCAGGACTGTCTGGAGAGGGTGTCCGAGATCGGCCCCGACGTCATCACGCTGGACGTGATGATGCCGCGGCTCGACGGCTGGGAAACAGCGGTCCAGCTGCGCAAATCCCCGCAGACCGCTCATATCAGGGTAGTGCTGATCACCGCCCGCGCCCAGGAGGACGACAAGAACCACGGCAACCGGGTGGGCGCCGACGCGTACCTGACCAAGCCGTTCGACCCGAACGAGATGATCCGCGTGGTCCGCGAGCTGGCCAGCGCCACTCCGCTTGCTCCCCCGGGCTAGGTGATAACCGCCGGGCTGCGGCGCGCGATCGGTGCGGACGACCCGCAACTCCGGCCGGGTCCGGTGCCGGGCAGCTACACGACCAGCCTGCCGTTCCGGCTCGGCCCCGACCCCGGGACGGCCGCCGGGGCCCTCGCCGCCCGGCTCCGCGAGCAGCTGTGGATCGCGACCGCGGAGGTCACCGGCCCCGGCTTCGTCACCGTCACCGTCACCCATGCCACCCTGGCCCGGCTGGCGATCAGGATCGCCCAGGCCGGCCCGGCCTGCGCGGAGAGTGACGCGCTGGCCGGCCGCACCGTCCCCGGGCCGCCCCCGGCCGTCGCGACCGGGTGGCCGCAGGCACGTTCGGCCCTCGCCGCCGAACTGACCGTCCGCCTCGCCGTCGCCGCGGGTGCCATCATTGATCCCGAACGGCCCTTGGTCCCCGCCCCGCCGCCCCCGCCCCGCGGCCCCGTGGCCGAAGCCATCGCCTACGCCGGCCCGGACGCCGTCCGGTTCGCCCTGGCCCGGACGCCGCCCGGCGGCCCGGCGCCGGAGGCGGCCGTCGTCGCGCGGCACGTGCCGGCCAATCCCGCCTATGCTGTTCGGTACGCGCATGCCGCCGCTGCCGCCGTGCTGCGCTGGGCCGCCGCGCTGGGGATCAGGCCAGCCGGGTTCACGCCGCGCCTGCTCGCCGAACCGGGGGAGCTGGCGCTGCTCGACGCGCTGTCCTGGCTCCCGGAACGGGTGGCCGTGGCCGCGCGCCGCGGACGACCCGACGAGTTCGCCGGGTACCTGACGGAGCTGGCAGCGGGAACGATCGAGGTCATGAGCACGAGCAGTTTCAGGAAGATACACCAGATCAGCAGCGAGCGGCTGTGGCTGGCGGACGCGGCGCGGACCGGTCTCGCGGCGGGCCTCGGGCTGCTCGGCATCGATCCGCCCCCTCGCCTTTGAACCACTGCTGACGGTAGGAAGGAACCCATGAGCCGTGTCGCGCACCCGGCCGGGCCACGCCACGGCGACGTGCTGCCCGCCGACCACCCGCCTGCCGCGCCGCAGGACCTGAACGAGCTGCACGAACAGATCTGGCCGCGCGGCGCCCGGCGCTCCGGCGGGGTGCTCACGCTGGGCGGGGTGGACGTGCGCGACCTGGCCGCCGAGTTCGGCACCCCGCTGTACGTCTGCGAGGAGGAGGACGTCCGGTCGCGCTGCCGCGAGTACCTGGAGGCGTTCGGCCCCGACGGGCGGGTGTTCTACGCCGCCAAGGCGTTCTGCTCCCGGGCCGTGCTGCGCTGGGTGAGCGAGGAGGGCCTCGGCGTCGACGTGTGCACCGGCGGCGAGCTCGAGGTGGCGCTGTCCGCGGGGGTGCCGCCGGAGCAGATCACCCTGCACGGGAACAACAAGACGCAGGACGAACTGTCCCGCGCGGTCGCGGCCGGCGTGGGTCACATCGTGGCCGACTCCTTCGAGGAGATCGCCCGGCTGGCCTACCTCACCGAGGGGGCTCCGGCTCGCCCCAAGATCCTGGTCCGCGTGACCACCGGGGTGGAGGCGCACACCCACGAGTTCATGGCGACCGCGCACGACGACCAGAAGTTCGGCTTCTCGCTGGCCTCGGGCGCCGCCGACGAGGCGGTCCGGCGGGTCATCGCCAGCCCGGGCCTGACGTTCGCCGGGCTGCACTCGCATATCGGCTCGCAGATCTTCGACACGGCCGGCTTCGAGGTGGCCGCGCACCGGGTCGTCGGGCTGGCCGTCCGGGTCAGGGACGAGCACGGCATCGAGATCGCCGAACTCGACCTGGGTGGCGGGTTCGGCATCGCCTACACCGACGAGGACGACGCCCCCGTGGTCAAGGATCTCGCCCAGGGCCTGCGCGAGATCGTGGACGGGCAGTGCCGGGCCGCCGGGCTGACCCGGCCGCGGCTGACCGTCGAGCCGGGCCGCGCCATCGTCGGCCCGTCCACCGTGGCGTTGTACACGGTGGGCACGATCAAGGACGTGGACGGGCTGCGTACCTACGTCAGCGTGGACGGCGGGATGAGCGACAACATCAGGACCGCGCTGTACGACGCCTCCTACCTGTGCGCGCTGGCCTCGCGCGCCTCGGACGCGCCGCCGATGCTGTCCCGGGTGGTGGGCAGGCACTGCGAGAGCGGCGACATCGTGGTCCGGCACGCCTGGCTGCCCGCCGACCTGGCCTCCGGCGACCTGCTGGCCGTGCCCGCCACCGGCGCCTACTGCCGCTCGCTGGCCAGCAACTACAACCACGTCCCCCGCCCGGCCGTGGTCGCAGTGAGCGCCGGCGGCAATGGGAGGGCCGGCGCGGCCCGCCCCATTGTCCGCCGCGAGACCCTCGACGACCTGCTCAGCCTGGATGTCGGATGATCCAGACCATGCCCACCCTCAAGGTAGCCCTGCTCGGCTGCGGCGTCGTCGGCACCGAGGTCGCCCGGCTGCTCACCGAACAGGCCGATGACCTCGCCCTGCGCGTCGGCGCCCGGCTGGAGCTGGCCGGGATCGCGGTCCGGCGGGTCGGGCACCGGCGGTCCGCGGCGATCGACCGCTCGCTGCTCACCGCGGACCCGCTCGCGCTGGCCACCCGGCCTGACGTCGACATCGTGGTCGAGGTCATCGGCGGCATCGAGCCGGCCAGGTCGCTGCTGCTTGCCGCGCTGAAGGGCGCCAAGCCGGTGGTCACCGCGAACAAGGCACTGCTGGCCGAGAACGGCGCGGAGATCCACGGCGCGGCCCGCGAGTACGGGGCCGACCTCTACTACGAGGCCTCGGTGGCCGGCGCGATCCCGCTGCTGCGCCCGCTGCGCGAGTCGCTGGCCGGGGACACCGTGCACCGCGTCCTCGGCATCGTCAACGGCACCACCAACTTCATCCTGGACCGGATGGACTCCACGGGTGCGGGCTTCGCCGAGTCGCTGGACGAGGCGCAGGCGCTCGGCTACGCCGAGGCGGACCCGACCGCGGACGTGGAGGGGTTCGACGCGGCCGCCAAGGCGGCCATCCTGGCCAGCCTGGCCTTCCACACCCCGGTCACAGCGGCCGACGTGCACCGCGAGGGCATCACCGAGGTCACCGCGACCGACATCCTGTCCGCCCGGGCGCTCGGCCGGGTGGTGAAGCTGCTCGCCATCTGCGAGCGCTCCGCAATCAAGCACGGGGCCGGAACCGGGCCGGCCGGAAACGGGCAGGGCGTCTCGGTCCGGGTGCACCCGGCGATGATCCCGCGCTCGCACCCGCTGGCCTCGGTCAGCGAGGCCTACAACGCGGTGTTCGTGGAGGCCGAATCGGCCGGCCGGCTCATGTTCTACGGCGCGGGCGCGGGCGGTACCCCCACCGCGAGCGCGGTGCTCGGCGACATCGTCGCGGTGGCCAGGAACCGGCTGGCCGGCACGCGCGGCCCGGACGCCTCCACCTACGCCGGGCTGCCGGTGATGCCGATGGGGGAGACGCTCACCCGCTACCACGTCTCCCTCGACGTGGACGACAAGCCCGGCGTGCTCGCCCCGGTGGCCGAGGCGTACGCCCGGCACGACGTCTCCATCGAGGCGGTCCGCCAGGCCAGCCGGGGCGCCGAGGCCCAGCTGGTCATCGTGACGCACACCGCGCGGGACGCGGCGCTGGCCGCGACCGTCCGCGAGCTCGAGGCGCTGCCGGTGGTCCGCGCGGTCGCCAGCGTGATGCGGGTGGAAGGGGAGGAAGAGTAGTGATGCCAGCCCTACGCTCCCAGGCCTGGAAGGGCGTGATCGCCGCGTACCGGGACCGGCTGCCGGTCGGCGCGGACACCCCCGTGATCACCCTGCACGAAGGCGGCACCCCGCTGCTGCCCGCCCCGGTCCTGTCCGCTCGCACCGGCTGCGAGGTGTACCTCAAGGTCGAGGGGGCCAACCCGACCGGCTCGTTCAAGGACCGCGGCATGACGGTGGCGATCAGCATGGCCGCAGGGAGCGGGGCTCAGGCGGTGATCTGCGCGTCGACCGGCAACACCAGCGCCAGCGCCGCCGCCTACGCGGCCCGGGCCGGACTCACCTGCGCGGTGCTCGTGCCGCGCGGCAAGATCGCCATCGGCAAGCTGGCCCAGGCGCTGGTGCACGGGGCCAGGCTGCTCCAGGTCGACGGCTCGTTCGACGACTGCCTGGAGCTGGCCAGGAAGCTAGCCGCCGAATACCCGGTGGCCCTGGTCAACTCGGTCAACCCGGACCGGCTGCAGGGCCAGAAGACCGCCGCGTTCGAGATCGTGGACGAGCTCGGCGACGCACCGGACGTGCACTGCCTGCCGGTCGGCAACGCCGGGAACATCACCGCCTACTGGATGGGCTACTGCGAGTACCGGCAGGCCGGCCTCGCGGCGCGCGCGCCGCGGATGTTCGGCTTCCAGGCCAGCGGCGCGGCGCCCATTGTAACGGGTAAGCCGGTGCTGCACCCGCAGACGATCGCCACCGCGATCAGGATCGGTAACCCGGCGTCCTGGCTGCTGGCCGAGGCGGCCAGGGACGAGTCGGGCGGCATCATCGAGTCGGTCACCGACCGGGACATCCTCGGCGCCTACCGGCTGCTGGCCACCCGGGAGGCGGTCTTCGGCGAGCTCGCCTCCTCGGCGAGCGTGGCCGGCCTGCTCAAGGCCAGCGCGAGCGGCCAGATCCCGGCCGGATCCCGGGTGGTCTGCACGATCACGGGAAACGGCCTGAAGGACCCGGACTGGGCCCTGTCCGGCGCCCCCGCCCCGGCCACCATCCCGGCCGACTCCGCCGCCGCCGCCACCGCCCTGGGCCTGGCCTAGTCCATCCGCGCCCGTCAGCCAGCCCGCGCCCACCGGCCAGCCCGCGCCCGCCCATCACACACCAGCCACCCCACCACTCTCGCCCCACCCGCAACGCCAGCCACCCCGCCCGCCGGCAACCACGACGATGTCACATCATCGTGGTCAGAACCACCACGATGTCACATCGCCGTGGTTGCCCGGGCGAATCAGAACTGAGGAGTCAGATGGCCTGGACGACCGACGTGGTGCGGGTGCGCGTGCCCGCGACCAGCGCCAACCTCGGACCGGGCTTCGACGCGCTCGGGCTCGCGCTGAGCCTGTACGACGAGGTGGAGGCGTGGGTCTGCGAGTCCGGGCTGTCCATCGAGATCTCCGGCGACGGCACGGACCTGGCCGGGACCGGCGAGGACCACCTGGTCGTGCGGGCAATGCGAGCGGCGTTCGCCGTCACCGGGGGCCAGCCGCCCGGACTGGGGTTGCGCTGCGTGAACCGGATCCCGCACGGCCGCGGCCTCGGCTCCTCGGCCGCCGCGATCGTGGCCGGCATCCTGGCCGCGCGGGCGCTGGCCGGGGCCGGCGCGGCCGGGCTGCCGGACGGCGCGCTGCTCGGGCTGGCCACCGGGATGGAGGGGCACCCGGACAACGTGGCGGCCTGCCTGGGCGGCGGGCTGACGATCGCCTGGACCGCGGACGGCGAGCCGCGCATGGTCCGGCTCGAGCCGGCCGCCTCGATCAGGCCGGTGGTCTGCGTCGGGCCCGCGCCGGTGCGGACCGAGGTGGCCAGGCGACTGCTGCCCGACCTGGTGCCGCATCGGGACGCGGCCGCCAACGCCGGGCGCAGCGCCCTGCTGGTCGCCGCGCTGACGCAACTGCCCGCGGAGCCGGGCACGCTGCTCGCCGCGACCCGGGACTGGCTGCATCAGGATTACCGGGCCGCGGCGATGCCGGAAACCGCGGCGCTGCTCGGCAGGCTCCGGGCGGCCGGCATCCCGGCCGTAGTGTCCGGGGCCGGACCGTCCGTGCTGGCCCTGCTGGGCGGGCCGGGGAAGCCTGATTATCGTCACCACCTGGACAGCATGGGTTCAATCGTGAGAGAAACGGGTATTGCATGGCACATAAGCTCGCTAGACGTCGAGCGGCAAGGTGCGCGCGTCCTGCTCCCGGAGCCCCTGTCGGGCTGACGGTGCGGGAGGCGGGCGGCCGATCCGTCCGGCCGGGTGCGTGGCGGCACATTCAGGCCAATACATCATTCCTGGAGCTGTGTACGCCGGGCGCCCGAGGCTGCTAGCGGGCCTCTTGGGACCGTTGCCTCTTCTTCCGCGCGACACGGACGGCTGCGAAGGAATGCCGTGAGTCCTCATGGTGTTAGGCTTAGTGGCGCACCGGGTGCCCCGCTCTGGAATGGGTGCTCGTCGGCAAACCGGGCGCTCACCGGCAAACTCCTCTGGGACGGTACTGTTGCCGTACCCGAGGTCTTTGCCGCAGGTTGTCTCGTTGTCTTCTCAGCTGAGGAGTCCTCAGTCGATGAGCATGGGCAGCCTGGCGGGAGCGCGCGATCCGGGGACGCGGGCGAGCGGCACAGCCGCCCGGATGCTCCGCGACCTATCTCCCTAACTTGCGGATACATGGCGACGCACGGAGGAACGCAAGGCGTTGCGGGAATCGTGGACATTCGGTGGCTAGCAGAGCAGCGCGAATCAACTCTGGCCCCAAGGGGGGCCGCTATACCGGGTCGACGGGCCTAGCGGGTTCACCCAGGCGGCCGAGAATCATGGAAGGACCATTAGTGAGCGACACAACCGAATTCCTCAGCGGCGCGCCCAGCGCTTCTGAGGACCCCCCCGTCGGTAATTCGGCGCCGCCCGCGGCCGCTGGCGCAACGACGGCCCCCACGTCCAAGTCGCGCAGTCGCGGTGGCACCGGCCTTTCCTCGCTGCTCCTGCCCGAGCTGCAGCGGATGGCGCAGTCCATGGGGATCCAGGGGGCCGGCCGGATGCGCAAGGGACAGCTAGTCGAGGCCATCCAGGCCCGGCAGGGCGGGACGGGTATCGCTAACCAAGGTTCAGACCAGCGTGTCGCGTCCGCGGGAGCTGACTCGACCCGCCTGCGGAAGCAGGACGGCATGGAACCAGCCACACATTCGCAGCCTGGTATCGGAGACGGTGCCGCGGCAGGCATCGGCGCCAGCGCGCGCGGTCAAGGGGTCGGGATCGGCGCGGACGCCGCCGAAGGGCTTCAAGGGTCCGCGCAGCAGCAGCTCAGCTTCGACCAGCCGGCCGCGACCAGCCGGCCGGCCGGCCGTGCCCAGCGGACCCAGCGGGCTCAGGCCGAGCAGGCCCCGGGCCAGCAGACTCACGCTCAGCAGACCGCTGCCCAGCAGGCCCCGGCCCAGCAGGCCCCGGCTCAGCAGGCCGGAGCCCAGGAGTCCGGCGGCGCACCGCAGGGCACCCGCGAGGACGCCCAGCCGGGCGAGTCCGCGGGCGGCGAGGCGCAGCGCGGCGACCGGCGGCGCCGCAACGGGCGCCGCGACGACCAGCCCTCGCGCAGCCGTGACCAGGCTCGCGACGGTGCCGCCCGGGACGGTGTCGGCCGCGACGGTGCCGGCCGCGACGGGAGCAACCAGGAGCGCGGCGGGCGCGACAGCCAGGACCGTGGTGGCCAGGACCGTGGTGGCCAGGACCGCGGCGGCCGGGACCGGGAGCCGATGGCGGCCAGCCGCGGCAACTCGGGCGAGGCGTACGATGACGACAGGCGCGGCGGCCGCAGCCGGGACCGGTTCAGGAACCGGAACCGCAGGCGCGACCGCCAGGCCGACCCGGAGCCCGTGATCAGCGAGGATGACGTGCTCATCCCGATCGCCGGCATCCTCGACGTGCTGGACTCGCAGGGCTACGCCTTCGTCCGCACCACCGGCTACCTGCCGGGGCCGAACGATGTGTACGTCTCGCTCTCCCAGGTCCGCAAGCACGGCCTGCGCAAGGGCGACGTCATCGAGGGCGCCGTGCGGCAGCCGCGCGACGGCGAGCGCCGGGAGAAGTTCAACGCCCTGGTCCGGCTGGACAAGGTCAACGGGCTCGACCCGGAGAAGTCGCCGAGCCGTCCGGAGTTCTCCAAGCTGGTGCCGCTGTACCCGCAGGACAGGCTCAGGCTGGAGACCGATCCGGCCAACATGACCACCCGGATCATCGACCTGATCTGCCCCATCGGCAAGGGCCAGCGCGGCCTGATCGTGTCGCCGCCGAAGGCGGGCAAGACGATGATCCTGCAGTCGATCGCCAACGCCATCACCAAGAACAACCCGGAATGCCACCTCATGGTCGTCCTCGTGGACGAGCGGCCTGAGGAGGTCACCGACATGCAGCGCACGGTGAAGGGCGAGGTCATCCACTCCACCTTCGACCACCCGGCGGACGACCACACCACAGTGGCCGAGCTGGCCATCGAGCGCGCCAAGCGCCTGGTCGAGATGGGCCACGACGTGGTCATCCTGCTCGACAACATCACCCGGCTCGGCCGTGCCTACAACAACTCGGCGCCCGCCAGCGGCCGCATCCTGTCCGGTGGCGTGGACTCTACCGCGCTGTACCCGCCCAAGCGGTTCTTCGGCGCGGCGCGCAACATCGAGCACGGCGGCTCGCTGACGATCCTGGCCGCGGCCCTGATCGAGACCGGATCCCGGATGGACGAGGTCATCTTCGAGGAGTTCAAGGGCACCGGCAACATGGAGCTGCGGCTGCGCCGCGAGCTCGCGGAGAAGCGGCTGTTCCCGGCGGTCGACGTGGACGCGTCGAGCACCAGGAAGGAAGAGATCCTGCTGTCTCCGGAGGAGCTCAAGATCGTCTGGCAGCTGCGCCGGGTGCTGCACGCGCTCGAGCCGCAGCAGGCGCTCGAGCTGCTCATGGAGCAGATGCGCAAGACCAAGAGCAACGCCGAGTTCCTGCTCCAGGTGCAGAAGACCACCCTCGGTTCCTGAGGCGGGCAGGCGTAAGGAGGACCCGCTGGCCGGTGCGGCCAGCGGGAATTCCAGACCGGGAAAAGTGGTTCCACGGTCTGGCACACTAGAAGCCGCAATCACGCGGTACCGGTTCCCGTCCTTCGGGGGCGACCCGGCGACCGCTCGAGGCACAGGAGTTGTCACCAATGAAGCCTGACATTCACCCCCAGTACCATGTCACCACCGTGACGTGCGGCTGCGGGAACACGTTCACCACCCGGAGCACCGCTCCCGGCGGCACGATCCACACCGACGTCTGCTCGAACTGCCACCCGTTCTACACCGGCAAGCAGAAGATCCTCGACACCGGTGGCCGCGTCGCGAGGTTCGAGAAGAGGTTCGGCAAGAACCCCTCGGGCAAGCCCGCCGACAAGAAGTAACTAAGCAGACCTGACCGGGGACGAGTTTCCTCGGTCAGGTCTTTGCGTTTTCATACGTCAGTACTTTCAGTACGAAAGGATGCCCCGGTGTTCGACCGGCTAAGTGACCTGGTCAGCGAGCACGCGGAGCTGGAGCATGCGCTCGCTGACCCGGCTGTGCACTCCGACCAGGAGAAAGCGCGCACGCTTGGCCGCCGCTACGCCGAGCTGACCCCGATCGTGCACGCCTACCACGAGTGGCAGCAGACCTCGGCGGACGAGGAGGCGGCCCGTGAGCTCTCCCGGGAGGACTCCGCGTTCGCTGACGAGGCCGAGCAGTTCGCCCGGCACCGTGAGGAGCTCGAGGCCCAGCTGCAGAAGCTCCTGGTACCGCGCGACCCCAACGACGACCGTGACATCATCCTCGAGGTCAAGGCGGGCGAGGGCGGCGAGGAATCCGCGCTGTTCGCCGGCGACCTGCTCCGGATGTACCAGCGCTACGCCGAGCGGCGCGGCTGGAAGACCGAGATCCTGGACTCGACCGTCACCGGCCTGGGCGGGGTCAAGGACGCGACGGTCGTGGTGAAGGGCAAGGGCGGCGACGGCGCCTGGTCCCGGCTGAAGTACGAGGGCGGCGTGCACCGGGTGCAGCGGGTGCCGGTGACGGAGTCCCAGGGCCGGATCCACACCTCGGCGGCCGGCGTGCTCGTCGCGCCCGAGGCTGCACCGGTCGAGGTGCAGATCAACGACAACGACCTGAAGGTCGACGTGTTCCGCTCCTCGGGCCCCGGCGGCCAGAGCGTGAACACGACCGACTCGGCCGTGCGGATTACCCACCTGCCGACCGGGATCGTCGTGTCCTGCCAGAACGAGAAGAGCCAGCTGCAGAACAAGGAGCAGGCGCTGCGCGTGCTCC
>Ga0335081_10009849_pt1 | contig 15405 bp, 12 predicted proteins | sample Lox_Sample_35_FD_206713 | JGI IMG/M metagenome (GOLD analysis project Ga0335081, IMG submission 206713) | Soil microbial communities from Loxahatchee National Wildlife Refuge, Florida, United States - Lox_Sample_3.5 | ecosystem: Environmental > Terrestrial > Soil > Wetlands | place: USA...
CGGACTCGATGTCCACGGAATGCATCGCCGCACGCACCCGGCAATGCTCGGCAAGCTGCCCGAAATAGCTATCGGCCCGGTCTTGCTCTTCGCGAAGCTCATCGATCACCTCCGCGTGGCGCGGAATCTCCTCTTCCACACAGATCATGCATAAATGCGCGCCAAGCCGCGCGGTAAGGTCGACGGCGAAATCGAATGCCTTTCGCGCGCTATCGGAACCGTCGTGTGCAATCAGAATTTGCTGGATCATACTATTCGCCGGTGTCTTCGACCATGGTAGCTATCGGCCGAACCACCGCCTCCGATTTCGGTACCAGGTGCTTGGGCAGAAACCAGGCGTTCGCAATCGCCGTCGGTATTACGGCACTTGCAATCACCGTTGCTACCAGGTGCGAGTATTGTGCGTCGGTGATGATCTGGTGGTTCAATCCGAAAAGAGCGGAAATCGTTCCGAAAGTCAGTCCCGTCGACATCATGAGGGAGTAATAAAGTCCCTGGTGGCCTTCATGGTTGAAAGCACGGACAGTTGGGACGAGCGGGATCATTTTGCTCGTCATTTTGGCTACGAACAGCGCGAGAAAAGCGAATGGGGTGGCAATGAGTGCTGGCACGGAGACCAGCGATCCCGCGCGAATGAAATAGAAGGGCGTCAGCAGCCCGAAGGTCAGAGTTCGTAGACGCCTGATCAGAACGTGATCCTTTCCCACCGTTCCGGCCAACACCATCCCGATGATGTACGCCGGCAGAACGGCCTCGCTACCAGCCCAGGCCGACAGACCGCCCATCCCGAACAGCAAGAACAGAATGTACTTCGCCTCGAGCTCCGAAACGCGGCCCCCGTATTTCCGGAAGAACCACGGAGTGACGAACGGCAGCGCCGCGAAGACCACTACACTCGCGCCGACAAAGATCAGGGTCCGCATCGTGAACGGGGCAAAGATGAGGCCGAGCGCGATTACGGTCCCGAGATCGTTCACGAAGCACGCCGCGAGAATGCCTTTGCCGAAATCCGTTCGGTTCAATCCGAGTTCCAGCATGACGGCGTACACGACTGCAACGGAAGTGGTGGATAGCGCAACTCCGGCCAGCCAGCTTGCCGGAATGGACCACTTCAACAGATAATGCGCGATGGCTGCGGCCCCCAGAAACGGCGCGAAGAAACCGACCAGTCCCACGACTGTGGCCTCCTTCCATTTCGTGCGAAATATCCCTGGGTCCAGTTCGGCCCCTGCCAGAAACGTGAGTACGATCGCTCCCGTGCCAGCCAGAAAGGTGACCCAGGCCGACTTCGCCCCCAGCACCTCGATGCCGATCAGGGCGCCGATGATGAGCTGCGCAACCGTGCCCACTACGATCTCTGAAAGCGCTGTCGAGATCCTGAACCAAATCGACAGCAGCGTGGCGATCAACGCAAGGATCAGCCAGAGCGCCGCTGAAAACCAGACCTGTTGCATGCCGGTCTCCGGTATTTAGATTTAGCTGTGAGGGATTCGGCGGAAGCCCCTACAGCAATTCTTGCCATAGGAGTCATTGGCCGCTTTGAGAGCGGCGGTTTGGCGAACTCCACCGCCTGATCCGAGAATAGCAGCAAGAGCCGAACGCTGCAATAATATTCAAGTCGATGAGAGTGCTGATCGTGTCAGATCTTCACGCCAACCTCGAGGCCGTGCACGCCCTGCCGTCCGACTTCGATCAGCTCTGGGTTCTGGGCGACCTGGTGAACTACGGGCCAAATCCCGCGGAGGTCATCGACTTCGTGCGCGAGAAGGCCGCGATGGTCTGCCGCGGAAATCACGATCACTCGGTGGGCTTCAATGAAGATCCCCGATGCTCTCCCCGCTTTCGCGCCATGGCGGAAGAGACGCGGCGCTATACACATTCCGTGCTCAACGATGTACACCGGCAATATCTGCGCAATCTTCCTCTGAAGGCCACGGTGGCTACCGAGGGAATCCACTTCCTGATGTGCCACGCCGTGCCGTCCGATCCGCTGTTTGAATATCGCCGCGAAGAGTCGCCTCTGTGGCTGGCCGATGAAGTTGGATCGTCCATCAATGTAGAACTCGTCGGCCACACCCACATACCTTTCCGCCGTTCTCTTGCGACCCGCTCGGTGGTCAATCCCGGAAGTGTCGGACAGCCAAAGCATGGCCGGGCCGAGGCCTGTTATGCGATTTGGCAGGACGGCAAACTAAGCCTCGGATCGGCCGCCTATGACGTGGAACAGACCGTCGAAAAACTGCGCCGCCTTTCACTATCGGCTGCCGTCTTCGAGGATCTGGCGTTTGTGCTGAGGAATGGGAGTGTTCCATCCTCGTCGACGCTTTCTTCACACTGATTATCCGCGTTGCCCGCGCGGCTGCCATGAGCTATAGTCGAGTTTCGCAACTGAATAGGTGATGGGCCTCACCTTAACCGTTCCGGGCAACCGGTTCTGATAGCTCCTACCATCTGGCAGGAGCTATTTTCATTTTCGGCACAGATCTAATTCTCATTCGCAAGACATAAGGAGTCATAGATGACCAAAATCGTGAGCGTGGTAGGCCGTGAGATCCTCGATTCTCGCGGCAACCCCACAGTGGAGGCCGAAGTTGGGCTCGACGGCGGCGCGGTTGGCGTTGCAGCCGTTCCTTCGGGAGCTTCGACAGGAGAAAAGGAAGCCGCCGAACTGCGAGACGGCGATAAGAAGCGATACGGCGGCAAGGGCGTCACGAAAGCTGCGAGCCATATTGGGAAGGAAGTCGCCGCTGCCGTTGTGGGTCAGGATGCTACCAACCAGCGTGCGATCGATCAGGCCATGATTCACGCCGATGGAACACCTAACAAGGGGAAACTGGGGGCTAACGCGATTCTCGCCGTTTCGATGGCCGCGGCGCGCGCTGCAGCGAGCGCCCATTCACTGCCTTTGTACCGCTACCTTGGCGGCGCCAACGCCTGCACACTTCCCGTGCCCTGTATGAACGTCCTGAACGGTGGGAAGCACGCCGACAATACCGTTGACTTCCAGGAGTTCATGATCGCGCCACACCATGCGCCCTCATTCGCCGAGGCAATCCGCATGGGCATGGAGACCTTCCACACGCTCAAACAGGTACTGAAAGGCAAAGGATACAGCACAGCGGTGGGTGATGAAGGAGGCTTCGCCCCCGATTTGAAATCGAACGATGAAGCTGTCGATCTCATTCTGGAAGCGATCACGAAAGCCGGCTACAAGCCCTCCACCGATATCTCCATCTGCCTCGACCCGGCTGCCAGCGAAATGTGGGACGACGGCAAGTACGTGCTCTTCAAATCCAGCAAGAAGGCAATCACCTCTGACGAGCTGATCAAGATCTGGGAATCGTGGACAAAGCAGTACCCGATCGTACTCCTCGAAGACGGCATGGGGGAGAACGACTGGGACGGCTGGCGGAACTTGACGATTGCTCTCGGGAACCAAATCGAGCTGGTGGGCGACGACATCTTCTGCACGAATCCGCAGATCCTTCAGCAGGGAATCGACAAAGGCATCGCAAACGCGATCCTTATCAAGTTGAACCAGATCGGTACAGTAACGGAAACCCTGGATACGATGGAGTTGGCGGCCCGCAATGGCTACCGGTGCTTCGTCTCCCACCGTTCGGGCGAAACGGAGGACACCTTCATTGCGGACCTGACGGTTGCGACTGGCGCCGGTCACATTAAGACCGGTTCCGGTTGCCGAAGCGAGCGCGTAGCGAAATTCAACCAGTTCCTCCGGATTGAGGAGCGGCTGAAAGGAACCTCCCGATTCGCGGGCCGGTCGGCATTCCGGCACTGAGTAATCGCTGCCTGTCATCGCAAAGGCGCGACGGACAGCGATCGCACCGCGCTTACTCTTCCCGCAGCGCGCTCGCTGGATCCAGCCCGGCCGCGCGCAGCGCCGGCACCCAGCAGGAAACCGCGGCCACTACGAGAAACAGCAGCACCATGGCGGCGAACGTCAAAGGATCGGTGCGCGACACTCCCACCAGCAGGCTGGAGATAGCGCGCGTCAGCGCGAGGGCTGCCACCAGTCCAATGGCAACGCCAATGGCGCTGAGCTCGAGACCGTGCCTCACCACCTGCCCGAAAATGCGAGCCGGAGCGGCGCCCAGCGCCATCCGCACCCCGATCTCCGCCGTCCGCTGCCGCACCACCGTGGCCAGCACGCCGTAAAGGCCTACAGCGGCAAGCAGCGCCGCCACCGTGGCGAACACGCCAATCAGCAGGAGGGAAAAGCGCGTGCCGGACTGCGCCTCGTGTACCAGTGCGTCCATCGGCTGCATTTCCGTGATCAACACCTTGGGCCCCAGCCTTGTCAGTTCCGCGCGCACCGCGCCCGCCATCCGCGACGGGTCGCCGGAAGTTCGAATCACCCATGAATTGGCTACGCCATGGTTCAGGTATCCATCGGTGAAATAGATCTGTTCGCGGCCGGGATCGGCCAGCGAAGTAGTCCGCACGTGCGCCACCACCCCTAGCACTTCGACCCAGATTGGCTGCAGGGTGCGGAGCCGCGTGAGGATGCGCTTGCCTACCGCCGATTCGTGCGGAAAGGCCTTGCTGGCCAGCACCTGGTCGATCACCACGCCGGTGCGGTTAAAGTCGTCATCGGCGTCGGTGAAGGTGCGGCCCGCCAGTAGCGGCGTATGCATGGCTTCGAAGTAGCCGGGCAGCACGATCTGCCAATCCACCGCCTGGTAGCGGCTGGGGTCAGATAGCGCCGGTTCCAGACCCCAGCGGATAGGCGTGAAACCGCCCGCCAGCGGCAGCGGGAACGACGCCGTAGCGGCCTGCACCCCCGGAATGGCGGCCAGCCGGTCGTGCACCTCGCGCTCGAAAGCCGCGCGCTGCTCGGGTTGCGCGCCGCCGCGGTTGCCCAACAAGCGGAAGGTCAGCAAGCCGTGTGGATCGAACCCCGGTTGGACGCGGCCCAGCACCAGAAAGCTGCGGAACATCAACCCGGAGCCGATGAGCAGAACGAAGCACAGCGCGACTTCCGCTACCACCACGGCATTGCGCAGCCAACCGGAGCTTCCTAAGCCGGCGGTGCGTCCGCTGGCACGCAGCACCTGCGCTACGTCGGGGCGGGAAGCGCGCCACGCCGGCGCCAGTCCGAAAATGGCGGCGGCCGCGAGCGCCGCCAGCGCCGCAAACGCCACCACGGCCGGGTCGATCGCGATGGTGTCGAGGCGCGGCAGGTCGGCCGGAGCGATCACGCGCAATTCGTGCAGCCCCAGCGCCGCCAGCGCCAGGCCGCCCGCCGCGCCCGCCAACGCCAACAGCAAAGCTTCCGCCAGCGTCTGTCTCACCAGCCGCCACCGGCTTCCGCCCAGCGCGGTGCGCACCGCCATTTCCCGCTCGCGCAGCGACGCCCGCACCAGCATCAGGTTGGCCACATTCGCGCAGGCGATCAGCAGCAGAAAAATCACCGCGCCCGCCAGCGCCATCAGCGCCGGCCGTACCGCTTCCACCACATGGCGGTGCATCGGCTCCAGACGTAGCGCGAAGCCGGCGGTGTTTTCAATAAGGAAGCCGCGGCGGATCTGCGCCGAAACGCGGTCGGCCACGCTTTGCGCGCGTTCGATCGAGACACCGGCCTTCAGCCTTCCGATGGCGCGCCACTGCACGTTGTTGCGCGTCTGGTTGTTATAAACCAGCCGCGCGCAGAACCAAGTATCGGGCAGCCGCTCCATGTTGGCGTCGGGCGAAAAGAGCAACTCGAAACCCGGCGCCAGCACCCCCACGATGATCGTTCTACCCGGCGGAGCGCCCGGCATGTCGCGGCCCACGACGGACGCGTCCCCGCCGAAGCGGCGCTGGAAGTAGTCGTAGCTCAGGATGGTCGAGACTGCCGGTCCGGCGGGTGCGGCCGCTCCCGGCGGGGCGCCGGCGGGAGGAGGAGGCGGAGCCTGGCCGTCGGCTTCATTGAAATCGCGGCCGAAGGCAATCCGGGCGCCCATCAATCGGAAAAAATTCGGCGTGACCACCGCCCCGTGGATCTGCTCCAGCGTGCCGTCCTGTTTGGGCACGGTATTGCGGAATGTGCTCACGGCGCCCAGATCTTCGAAAGCATCCGTCGTGCCGTTGCGAATGTCTATGAATTCCGCGTCCGATACGGGAAAGTCTTTGACGTTGCGCCGCCGCATATCGGAGATGCCGAATACCAGCCGGTCCGGGTCCTTATAGGGCAGCGGCCGCAGCAGCACCGCGTGCGTCACGCTGAAGATGGTGGTGGCGGCGCCAATGCCGAGCGCCATCGTCAGCACGGCGGTCAGCGCAAACGCGGGGCTTTTGCGCAAAGCGCGCAGGGCGTAGACAAACTCTCGAAGGGGCATGAAGCTCTCCTCTGCCAGCTAACCCCGATTGAACCTAGGATACCTCAGTCACGCTAATATGAAACCAGCGGTAATTCGGACTACTATGTCGCATCTGCTGCCCATGCTGCCGTCCATACGCGAAATCGATGTCAACGCGGTGATCGACATCCTGGTGGTGGCTTTTCTGGTCTATCAGTGCCTCATGGTGGTGCGCGGCACGCGCGCCGGACACATTCTGGCCGGAATCCTGGTAATGGTGGCGCTCTACTCCATTTCCCTCTGGGCCGGCCTCGCGGCGCTGCGATCGCTGCTTTCTCTCATCGTGCCTTATATCGGCCTGGCGGTGATCGTCCTGTTTCAGTCGGAGATCCGGCGCACGCTGGCGCGCATCGGCCGCAAGCGCCTGCTGGGCTTCGGCCGCGGATTCCGCGCTCCCGAAGCGGTGAGCGAAATTCTGCTGGCCGTGGAAGAACTGGCGGAGCGGAAGATCGGCGCCCTCATCGTGCTGGAGCGCGACATCGGGCTGCGAACCTTCATCGAAAGCGGCGTGCGCCTGGATGCGCGTATCTCGCGCGACCTCCTGCTTTCCATCTTCCAGCCGGGCCTGCCGCTGCACGACGGCGCCGTCATCGCCCAGAAAGACCGGCTGGCCGCCGCCGCCTGCTTCCTGCCCCTTACCACCAACCCCACGCTCTCGCGCAAGCTGGGAACGCGCCATCGGGCGGCCATCGGCATCACCGAGGAGACCGATTGCCTTTCGCTGGTGGTTTCCGAGGAAACCGGGCGCGTCTCCATCGCCACCTTCGGTGAGCTCATTCAGGGGCTCTCCATCCCCGACGCCATGGAACGGATTCAGCTCCATTTCGGCGTCGAGCGCCCCATGCCCATGCAGATCGACCAGTTTTCAGCCGATATCCCGCTGGCACCGAATGGACCGCATTCGTCCGCCGAAGTCCCTCCGGTGCCTTCCGAGAAGGTCAATCGCCCATGACCAACCCGTTCGCCCGCGCCGTGCGGCTCGTCACCCACAACTGGGGATGGAAGCTGTTGTCGCTGGCCATCGCCACCGGCATCTGGATGGTGGTGTCAAGCGAGCCGCAGCTTTCCACTTTCGCCACCGCCCGCATTGAGTTCAAGAATCTGCCCGATAACCTGGAGTTGGCTTCCAGCCCTGAGACCTCCGTGCTGCTCGAACTACGCGGTCCTTCCGGCGAGTTGACCGGCTTGGGCGACGGGAGCCGTCGTCCGGCTGTGATTCTGGATATGACTGGAATCGCACCCGGCGAGCACACCTTCTCGATCGGTACCGGCAACGTAACCCTGCCGCGCGGCGTGCGCATCGTGCGCGCCACCCCCTCCGAAGAGCGGTTCGATTTCGACCGGCCGCTGGTGCGCGCCGTCCCGGTGACGGTCCGATTTGCCGGCGAGGGCCGCAACGGCTATCGTGTCACTGCCTTGGCCGTCGATCCTCCCATGCTGGAGATCGTCGGGCCGCGTAAGCGGATCGCCGCCGTGCAATCGGTCAACACCGATCCCATCGACGTGGTCTCGGCCACCGGTTTCCTCAGGGTGGTCGTGAACGCTTACGTGCCCGATCCCTTTGTGCGGTTCGAGTCCTCGCCGCAGGTGACCGTCAGCTTCACCATGCGAAAATAGTGGTTCGGAGAACTGTTTTGGGGAAAGAGCTTTTTGGAACCGATGGGATCCGCGGCGTGGCGGGCCGTTATCCGCTCGATGAGCCAACGGTGTATGCCTTCGGCCTGGCTTTGGGCGATGACGTCCGCGCGCTGGCCGCGGACGGCGACGCGGAAGTTCTGATCGGGGCCGATACGCGCGAATCCGCCGGGTGGCTGGCGGAAACCGTGGCGGGAGGCCTCGCCCACCGCGGCGTGCGCGTACGCTATGCCGGTGTGATCACCACGCCGGGCGTCGCCTGGCTCACGCGCACCGGCCCGTTCGCGGCCGGAGTAGTGATCTCGGCTTCCCACAACCCGTATCAGGACAACGGCCTTAAGGTATTCGGACACAGCGGGTTCAAGCTGCCCGATGCGGACGAGGACGCCATCGAGCAGGAGATTCTTTCGCTGGTCAAGGGCGGGCTGGAACCGCAAAGGCTCACCCTGTCCGTGGACGAATCCCTTGACCGCCAGTATCTCGAATACCTGCTCTCCACCGTCGGGACCCGCTTCGAGGGGACACGCTTGGCGGTGGACTGCGGCAACGGCGCGTCGTACAAACTGGCCCCCGAGTTGTTCCGCCGCCTGGGCGCGGAAGTATCCGCCATGGCCACTGAGCCTGACGGCCGCAACATCAATCTGGGTTGCGGGGCGCTGCACGTAGAAGGGCTGGCACGCAAAGTTGTGGCCGAGGGCGCCCATTTTGGCGTGGCGTTCGACGGCGACGCCGATCGGGCGATTTTCGTTTCCTCCAGCGGCACTGTCGTAAACGGCGATGGCGTGCTGCTGGCCGCCGGACGCGCCATGAAAGCGGCCGGCCGTCTGCCCGGAGATACGGTAGTCTCCACTGTAATGTCGAACCTCGGCCTGGAAAAAGCGTTGCAGCGGGCTGGCATCCGCATGACGCGCACGCAGGTAGGCGACAAGTACGTTTTGGAGGAAATGGAAAGGATCGGCGCGCGGTTGGGCGGCGAGCAGTCCGGCCACGTGATTTTCCGCGAGTATGCCACTACCGGCGACGGCATGCTCACGGCGCTTCGCCTTTTCGAGCTCGCCGTGCGCTCCGGCCAGGGGTTGGACGAGCTCACCAGCGATCTTTCCGTATATCCCCAGAAGCTGATCAACATCCGCGTGCGCGAGAAACGCCCCTTCGACGGTATGCCGCTGGTGGCGCAGGAGATCCGCAGCGTCGAACGCGATCTGGACGCCGAAGGCCGGGTGCTGGTCCGCTATTCCGGCACCGAGCTGCTGGCGCGTGTTATGGTGGAAGCCGCCGACCACCAACGCGTGGAAAGCGGCGCCGGCCGCATCGCCGACGCCATCCGCAAGGAAATCGGCGCCTGATTCGTACAGTAAATATCGTATCCCAAGCGTTCCGGATATTACGAGATTTTAATCCGCCTGAAACCTGTGGTATTCCTTTCTCGTCTCTTTCGGTGTACGGTTTTTATAGGGCTTTTTACTGAGCCCACCTGATAGTTACTACGACTGGTTTCGCGGGTAATTAGGTCTTCTCGCGAACCAACCGGCGGGCGTCTATCCTCCGAGCGCCCGCCGGATTTGTTTTTGGGATAACGACCCGAGTGCCCAACGCGAAAGGTTGAAAATGACGGGGATAGGATGGCTCGGGTCCTTTCTGGCATCTACGATCAGGCCTTGAGCGAGTTCCAGCAGAAGATTGGTTTTCCCTGTACCAGGCTCACCGAGAATCAGCAGACGGCCGCCGGCGCTGGTCTCAAAGATTTCCTGGACCGTTTCATGAATCGGCAGCTCGCTCTCCTCGCCGGATTCCAATCGGGTATACAGCAGAAGCTTTGAGGCTACGGCGGCCGGTGTTGCGGTCAGATTAAGATCGATGCGCATCGCTCCCCGCAAGCCTTGGCGGAGGCGGGGATCGACCCGTTCGTTTTGGACTCTGTTCAGCAGCCGAAGACGAAGGTCCGCATCCACCGGCCGGATGCCTTCTACCGCTTTCGGGGAAGGTCTGAGGGCTCGCCAACCGAAATAGGTGCCGGCAATCGTGATGGCCAGCGCGATAAGGTTCAACACGCCGCCATGCGCCGCGTAGATCGCTTCAATTCGCGCGGAAGAGCCAGCCCAAAAGGATTTGACAGCTCCCAGCCAGTTTGTCCACATACCGGACGCCGCTCGAAAATCAATTCTACGTCATGCTGGCCGCCATCTGTCTCCGCCGCCTCATTTGATATCCTGAAAAACCCCCGCCTTTTATGAAGCGCGCCCGCTCTTCCCGGCTGCGATACCGGTCCTTTGTGGAGGACTATAGGCATCGCCGTCTCGACGATACGGCACACGAACAGAAGAAGAAAGGCGAAGACCCGCCGCGGGACGCCCGGCGCAAGCGCCGCCAGTATCTGCGGGAGTACTTGCGCTGGCTGCGGCCGGAACGTTATGCGGTGGGGGCGCTGTTCGCGCTCGCGCTGATCGTCGCCGGCCTGCAGATGGTGGAACCTCTGTTCATGCGGTTCATCGTCGATCGCGTGCTGCTGAATCCGCACCTGGACCGGAGTTCCCGCTTCCGCCTTCTCAATGGCGCAGGCGCGCTGTTCCTCGGCCTGGTGATCGCCTCCAACCTGGTGGGTGCGCTGCGGGAGTACCGCCAGCGGCTGGTCAACAACCGCATCACCCTGGCTTTGCGGCGCGCCCTGTTCGAACGCCTTTTGCACTTGCCCATGCCCAAGCTGTGGGACATGAAGACGGGCGGTATCCTCTCGCGCATCACCGGGGACGTGGATACCACCACGGGACTCTTGCAAATGGCGCTGATTTCGCCTTCCGTGTCGGTGATCCGCCTGATCGTGGCTATCGGCATCCTGACGGCGCTGAATTGGCGCCTGGCGCTGACGGCGCTGGCGATCGTTCCGGGCATTATGGTGATCAGCTTCATCTTCGCGAAACGCGTCCGCCCCATCTATCGCTCCGTGCGCAAAGACGCGGAGGAGATCGACGGCCGCGTGGGTGAGACGTTCTCCGGCATTCGCGTGGTGCGGGCCTTCCGGCGCGAGGTGAACGAGTTGCTCGACTTCATGCGCGGCCGCCACACCGTGCTCCGCAAGGAGATGTTCGCACAGCGGCGCGAGACCGTCATCTGGACTTCGTGGAACCTGCTGATGAGCGTTGTGAATGTCGCCATCGTCTGGTTCGGCGGCTATCTGAATCTGCGCAGCGGCGCATCCATCGGCGACATCATGGCGTTTCAGTGGTACACGTTTCTGCTGCTCAACCCGGTGTGGAATATCGTCAACACCTTTTCCGAATTGCAGCGATCGCTGGCGGCCATGGAGCGCGTCTTCGAGATCCTCGCCATGGAAGGCGACAAGCCCGATCGTCCCGGCGCCCTGGAAGCGCCGCCAATCGCGCGTGAGATCCGCTTTGAAAACGTCGAGTTCGAATACCGCGAAGGCCACCCCGTGGTACGCGATTTCAATGTGACCGCCGCGGGCGGCTCGGTGATCGCGCTGGTGGGGCGCAGCGGCGCCGGCAAAACCACCGTCACCGACCTGGTGGCCCGCTTCCACGACCCCAGCAAAGGACGGATCCTCTTGAACAACCTGGATATCCGCGAGTACCGCCTGCATTCGTACCGCGGCTTGCTGGCCCTGGTGCAGCAGGATGTCTTCCTGTTTGACGGATCGGTGCACGAGAACATCGCCTACGGCCGCCATGACGCCTCCGACGCCGAAGTGGAGGATGCCGCGCGCCGCGCCAACGCCCACGAGTTCATTGTCAGATTACCGGAGCGCTATGACACCTTCATAGGCGAGCGCGGCGTAAAGCTGTCGGGCGGCCAGCAGCAGCGCCTGGCGATTGCCCGCGCCATCCTGGCAGCTCCGCAAATTCTCATTCTGGATGAGGCCACCAGCAACCTGGACACCGAAAGCGAGCAGCTCATTCAGGCATCCATGGCGACGCTCCTGGCCGGCCGGACCACCTTTGTAATCGCCCACCGTCTCTCGACGGTCCGCCGCGCCAATCTTATCCTCCTGATGGAAGATGGCCGCATCGTCGAGCGCGGAACCCACGAGGGACTCATGGCCGCGCGCGGCGTTTATCACGACATGGTCGTGCGCCAGATGGAGTCGCACAATGCCCAGGCGGAGGAGTTTTTGCGGTAGGGACGCAGTCAACCGCTTAGCCCGCCGCCTGTTTCGTGAACCGCGCCAGCGCCGCCACCTTCTCCCGCGCCGCCCCGGTGTCAAGCGCCACCGCGGCCACTGCTGCGCCTTCCAGGAAAGTTTCCACCAACCCCGCGGCCACTAAGGCGGCTGCGGCATTAGCAATGACGATATCGCGCTGCGGTCCGCGGGTGCCCGAGAGCACAGCGTTGGCGATTTCCAAATTGTGGGCCTTGTCGCCGCCTTTGAGATCCTCGGGGGTTGCTGTCGGCACTGCGAAATCGGCGGGCTCCAGAATGCGGCGCTCCACTTTGGCATCGCGAATCTCCAGCGCCAGCGTCGGCCCGGTGGTGGTAATTTCGTCCAATCCATCCGACCCATGCACCACAAAACCATGCCGCAGGCCCAGCTCCGCCAGCGCTCCGGCAATCAGCTCGGCGGCTTCGTCGGAAGGAGCGCCGGCAAGTTGCGCGTCGGCGCCCGCCGGATTCGTCAAGGGCCCAAGCAAATTGAACACCGTCCGCATTTTCAGATCCTGGCGCACCGGCATGGCATGCCGCATGGCGGTGTGAACCGCCGGCGCAAAGAAAAAGCCGATGCCGATTTCGCGGATGGCCTGCGCCGACACCGCGGGCGTTACGCCGATGTCGATTCCCATCGATTCCAACAGGTCGGCGCTGCCGCAGGGGCCGCTATAGGACCGGTTGCCGTGCTTCGCAACGCGCACGCCCGCACCCGCCGCCACAAACGCCGCCAGCGTGGAAATGTTGAAGGTCCCATCGGCGGCGCCTCCTGTGCCGCAGGTGTCGAGCAGGCTCTCGCCCGGAATGCCCACTTCCACCGGCTCCGCCATCTGCCGCATGGCGCGCGCGAAACCCACCAGCTCATGGACCGTCGGGCCCTTCATTCGAATGGCCATCAGGAATGCCGCGATTTGCGGTGGCGTGGCTTCGCCGCTCAGGATGGCGTGCATGGCCAATTCGGCATCCGCGGCGGAAAGGCTCTCGCGCTGAGCCACACGTTCCATGAAAGGAAGGATAGACATGTTATATTGAGCGTTGGCTTTCGCCATACTAACACAGCAATCTCCATGAAAATCCACGAGTATCAGGCAAAGGCCATTTTGGCCCAGTACAGTGTCCCTGTGCCGCGCGGCGAAGTGGCTTTCACCGCGGAAGAGGCGGAGGAGGCGGCCAAGCGCATCGGCGGCAGCGTGGTGGTGAAGGCGCAGATCCATGCCGGCGGGCGCGGCAAAGGCGGCGGCGTGAAGGTGGCGAAAAACGTCGCCGAAGCCGGCGAGATCGCCCGGCGCATGATCGGCATGACACTGGTGACGCACCAGACCGGGCCGGAAGGCAGAATCGTGCAGCGCCTGTTGGTGGAAGAGACGCTGCCCATCGAACGCGAGTTGTACCTGGGCATTGTGCTCGATCGCGTGCTGGGACTGCCGGTGTTCATGGCCTCGGCGGCGGGCGGCATGGAGATCGAGGAAGTGGCCGCCAAAACGCCGCAGGCCATCCTGAAGGAGCCGTTTCTTCCGGGCGTGGGTTTGCAGGCCTATCAGGCGCGCAAGCTGGCCTTCGGCATGGGCATTCCGCCCGCTAGCGCGAACGGCGCGGTGGCCGCCATGGTCGCGCTCGCCAAGGCCTACATCGCCATGGACGCATCGCTGGCGGAAATCAACCCGTTCATTCTCACGAAAGACGGCAAGGTCTACGCGCTCGACGCCAAAATCAATTTCGACGACAACGCCCTTTACCGGCACAGGGAATTGCTCGACCTGCGCGACCTGAACGAAGAAGATCCGCTGGAAGTGGAAGCCTCGCGCTTCGGCCTGAACTACATCAAGCTCGATGGCACCGTGGGCTGCATGGTGAACGGCGCGGGACTTGCCATGGCTACCATGGACATCATCAAGTACGCCGGCGGCAGCCCCGCCAATTTTCTGGATGTAGGCGGCGGCGCCTCGGCCGAGCAGGTGAAGAACGCCTTCCGCATTCTGCTTTCCGACAAGCACGTGAAGGCGGTGCTGATCAATATTTTCGGCGGCATTCTTCGCTGCGATACCCTGGCCACCGGCGTGGTGGGGGCGGCGCGCGATCTGAATATCCAGGTGCCGATCGTGGTGCGCATGGAGGGCACGAACGTCGAAATGGGCCGTCAGATCCTGATGGAGTCGGGCCTCAACTTCACCGTGGGCGCGGACATGCGCGACGCGGCTGAAAAAGTGGTGAAACTGGCGGCGCAATAAGAAAAAACATGAGCGTACTGGTAGATCGCAATACCCGACTGATCGTGCAGGGGTTCACCGGCAGGGAAGGCACCTTTCACGCCGAGCAGGCCATCAAGTATGGCACCAGCGTGGTGGGCGGCGTAGTTCCGGGAAAGGGTGGCAGCAGGCATCTGGACCTGCCGGTCTTCGATACCGTGGCGCAGGCCGCCGCGGCCACCGGCGCCAACGCCAGCGTGATTTTCGTGCCGCCGCCCTTCGCCGCCGACGCCATCATGGAAGCGGCCGACGCCGGTTTGCCGCTGGTCGTCTGCATCACCGAAGGCATTCCCGCGCTCGACATGGTGAAGACCTGGCGGTTCCTCCAAGCGAAGCAGACGCGACTGATCGGGCCCAACTGCCCCGGCATCATTTCTCCGGGCAGATGCAAAATCGGCATCATGCCGGGCCACATTCACAAAGAAGGCAACGTAGGCGTGGTTTCGCGCTCCGGCACTTTGACCTATGAAGCGGTGGGCCAGTTGACCAGGCTCGACATCGGCCAGTCCACTTGCATCGGCATCGGCGGCGACCCCATCATCGGCACCAATTTCGTGGATGCCCTGGCGCTTTTCAACGCCGACCCGGAAACCCACGCCATCGTGATGATCGGCGAAATCGGCGGCAATGCCGAAGAGACCGCCGCGGCTTACGTAAAAGCCAGCGTGAAGAAGCCGGTGGTGGGTTTCGTAGCCGGACAGACGGCGCCGCCGGGACGCCGCATGGGCCATGCCGGCGCCATCATCGCCGGCGGCTCCGGCAAAGCATCCGACAAAATCAAGGCCATGGAAGCCGCCGGCATTACCGTCTGCGGCTCTCCGGCGGAGATTGGCGAACAAGTGAAACGGAGGCTGTGAACTCTTCCTCTTTCCTATGAGCACCGAACGCACTTTTTCCATCATCAAACCGGACGCCGTGGCGGCGCACCACGCGGGTGACATTCTCGCCGCCATCGAGCAAGCCGGTTTTAAAATTCTGGCTCTACGCATGACGCGGCTGACGGAAGC